>Ga0081538_10000719_pt1 | contig 36157 bp, 31 predicted proteins | sample TabmetS5T2R1_FD_71022 | JGI IMG/M metagenome (GOLD analysis project Ga0081538, IMG submission 71022) | Tabebuia heterophylla rhizosphere microbial communities from the University of Puerto Rico - S5T2R1 | ecosystem: Host-associated > Plants > Roots > Rhizosphere ...
CGGGAGGTGACCCGGGTTGTGGGTGTGGTCGATGAACACCGGCTGGTGGAGCTGGCGTTGACCGCGACGGCCTCTCAGTTGGCGCGCATGATTTCTGGTTTCCGGTCCGCCGACGGAATGCGCATCGCCCAGCAGGCTAAGCGTGGGGTGTGGTGGCAGGAGCGGGAGGACGGCATGATCGACTTCCGGGCCCGGTTGCCGAAGGAAGACGCTGCTGCGGTGCTTGCTGCGTTGGAGGCGGCGCGGCAGCAGTTTGGGCCGCCGCCGGCCAAACCGGATCCGTGCGGCCCGGATCCGTGCGGTGCGGTGATGGACGCTTCCCCGCCGGATATCGGGACGTATAGCAATGCTGATGCGTTGTTGGATGTGGCCCGTGGTTTCCTTGACTCGGCTCCGGAGGATCGGTCGGGGGAGGACCGCACCCTGGTGGTGGTGCAGGTGTCGGCAGGGAACCTCGCCAGAGACGTTCCCGCGGGAACGCCGCCCGCCAACGTACCCGCTGAGCCCGCCCGAACCGACGTGAACCAGACAGCCGATGTGGCGGAGGTTCCCGCGGGAACCTCCGAACCGGTGGAGGCGACCTGCCACATTGCCAATGTCGGGGCGATTGAGGCGGCGACCGCTCAAAAGCATGCCTGCGATAGCTCGTTGGTGGGCGCGGTGGTTGATCGGCATGGCAAGGTGTTGGCGTTGGGGCGGACCCGTCGTTTGGTGACTAAGGCGCTGCGGCGGGCGTTGCTGCTCCGAGATTGGATGTGTCGGTACCCGGGTTGTCAGCAAGCCCGGTATCTGAAAGCTCATCATGTGGTTCCGTGGGTGCGGGGTGGCCGCACCGACTTAGATAATTTGATCTTGCTGTGTCAGTGGCATCACACTGCGGTTCACGAGGGTGGCGTCAGGATTACCTCCGAGGGTGATGGTTGGGTGTTCCACAAACCCGATGGTCAGCGGTGTGATTGGTGGGTTAGTGATCAGAACCTGGCTTTGCATCTGGATTTCGCGTTACGCCGCCGGCGGCAGGCACAGGAAGATCAGTGGGCTGCGGTTGACAGTTTCCAGCATCCAGATGCTTCCACCATTCGACCGCGCTGGGCTGGTGAACCCTTCGACCGACACGCCTGCGTCCAAGCGCTCTTCACCATCAAGCTGCCTGAGCCGGTGCCCGAGCTTGATCAACAAGCGGCATAGTTGATCCGGCCGTCCATTGACCACATAGGGGTGAACGGACAAGTTTGTTGGTCTTGGAGCCGATCTTTGAAGGGGGCCAATTCTCGCTGGTCAGCTACGGGTCTTCGCCCGAAACGCTCTGCATTGCAGGGCAGGGCGATGGATGTGATCCGGTTTTCAGTGCTTGATGCTGATGTGGCTGATTGTTTCGGCTCTATGATCATGACGGGCTGCCACAAGGTGAAGTCCTGGAAATATCCGGGCCGGCACCACCTACAGCAATGACCGTTGGATCGAGCGATGGCCTCGAACCGGGCGAAGCTGCGTGATTGCACCGACCGCCGCTGGTACGTCGATCGGTCGAAGACATCGTGACTGCCCCAAATCCCGCGCTGCGGGGCTGGGGAACTACTTTCGGTGGGCAACTCTGCCCCCTTCGCCTGGTACCAGAGCCTGGAGGTCTCCAGCTCAGCGTCCCGGTGGGTTCATAGGATGCCCATGCCTGATGGTGAACGGTGTCGGAGAGCGCAGGAAATCAGGGAAGTGGTGCGCACGGTGATCATTACGGCCAATCTGGATCCGCTCGCGTACTCGATGTTCGTATTCGGAACCGGCAAGTGGGCAATCCGGGTTGCTGAAGCCACCTTTGACCCGGAGGACGCGTCTGCCAGGATGAGTGGCACGCCAACCGGCGACGGAAGAGCACGCTCGAAGCAACAACCCACTAGCACATGCCGAGGGAAACCGCGATGGGCCAAACAACTCCACCGCAACCGCCACAGGTGGTCGTAGTACGACAGGGTCGCAGTGGCTGCTTTTGGTTCTTGATCTTCCTTTTGATCGCTGTCCTCCTCATCGGAATCGTCGTCTTCCTGGCCGCCATGGGTCTGTTTGGAGCAATCGCAGGCCTGTTCGCATAGACACCACAATGCTGCAGACCAAGGGACTCGGGCTCTAGAGACCAGGTGTGCGCGCGGCGTTGGCGTGGACGCCAGCGCCCAATCACCTAGCAAGTCCTCGGTGATCGACTTCAGTGATTCGCCGCTGATCACCCGCGGTCATCCTTGGCGCGGCCCGAGCCCACGCCATGATCGAGTCGCCAAGCCTGCCCAAAGGATCATCTCTACCGTGACCGCAGCCCTGGCGAAGAGCCCACGCGGGGACACCGCGCCCGCGGGTGCGGACCTGGACTGGCGCCAAGCCGTCGCCTATACCCTCAACCACTCAAGCCTTCGAATCCAAGAGCGAGACTTGAGCGAGCTCGCCACCGGTCGACGGCGTCAGGAAGCCTGCCCTAACGGCCGCGACCGGACGCCGGCATGACTCTTACACGCCTGCGTCCAAGCGCTTTTACCATCAGGCCGCGGGAGCCGGTCCCGAACTTTGATCACAAGCGGCGTAGTTGATCCGGCCATCCAGCACTGCGACACAGACAAATGGGTCCCACAAACTGATACCGCGCGTTGATCAAGAAGGCGAGTACCGGAACCGACCGTCGTCCAATCCTCGAGTGATCAACTCCGTGAGCTGGGCGGGATGATGGTCCGGCTCGTTGATCATGTGCCTAGTGTCAATAGTGGCATCGCGAAACTGCTCATACATGTCACGCGTGACCGACAGATCAGCGAAACCGTGACCAACCCGAGTCCGGACACGTTCCAGGCAGACCTCCAGCGGAGGCAGCAGGATCAAATAGTGCACCTGAGACAACCCGGTCGCACGCAGGAACGTTGGCAGGAACCAGGGCCCGAGAACGCCGTCATAGACCACGAAGCAGAGCTCAGTCAGTCTGCCTGCGGCAGCCGCAGCGGCCTCGATGATGACGCTGTTCTGGCGGCGCGCCGGAGGCAGCCAGGGCAGGATGTATCCCTGCTTCATCATTGCGAAGAAGACGTCACCAGCGACGAGCGCGCTCGGCGTGAAACCGGTCGCCAACTGCTCCGACACTGAGGACTTGCCCGCCCCGGGCGGTCCTGTGACCACAACGAGTTCGCCCATCGCCACATTCAAATGCAGCTGGGCAAATCCAGGCCGCATTGGTTATTGCGGTGTACGGTCCGATTGAAGCCTCGCTCGCAGGGTAGAGATGCGGTCTAATACTGCCCATAGAGCCTTCATTGAGGAGGTAGCTGTGGCTCAGCCTGATGACACACGAACCCCGGGCGTGACGGGAACGGCTTTGGTCGACGCCTTCCCCACCCGCAACCTCGACAAGCCCGAAATACGGGACATGCCGGAGGACCCCAAGAAATACTTTCGGTTGATTGGGCCGGGGATCGTTGCCGCCGGCGTCGGCCTCGCCTCGGGAGAGTTCATTCTCTACCCCTACATCGCGTCCCAAGTCGGACTGGTGTTCGTTTGGGCGGCGCTGGTGGGCCTGATCACTCAGTTCTTCATCAATATGGAGATCGAGCGCTATACCCTCGCAACCGGCGAGACGGTCCTGGCCGGGTTTAGCCGATACTGGCGGCACTGGGGCCTGGTCTTCGCTATCCTCACCTACTTCGCCAATCTGTGGCCAGGTTGGGCCACCAGTTCGGCGACATTGATCAGCTACCTGTTCGGCGGTACGCCGAAATGGATCGCGATCGGCATCCTGATCGTGATTGGGTTGATTTTGACCCTGGCGCCGGTGGTCTATAACGCCCTTGAGAAAGCCCAGATGCTCAAGGTGGCGGCGGTGCTGACGTTCTTCCTGGTCGCCGCGATCTTCGCCATCGGAGCTTCGGCTTGGGCCGACCTGCCACAGGTGGTGACGCGGCCGCGGATTCCCATTGAGCTGGGATTCGCTCTGCTGCTCGGCGCACTCGCTTTTGCCGGTGCCGGCGGTGGCCAGAACCTGTGCCAGTCCAACTGGATTCGTGACAAGGGTTTCGGCATGGGAACCTACGTGCCGAAGTTGGAGAGCCCGATCACTGGGAAGCCGACCGCGGCGCGCAGCAATGGGTACATCTTCGAGCCCAACCAGGAGAACATGCAGCGCTGGCGCGGCTGGTGGAAGTTCGCCAATATCGAGCAGCTCACCACTTTCGTCGCAATCACCTTCGTGACGATCTTGTTCACCTCACTGCTCGCCTTCGCGACGGTGTACGGCCTGCCGGACCTTCCCAACAACATCAACTTCATCAGGGTCGAGGGTGAGGTGCTCGCCGAGCGAGTCGGCTCCTGGTTCATGTACCTGTTCTGGGCCATTGGGGCCTTTTCACTGTTCGCTGCCGCGCTGGGCATCGTGGACTACACCAGCCGGTTGGCCGCGGACGTGATCAAGTCCAACTATGCCCACAATGCGAACGAGAGCAAGGTCTACGCCGGCCTGGTTTGGGGCCTGGTGGTGATCGGGATGATCGTGCTGCTCATAGGCCTCGACCAGCCGATTGTGCTGCTTGTCATCTCGGCAGTAACCGGCGGATTCATGATGTTCATCTACTCCGGGCTGTTGATCTTGATCAATCGCAAGACGCTACCAGAGCCAATCAAGGTCCGTGGGGTTCGGCTGGGAGTACTCATCTGGGCGATCCTCTTGTTCGGAACCCTGTCGGTGCTGACCTTCCAGGCCCAGCTCGAAAGGTTGTTCGGCGGCTGAGCGAGCCGGACCCTCATGGATCTGGTCGTAGGGCTGGACTCGGGCACCACAGCCACCAAGGCGGTGGCCGTGGCCGCGGACGCTACGGTCGTCGCCACGTCCAGCGCCGGTTATCCGCTGCTTCAGCCGGAACCGGGCTATGCCGAGCTTGACTCCGTACGGCTGCAGCAAGCCGCCGTGGAGGCACTGGCCGGCGTCGCGAACCAGATAGCCGGGCAGGGTCATCAGGTCGTCGGGATCTGTCTCAGCGCGGCTATGCATGGCCTGGTACCGCTGGACAAGGACGGCTCTCCGACTGGTCCTTTGATCACGTGGGCAGACAGTCGCGCCGCCGAAGAGTCCCGCAGGCTGGCACTCGGCACCGAGGGCAGGCTGCACAAACGTACGGGTACGCCGATTCACCCCATGTCGCCACTGCCCAAGCTGTTGTGGTGGCGGCTGCATCACCCAGACACCTTTGCCGCCACACCTAAATGGGGTGGGGTCAAGGAGGCGGTGCTGACCGGCTTATGCGAGGTCGAGAGCACGATCGACCTGTCGTGTGCGTCCGCCACTGGCCTGTACGACATCGCCGCGGGCCACTGGGACGAGCCAGCCCTGCTGCTTGCCGGTGTCGACGCCGAGCAGCTCGCCACTGTGGTGCCAACTACTCATGTGGTTAGCGGGCTGCGGAAGGAAGTTGCTGATCAGACCGGACTGCCACGTGATCTTCCCGTCGTCATCGGAGCCTCCGACGGGCCGCTGGCGAACTTGGGGTTGGGCGCGGTGCGCGAGGGCATTGCTGCGGTATCGCTAGGCACCAGCGGCGCGTTGCGCGCGGTGCGACGGGCTCCGGCAGTAGACGAAGCTGCCCGGTTGTTCTGCTACGCACTCACTGATGATCACTGGGTGCTCGGGGGAGCGATCAATAACGCGGGCTCAGTGGTGCGCTGGGCCAGTGCGGCACTTGGCGTGGTGACCGCCGACGTACATGGTGAGCAGCGGGACGCTGCCGATGCGCAGCTCATGGAAGAGGCCGGGCAGATCCCATTCGGCAGTGAGGGACTGCTCTGTCTGCCGTACCTGCTCGGGGAGCGAGCCCCCTGGTGGGAGCCTGGATTGCAGGGGGCGTGGATCGGGTTGCGCCGCGACCATACCCGAGGCCATCTGGTTCGGTCCGCCCTGGAGGGCGTGTGCATGCAGCTGGCCTTGGTGGAACTGGCTCTGGAGGCAGCCGACGTCGAGGTGCGTGAGGTGCGCGCGACCGGCGGAGCGATGGAATCACCGGTATGGCGCGAGGTGCTGGCCGCCGCCCTGGACGTACCCATCGGGCTCGCGGCCTCCCCAGAAGGCGCTGGCATGGGAGCCGGGCTGCTCGGCCATTACGCGCTGGGCTCGCTGCCTGATCTTGATGATGCAGCAGATTTGATCACCGTGGACCGCGGACAGCCGCCGAATCCTGATGACGTGGCGACGCTGCGCCGCCTACTCCCCCTGATGGAGCGCTGCACGGTGGACCTCAAGCCGGTGTTCGCCGAACTAGCTCCCTAATCGCGTCAGGAGGTAGGCAGCCCAGGCCCGTGGCCACCCTGGAAGATCGCTCTCGCCGGCGATGCGCTTAATGTCGAAAGTACTCCCGAACCAGCCCTCGATCTCGCCTGGTTTGACCGCAATGTTGCTTGTCGGCAAGATCGCATTTGCCACCCGTTCCCAAGGTCTTAGCTCCCATTCAAAGCACCACAGCAGAAAGTTGGCTCCCGGCTTGGCGAGCGGTAGAACTTGATCAACGTAAGCCGTGCGGTCCTTCATACTCAGGTCGTCAAAGGTGCCGTAATCCACGAGCAAGTCGAACTGACCAACCACACTGCTGAGTTGGGTGAGATCATCCACGAAAAACTCGACATCGGCACCTGCATCCTGCGCCTTGGCCTTAGCTTTGGTGATCGCAGCTGGCGAGAAGTCGATGCCGGTGACCTGGAAACCGTTCTGTGCGAGGAAGATCGCGTTGTCGCCTTCACCGCAACCAAGATCGATTGCTCGACCGGACTGCACATCACCTGATTCGATCAATGCGACAAGTTCGGCGCGCGCCGGCCCAACCCAGGGCGGAGTTCCGAACCGATACCACAAGTTGTAGAACAATTTCATCGATGGCCTCCTCTTGCTTGGTGTGCCAGCAGTTCGGCAACAACACCGGCCGCCTCATCGGCTGACATCCCCGCTGCCTTGAGCGCACCGAAGGTCGCTGGATGCAGCATCCCGGCCGTCGTCTTTGCGAGCAGACCATCATCGCTGCCGGCCAACGCCTGCTCGTGCAGCTGCTGAATCGAGCTCCAGAACGCGGCTTCGGCGTGCGCCAGCGCTGGAACCTCCGCAAGCTCAGGACCTAGTAGCTCGACCCAGTGCGCGGTGCGTTCCCAGAGCGCGTACATCGACCTGGTCAGGACCCGCAACCGACCGCTCAGTGAGTGCACTCCGGCGAAGATCGTGCTGTCGGGCACTTGGACATCGGCGAGTACCCGCCCTACCACGGCTTCCAGCAGTTGATCTTGAGTACGGAAATGGTTGCTGACTGTTGTGGGTGAGACATCCGCCCGACGAGCAACCTCGTTCATGGTGGTCCGCCGAGCTCCTAGTTTGCCGAACAGCTCAGTCGCGGCGTCGAGAATCCGTTCCCTCGTCTCGGCGACACGCTGCGAGCGACGCTCCATCGAGTACGACCTTGGTGCCATAACCACCGCTATAGATTGGATGGATATTTCATCCAATTAAATCACCATGGGTTGGGTGTGACAAGCAAGCTGCCTGTACCGAGCTCCACGCCGTGCGCTGACGACCCGCTTTCACGGCTCATGACCGGCTCAAGGCACTATCAAGGTATGACTGTCATCAAGATCAATGTCATCACCGTCCCTCCTGAGACGGGGGATGAGCTGGCGCACCGCTTCGCGGCCCGGGCTGGTGCTGTTGACAACGCCGAGGGATTCGAGGGCTTCGAGCTGTTGAGACCGACTGACGACCGCGACCAATGGCTCGTATTGACTCGGTGGCGTGATGAGGCGTCCTTCCAAGCCTGGCTGAGTTCGGAATCCTTCGCGCATGGCCATCGTTCGGCGGCGGAGCGCCAAGGAGGCGAGGCACAAAAACCGGTGGCTACCCACAGTGAGGTGTGGTCCTACGTCGTGGCTGGCGGATCGAACGTCGGCTAACTCGGCTGCGTAGCCCGTTCAGTAATGCTGCAGGACACCTCGAATTAGCACCCACACTGGCGTTGATCAGCTCGGCTCGACCACGAACCACACGCCGACGGCTGGAACTTCGCCATCATTGCTGTAGCCGTGTGGTCTGGTGGATTCGAAGCAGACCGAGTCTCCCGCTGCCAGCCGGTATTTGTCGAAGCCCAACGCCAAGTCCAACTCACCGCTAATGAGATAGGCATACTCGGTTCCGCTGTGCCGCATCAACCGCCGATCCGCCGATGACGCGCTGCCCGGCTGATAGGTGACAAGCAGGAACTCCACGTGGTGATTCGGCACCTGGCCGAGCCGCTCCCAGGTCACTCCGGTCTCCAGCGTCAGCAAGTCACGATCATCCGGGGAGACGTGTGGCCCAACTCCCTTCGCTCGGTCTCTGCTGAGGTAGCGAAGGCCAGCTACGTCAGCGATCACAGCCGCACCCGCTGATTCGTCTCCATTGCTGGCATCGAACAGGTCCTCCAGCGACAGACCGAGGGCCGACGTGATGCCATACAACGTGCTCACCGACGGCTGGCTCTTGCCAGTCTCAATCTGGGAAATGAGACTCGGGGACACACCGACTACCCGCGCTAAGGCGCGGATCGTCACCTCCCGGCGAGCCCGCTGTTCGCGGATCCGCGGCCCGATTGGTGGCACTTTCGGGTCACTCATGTGACCTCCTCCAGGCCGGTGCGGTTGCCCTAAGTCAATACCTAGTCAGTACTACTAAACAAGGCGTAACTTATATTGAACACCAATGATGACGCGGGGTGGCAACACATGGCGATTCGCACGTATGGGCCCAACGCAGTCGACTGGGAGGCGCGGGTCGATGTTGATCGGCTGCGCAGCGATCGGCTCCGACGCCTGAGGCAGCACCTGGATGCTTCTGAACTGGGGGCGCTGCTGACCTTTGACTTCTCCAACATCCGTTACATGACGGCCACCCACATTGGCACTTGGGCGATGGACAAGCTGATCCGTTTCGCGCTGTTGCCGCGCGGCGGTGAGCCGGTGATCTGGGACTTCGGATCGGCAGCCAAGCATCACCAGCTATACAACCCGTGGCTGGACTACGACCGCAACCCCGGCGACGGTCAGATTTCCGAGGCTGCTAGGTCCGGCCGCTCCGGCGCCCGTGCCGGGATCTCTACGCTGCGCGGCGCCTTCCATCCGGAGGCCGGCATTGCCCAAGAGGTGGCCCGGAAGGTGGCGTCGGTGATGCACGAGCACGGGCTGACTACCGAGCCCGTTGGGGTCGATGTGATCGAGATGCCGATCTTGGCAGCGCTGCAGGAGCAGGGATTGACCGTCGTCGACGGCCAGCAGGTGTTCCTGGAAGCCCGCCGCATTAAGACCGTCGACGAAATCGCACTCCTGGCACAGGCCTGCTCGATGGTCGACGCGGCGTACGAGGAGCTCTATGCGTTCCTTCGTCCAGGTGTTCGGGAAAACGAGTGCGTCGGCCTGGTCAGCAAGGTGCTCTACGACCTCGGCAGCGAGTACGTCGAGGGCGTCAATGCGATCTCCGGCGAGCGTTGCTCCCCGCATCCGCATGTCTATAGCGACCGGATCGTACGCCCAGGTGACCCGGCGTTCTTCGACATTTTGCATAGTCACCTCGGCTATCGGACCTGCTACTACCGCTGTTTTTCGGTTGGCAGCGCATCACCTGCAATGCGCGACGCGTACGTCCGCTGCCGGGAGTACATGGACATGGCCATCGCTGCCGTGAAACCAGGTGCAACAACAGCCGACATCGCCTCGCTCTGGCCTACGGCCGAGGAGTTCGGATTCGCCAATGAGGAAGCGGCGTTCGCGCTGCAGTACGGCCATGGTGTCGGGCTGGCCATCTGGGAGAAGCCGATCTTCAGCCGACTGGTGTCACTTGATCATCCCGAAGTGCTCGAAGAGGGCATGGTATTCGCGCTCGAGACCTATTGGCCGGCCTCGGACGGTTGGTCGGCGGCGCGCATCGAGGAGGAGGTCGTCGTCACCGCCGACGGGTGTGAGGTGATCACCAAGTTTCCCGCGGAGGAGTTGTTGATCGCCGGACAGCGCTACTGGACGGTAGGCGGCGAACTGCCGACCCTGCGCGAGTCGCAGTCCCATCTGAACACCTCGGCAGGCAGGGGCGGACAGTGACGGTCTCGCAGGACACCGCCGTCACCGTCGATGCCAGCCGGCTGCTCGAGTGGTATGAGCAGATGGCGCTGATCCGAGCGACGGAGAAGGCTGCGTACGACCTCTTTATGTCGGGTTTGGTCAAGGGCACTACGCATCTGGCCGCCGGGCACGAGGCGGTGGCGGTCGGCGCCAGCGCGGCGTTGCGCGAGGACGACTACGTGTTCGCGACCTACCGCGGACACCACCATGCAATTGTTCGAGGCGCCACTCCGGCCGAGTGCCTTGCGGAGTTGATGAGCAAAGCGACCGGGGTCTGCAAGGCCAAAGGCGGCTCGATGCACCTCACCAAGGCCGACAAGGGGATGCTCGGCTCGTACGCGATCGTCGGCTCCCATCTGCCCATCGCGGCCGGAGCCGCCTGGTCGGCCCAGCTGCGCGGCACCGACCAGGTGGCGGTGGCCTTCTTCGGTGATGGAGCGACCAACATCGGCGCCTTCCACGAGACCCTGAACATGGCCGCCGTCTGGAAACTCCCTGTGCTGTTCGTCTGCGAAAACAACCTTTATATGGAGTACACGCCGATCTCGGCGGTGACCACTGTCGCCAATCCCGCTGCTGATCGTGCCGTGGCATACGGCCTGCCGTCCGAACTCATCGACGGCAATGACGTGATCAAGGTCTACGACACCGTGAAGGTCGCAGTCGACCGGGCACGCGCCGGGGAGGGACCCACGGTGATCGAGGCCCTGACTTACCGGCATTACGGACACAGTCGCGCCGACCCCGCCAAATACCGCCCCGAGGATGAGGTCAAGCTCTGGATGCAGCGGGATCCGCTCTTGGTGGCACGTGAGAAGCTGACCGGCCTCGGCGTTGACGCAGCCGACATCGACGAAGCCGACGCCAGGGCTGGGGAAGTCGTCAAGGCGGCCGTGCAAGAGGCCAAGGATGCGCCCTACCCGGACCCCGCGAGCGCACTGACCGATGTCTGGGCCGACGGTGGTGCGGCATGGCGGAATTGATCACCTATCGGGAGGCAGTATCGGAAGGCATCGCCCGCGAAATGCGACGCAATTCGCGCGTGGTCTGTCTCGGCGAGGACATCGGCGCCGCTGAAGGGGTGTTCAAGACCACCACCGGCCTCTTCACCGAATTCGGGCCGAAGCGGGTATGGGACACCCCGATCTCAGAGCAGGCGATCGTCGGTGCCGCGTTGGGTGCCGCAATGACCGGGATGCGGCCGGTCGCAGAGATCATGTTCTCTGACTTCTTCGCCTGCTGCTATGACTACTTGGCCAACGAGATCCCGAAGATGCGCTACATGACTGGCGGCCAGGTCACTGTGCCGCTGGTGATTCGCACCGCCAATGGCGGCGGCCTCGGCTTTGGTGCCCAGCATTCTCAGGCAGTTGAGAACTGGGTCTTCACCATCCCCGGCCTCAAGATCGCCGCACCATCGACGCCGGCGGACGTAGTAGGCCTGATGGCATCCGCGATCCGTAGTGACGACCCCGTAGTTTTCTTTGAGCACAAGGGTTTGCTCGCGAGCAAGGGGGAGCCGGCGCCACCTGATCATGTCGTGCCGCTGGGCGAGGCATCGGTAGTTCGCTCCGGCGATGACGTCACTGTCGTTGCACTCGCCTCCACTGTGCCGACCGCGCTGTCGGCCGCCGCGCAGCTCGCCGCCGAGGACATCTCGGTCGAAGTGATCGACCTGCGTTGCTTGGTGCCGCTCGATGTCAAGACCGTGCTGTCCTCGGTGGCGCGTACCTCGCATCTGATCTTGGTTGAAGAGAATCCCTACCAGGGCGGCTGGGGCGCCACAGTGGCATCGATAGTTGCCGATGAGGGATTTGAGTCACTCGACGCCCCGATCCGGCGGGTGGCCGCGGAATGCGTACCGCTTCCGTTCGCCGACGCACTGGAGGACGAGGTGATCCCGACTGTCGGCAAGGTTGTCGAGGCAGTACGACGACTCGCCGCCTTCTAAGAGGAACCAACTAAAACCACGCCACTTTGCAAAGGAGCAGAGCCAGATGACAAGCAAGACGCTCATTCGCGGCGGAACCATCGTCAGCATGGATCCCCAGGTCGGAGACCTCACTGGCGACGTACTCATCGAAGACGACAAGATCGTCGCCGTCGAGCCGAATATCAGCGCCGACGCCGAAGTGATCGATGCGAGCGACAGCATTGTCATCCCGGGCTTCGTCGACACGCATCGACACACCTGGGAAACCGCGGTCCGCGGCTGCGCACCCAACGCCACGCTCGACGACTACTTTGTTGAAGTCCTGGACACGTTCGCGCCGGCCTACCGCGCCGAGGATGTGCACGCCAGCAACCTTGCCGGATCCCTGGAGTGCCTCAATGCCGGGATCACCACACTGGTCGACTGGTCGCACATCAATAACACTCCTGATCATTCCGACGCAGCGGTCAGCGCGCTGCAAGAGACCGGCATCCGCGCGCAGTACGCGTACGGCAGCGCCAACCTCTCTCTGGCCGATTATTGGTTCAACAGCTCGATCGCCATTCCGGGCGAGGACGTACGCCGCGTCAAGGAGACCTACTTCAGCTCTGACGACGGTCTGCTCACCATGGGCCTCGCCACGCGCGGCAGCGGCTTTTGCCAGGAGGAGGTTGTTCGGGCGGAGTGGAAGCTGGCACGCGAGCTCAACATTCCGATCACGATTCACGTCTCGATGGGTCGGCTCGCCGGACGATTCGCCATGGTCAAGACACTCGACGATTACGGACTTCTGGGTCCCGACACCACTTACATTCACTGCTGCCACTTCAGCGACGAGGAATGGCAGCTCGTCAAGGACAGCGGCGGCAAGATCTCGATCGCACCTCAAGTGGAAATGCAGATGGGCCACGGCTGGCCGCCGGTGCGGCACTCCTTGCGAATGGGGCTACGGCCCAGCCTGTCCATCGATGTCGTGACGACGGTTCCTGGCGACATGTTTACCGAGATGCGAGCTGCGTTCGCGGCCGATCGGGCTCGGGTACATGCGGAGAAGTTCGAGCCGAACGAGCAGGTGCCCAAGGACGTGTTGACTGCCCGGGAGATGCTTCAGGCTGCAACCATCGATGGCGCCTACGTCGCGGGTGTCGAAGATCGCACGGGTTCGCTGACGCCGGGCAAGCAGGCCGATATTGTGATCATCGATGCCAAGTCGCTGAACATGGTCCCGATCATTGACCCGGTCGCCGCGGTAGTGCTGTGCGCGGATGTTTCCAATGTGGACAGCGTTTTCGTTGCCGGGCAGGCCAAGAAGAGGGACGGCAAGCTGTTAGCTGATGTGGATAAGGCTCGCGCAGACGTTGAGGCATCCCGCGATCACCTCCTTTCCGCAACGGCCGAGAAGCGGCAGTGAGCGGACGCCATCTGGTACGACCGGCCGGTGAGTTGGAGCTGATCGCTCCGACTACCGGCTGGGCCAGCGAGGCGACGGGATATCGCCGAAGTGTGGTCGTCGGTGAAGATGATCATGCTGTGCACACCGGGTTCTTGATCAACGAACTCGATACCGGAGGCGAGATCCCATGGCATGTGCACTCCTTCGAGGAGAGCTTCTACGTCGTGTCGGGTACAGCGGTGATCGACACGACGGAGGGATCGTTTCGTGTCTCCGAAGGCGGGTATGGCGTGGTGCCGATCGCCATGCCGCATCGGTGGCGTAACGATAATGATGCTGCAGTGCGCTGGGCTGAGATGCAGGCTCCGGCGCCGCGATCTGCCTATCAGGATGACACCTTCCTAGTAATGCGCCCTGAGCCTGTCGAAGGGCGCGCTTCGACGGGCTCAGCGCGCATTGTCGATGTGCGGGATCCACGTAACCGTTACTTCGGCAAGATCACGGCCTCCCAAATGGACCCGGCCAAGCAGAGCCAGGACTTGCTCGAGGTCACGGCGAGTATGCGTACCGCGCTGCTGGTCTATGGGGGCATCAACGTCAAGATGATGGTCGATTCTGATCTTGGCGCGCAGCTGGCGACCATGTTCATGGTGCAGTACGACCCGGATGGCGCGACCGGCCCGCATGATCATCCGTTCGAGGAGACCTATTTCTTCCTGGAGGGACAAGCCGAGGCAACCTTCGACGGTAAACCGGTCGTGCTTGGTGCGGGAGACATCGCCTGGGCAGGGGTGGGATGCGCGCATTCCTTCCGCAATCTCGGAGGCGGCACGCTGCGCTGGCTGGAAACGCAAGCGCCGCAACCCCCACCGCGGTACTCCTATCGATTCGCCCGCGACTGGGACTACTTACGGGAGGTACTTGGATGACAGCGCTGCTGATCGTCGGCGGCACCCGCGGTATCGGCAAGGAGATCGCACGCTCGTACGCCGAGCAGGGTTGGTCGATTGTGCTCACCGGCCGCCACGCTTCGCATGCCGAGTCGGCGGCTGCGGAGATAGACGGCGACGCGCAGGGCATCGCTCTGGACCTCTCCGAGCCCGAGCACGTAAGCGAGGCGCTGAAAGATGTCGGCGCCGTCGACCATGTCGTACTGTCGTCGATCGCCCGCGACACGAATTACTGCGTGGACTACGACATTCCCTCGGCGCGTTATCTCGCGGTCATGAAACTGGTCGGCTACACAGCGGTTGTTAGTGCACTGACCGACCGGTTGTCGGACGACGCCTCGATCGTGTTGTTCGGCGGCCGAGCCAAGGACCGTCCATACCCAGGTTCGTTGACTGTCTCCACAGTGAACGGCGGCGTCTCCGGCCTAATGCGAGCGATGGCCGTCCAGCTGGCACCTCGCCGGGTGAATGCGATTCATCCAGGCCTGGTCGCCGACAGTCCGTACTGGGCGGGAGAACAGGAGTTCATGACAAAGGTCCGAAATGCGACGCCGACTGGGCGCAATGTGACGATGGAGGACATCATCGACGCGGTCGACTTCCTGATGCGCAATCGGTCGGTCAACGGCATCGATCTGTACATCGACGGCGGCTGGCTGCTGCAATGAGGGTGGCACTGGTCGGCACCGGCCGCATGGGAAGCGCGATGGGCATTCGCATCGCCGGGGCGGGCCACGACCTCATGGTGTTCAACCGCACGCGATCGCGTTGTGAAGAGGTCGCTCTGCGTACGGGTGCCCAAGTAGCAGACACTTGCCGCGAGGCGGCGGAGTTCGCCGAGGTCTGTGTCGTCTCCCTTGCCGACGACGCGGCTGTGACGTCGACATACCTCGACGACGAGGGGCTGATCGCGGGGGCGCAGCACGGTGCAGTCGTCTGTGACATGAGCACGGTTGCACCTGCGACAGTCCGCGGCCTCGCGCCCCTGGTAGCACGGCAAGGAGCCACCTTGATCGACACCCCGGTTTCAGGGAGTGTCTCGACCGTCGAATCGGGCACGCTGACCGTTATGGTCGGGGGTGACGCGGCTGCACTTGATCGTGCCCGGCCGGTGCTCGATGCCTTCGCGAAGACGATCTTCCATCTGGGAGATGTCGGCGCCGGGGCGACTATGAAGCTGGTCGTGAACTCACTGGTCCACTCGCTGAATGTCGCCGTTTGTGAAGCGCTGGTGCTTGGCGAAAATGCCGGACTGGATCGAGAGGCGATCTACGACGTTTTCGAGGCAGGTGTCGTCGGTGCACCGTTCGTGAAGTACAAACGGGACGCCTTTCTACGGCCCGGTGAGCTTCCGGTGGCATTCAGCCTGGACCTGGTCGCGAAAGATCAGGAACTCATCCACGACCTTGCGCAGCAGTCGGGCACACGCGTGGACCAGGCCGAAACAAGCCGGCGGCTAGTAGCGGAGGCAGTCAGCGCTGGAATGGCCGATCGCGACATGAGTGAAGTTGCCGAATTCCTACGCAACGCCTGACGCGGGTGCCATCACGAAGCGCGGCTAGTCCCACGCCCCGTAGCGTTGAACAGTCCAAAGACCACAGGGCTGGACGGAACCGCGGCGGACGCCTTTGCACGTGGGCAGCTCTTCGGGGTACTCATACTCCTCGCTCTCCGGGTCATACACCTTGTATTGGCGGCCCAGAGTCCAGCCGTTCATGAAGATCTCGCAGTCGCATCCGGCTCCCTTGGACATCAGTCGGCCTTCAAGTGCAGTGGCTCTGGGTGCTCGCAGCTCGCGATAACGTTTCGCCCAGCGGAGGCCGGTGCAGCCGAACTCGAGCATGCGGTACACGTAGCAGTGCAGGCACTCTGCCGATTTGGGCTGAGTGATCAAGATCGACAGATGTCTCAGCTCGCGCTCGATGTGCAGGACGGGCGCCAGGTCAGATTCAGCACTCATGCCCTTATCTCTATCGGCCGGCACTGACAGGCGGTGAAGCGCAGAGAAGTGGGAGGTCTGGGAGCCGTGGACGCGCCCGTGAAACCGTCGGACACTGAATCCATGGCGAGCGAGCGATCGGTTCAGGACGTAGCGGCGCTGCTGGCCACTGCGGACGAAGCGCTCAGGGCAGGCCGCTGGGAGGAGGCCCGAGACGATTTCGAAGCGGCTCTCGAGATCGAGGAGTCGGGAAGAGCGCTCTTTGGACTCGCCCTTGCTGTGTGGTGGTTAGGAGACCCCTCGAGTTCGATCCCGCTCTGGGAGCGTGCCTTTGGAGTGTTCCGTCGGGAGGGAGACCACGAGAACGCCTTCTTTACTGCGATGTACCTCTGTCTGGGCTACGACATGACCTTTGCCAACTTCAGCGCATCACGAGGCTGGTTGGCTAAGTGTGCTCGAGTTGTCGAGGACAGCAGACTTGATGTCCTTCAAGGGTGGCTGCTGCTCTGCGAAGCCGTGACCCTTCACAACGACGACCCCGTCGCTGCCCAGGAAAAGGCCCGCGCAGCTCTTGATGCAGCACGTGAGAGGAATGATGCAGACCTCGACGTGTGTGCGCGAAGCGAGCTCGGTGCTGCGCTCGTCGAGCTAGGCAGGATCAGTGAAGGTACGGCGCTTCTGGACGAAGCAATGGCCGGGGCACTCGGCGGCGAGGTGGATCTCGACACGGTCGTGCTCGCCAGCTGCCGGACCATCACGTCGTGCAGCCGGGCGGTCGACATCAAGCGGGCGACCCAGTGGATCAGGGCGGCTACTCGCTTCAACGAGAAGTACGGGTCGCCGCACCTTTATACGACCTGCCGCATTCACTACGCCCGAGTGCTCCTGCTTTCTGGGCAGTGGGCCCTCGCAGAGGCCCAACTCAAAGCGGCACTGTCGGTGGGCCAACTCGTCGAGCCAGACCTGCACGCCGAGGCGCTCGCGCTGTTCGGACACCTGAGAGTGATCCAGGGGCGAGCAGACGAGGCGGAGCGACTCATCGCAGGTTACGAGCAGCACGCCGCGGCAGTCCCGGTTCTGGCAGCTGTCCGCGCGGCCCAGGGGCAGTTCGAGGTCGCGGAATGGCTGGTACGACGGCGTCTCGACCTCCTGGAGGGGAAGCCGCTCGCCGCGGCGGACCTAAGCGGGTTGCTTATCGAGATCGAGCTTGACCGCGGCAAAGCTCAGCAGGCTCTCGCTGACGCGGAGGCGCTATCCCAAGCAACCTCCCGGCTGGGCGTTCCAGCAGTGTCCGCCCGGAGCCGTTACTTGCTGGGCCGCGCACTGGCAGCGGTCGGCAATGAAACGGCGGTACGAGAGCTTGATCAGGCTCGGACTGCATTCGTCGAGCTGGCCATGCCTTATGAGGCGGCGCGGTCCAGGCTGGCGCTGGCTCGGTTGACGCATGCCGCAGACAAGGAAGCAGCAGTAGAGGAGTCGAAGGGGGCGCTCGCGACCTTCCAGGAGCTGGGCGCGATCCCAGATGCAGCTGCCGCCGCCGCATTACTTAGGGAGTGGGGGGTCAAGGCCGTGCGACGAGGGCCCAACGCGCTTGGCAGTCTCACCACCCGTGAGCAGGAGATCCTTGCTCTGCTCGGCGAGGGTCTGTCCAATCGAGAAATTGCTGCTCGGCTTTTCATAACGCCGAAGACAGTCGAGCATCACGTCGGTCATCTACTAACCAAGTTGGATCTCAAGCGACGAGGCGAGGCGGCCGCCTACGCCGTACGCCACCTGTCCTCAAAGTAGGGGGATTTCCCCGACGAACGCAGATCGGGTCCGCATAACGCTGGACCCATGACGGACCAAGCAAACCACGCCGTAGTGATCGGCGGCAGCGTCGCGGGCCTCCTGGCTGCCTGCGCAGTCTCCAACTACTTCGACCGTGTCACCGTCCTGGAGCGAGAGATCCTTCCCCCGCCAGGACAGGGCCGTCGGGCGATACCACAAGGAAGGCACGTGCACGCCCTACTACCTGGAGGACTCGGCGCCATCGAACAGCTCCTGCCCGGCTTCCAGGCCGAGCTCATCGCGGGCGGTGCAGTCCGCTGCGACTCCATGCAGGAGATCCGGTTCGTCTTTTCCGGACACCAGATCACTCGAGATGCGGCCTCGGCCACCAATGTTCTCGCGAGCCGCCCATACATCGAGGGTCATATCAGGCGACGGGTGCTCGGGTTGCCCAACGTCAGACTCATTGATGGCGTTGCTGTGCAAGGACTTGTCTCGCGTGACGGGGAGAGCGTGACCGCCGTGCAACTTGCTGACGAGATCTTGGCTTGCGACCTCGCCGTCGTTGCCACTGGCCGGGCCGGCCAGCTGCCAGCGTGGCTGGAAGCACTGGGGTTCGCCGCGCCCACCGAAGAGGAGCTCGTCGTGAACATCACATATGCGAGCCGGCGCTTCAGCATTCCTGATGGCAACCTCGGGCGAGACAAGTTGATCTTGATTAGTGCCGAGCCAGGACGGCCTCGCGGGATGGGCCTATTCGCACAGGAGGATGGGAACTGGCTCCTTACGCTGGTCGGCTACGGCCGGGAGCACAGGCCACCCACGGACCAGGCGGGTTACCTGAGGTTCCTTGCCAGTGTGGCCCCTGCCGATGTGCTCGCAGGTGTGGTGGCAGGCCAGCCCCTCGACGACGTAGTGACCCACGCGTTCCCAGCGAGCCGAAGGCGTCGATACGAACGACTCTCGAGGTTCCCCCGTGGACTCGTCGCACTTGGCGACGCGATGAGCAGCTTCAATCCGGTCTATGGCCAGGGCATGTCAGTCGCGGCACTCCAAGCGCTGGCACTCCGGCAGGCTCTTGCCACGGGTGGGCACCGTGTGCCCCAGCGCTACTTCAAGGCGGCGCGCCGAATCGTCGACATCGCCTGGGACCTGGCCATTGGAAGTGACCTCTCACTCCCTGAGGTGGAAGGCCAACGATCGATCTCTACGCGGCTGTCGAACGTCTGGTCTGAGCGCATTCTGGAGGCGGCGGAGCACGACGCGTATGTCGCTGAGGTCTTCGGCAAGGTGACCGACCTCCTCGCTCCGCCCACGGTGCTGATGCATCCGCGATTTGCATGGCGAGTGGTGAGACGCCGTGCCGCGCAGCGCGCGGACCGGGTAAAGGGTCAGTCTGCGGCCGAGGTGAGTCAGATAGGTGTGTAGCCGGCGAGAAAAACCCGAACTGCTTCGTCGGCGTATCGGTAGAGCCTAGATCGCGGGTAGGGCTTATCGCGACCGGTGAACATGGCCTCGTTCACCGGCACGGACAAGATCAGATAGTTCAGATGCTGGGCAGCTAGGAGGGCGTCACTCGCCTGAAGGAGTCCGCGAGCGGTGAGTTGCTTGATCTGCTTGGCAAGTGTTGCGTGGGCCCGCTCAGGGCCGCTGCGATGCCATGCCCGGGCTAACTCTGGGAAGCGGCCGGCCTCGGCGATGATCATGCGCCGCATCTGGATGAGATGCGGCTGCGTCACCTCTACAATGTGCTGGCGCGCAAACGTGCGCAGGTCCTTGGCAAGGTCGGTGCTTTGCCCGAGCCGGTCGACAAGTAAATGGGTGCCCTGCTCGGCCTCATCGATTGCGCTAGTGATCACGGAGATGAACAGGCTCCGCTTGTCCGAGAATTGCTTGTACACAGTGACCTTGGACACCTGAGCAATCGCGGCAACCTCATCCATGCTCGCGCCGCGATAACCACTGCTCAGAAAGACTTCCCGAGCGGCGTCCAAGATCGCGCGACGCTTCTGGACGGTACGTCCACCGTCGGGGCTTCCCGTTTGGCGCGTGGTATTGAGCGTTGTTGGCATTCGCCCTCCCATCCCCAGAGCACTGTACTAGACAGTACACTTTCGTGTATGTACTGTACCGTTTAGTACAGCTAGGAGGAAATCAATATGGACAGCACTGAACAGGTTGCGGTCGCAATGGTGCCGTCACGCGACGGAACCGTAATCACGTACGAGAAGAGCGGCCGCGGCCCGTCAGTGATCTTGATAGATGCTGCCGCACACTACCGCCGCTTCAGTTCTTTCCGTGGCCTCATTGGCCTCCTCGCGCCGGCTTTCACCGTTTATCACTACGACCGCCGGGGCCGCGGTGACAGCGGCGACAGGCCGCCGTATACGCCGGAGCGGGAGGTTGAGGACCTCGCAGCGTTGATGGAAGAGGCTGGCGGTTCGGCATTTGTCTATGGCTATTCCTCAGGTGGCTTGTTGGCCGTACAGGCGGCCGCGCACGGTTTGCCGATCCCCAAGATGGCACTGCTTGAGCCGCCCATCGCAGCCGAGGAGGACGCCGAGGAACAAAAAGCCTTCACCGCGGGACTGTCCAAGCTGCTCGCCGCCCGACGCCGCGAGGAAGCAGTGGAGTACTACCTGGCGGGTATTGGCGTGCCCGCGGAGATCGTGGCGGATATGCGCGGTGGCGATGCGTGGCGGGCGATGGAGGCCGTAGCGCCCACTTTGCTGTATGACTCCATGATCAGCGAGGCCACGCCGTATGAGCTTCTCACCTCCGTCTCTACGCCGAGCTTGATCATCGATAGCGAGGGCAGCAGTGACGACCTCACCGGCATGGCAGCCACAGTCGCACGCGGCATGCCAAACGCTTCGCATCGCAGCCTGCCCGGGGAATGGCATGGGGTTCGCGACGACCTGCTGGCCCGCGCCTTGATCGAATTCTTCCTCGACCGCTAGCCCGTAAAGTCACCTGAGTGTCTGAATGCGCGCTGAGCTTGTCGAAGCGTCGCAGGTGGTGCCCTTCGACAGGCTCAGGGCACATTGGGCAGGCTCAGGGCACATTGGGCAGGCTCAGGGCACATTCGAGAAGCTCAGGACACATTCGAGAAGCTCAGGGCGCATCTGCGGCGGGCTCGTACGCCTCACCGTCCGGGCTGGCCACGACAACTGTGTAGCCGTCAGGGTCCTTTATCCAGATCTCCCGATGACCCGGACCGTTGCCCTCACCTTCCGGAGGGTTGCGGTGAGGCGCTCGCACGATCGGTGCCTTGAGCTGGTTAGCGCGTACCACGACCTCGTCAAAAGCGGAAACTTCGCCAAACCACAGCAGGACTCCATTGCCAACCTCGAGATCCGGGCTCACGAAAAGGCCATGGTGGTGTTGAACCTCTCGCTGATGGAGCTGAAGGACGAGTGTTTCGTTGGCGAGCAGCCGTTCGTACTCCGGACCTCCATGATCGCTACGGAGGCCCAGGAGCTGTTGGTACCAGAGGCTCGACGCTTCCACATCGCGTACCGCGATCATGGTCTGGGACTGAGCTGCGCCCACCCGTACCACCACGCCGATGCGGTTGCCCGCCGGATCATCTATCTCGGCCAGCCACCGCTCTCGGCCATCGAGTCGCGGCCGGCCGCATATCTTGCCGCCATTCGCCTCGACCTCCCGGAGCGTGCGGTAGAGGCTATCGGCCGCGATCCACGCGATCGGACCACCGCCGGCCGGCGGGACATCGGTAGTCAGCTGACCGATGAGACCCGGTGTTTCGAAGCTTCCCCCGCTCGGATCGACGGACCAGCCAAAGACCTTTGCGTAAAAGGCAGCTGAACGCCCGATATCGAGCGCTGGAATCTGGAGATACTCAATCCGCCCATGCTCCAAGGCACCTTCGCCCACGCCTGCAGTATTGACTATGGCTATGCCTTAGTCAATCTTGCTCTTAGTCGATCTTGCCGGCCTCACGCAGCGGGCCTTGGACTGGTTCCAGAACTGCCACTGGGATGGGCCGGCCCGCCCGCTCTGCGTACTTTGCGACTTCTGGTGCCCGGGCCAGGACGATGTCGTTCCAGGCTTTGTCGCGCTGCACACCAATCAGCTCGTGGGGACGGACTTGCATTGTCTTCGATCTGACCTGAATGTCGGCAAGCTTCGCCTTGCGTAGGTTGCGAAACCAGTCAGGGTCGCGAGGTGCCCCCGAGGCGGTCCCCCAGACAACCAGACCTTCGGGTGTGTCGAGATAACGCACACAAGTGGAGTGCAGCACGCCGGTACGGCGGCCGGGTGTTGTGATCATCAAGACCTTGGTGTTCTTGCTGTAGCTCGAAAGTCGTCCATCGAGGGCGCGATAAATCCAGACGCCAATCCGGTTTCCGATGCGCACCAATCTGCGCTGCAATGTAGTCACCGAGATGCATCCTTTCGATCAGCGAAACGCCGCGTCAAGGCTGCTGTCTCAGAGGCCTTTCACTCGGCCAACGCAACGCAAAATGATCATGAGCTACTGCAGAGCGGAGACCAGCCGCATCACGTTATCGACATAGCGCTGGCTCTTTGGGCGTGCTCGCCACTCGGCTAGCGTCAGCTCGCGGCAGACTGCCCGGTAGCCATCCGCCACTGCCTGGAGGTCGGCAACGAATTCCTTGCCGGTGGAGATGAGGGTGATCTCATAGTCCAGTCCAAAAGAGCGATAGTCCATGTTGCTGGATCCGATCACTCCGACCAGATCGTCGACCGTGAAGTGCTTGGCATGCAACACGGTGGGCTTCGGATACTGGTAGATCTTGACACCAGCCTCGAGCAGGACGTCGTAGTACGAAGCTTGCGCGTGCTGAACTACGAACTGGTCCGCCTGCTCGGAGACGAACAACTCAACCTCGACGCCGCGGTAGGCAGCCGTAGTGATCGCCTCCAGTAAGGAGTCGTCCGGCACGAAGTACGGACTGGTCAAAGACAACTTCTGTTGGGCCCGATGCGCCAAGCCGGAGAAGAGTCTCAAGTTCGGCATCGTCAAGTACCCGGGCCCGGAGGGCAACAGCTGCATTGGCACGGCGCTCGGTGTGTAGGCGTCCTCGAGCTCAATCTCGGCGCCAAGCTTCTCACCGGTCTCGGTGTACCAATCCATGGCAAATACCGCCTCGAGCTCCGGCACGATTTCGCCACTGATCTTGATGTTGAGATCTTTCCAGTGCCGTCCTACCTTGAGGTTGGCCTTCAACAGGTAGCTGGAGTCGATCATGTTCTGAGAGCCCATGAAGGCCACTTTGCTGTCTATCACAAGCAGCTTGCGGTGGTTACGAAGATCAGGACGGCGCCACTTACCCTTGAAAGGCTTGATCGGCATCATCTCGTGCCACTCGATACCGACCTCGGTCATTCGCGAATTCATCTGCTTGAACCCCGGATAGCGTCTAGACGCGATGTCGTCGTAGAGCAGTCTGACTTTTACCCCGCGCCGGACGGCATCCGCCAACGCCGTAAAGAAAACGTCGGTGGTGTCGTCCCACGCGGTGATGAAGAATTCGACGTGAACCGTTCTCTCGGCCTCCTTGACCGCGTCCGCCATCTCCTGGACGGAGGCGTTGTAGTCGCCGAACAATCCATGGCTCATCCCAGTGACGCAGGGGAGATAGCTCAACCGCCGGTTCAGCCGGAACAGGCTGTCGAGCCCGGTCGGAATTTCGGCACCTGGCGGCACATCAGGCATCCCAGAGGTGCGTTCCGTGATCACCTGATTGGCTTCGGCTTGCACCTTGGCTCGGCGGCCGCGTACGAATGGACTGCCAATCAAGAAGAAGAGCATAAGGCCGAGAATCGGCGTCACGATGATCAAGAGCAACCACGCGATGGAGGAGGACGGTCGGCGGTTGTTGGGCACGGTACCGAGTGCCACGATTTTGATGGTCAGTTCCACCAGATACAAGATCAATGGGGCCCAGGCAATCGCGTTCACTAATACCACCTCTCGAATGCGAGGCATCAGAATATTCGTGAGCTCGCCAGTTCGCCTCACCTGTGGGGGGTGATCCATCGCCGGGACGACGGCTTGAGGTAAATAGCGAACGACCCGTGCGAGGCGCACAGAGCCGGTAGTGTCCTAAGCGGCCAGACTCAATCGCTGAGCTTGTCGTCAGGTTCAGCCGAGTACGTCATCGCAAGTGAGGACGCATGCGGAGATTCGGGGGCTCTGTGATGATTGCGGCCGCATTGATTGGGAGCGCACTAGCAGCGCTGACGCCTGTTGAGCTGGCCACCGCCGCCCAGGCCAGTTGTCAGACCGCTATTCCGGTCGCCGGTGATGTAGACGGTGATAGTCAGGCGGATTTGGTCGTCGGTCTGCCAAGGCGTAGCAGCAACACGGGGGAAGTCGATCTACGTCTTACCACTGCTGCCAGCAGGGTCTTGACGCAGCAGGCTGCCGGTCTTGGCCAAGGTGTGCCAGGCGATGAGTTTGGAGCAGCAGTCGTCTTGGCCGATCTGAATAACGACGGCTGCGACGACATGATCGTCGGCGCTCCGGGAGCGCGTAGCGGCGCGGGTCGGATTCACGCGATCCTTGGTGCCGAGGATGGATTCCAGACCACGGACGGGCGCACCTTGGCTGGCACCGCAACCTCAGGCGATCGATTCGGTTCCTCGCTCGCCATTGCGCAGAATCTCACTCGCACCGGCTTCGATCTCTGGATTGGCGCACCACTCGATAACGTCGGCAGCGCAACCGATGCCGGCTCGGTCTCGCACTACTCAATCATCAACGCCGGCGGCGTTCTCGAGTTCCAGCTGGTGGAGACGATCACTCAGAATTCGTCTGGAGTGCCCGGCAGCGCCGAAGCAAACGATCAGTTTGGTGCTGCCTTGGCTGCCACGCCGCGTGGCGTCCTCGTAGGTGATCAACGTGAGGACATCGGCAGTGCGACTGACGCCGGTGCGATCACACTGCTCGCCAGCACCGACAGCGACGCTCGGTTTGATAAGGCATACAGCTGGTCGCAGGCATCGCCGGGTGTGCCGGGGAATGCGGAAACCCGAGATCGTTTTGGTGCCGCGGTGGGCTTCTTAGGTGAACACTTCGCGGCTGGGGTGCCCGATGAGGATGTCGACGCAAGTAGCAATGCCGGCATGGTGCAACTCTTCAGCTGGTCCTCCAGTACGCCCAAGCCGACTGGTGAGTTCAAGCAGTACACGCCGGGGGTTCCAGGGCGCGTCGAGTCTGGTGATCGGTTCGGTGCAGCCGTGGTTCTCGGACGAAACATCGGCTGCTCTGAAGGAATCCAGATTCTTGCTGGTGCACCTGGCGAGGACCTCACTGTCGGTGGATCGTCACGAGTCGACGCTGGAACCGTCGCGTTCTTTACGCCCCCGCCATTCGAGCCTTGTGCCGGATCGGTGGATCAGGGGAACTTGCTTCCCCGTACGGCGGAATCAGCGGATCGTCTTGGAACCGCCTTGGCACTCGGACGACACAGCGATGACAACGATGCAGCAAGTGATCGAGTCTTCATTGGTGTCCCTGGGGAAGATAGCGCCGCCGGCATCGTGCAGTCCACACCAATCAGTCATGAGGGCAACTCGACCGACATCACTGTTGCTGGCCTGCCCAACCCGTCGGTTGGTTACAGCGTCGGCGACATTGCAGGTACGAATTATGGGGCGATCATCGCCTCGCCAGCGGGTGAATAAGGCTGTGCCCTTCGACGAGCTCAGGGCACATACCTTTGGATTACTCGTAACCCAGAATTTCTTTACGTTTCGCCGCCCAATCGAGAGCTGACCGTACCCCGTCCTCGAGACTGTGCTGGGATGACCACCTCAGGATCTCCCGCGCCTTCTCAACGTTCGCAAATCCACCTATCGCGTCCCCAGCCCGACGCGGCGCATTGCGTACCGGAACCTGACGGCCCAAAACCCGCTCCACTGTTGAGATCAATTCGCGTACCGTCACGCCGCTGCCAGTTCCCAAATTGATGATGCTGCTCGACTCACCGGTTTGTTGCAGCACTTCGTCAAACCGTTCCACGGCTCCAACGTGGGCCAGGGCAAGGTCCCAAACGTGTATGTAATCCCGCACGCCGGTGCCATCGCGCGTCGGATAATCGGTGCCAGTCACCAAGAAGGCTTCCTGTTGCGCCCGAGCTGCCATCACAATTTGGCCCAGCGCATGGGAAGGATTACGCCGATAAATGCCAGAGCGCAAGTAGGGATCAGACCCGATGGGATTGAAGTATCGCAAGATGATTGCGCGCAAGCTGGTGCTGGCCGCTAAATCAGCAAGTACCGTTTCCATGACTTGTTTGGTACGCGCATATGGTGACAGTGGATTTAGTGGCGAATCCTCAAAGACCTCAAAGTCCGCTGCGGCGGCATAGACGGAGGCTGAGGAGGAGAATATGATTCGTGGTCGTTGAAGTTGCACGAGCTGATCGAATAGCTCTAAAGACTTGGTAACATTGTCTCGATAATACTCATACGGATGGGCAACTGATTCCGGCACTATAGTCCTGGCCGCCATATGTATTGTGCAATCGATGTCGGGATAATCCTCGACAATCTTTGTGATCAAGTCTCGATCGGCTATGTCACCTTCATAGAAGATGCGGTGCCGCGTGAAGCTACGGGGACCGGTCAGCAACGAATCCAAAATGATCGGCGTATGTCCATGTTCTTCCAAAGCCGTCGCAGTGATCGAGCCGATATAGCCCGCACCGCCAGTTACTAGAACTTTCATAATCCACGTGTGTTTCTCGACACAAGGTTGCAAACACAAGGCTTTGGTGCCAGTTTGTATTCCTTTTGTGGCCTTATGCGGATAAACGCAGTGCAGGACACATTAAAGCCCGAAAGCGGCGAGGACATCGGTTCTCTTGTTGGCATCGCGCAGCGGCGGAATGCCGGCTATCCGGGCAATACTGGCCGAAAGCCCATAGTGGTCAAATCGCTGCGTCACTTGCTTATCTTTCAGAGACGGATGAATGACCACTATCGGGACGCGATTGCCCGAATGCTCATCATCTTCGTCCCAGGTAATCACAATCACCAGTCGGTTGGATGCGAAGTCTGGCCCATTCTTGATGATCGGCAGCCATGATTGCAGCCACTCGTCTGTTGTGGCCGCCGAGCAGTCGTGGCCATCGTGGCAGATATCAGGGACGAGCAGACTAAACGTTGGCAGGTTCCCAGCGTTGATGTCATCGGCAAGGGGCCCGGAGGCGGGGGAGCCGGATGGAACGTCGAACTGTTCGCAGCCGGCTCGCTCGGCCGGATCGTCGAAGTATGTCCACGGGTTATGTCGGGCAGCGTAGGTCTCGTAGTTGTCTCGGGCGCAGTTGGTAGGCATTGCATCCGCGTACGTCTTAGCCGTGCGACCAGCCGACACCAATTGTCCGAACAATGACGGACCTTCCAGCGGGTGTTCGTCAGGCTCTCCATCGTCAATAACGCCAAATGTCGATCCGCCTGCCAGCACCAGGTAATTCGGCAGCGATGGGTGGCTGATGGCGTAGAAGTTCGTCGCAGTGCCATAAGAACGAGCTTGTGAGATGAGGAACGGCATGTGGGCCTCGACATCCTGGAGGCTCCGGTTCTCTTCGACAATGAGAAGAACCTTGCTGACACCGTTGCCTGGTTGCACCGCGTGCGAGGCCCTCTGTGACGAGCCAGGGGTTGCACTGGGGACGAAGTCGGCGTCGCCGGTGCAAGCAGTCATTCCCAAGGAAATCGCAAGGCCCAGGGCAGCTGCTCTAGGCAACCACCGAGCCGTACGCCGACGGGCGCTGGTGTAGGACACGCTTTCTCCTTTAGTTCTCAAAGAGCCCCTAGCAACGCTGTTCAGCCTGTGGCAACCCTTGAAGGCAACGAGTAATACTGCTCACCTGGCACGCAGAATAAAGACGGTGGCATCGCCAGTGTCGAGAGCGACCTGGAAATCAGGTGAACGCCGCAGGGCAGTCGCAATGGACTGGAGGGATCCAGGCGGCATCGTGCCCTGTACATCGACTGAGATCTGTTGTGAGCGCGTGATCAATATGTAGCTGTCGGTATAGCGTGGGTCGGCCAGCCATTCCGAAAGCTTTCCGGCTGGATCGGCAACGATGGCGCTCCAGGATTCCTCGGGCTCGCGATCGATCGGCACGTAGATAAAGTTCTCGTAGTTCCTGAACTGCGTCGGGTAGTTCCTGCTGCCCTCCACCAACAAGGAACCGGGCCTGGCGTGCTCGCTGACCCAAGCTGCGGCTTGCACCTCCACAGGCGTGAAGTAGTTCTGCCGCTCCTTCCCGTAATAGCCGAGTAAGAAGCCCGGCAGAAACAGCGCTGTGAGTAGGGCGATTGCACCTAAGGTTGTTGCCCGCAGCCTGCCCTCAACCATAGGAATGACAGCTGTCGCAGCATTGAAGGCGATGAATGGGGCAGCGAAGAGCACGACGCGGAAGAGGATTTCGCCGTCGAAGCCAGTGACTAAGAGCAGTACGCCCGGCAAGACCATGAGAATAACGGCAGTCCACTCCAGCGTCTGATTTCGCCAGCATCTCCAGACGCCGACCAGGGCAATAACAGCCGCGAGCGCTATGACTCCTCGCCCACCCCAGACGACCAGCCCTTGAGCGAGATTTCCGACCGTAGCTTTGTCCAAGGTCTCATTGGCGTTTTGGACTGGCTGCCCGAACGTATCAAACAGATCAAAAAATGCCGATTGAGTGTAAGAGCGACCAGAGGTTAAAGCCCATGCCAGCGAGATCTCGAAGGCGATGATCGGCAGGTACCAACCCCGAGTTCGCCTTAATGCGACAAGTCCAGTGACCGCAATAACGAGCATTATCGGTGTCAGCTGATGGCTGATCGCGATTGCGACGACAAACAAGGTAAACAGCATAATACGGAACCAGCTAGTGACGCCACGAATGAGCAGGCCGACGCATGCCAGGTACAAGACATATGCCATTGCCTGCGGTGAGAAATAGTCTTGTCCTACCCAATTGATGATGAAAAAGAACCACAGGCTCAGCCAGACCAGTCGCTTATCTGCGGTAAGCCCCCGAAACACAAACCTCAGCACCACCAGGTTCATGAGGTTGAACACAAAGGGCGCCCAAGATGCAATGGTAAGCAGATTCTCCCGGCCCGCGATGGCAGCCAGCATCGCACTGCCGCTGAAGAAACCGGGCCAGCTGTGATAAATGCCCAATACGTCGATCGAAGGATTAACTGACCCATGCCGCAGGATATAGTCGACGATCCCAATATGCTTCCACGCCCAGGAGTACCGCACAGTGCCGTAGAGAATGGCGGGGGTCGCGTGTATCAGCGCCAGGAAGGCCACCAGCTGGAGAGCAAGCAGGCGTTCTCGCGCTCCTCTCTGGAGACCGATGATGAAAGCGGCCGCGAGCAATACCAAAGCCAAGACATTGGCCGGGCCGAACAAGGACAACAGCCCGAGGTCGCTCATGTCCCGAGGGTTGTCTCCAGCCAATCCCCAGATCCAAAGCGCGATCGACACAACCGGAAGGAGGAGCAGCAGCCAGTCCGAATTCAGCACGGCCAGAGTGGTCTGACGCGTGTCTCGCGGACCAGCGGCCACGGCCTGATCCGGCTGTGATGTGATCGTCGTCATCGCACCCCCTCCAGAAGATGGGCTGCATCGCCGGAGCTGACCAGCTTAAGGACTGGTTTGACGCTGCGAGCCACCCAAAGGCGCCCAACGCGGTTCCTGCTGGCGCGCTGGAGTTCGGCCGTGACGTGCCACAGCCAGGTCAGCAACACAAGAGAAGAAGCAGATAGCTGTGGGTTGCTCCAGGGCACGGGTAGTCGGCGCATCGCATCCTGCACCGTCTCTGGTGACAGCACCGCACCTCGCACGGTGCTTCCCAATTCCCCCGGCTGCGAGGTAATCCAGAGGTGGGTGAGGTCGCACTCGGGAAGGCCATCGAGTCGGGCGTTCTCCCAGTCCACAATGCCGGTCACCTCGACGGTTCCGGAGTCGCGAGACAGCAGGACATTGCCAAGCCAGTAGTCCCCGTGGATGCCCGACGTCGTAACAAGCCGTCCAAGCAGAGCGTCATACAGCGTGTCCCTGAGCCGATCCAAGGCCGGTTCCATGCCGTCGAGTGCTGGGAGACGGCGCAACTGTGCAATGGGCGCATCCACCCATGTGCTCAGCAGGCTTTCGTCCACCGTGATGACTGAGGTGGTCGTCCGGTGCAGACGTGAGATGGCGAGGGCTGCGGCTGCCAGCTCGGCAGATCCGGGTGCCTGATGTCCTTCCGCGCTTCCTGGCAGTTTCGACTCGACCAGCACTGTGCGGCCCAGCAGCTTGCCACGCTGAAGAACCCGGGGAAGCAGGGTTAACACTTCCGTCGAGCCGGGATTCGTACTGAGCTTGCAGATCATGTCGGCGTGGCGATCAAGACCGCGTGACGCTGCCGCACTGGTGGCGATCTTCAAGACGGTCCCGCCCGTTTCGCTGGGGAGGCACACAACGAGCGAATCGCTGTCTGAGGGAAGTAGTCGCCAATCGGTACCGGCGGACTGCAGGCCTGATGCTTTGAGAGCCGCCGGGACCAGTCGCCGGGCCTGCAGGCGGGTGCGGCCGCGGCGAATTGGTGCCAGCAGCCTGCCCACGTAGCCCAAGACATTGACGCTGTGGTGCGTAACGGCATCCGACCCGACTCGCCGGGTCGCAAGGAGAACCAGAGCGATCGTCGTCTGGCTGATGAGCCAACTCAGTCCGACTCCGGTCAACCCCCACTGGTTGATCAATAGGGCCGTGCCGCCAAAGATGCCGAAGGCTTGGGCAGCGTAGATCTTCAGAACCATGCGGTTGTCACGGCGAATTCGAGCGGTGCTTACCGCCATCCCGATGACTACCTGCGGGATCGCGGACAGCAATAGCAGTCGAAGCAAGGTAGTGCCGTTCGCCGAATACTCGCTGCCCAGAATGTGAAGCCCAAGCGGAGCGATAACGACACCCACCAATGCCAAAGGCACCACAAGAACCCCGGCATGGCGTAGCGCGTTGCGTGCCAAGGTTGGCGCTCGGCTCGGAAACTGCGCCGCCTCGGCGACAAATGCACTGCCGACGTTGCTGGTGACGAGATAGAGCGAGTAGGCGATGGTGAAGGACATGAAGTAGTAGGCGCTCTGCTGTGCGCCCATCTGCTCCAAGACGACCAGCGTCATCAAGTCGGTCGTGGCCAGCCAAAGCAGGGTGGCGGAGTAGTCCGCCGCGGCGAATCGAAAGAGGTGGCCGATTCGGAGGTTTTCAACCGGCTCGGCGGCTGCGCTTGTTTGGCTTGGCTTCCGCAGGATCAAGATCGTCACAAGCAGCACGATGGGCAAGGCGGGCAACGCAAATGTCGCGAAGAGCGCATAGCCGGCACTGACACCCAAAAATGGCAGCAGGCCAATCTTGACTACTGAGTGGATCCCATTCGTCACCGGCACCCAGCTCGCCCGTCGCAGCCCGGTAAGCACGCGGTCTTCAAGCACGAAGATCGTCCAGACCGCCGTAGCGAGCACAAAGGCAATACCGAGAACAACGTTCTGGCGCAGCAAGTCGAGTCTGCTGGCCCACCATGGTTGGCCGGCGATAAAGATGAGTACCGCAAAGATCGCGGTCGACGCGCAGAGCGCGTAGCAAGCCAATATGACTCGCCGGGCCTTGACGCCTGCCGGTGCTAGGAAACGCACCAGCGCATTACCCAGACCCAGCGTGGAGAGTGTTGCGAGGAAGGTCATCGCGGAGGTAAGCGCAGTTCCCGTTCCCACCGCCTGGGAGGTCAGCAGGCGCGCGGCCAGTACCCAGAAGATCATCCCGAGAATGGACGTCAGGCCAGTCCCGGCAATGAGCGCGTAGGCGCTGCGGCGCATCGGTTCTCGAAGATGCGTTGCCAGGCTTGCCGCGATTCCAGTCGTGGTCATGTCAGCTCGTCTGGGTGATGCGTACTCGATCGATCTCGAACGTCGCGGGAAACTCGGTTGTCTCGTCTGGAGGCCCGGGATAGATTCCGCCCACGGCCAGGTTCATAACCAGATACATGGGCTCATCGGGAACCTGACTACCGGTCAGACGCCACACTTGCTTGCCGTCCAAAGACCAGGTCAAACGCTCCGGTTGCCAGTCCAGTCGAATGGTGTGCCAGCCCTCAGCGAGGGTTCTGCCAGGCACCTGATACTCCTGGTCAGGGCTCTCATCGTCCCGGTCACGGGGGTGGAAATGCATCAGCAGCCGGCCGGGGTCCTGGCCGATGACCTCCAGGATGTCGATTTCCGGACGGGACTCACGATCGAGGGGCAGCATCCAAATGGCGGGCCAGAGTCCACGGCCAGCGGGCACCCGAAAACGGGCTTCGACGGTGCCGTACGTCCAGGAGACCTTGCCCACGTCGTCATCGGAATCTACCGGTCCGGTCGTGACCATGCCCGAGCGATAGTCGTAGTCCTTGCCATCGGAGCCGCGGGTCGGGATGCGATCGGCGGTGAGCCGCAGCACGCCGTCCGAGACCGAGACTTGCTCCGCGCGATACCACTCGAGCTCGTCATTAGTGGAGATGGTGCATCCCTCGTCTCCCCACCAGTGGCAGGTGTTCCACACCCTGGTGTCGAGCGAGTCGCCATCGAAAGACTCATCAAGCAGCACTGTTGTTGTCGTCGATTCGGACAATCCGGTCCGCGAAAGTATGGCTGCTCCGACGCGTGGCCACACATCGAAAACCGCAAGTGAAGCGACCACGGTGAGCACTACGATGCCCGCTCCCAAGATCAGTCCCAACCTCCGTCGCATCCGGACCGAGGGTGGCGTGGTGAGGTATCGCTTGCCGGCAGGCGTCATATGCTCCTCGGCCATCTCGCCCATCGCTCGCTTCGCCCTTTTGCGACCTGAGCTTGTCGAAGGGCGCGTCCGAAGATCCGGCACATTTTGCCTAGACATCTCGAAACCTTAGAACCTTCTTGGCAACCGAGCGAAGGCCTTGATCGATGCGGGTGTACGGCAGATGCTCCAGCCTGATTTCGGCATAGTCGACCGGCTGAGCTCCGAACTTTTCCTTGTATCGTGCCAGCGAGTCGGACTCGCCCGACTCGCCCATATGAAACGCCGTGCAACCTTCCTCACAAGCCAGTTGCAGCGCGGTCCACTGCGCAAGGTCACCAGCCCTGGTAGTGCCTACCCGTGCGATGTCCATAGCGCCCCGGGTGTAGTGCGCGGTCTGACCCAACAGCGTGACAGAGGCGTACGCAGGCTCGTCTCCGATGAACGCCATGGTGATAACAAAGGCCTTGCCCATGCACTCCGATATTGTCCGTAGCTTTTGCAGCGGGTCGCGTCGGCGGGCCCGCCAATGAGCCAGCGCTCGCGGCTCATGCTGACGCTCCGACCAGCGATCCACCGAGAGCAGGTACAGCCGGTAGTACTGGTCAAGCAACTCCCCGCTGCGGTCAACCTCTATACGAACGCCGGATCGCTCGGCGACTCGCACTCCTTGTCGAGCCGAACTGTGCATCCGGCGCTTCACTGCGTCGGGCCCGCCGGACAAGTCGATCACGTGGGCGCGCCTTTTGATCAAGGTCGGGTTGTTCGCGCTGCGCGCGGAGCTCGTCGAGAGGCGCCGTCCTGAGCCTGTCGAAGGGCGCCGTCCTGAGCCTGTCGAAGGGCCCAGGACGGATAGCCCACCGGACCACAAGGAGAACCGCGTGGGGTCCGGGCGAATGCTGATGCGCTGGCTTCCCAGTTCTCGAAGATCAGCGATCACGGCTTCGATGACGTCTTGATCTGCAGCAAGGCCAATAAGGCCGCCCATACCCCAGCTCGCCGGATACGACAGGAGCCAGCCGCCGAGTCCCGCGATGCCGGTGCGTCGAACCAATGGCAGGACGAATCTTCGGCCATCGGAAAAGGAGTACAACCGACTTGCGTCGGCGTACGGTCCGACTCGACACAGTGCATCCAGCCACTCCGGCGCATGCTCCGGCAGTGCGCTGGGGTCCTCGGCAACTACCGAGCGCCAGGCGTCTCGTGGTGCCGGTGAGATGACCTGCATCATGCCGCCTCCCCGCTGTGCCGTTGTCGGTCCTGTTGCTCTCGGCCCTGTTGCTCTCGGTATTGCTGCTGTCGGTATTGCCAACGGCGTAATTGACGCCAGCCCCGAGTCCGCAATCTCTGGCGCCGCTTGGCACGAGTGAAACCGTCGCCGGCTAGCACTTGATCGATCTTGGGCTCGTCGACGTCGGACTTCACGGTTATCCGTGCTAGTGCGAATTGATCATCGTCGACATGACTGAGGGCATCCTTGACGGCGCTGGCGGAGGAGTAACCCGAGTCCACCACCATCTGGCGGACTGCATGATCGTAATAACCGTGCGGGTAGGCAAATGAATCCACAGGCTGACCCAGGACCTGCTCCAGGACGTCCTTGCACTGCCGGATCTCCCGAGCGGCTTGATCACTTGGCAAGCAGTCGAGTTGCGGATGGCTCATGCTATGTGCGCCGATCTCACAACCTTGGGCGGCAAGATCGAGAAGTTGATGATGATCAAGCATCGGAAGCTGTTCGGCATGCAGCGGCGCCAGCCACCTTGCGCTGCTGCCGATAAGTCCAGCTGTCACATACAAGGTGGCATTCATGCCCCGCCTCTGAAGCTCCGGCCAGGCATTGGCCGAAAAGTCAGCGAAGCCGTCATCCACAGTGATCACTGCAGTGCGTTCCGGCAGCGGCAGCTGGGCCCGAATGCGCTCGAGCAGCTGTCCGATGGTCAACGTAGCAAACCCCTGTGCTAGCAACCGATCCAAATGGGCGCCAAATTGCGAGCGGGACACCGTGAAAGGACCGAAATCACCCGTCGGGCTGTCGCTCACCGAGTGGTACAGCAAGATCGGAATTGCTGGCGTCATGTTGGTGTCCGATCCACTCGGCGACTGTGCCAGCGGCTAAGCAAAAGCCGCCCTGGTCCCGATAGCAGTCCTCTCACCTGAATGCGGTTGAGTTCGGGAGGGTACGGCGGCAGGTCGGCTGCTGCGCCCGGCAGCACCACCTCGCTGCCACGGCGGATCACCGCCGAGGCGTGGCGCAGGAAGACCAATGCCATCCGAGGGTCCTTCAGCAGGCACCTTGTCAGGTGGGCACCTAGGCCAGCGCCGTAACCGTAGGTTTGGCGCTTCAGCTCCGCGTACTGCCGAGGATGTTGGTGCTGCACAATGGCCGCCGGCTCGTACACGAGTCGAAATCCACTGCGAATGACGTCGTAGAAGGCCGCCAAGTCGTCACCTCCCATGGCGATAGTGCCAGCGCCAAGCGCATCATCGAAGCCGCCGCGTTCCCGCAGAAAGCTGGCGCGGAACGCCATGTTGGCCCCCGAGCCGAAGGCGCCCGAGGTGTAGGGGAACAGCGGATCGGCAGGGCGATGCGAGTTAGCGTCAAAGATCCGCCGCCGCAGGCCCTTGTGGTAGATCATGTTCCCTTCCAGCCACTGTTGTGGAAGGGTCTCCAGCTCGCGGGGAGCGATGGTGCCAGTGACACAAGCCACTGACTGATCAGCTGCGAAGGCCTGCACAATGCGCCCGAGCCACTGATCATCGACCACGACATCGTCATCGGTGAAGGCCACGACTGGAGTGTTGACGTACCGCAGCGCTGCGTTGTGCGCGCGTGCCAGACCGGGCTCTTCTTCGCGGACATAGTGGACAGTGGAATCTCGCGCCGCGAGTTGCCGTACCAGCTCAGCGGTCGCCGAACTGGCAGAGGCATTGTCAACCACGATCAGGCGCTGGGGCTTGATTGTGCCTCTCAAGATCGACTCAAGACAGTCACGCAGCATGGCCGGGCGGTCTTTTGTAGCGACCACGACGGCAGCACTGGGCAATGCTGGTGGTTCGGCCTCAGCGGGGCGGGCCGATTCCAGTCCGTGCGCCGGCAATATGTGAGGTACCGGTGCTGATCTGCTTCGCCGATGACCGATGATCTGCCCGCCGAGACGTTGCCAGAGCTGATCGGCGACTTGTTGGGGGGTCAGGGAGGCGCTGGGGAGGTCGAGCTTGACCGTGGCAAGCGGTTCACCGT
>Ga0081538_10000720_pt1 | contig 36112 bp, 45 predicted proteins | sample TabmetS5T2R1_FD_71022 | JGI IMG/M metagenome (GOLD analysis project Ga0081538, IMG submission 71022) | Tabebuia heterophylla rhizosphere microbial communities from the University of Puerto Rico - S5T2R1 | ecosystem: Host-associated > Plants > Roots > Rhizosphere ...
CGGTGTACGTGCTCGTCCCCGACTGGCCTGTCTCGAGATTCCACGAGTCCGGCGAGACGGACTTCTCGATCGTCCACTCGAACGTCCTCGTCCAGTGCGCCTCGGCGGTCTTGAACGCCGTGATCGGCGACGTGGCGCTCGCCGTCGGCGCCAGCACGCCGACCGCGACGGCCGCGCACACGGCCAGCCACAGCTTCCTGCGTACCCTCATACGAACCCCTTTCCGGTCCTATGACTGCGTGGGTGCAGCAGATCCGGGCGAGGGTACGGCCGCAACCTCGCGCGTCTCTCCCTTTCGGGTCACCCTCTTCTAGTCGTTATCCCGCTCTCGAGCCGCCTGTCAAGCAGGTCCAGCCGGACGGGGGGGCGGCTCCGCGAATCCGCGGCTAAGGTAGAGGGCTCCGCGTGCGCAAGGCGCTCGTCATCTCGCTCCTTGCAGTCGCCGTCCTAGCGGGGTCGGCAGCCGCTGCCCTGCATCGCTACGACGCGTCGCGCGCCGATCAGCTCGCGGAAGGGATCACGCTGGCGGGGGTCGACGTCGGGGGCATGACGGCTTCGGAGGCTCGGGCTACAGTGGGGCGGGAGATCGCACATCGCCTCGAGCGCCCGCTCGCGCTCCGGTACGGCGATCGCCGCTTCACGATCGACCCCGCCTTGGTCGACGTCCGCGCGAACGTGGACGAGCTGGTGAGGGCTGCGGAAGCGAAGAGCCGCGAGGGCAACTTCCTCACCCGCTCGTTCCGGCGGCTCGCGGGCGGGGAGGTCGATTCCGACCTCGAGCTGGAGATCGTCTACTCGAAGAGGGCGGTGGCCAGAGTGGTCACGGGCATCCGCCGCGAGCTCGACCGCCCGGCACGCGACGCCACCGTGAGCGCCTCCTTCTCAGGGGTGAGCATCGGTCCGTCCCAGGAAGGCGTGGCCGTCCGGACTGGCGCGCTGCGAAAGGCAATCGGCTCCGGCCTCGTGAGCGCCGAGACACGTCGGGCGATCGTCGTGCCGGCCCGAGTCCTCAAGCCGAAGACGACGACGAAGGAGCTCACCAGGCAATACAGCCACTTCGTGGCGATCAGCCGCAGCCTGCGCAAGCTCCGCCTCTACGTAGACACGAAGCTGGTGAAGACGTACAGCGTAGGTATCGGCGCACTCGGGTTCGAGACTCGGGCCGGCCTCTACGAGATCGAGAGCAAGGCGGCCAATCCCGCCTGGTACGTCCCGGACAAGGCGTGGGCCGGCGACCTCGCCGGCAAGATCATCCCCGGAAACGACCCAGACAACCCGATCAAGGCGCGCTGGATGGGCTTCTGGAACGGCGCCGGCATCCACGGCACCGCGGACGAGGCTTCGATCGGCACGGCCGCCTCGCACGGCTGCATCCGCATGACTGTGCGGGACGTCATCGACCTGTACGACCGCGTGCCGCTCCACACGCCCCTCTCGATCGCGTAGGCCTCTCCCGCCAAGGAGAGGTCGCCCCTGGTGGCCGTAGTCCAGGGGCGACTCCTTGCAGTTGGGGCGCCGGGCTGCCGACGCCGGCGGCCCCGCCGCAGGTCCCGGGTTAGAACACCGTCAGCTGTCGAAGGGCCTGGAAGAACGCCTGGAGCGCTGCGAGCGCGTCCGCGCCCGTCGTCTGCTTCTCCGGCGCAGACCGCTCCCCGCCGACCGACTCGGGCGCCCCCTCGTCGCCGGCGGTGACGCCGTCGCGGTCGTGCGCCTCGGTCGACACGCACTCGCCGAAGGCGTTTCGCTCGTTGTCGTTCGTTCCGTACTTGTCGGCAAAGGCATCCGCGCCCATCTGCTCGCGCTCGAACTTGCAGACCCAGGCCGGGTTGTCGTGCTTCGGAGCGTCCGCGTCGGCCTCGTCGGCGGCCGCGGCGCGGCGCGCCTCCTTCTTTGCCGCGTTCTCGGCCTTCTTCTCCTGTCCCTGGCCGGCCCAGGCCGGCTTGCCGTTGGCCTTCGCGCCTCCGCTGGCGCCGCCGGCCCAGGCGGGCGGTCCGTTTCCATTGCCATTTCCGGGTTTCCCCGCTGCCGTGGGCACCAGCACGGCGACGGCGAGGATGCCAGCGATCAGAACCTTCAGTCCGAGCTTCATGGGGAGTTGGCCTTCCGTCGACTGGGAGTGGTGTCCCCAGCACAGACGCCGCAGGCGCCGAAAACATGCGCCGCGCAGACGGGGGTTGCAGCGGCGCCGAGATCGGCCACAATGCCGGGTATGGGCCTTGCGCAGGAGGCGATCCCGCCGAGGGCAGCCGCGGAGACCGCCGAGCAGCTCTTCCAGGAGCATTCGGGCTGGATCTACGGCTACTGCCTGCGTGTCCTCCGCTCCCCGGAGGAGGCAGAGGACGCGCTGCAGACGACCTACCTGAACGCGTGCCGAAGCCTCAACGAGGGCACGCGGCCACAGGCGGCGTCCGCGTGGCTCCTACGGATCGCGCAGAACGTCTGCCTGACGCGCTTGCGCTCGTCCGACCGCCGGGGCAAGGTCGAGCGGGCGCAGGACATCACCGTCCTGGAGGAGACGGTCGCCGCCCCCGAGCGCTCGGACGACGAGCTGCTGGGCCTGGTCGACGCGCTCGAGGGCCTGCCGAAACGACAGCGACAGGCCATTCTCCTTCGCGAATGGCAAGGCCTCTCGTACCGCGAGGTCGCGCGTGAGCTCGACGTGACGCAGGCCTCGGTCGAGACGTTGATCTTCCGAGCGCGGCGTTCACTGGCTGCCGCGCTCGAGCAGGAGCGGGCGAAGCCGAGGCAGTCGCTGCATGCACTCGACTTCGGCTCGCTACTCGCGGCGCTCAAGGGCTTCTTCGCCGGAGGTGCCGGCGTCAAGGCGGTTGCGACGCTCGCCGTCGCCACCGCGACGACGGCAACCGTGGCCGCAACCGATCCGGCGGGCGTCTGGTCCGATCCGCACCCGCGTTCCGCGGCGACTGGTCAGGCCACCCAGCCGGCGTTGCAGCCGGCCCCTGGTATCTCCACGAGCGCCCGGCCGGTCGTGCTCGAGGACAGGATGAGGTACCGCGTTCCGTCCGCCCACGACGCCGCCAGTCCGCGCGTGAACCGCGGCCGCGCTCCTGGACACGAAAAGGCGGCAGCCGCTAAGGGCAAGGGCAAGAGCTTCGAGAACGGACAGGCGAAGGGGCAGGAGAACGGAAAGGGACCGGCTGTCGTCCCAATGAAGCCGGCGAGCTCGAACGGCAACGGCGTTCCCGCGGGCGGGAGGCCCGACTGGGCCGGCCAATCCGGCCCTCCGCCCCACGCCAAGGCCAAGGACCCGGCGGAGCAGAAGGCCGCGAACAAGTCCGCCTAGGCGACCTGGCGGCCCACCGAAAGCGCGCCTAGCGCCGCGGCGCGGCCATCCAGCCGCGATCGCCGATGCGCCGGGAATCGACGCCGAAGTAGTAGGAGAGCGGGGCGAGCACGAGGATAAACGCGATCACGAGGTACCCGAACACTTCACCTCACCTCCCTTCGATCCATCCATGTGTTTAAACGCCCTAACGGTGTCGTGTATTCCGTCACAAGGAGGCGCGCAGCCTCATTTGGTGGGGTCTCCCCAGGCCTTCGGGCCGCATTCGGGACAGGCGAGCTCGAACCTCTCGAGCTCACGCAAGACCTCGTCGACCGGCGCGGACGAGGCGGTCAAGCCGACGGTGCCGTAGCGGTCGGCTACGGTGACCGAAGGCCGTCCGAGCGCGCGTGAGAGCGGGCCCGGGGCAGCTTCGACGACGAGCTCGGCGTTCAAGGTCGCGAACGAGGCGCGGGCGGATTCGTAGCGGGCCGGGTCATCGAGGCAGACGATCACCGCATGCCGGCGCTGTCGCAGCGGCCAGAGGACGGTGAGGGAGCGCACGTCCTCCACGGCTACGACGACTGCTCGCTGCGCACGAGTGCGAGGAGGCTCTCGTGCTCCTCGCGGCAGGCCGGGCAGCCTTCCAGGTGGGCACGGAGCCCCGGCACGGCCGCATCCGCGTCGGCGCCGGAGACCTCGAGCTCGACATAGCGGTCGAGCTCGGCGAAGCACCCGTCGCAGCCGAGCTCCGGGCCGCTCGGGCCCAGCAGGCGTGCGAGGAGGTCGTCCGGCCGCTCCATCACTCCTCCTCCAGGATCGTCGTCGTGAAACCCGCTTCGGCCAGGTGGCCGCGGAGCTTCCGGCGGGCGTCGTGCAGCGTCTTGTAGAGCGCGCCCCGAGTGCTCCCGAGGCGATCGGCGAGCACGTCGATGGGAACGCCGTTCAGCGTCAGCGCGACGAGGACTCGCCGCTGGTGCGGCGTCAGGGCGGTGGCGATGCCTTCCTGGACGATGGCGAGCAGCTCGTTCTGGGCGGCCTGCCTTCCGGGCGCCGGGCTCCCGCCCGCGACGAGCGACCAGCTCTCCGGCTCGAGCGGTATCTCACGACCCTGCCAGGCAAGCCGGCGAAGCTTCACCGCAGCCTCGAGGAGAGCGAACTTGTAGGCCCACGTCGTGAAGCGGCTGGCGCCGCGGAAGTCGTCCAGGCGCGCGAGGACGGAGACGAGCGCGTCGTCGGCAGCCTGCAGCGCGAGGTCGTCGAAGTCGTTCCCGCGCAGGTGCGGCAGCGCCGCCCGCCTGCGCCCGACCTCGAAGCGCGCCGCGCGAAGCAGGAGTGCATGGAGACGGGCGACCGCCTCGTCGCGTGTCCCGCCGTCGCTGCGCAGGTCGCGGAGCCAGCGCTGCGAGTCCGGGTCGAGCGCGGCGAGGGACGCGGCCGGCGGCTGCGGGACGACGTTCACGCACGCGACGTTACCAAGGGCCCGCCCCGAGTCGGTCGGGGCGGGCCCGCTGACAGCCGTTGTTGCTAGAAGCGGTCGCGGAACTGCTTGACGATGCCGGTCGAGAGCTCGTCCGCCATCTCGAGCGCCTGGAGATGGATCTTGTCGTAGGCGGCGACGTCTGCGTCCCAGTCGCCCTGGAGGCGGGCGACGACCTCGCTCGTCGTCAGGTTTAGGTGCTCGTAGAGCATCTCTTGCATCTCACGGAACTTCCACGAGCGGGGATTGGCGGCATTCAGAAACGCCGCGATCTGGTCGGCGTTCGCGCGCCAGCGCGCCTGCTCGGCTGCGACGGCCGCCTGGTCGCCGGCCCGTGCCGCGGCGATCAGGTCGGCGGCGATGAGGATGTGCTCCCGCAGGAGCCGGGTCAGCTCGTCGCCGGCCGCCTCGCCGTAGAACGGCTTGATCGCGTCGCCGAGGTCCGTCTGGTTCTGGAGCAGCCTCCCGACCGTGGCGCTCGTGTCGGGCGCGTCGGTCGTGAGGCTGATGATCGCCAGACGGGTCCACGTGATGTGGTCCTCCCAGAGCTTGCGCATGTCGTTACGAAGCGCGAGCTCCTTCTGCGAGATCTTGTCCCCGCCCTGCAGTTCGTTGACGGCGAGGGCGCTGGGCCCGCCCGCGACAACGAGAGCGAGGAACGCTCCGAGGAGCGCGATCGCGAACGTCAGCGCGAGCGGGGTCGAGCGGAGTGCTCGAGGCATGTTCATAGGGCTCTCCTCTTTTTTCGATCGTCTCCGAGCCTTTGTGACGCCCGGCGCACGATCCTTACCGATCCGACAAGCGGGTCGGGACGGTGAGCCCGAGCTTGACCGCGTCGAACACGGGCAGGGTTTCGCACCGGGCGATGCCGGGATCGTCCAGGAACAGGCGCGCCACGAGCTCGCGGCAGTGCGGCATGTCGCGGGCCGTCAGTACGACGACGTAGTCCCAGCGGCCGGCGACGTCGTAGCACTGCTGCACCTCTGGAGCGTCCAGCAGGCGTCGACGGAGAGCCGTGTGCTGCTCGGCCGCGCCGGACTTCAGCTCGACCAGGACGAGTGCGAGGAGGACCTCGCCAAGAGCGCGAGGGTCGAGCACCGCCGCCCGGCGGGCGATGAGCCCGCTCGAGAGATAGCGGCGGATGCGCCGCTGGACTGCGCTGGGCGAGAGCCGCACAGCCTGGCCGAGATCGAGAAGGGTGCGGGACGCGTCCTCCTGGAGGAGCACGAGCAGCTCGTGGTCGATCTCGTCCAGAGGGGCACTGGGCATGTAGGCGCAACATTCTTGCGCTTCAGCAGCAAGATTTTCAATCCGCTCCGACCAGAGCCCGGCTAGCGTTCCGATCATGATCACCGGCGTCCACGCAATCGTCTTCAACAGCGACGCCGATGGGACGCGCGCGTTGTTCCGAGACGCGCTCGGCCTTCCTTTCGTCGACGCCGGAGGCGGCTGGTTGATCTTCGCGCTCCCTCCGGCCGAGATCGCCGCCCATCCGGCGGACGAGGCGCCGCACGTCAAGCTCTACCTCATGTGCAACGACGTGCACGAGGAAGCGCGGCGGCTGAAGGCCAAGGGCGTCGAGCTCACCCGTCCGATCAGCGACGAGAGCTTCGGACTGGTGACGGCGATCGCACTCCCCGGAGGATCCGAGCTCGGCCTCTACCAGCCGACCCATCCGAGCCCGCTGGGCGAGTAAATAGAGACCCGCGAGACACGCGCAAGACCGCCATTCCGGCGGCTACGCCTCGAGCCAGTCGTCGAACGGGAGGCGGACGCCGAGCGACGAGAAGTCGCCCTCATCGCGAATCTCCCGGGCCGCGGCGGCCATCGCGGCGACCGCGACCCAGGTGAGCCCGCCGCCGACGCTGATCCGCTGCGCGCCGGCCGCGACGACCTCTGCGAGCGACAGCTGCGGAAGCGCGAGCACGTTGACCGGCTTCAAGACGGCGGTGCATACGGCCCGGACCTCCTCGGCGGTGCGCAGGCCCGGCGCATAGAGAACGTCGGCGCCGGCCTCCTCGAAGGCCTGCAGGCGCACGATCGTGTCGGCAAGGTCGGGATTGCCCCGGATGTGGTTCTCCGCCCGCGCGGTCAGCGTGAAGGGAAAGTCCAGGCTGCGGGTGGCCTCCACTGCAGCGGCGACCCGCTCGACGGCGTGCGGCCGCTCGTACAGGCCGTCCTCGGGGTCGTAGTCCTCGATCGAGCCGCCGACGGCCCCAGCGGCGGCGACCCGCTCGATCGCATGCGCGGCGTTCTCGGGATCGGCGCCGTAGCCGTTCTCGAGATCGACGGAGACGGGAAGCTCGGTTGCCTGGTCGAGCACGGCCGCGTGCTGAACGACCTCGTCCAGCGTGACGCTGCCGTCGAGACGCCCGAGCGTGAACGCGAACCCGGAGCTGGTGCTGGCGAGCGCCTTGAACCCGAGCCCCGCCAGGGCCCGGGCCGAGCCGGCGTCCCACGGGTTCGGAATGACGAAGGGCTCTCCGGCGTGCAGCTCCCGGAACTCGTCGGCCTTCCTCGCCTGCCTACTCGTCGACGACACGAAGCACTACCTTGCCACGCTTGCCCATGGCCATGCTGCGTTCGAAGGCGGCGCGGGCATCGGCGAGCGGATAGACGGAGTCGACAAGCGGCCGCAGGTCGCCGGCCTCGGCGAGCCGCGCGAGCTCGACGAGCTGCCCGCGGTTGGGCTCGACGACGAAGTAGATGCCGGCGCCCTTGTGCTCCTCGGCGACTGAGACGAGCCGGCCGCCCTCACGCAGAACCGCCGGGGAGCGCGCGAGGAGATCGCCTCCGGACGTGTCGAAGACGAGGTCGACGGGCTCGACCACCTCCTCGAAAGACGTCGCGGACGTATCCACCACCTCTTCGGCTCCGAGCCCGCCGGCGATCTCGACGCCGTCGGCCGACGCGGCTCCGATCACGTGGGCGCCGTGCCAGGCGGCGAGCTGCACCGCGAAGCTCCCCACCCCTCCGGCCGCGCCGTGCACGAGCACGCGCTCTCCGGCCTGCAGATTCCCATGGTCGAAGAGGCCCTGCCAGGCGCTCAGGCCGGCGAGCGGGATCGAGGCACTCTCCACGTGATCGAGCGTGGTGGGCTTCGGCGCGATAAGCGCCTCCGCGAGCACCGCGTACTCGGCTGCGGCACCGTCGCGGCCGAAGTCTGCAAGCGCGTAGACCTCGTCGCCGGTCGCGAGGCCCTCCACGCCCGGACCCGTCGCGGCGACGGCGCCCGAGAGCTCATAGGACGGGATGGCGGGCAGGCGGTCGACGGGCCAGTCGAGCTCGTCTCGCGTGATGGCCGCCGCGTGCACATGCACGAGCGCCTCACCCGGACCGGGCTGCGGCGTCTCCACGCGCTCTTCGACGAGCGCGCCGATACCACCGGGAGCGTGCAAGCGAATGGCGCGCATGAAGGTCGGGATGGCCGTCACAATCTCCTTCCTCACAGTATCTTTCTAGGAAGAATCTACCCTAATCGTTAATCTACGAGCGTGGCCCTGACGCCTGAAGACCACGTCGACCGCATCCTCGCCGAGTGGCGTCGCGAGCGACCCGACCTCGACACCGCGCCGATGGGTCTCATCGGCCGCCTCCAACGAGCCGCCCAGCTCAGCGACCGGGCGCTTTCCAGCCAGCTGGTCGGACGCGACCTGCGTCCGGGGTGGTTCGACCTGCTTGCGGCGCTCCGCCGCGCAGGGAAGCCGTACGAGCTGAATCCGACGCAACTGATGGACGTGACGATGCTCTCCTCCGGAGGCATGACCAAGCGGCTCGACCGCCTCGCCGAGGCCGGCCTCGTGGAGCGCCGACCAGATCCCTCCGACCGCCGGGGCGTCCTCGTCAAACTGACCCCGCGAGGCAAGACGGTGATCGACAATGCCGTCGCGGCCCACCTCGGCAACGAGGAGCGCATCCTCCGCTCGCTCGGGGCCGCCGACCGTCGTGCCCTCGACGGACTCCTCCGCACACTCCTCGCCGACCTCGAGGAACCGGGCGACCGGCGATGACGCCCGTCCACCCGGCCCGGCACCTCCTCCGTGCGAAGGACCTCATCGACGCCCGCTACCGCGAGCCGCTCGACGTGGCGACCCTGGCCAACGTCGCTCTCCTCTCGCCGGCGCACTTCAGCCGCGAGTTCCGCCGGACGTTCGGTGAATCGCCCCACCAGTACTTGCTGACGCGGCGCATGGAGCGCGCGGCCGCACTCCTTCGCAACACTGACCGGTCGGTCGCGGATATATGCCTCCTGGTCGGGCTGCGCAGCGTCGGCTCGTTCACTACCAGCTTCGGCCGCGTGTACGGAGTGTCCCCGACGGCCTTTCGTGCGGCCCACGCACCTGCGGTCACGCACGCCCGGGTGCCCACGTGCGTCCTCCAGGCGTACGCACGCCCGACGACAGCACGTTTCGAGAAGACAGCGCCGCGAGGCCCGGCTAACGTCGCCCCAGACTCCTAACAATCCGGAGGATGACGATGCTCAAGCAACTCACCCACACGCAGGTCTGGGTCCACGACCAAGACGAGGCCCTCGCCTTCTACACCGAGAAGCTCGGAATGGAGCTTCGCGAGGACGTCACGGTGCCGGAGCTCGGCAACTTTCGCTGGCTCAGCGTCGGCGTTCCGGGGCAGCCGGACGTCGCCATCACCCTCATGGCCGTGCCCGGCCCACCGGTCTTCGACGAGGAGACGCGCGCGCAGATCCAGGAGCTGCTCGCCAAGGGCGCGTCCGGCGGCCTCTTCTTCTCGGCCGATGACGTGCAGGCGAGCTACGAGGAGCTGAGGAGTCGCGGCGTCGAGTTCACGCAGGAGCCGACGCAGCAGCCCTACGGCCTCGATGCCGGATTCCGCGACTCGTCCGGAAACCACTTCCGGATGATTTCGACGGACTAGGACGTGCGACGAAGGACGGGGCGCCTCCACGGCGCTCCGTCCTCACCCGGCGACGTCCAGGACCGCTTTCACGATGCCGTCGTAGCCCGTGCAGCGACAGAGGTTTCCCGAGAGCGCGATCCGCACCTCGTCCTCCGTCGGGTGCGCGTTCGCCTCCAGGAGCGCCGTGGCCGAGATGAGCATCCCGGGGGTGCAGAAGCCGCACTGCACGCCCCCGTACTCGAGGAACGCCCCCTGGAGCGGCGCCAGGGTCGCGCCGTCGCCGAGGCCCTCGACGGTCGTAACCTCCCGCCCGTCCGCCTGCAGCGCGAGGTACGAGCACGCGTTCACCGGCCTCCCGTCGAGCAGCATCATGCAGGCGCCGCACTCCGAGTCGTCACAGCCCTCCTTCGCGCCCGTGAGGCCGATGCCGTCCCGGACCGCGTAGAGGAGGGTGGTCGAGGGCGCGACCTCGAGCGGGTAGGCGCGGCCGTTGACGGAGAGCGTCAGCGGGAGCTTCACGCCGCGCCTCCGAAGACTGCGGTGCTGGCCGGCACCGGCACGGACTCGCCGCGGGCGCGCGAGACCGCGACTGTGAGCGCACGGCGCGTCACGACCTCCGCCATCGCGCGGCGGTAGTCCGCCGAGGCGCGAACGTCCGAGATCGGTTCGGCCGCCTGGGCCGCGGCCTGAGCAGCCGCTCCAACGGCCGCGGCACCGCCGTCGGTGCCCAGCAGAGACTCGGCGGCCGCGGGCACGAGGCGGATCGTCGGCGCGAGCGCTGTGATCGCCACCTCGGCCCAGTCGACGGCCCCGTCGGAGAGCCTGGCCGCCGCGGTCGCGCCGACGACCGCGATCTCCATCTGGCGCCGGTACTCGAGCCTGACGTAGGCGCTTCCGATCCCTTCGGCCGGCAGGGCGACCTCCACCGCGGTGAGGAGCTCGCCGGCCTCGGCGGCCGTCGTGCCGGGGCCTGTCATGAGCTCCGAAACGGGGATCTGCCGCTCGCCCGCTTCCGAGCGCAACGTGACGGTCGCGCCGAGCACCATCAGCGGCCCGCCGGTCTCCATCGCCGGCGAGGCGTTCATGAGGTTGCCGCCGATCGTCCCCTGCGCCCGAGTCGCGTGCGAGCCCACGATTGAGGAGGCGTCCGCGAGGGCAGTCAGCCGCTCCATGACGACCGGGTCGGCTGCGATCTCAGCGTGGGTCGCGAGCGCTCCGAGGCGGAGGACGCCGTTCGCGACGCCGAGCTGACGGAGCTCGTCGAGGCGGTGGATCGCGACGATGCTCTCCGGGAGCGGCGCCTTGCCCTGGCGCGCCCCGACCACGAGGTCGGTCCCGCCTGCGATCGCTCGCGCGCCATCCGCCATGGCCGAGAGCGCTTCGTCCAATGTCGCCGCAGAGACGAACGACGACGTCACTGCGTCGCGGCCCAGACCCTCTCGGGCGTCATCGGCAGCTGCCTGACCCGCGCGCCGAGGACCCGCGCGACGGCGTTCGCGATCGCGCCCGGAGTCGGCACCGTCGGCGGTTCGCCGACGCCCTTCGTCCCCTTCGGACCGCCGTTCTCGGCCGGCGTCTCGATCCAAACGACCTCGATGCGCGGTGCGTCGGAGGCGGTGACGAGCTTGTAGTCGAGGAGGTGCGGGTTGCGCTGGCGGCCGTCCTCGTCGAGCTGAGAGACCTCCAGGAGGGCTTGCCCGATCCCCATGACGACGCCGCCGTAGACCTGTCCGCTCGCGCCGATGCGGTTCACGATCGTCCCCGAGTCGTGAACGGCGGCGACCTGGAGCACGCGGACGACGCCCGTCTCGCGGTCGACCTTGACGCGGGCCGCGTGGGTGAAGACCTGGGGCTCGAGGAACGACTCCATCCCCATGCGGCCGAGACACCCCTCAGCCTGGCACGGAGGATTTTTCGGCGGTCGTCCGGAGCCCTTGCCGATCAGCCGCTCGCCGGAACCTGCGAGAGCGGAGATCTCGACAGCCTTCTCGGGAGCCCCGACGACCCGCACCTGTCCGTCGGCGAGCTCGAGATCCTCGCGCGCCACCTCGAGCCGCTTCGCGGCCATATCCAGCAGGAGCTCACGAACCTCGCCGGCGGCCGCGACCACGGCGCGCCCGTTGTTCATCGTCGTCTGGGAGCCCGAAGAGCCGGCGTCGAACGGAGCCGCCTCCGTGTCCTGGTAGAGGATCGAGAAGTCCGACGGCTTCATGCCCAGGACGTCGGCGGCAAGCAGCGGGAGCGCCATGACGGCGCCGCTGCCGTTCTCCTGCGCGCCGGTGACGATCGTCCCGGAGCCGTCGGCGTTGAGCTTCACGTAAGCCCCGGAGGGATTGCCGAAGGAGGGCCACCAGCCGCTGGCGACGCCGATCGCCTCGTCCTCGGGCAGGTCGCCCTCGGGCGCGATCAGCTCGACCGCCTTCTCGAGCGTCTCCCGGACCGCGATCGGGCCGATGACCTGGCGGGTCGGGCCCTCGGAGCCCTCCTCGATCAGCGTGCGCCGGCGCAACTCGACGGGGTCGAGCCCGAGCGCCTCGGCCAGCTCGTCCGTGTGCTGCTCGAGCGCCCAACAGACCTGGGGCGCCGTCGGGGCCCGGATCGAGCCGGAGGGCTGGTTGTTCGTGTAGACGAGGGTGGACTCGACGTTCACGTGCTCGATCTCGTAGGGGCCGCAGGCGTGCATGGCCGCCATCTGGGCGAAGAAGCCGCCCTCACCGCAGTAGGCGCCGCCGTCGAGGACGAGTCGCCCGCGGCGCGCGACGAGCGTCCCGTCGCTGCGCGCGCCGGTCTCGAGCTCGATCACCATGCCTTCGCGGCGGTGGTCGGGCGCGATGAACTCCTCCTCGCGCGAGAAGACGAGCTTCACCGGCCGCCCGGCGGCGCGCCCAAGCGCGGCCACGTGGCCCTCATAGTGAAAGTCACACTTGGAGCCGAAGCCGCCGCCGAGCAGCGGCACGATGATCCGGACCTGCGACTGCGGGATCTGGAGCACGTGCGCCACCCCCGCCCTGGCCGCGTACGGAACCTGTGTCGAGCTCCAGACGGTTACGCGGTCGCCCTCCCACTGCGCCAGGAGCGCGCGCGGCTCGATCGGCGCCCCCTGCGAGGCGTCGGTCACGTAGCGACCCTTGACGACGACGTCCGCCTCCGCCATCGCGGCATCGGCGTCCCCCTTCACGACCGTGGAGTGGCCGAGGACGTTTCCGTTCCGCCCGAGCTCCTCGTCCGCCTCGTACGACTGCCACTCCTCGTGAATGAGCGGCGCTTCGTCCGCGAGCGCCGCCTCGATGTCGCTGACGGCCTCGAGAGGCTCGTACTCGACCTCGATCGTTGCGGCCGCCTCGACTGCGATCTCGGGCGTGAGCGCGGCGACCGCGGCGACGATGTCGCCCTCGAAGCGAACGCTATCGCGCGCGAACAGCCTGCGGTCCTGCGCGAGATCGCCGTAGAGCACGTCCGGCACGTCCTCGTGAGTGAGGACGGCGAGGACGCCCGGCATGGCCCGGGCGCGGCTCGTGTCGACCGAGACGATCCGGGCGTGCGTGTGGTCGGCGTAGCGGAACTTCGCGTGCAGCTGCCCCGTGAGGTTCAGGTCGGCCGTGTAGCGGCCGGCTCCGGTGACCTTCTCCTTGCCGTCGGGCCGGAGGAACGGGGCCTGCTCGGTGTCGGTGACGCTCATAGCAGCGGAGGATAAACCGGCGCTTGCTGCGTGTCAGGCGCCTTCAGGAGGGCGTGCGGCCGTGCCGAAGGGTGCGGATCGATCCGAAGCCGCCGTCGGAGTGCAGGACCTGGCCCGTCAGCCAGCCTCCTTCCGGCGAGAGCAGGAACGCCACGAGCTCCGCCGCGTCCTCCGGTCGCCCGAGTCGCCCGAGCGGGCTCTCGGCCCGCACGACGTCGTAGAGGTCCTCGTCCAGCCAGCCCGTGTCCGTCGGGCCGGGATTGACCGCGTTCACGGTGATGCCGCGGCCGGCCAGCTCGGCCGCGGCGGCGAGGGTGAGCCAATCGATCGCCCCCTTGCTCGCCGCGTAGGCGACCTCGCCCGCGAGGGGAGGTTCGCTCGTGAACGTCACGATCCGGCCGCTTCCCGGCTCGCCTTGCCACCGGCGGGCGAACTCGGCGCAGAGGAGGAAGGTGCCGCGGGCGTTCACGTCCAGATGCCGGTCCCACTCCTCCACCGTGGTCTCCACGAGCCCGCCGATGCGCGAGTGCGCGTGCGCCGCGACGAGGGCATCGAGTGGGCCGACCGCCTCCTCTGCCCAGGCCACGAGTCGCGCCGGCTCGGCCGGATCGCCGAGATCGCACTCGCGGAAGGCGGCCCGGACCCCGAGCGTCCGCAGTCCCTCGGCGATCCCTTCGGCCTCCTGTGCGACCGAGCCCCACGGCTCGGTCGCATCGAACGGCCGCCAGCCCGTCGTCGCCACGTTCCAGCCGTCACGGGCGAGACGGTGCGCGACCGCCGCGGCGATCCCCGCCTTCCGGGTCGCGCCGGTCACGAGGACGCTGCGATCCGACACGTCCCGCACGGCCGCAGACTACCGCGGAGGGTATGAAATAGACGTGGCCGGTCACGGTCTGGAGCGACGGATCCCGTGGGCCCGCCTGATCGCCGTACCGTTCGCGTTCGCGGAGGTAGCGATCGAGGCGGGCAACTACCCGCCCAGCTACGAGCGCTGGGCCTGGACGACGGCGGCAGCCTTCGCGTTCGGCGCCGTCGCCCTGCTCGTTGTCCGGCAGCCTCTCGTGGGTGTGCTCTTCGACGCCGTCGTCGTCTCGGCGTTCGTCTGCATTTACTCGTTCGAGCCCAGCTCGCCGGTTCGGGAGCTGCTTTTTCTACCCGTGATCGAGGCCGCGCTCTGCTACGGGATCCGCGGCGGCCTTGCGCTTCCGTTCGCGAGCGCGCCCTCGCTCGTGTTCTTCGAGCTGAAGACGTCGGACGAGCTCGGGGTCGCCTTCGACCCGGGCCACGTGCTCGGGCCGATCGGACTCCAGATCGTTGTCGGACTCGTCGTCGGGTGGCTGGCGGAGAGACGAAGGTGACGGCCGGGTCGTGATCGTGGCTCGGCGAGGGAAGCTACGGAGCCGTCTATCCGGGCGTCAGCTGGTGGGAACGAACGGCCGGAGCTCGTCCTCGCCGGGCTGGACGATCCCCACGTGTGACTCGGGCACCTCGTTCCACGCACCTGGGAGGTCGCCGAGCGGCTCGGAGACGATCACCCTCGTCTCGTCTGACAGCCCGGCGATCTCCACCAGCTCGGGATGGAGCGCCTTCAGGGTGTCGAGCCGCGTGCTGAAGTAGAGCGAGCGGGAGTCGCCCTCGCTCGAGTAGCGGAATGCCCACACGCTTCGCCCGTCGGTCGTCGCGACCGTCATCTGGATCGGAAGGTCGATCCCGTGCTCGCGTCCGATTTTCTCGACGAAGCCGACCGTCCGCTCGACGCCGCCGACCGGGTCGTCCTCGAGCCCGAATGTCAGCGCAAGGTAGAACATCGTCTCCGAGTCGGTCGTCCCCTCGATCGAGTCGAACAACGAGTCGTCGACCGCAAGCACGAGCGCGCGCCTGACGCGGTGAAAGTCTCGGATGAGGCCGTTGTGCATCCAGAGCCAGCGTCCGTAGCGGAACGGGTGCGTGTTGGTCTCCTGGATCGCCGTCCCCGTCGAGGCGCGGATGTGTGCGAAGAACAGCGGCGAGGAGATCCCGGAGGCGAGCTCCCGGAGGTTGCGGTCGTTCCACGCCGGATGCGTGCTGCGGTAGACCCTGGGTGGCTCACCGCCCTCGTACCAGCCGACACCGAAACCGTCGCCGTTCGTCGTCGTCGCCCCTTGCCGCGCGTGGAGGCTCTGATCGATCAGCGAACGATCTCGCTTGACGAGCAGCTCCTCGAGCTTGATAGGGGATCCCGAGTAGGCAAGCCAGCGGCACATGGCTAGTCGGCTTTGGTGCGAGCGGCTGTTAGTCGAGCTCCTCCAGGGAGTACGTCGTGAGCCCGTACACGGCCAGCAGGTAGAGCGTGATGGCGAGAACGCTGACCAGGGGATAGCTGAAGATCCAGAAGAGATTGACGATGGCGCCGAGGAACGCGGCCGCGATGCCGGCCAACGTGGCCCAGGGCGCCCGCTTGAAGATGAAGGCTCCGATGACGACGAGCACGATGCCCACGATGAGGTAGATCCAGCCCCAGGCTTCGAGGTTGTCACCCCAGAAGAGGCTGTCGACCGCTGTGTCCTGTCGGTCGAGCGCCCACAGTCCGTCGAGAATCTGCATCGTCCCCGCGAAGATGAGAAGGATGGCCGCATAGGTGTTCCACCCGCGTCCGGGTCGTCTTGGCGACGTGACGGTCATTGCTCGCTCCCTTTCTCGTCAATCCCTGTGGCCGAACCCACCACCGCGCTCGGCGTCGGGAGCATCATGCGGGAACGGGCGGATGTCGCTCACCGAGTCACACCGTGCCTCGGTGCTCTCGACGCTCCGGCGTCTTGTTGGAACTAGACCGAATCACCTTCGATTTCAGCCTCGAGCTCGGCGTGCTCGAGCGCGACTCCGAGCGCACGGGTGATGTTCCCGGCCGCCGAGACGATCCGGGCGGTACCCACGATCGGAGCGATCGCCGCGAGGACGCCCCGAATTTTCTCCGCGTCGATGCCGATCTCGCTGGCCGCGCCGAGGTTCAGCATGTACGAGGCCGGGGGCGCGTCCACAGCGACGAGCGCGGCGATGCGCGTGAGCATCAACGCCTCGCCGTCGAGGCTCGACGCCTCGATCGAACTCGCAGTCATCTTGCCCAGCAGGTCGAGAACGGGAGTGTCGGTGTCGGCCATAACTCCTCCTAGACGCTTGCCCGCGCGATGCTACGACCTCGAGCTCGGCCGGGCAACGTTCGGCGGGAGCAGCGGTTAGCGTGAGCCCTCGCGCCCCGCTAGAGTCGTCCGCATGGACGATCAGACGAGCACGCTCGATCGCGACGACTCCGAGACCGTCGCGCTTGCAGTCGGCGCCGGTGGGATCCTCGCGCTCGCCCTCGGGTGGATTCTCGATTCCGGCCTGCTGCGCCTGCTCGGTCTCACCGCGGTACTCGCCGGCGGCGGTCTCTACGCGCGCCGGAAAGTCGGCGAGCGCACCGAGAAGATCGAGGAGGCCGAGAGCGACATCCGCTCCGAGCTCGACGAGCTCGACCCGATTGCGCGGGCGCAGGTCCTCAAGGACATCGCGCAGTCCGAGCTGTAGCGAGCGCGGACCTGCACGACAGCCCGACCACACCGGGCAGGGGTCGGGCGACCCCACTTACGAGGAACACCGTCACGTTCGCCCGTCCCAGACCCCGGCGACCTGTCGACGCCTAGGTCCGGCCGACGCTACTCCATAGCCAACTCGAGATGACGGCTGACGCGGCTGATAAAGCGGGTGAGGCAACCACCGGGCGTCGCAGGAGATTCTCGAAGCGGCACGTGGTCGGCGGCGGAGTCGGGATAGCGGTGGTGGTCGCCACCTTCGTGTTCATCCTCCCGCGCATCGCCGACTACCGCGACGTCTGGGACGTCGTCAAGGGCCTCTCATGGGCCGACATCGGCCTCCTTGCGGGAGTGACGGCGCTGAACCTCGCCACGTTCGCGCCACCCTGGATGGCGGCGCTGCCCGGCCTCCGCTTCCGGCAAGCCTTCGTCGTCACACAGGCGTCGACGGCGTCGACCTACATCGCGCCGGCAGGAGTCGCGGTCGGGATGGCGCTCTCGTTTGGGATGCTGCGCGGCTGGGGGTTCGCCGCCGCCCCCGTGAGCCTCGCGGCCGCGGTGACCGGCGTCTGGAACCAACTCGCGATGCTCGCCTTCCCTACGGTGGGGCTCGCGCTCCTGGCCGCATCCGGCACGCCCCATGCGGCGCTCGACACGATCGCGTTCGTCGGGCTCGCGATCTTCGCGGTCGTGGTGGCCGGCTTCGCTGCCGGCCTCAGCACCGCCACGCTGGCGCGCCGCGTCGGCGACCTGGCTGCCCGCGTTGCCTCCTGGGGGCTTCGCCTGGTGCGGAGGAAGCCGGTTACCTGGGGAGGCGAGGCGTTCGTCCGCTTCCGGAACCGGACGAACTCACTCCTGAGGCGCCGTTGGCACGTGCTGACCCTCGCGACGCTCGCCGGCCACCTCACCGTCTACCTCGTGCTGCTCGTGGCACTCCGCGTCGTCGGCGTCTCCGGGGACGAGGTCAGCGCCGTCGAGGCATTTGCTGCCTGGTCGCTGGTCCGCCTCCTCGGCTCGATCCCCATCACGCCGGGCGGCCTCGGCGTGGTCGAGCTCGGCCTCACAGCTACACTCGTCGGCTTCGGCGGCAACCAGGCCGAGGTCGTGGCGGCAGTGCTGGTCTACCGCGTGCTGACGATGGTGCCGACGCTCCTGATTGGCCTCCTGGCCGGGGCGACGTGGAAGCGCCACCGGCCGGGCTCACTTCCGACGGCCGCGGCTGACTGACCGCGTCGGCGCAGGTGACTCAACGACCAGGCATGGGCCACCGGCCGATGGCTGAACCTCGCGTCGACGAGCGGGCGACCGTCGAGCAGAACGGCACCGGAGGGGGCGGCTTGCCCGCCCCCTCCGAACACCTGCGTCAGCCGCGCGGATACTGAGCGGCGATCGCGCGCTCCAGCTCCGCGGCCGTGACCTCGTGGACGACCGCGTCCGGATACAGCTCGGTGAGCGAGAGGTTGCGCCGGTTCTCCGCGTTGTCGTGCAGCGTCTCCTGCGTTCGGACGACCGTGGTCGGCACGCCGAAGGCCTCGGGGCTCGGGATCCACGCGACCGCCTCGCCGGTCTCCGGATCGACGAGAACCGCGTCGAGGCCGTCCTCGGTCACGAGCTTTGTGTACTCGCGGCCGTCGAGCACCATCGTGCCGTCTTCGCGGACCGCGTGCCGGCGGAAGGCCTCGATGACGTTCCCCCTGAGCCAGTCGGCGCTAGGAAGCTCGGCGGACGAGTCGGGGTCGACCCCGACATCGAGAACCTTGTAGTACTTCCCGTTCCGCTTGACCACGATGTCGGCGTCCTTGCTCCCATCCGGAAGCTCGCGCACCCTGAAGTACCTCGGCCCCTCGTCCGCGGTCGAGGCCCCCGACTCCTCGCGCGCCGACTCGTTCTGCGTTTGCGTGCCCGTCTGTGCACGCAGGATCTGGTTCTCACCCGGCAGGTAGACCTCGACCACGTCATCCGACGGCAGGCACCACGTCAACCGCGTGTCCGGGACTGCCTGGCCGGGCAAGCCCTCCACCGTCCGACGGCAGGACACGCCGTCGCCTGCGATCCACGTCTCGTACTCGATGAACGCCTCGCCGGAATCCGTCCGGTACTGGACGAGGATGTGCTCGATCGTCCCCGGAGCAGCCTGCACCGGCGCCAAGACCGCGGCCTCGGCCTTTTCGACGATCGACGTGCTTCCGCGCCCTCCGACAACTCCGATGGCGGCGAGCGCGACGGCCGCCGCCGTCGCGCCGGCACCCACGCCGACCGCGGCACGCGTGACTCGCGAACGGCGGCGGGCACGGTTCGCGCGCTCAACCACGTCGTTCCAGTCGGCGCTCGAGTGCGACGCGCCGAGCCGCTCGAGGTAGCGATCGGTCTCTGTGTCGAAGATGGTCATTGCCCCTCCTCCCGTTCGAGCTCGGCGCGCAGCGCCGCGTGAGCCTTGGACAAGAGCGCACCCACGGTGCCGACCTCAATCCCCATCACGCCGGCGATCTCCGCGTACGACAGGTCGCCGTAGTACCGAAGCACGACGCAGTCGCGCTGGCGCGCAGGAAGGCGCGTCAGCGGCTCAGCCAGGTTGCGGTCGACGGAGCCAGCCGGAGCGGTGTCCCTTTCGAACAGGCGGAAGAGCCGAGCGGCGAGCCGCTCACGCCGAACGCGCCGGCGTTCGGCATCTCGCGCAGCATTGAGCACGAGCCGCCAGAGCCAGGCCTCAAGCGGTCCCTGCCCACACCAAGAGGCCCGCCTGCGCAGGGCGAGCGCAAACGCGTCCTGGACGACGTCGCTTGCGGCGTCTGCCCCGGCGACTGCCGCCGCCAGCCCCCGAAAGCGAGCGGCCTGCGACCGGTAGACGGCCTCGATCGAGCTCGCGGACGCGACTCGACGCCGCGCAGCGGCCGCGCGCCGAGCCACCTCCGGGGCTTCCGTGGTTGTGTTCATGGAGAGATCGACGCTTCGACCGCCATGTTTTCTTTAGTAGGCGCTTCGCGCCCTATCCGATGCCTGATGGGCCACTATGGCCATTGGGCCGACGACGAGCTTTCGCATGCCTTCGAGGCGCTCGCGGCCGGTCGCGACGACGAGTGAATCGTTCCGCTAGCGAAGGCCAGGGATTACCGCAAGAAGAGTGGCTCCATGGAGGCGGCGGGAATCGAACCCCGTCCGAGTCGCCCACAAGTCCCAGCGACTGAGCGTTCTTCTTCCCTCACGCTGGGGACGGGACCGGCATGAGGGAGATGCGCTCGCTGATGACCATGCACGGTCCAGCCGCGCGCATGCAGGTGGCGTTCGCCAACGCTGGTCTTGGAGAGCGCCAGGTTCGTCTCCGCCACAAGGTCGCGAGACGCGACGCCGCCCGCGGCGCTATGGCCGAGGATCAGCCCGGCGTGTGCCCGATCGGCGGGATGCAGATGCGCGTTCGCCCTCCCGTCTGGAGTATCCACGTGGACCAGCGTCACGGTCCGAGACGGTAGCGCTGGACTCGCTCGGTCACTCTTCGACCACGATAGGAATGCGCTTGTTCGCCCTGCCCTTGGACTCGCTCTTCACGACTCGTACTCGCCGGACCTCCCCCTGGCGGCAACATGCGTGCTCCCGTCGGTTTGGCGGTCGAGGCCGACGCGCCGAACGACCTACTGCGCAAGCGTGCCGGCCTGCCGCGTGCGGATAGTTGGCTTCGAGAAGCTAGCGCACCCGTCCGACCGGCCGGCAGCGTAGAGGGCAACGGTTTCGGCGGCGGTGGCCTCGATCCGGTCGCGGAGCGCTCGTGGAGCGAGCACCTCGACTTGCGCTCCGAAAGCAAGGAGGCTGTGGAGAGCGTGGTCGACCCCGCTGAACTGCGCGATCACCGTCGGGCGCTCCCCATCGTCGACGACGCGCGTCACGCGGAGGTAGCGGACCTGGCTACGAGGGACTCGCACCGTCACCTCGATCTGTCTGCGGCCCCGCTCGAATGCCTCCGAGCGGCGGGCCCAGGCGGCCGCGAGGTCGAATTCCGGAGGGCGAGTGAACGGCTCCGCCCGCTCGCGGGCGGCGACGATGCGCGACGCTCGATAGACCCGCTCCTCCCCGCGTCGCTCTGCGAGCAGGTACCAGACGCCGGCCTTGAGGATGAGGCCGAGCGGGTCGAGGCGGCGGGAGACGACGGCCGCGCCTTCCCGGTAGCGGATGTCGAGGCGGTGCCCGCGCCAGAGCGCTCCTGCGACCACCGGCAGGTGCGGCACGCGCTCCTCTTCGCGAAACCACGCCCGCATATCGACGTGGAAGAGCTTCTCGGCCCTGCCGGCGCGCTCCTGCAGATCCGCGGGCAAGGACGCCAGCAGCTTCAGCCGTGCCGCGGCAAGCTCGTGGCCCAATCCGAGCTCGGCCGCCGGCCCGACGAAGAGCGCCTCCACCTCGGACTCGTCGAGACCGGTCAGCTTCGTCCGATACCCGCGCTCGAGCCTGTAGCCGCCTGCGGGCCCGCGAACCGAGACGATCGGGACGCCGGCCGTCGCGAGCGCCTGCGCGTCGCGTTGCACCGTTCGCTCCGAGACCTCGAGCCGCTCGGCTAGCTCCCCCACCGTCAGTTGCCCACGTGTCTGCAGAAGCAGCAGGAACGAGAGGAGACGGCTTGCGCGCATGAGTCTGAGGCTACTTCATAAACACGACATGGATTGGCGGGAATCGTCGCTACGGTCCTCGGGTCAACGCAACGAAGGAGGAGACCGATGGCCGTGAAGCCGATTCCCGAGGGCTACCACACCGCCACTCCCTACCTCGCCGTCGACGACGCAGCCGAGGCGATCGAGTACTACAAGAAGGCGTTCGGCGCGAAAGAGCGCGGACGAATGGAGACGCCGGACGGGAAGATCGGGCATGCCGAGCTCCAGATCGGAGACTCCGTAGTGATGCTCTCCGATCCGCTTCCACAGGCCACGACGCGAACCCCGAAGGAGCTGGGTGGGACGAGCGCGAGCGTCTTCCTGTACGTCGAGGACGTCGACGCGGTCGTGAAGGACGCGGTCGACGCGGGCGCGAGCGTGACGATGGAGGTCGCAGATCAGTTCTGGGGCGATCGCTTCGGGACCATCGCGGATCCGTTCGGTCATCTGTGGTCGATCGCGACGCATATCGAGGACGTCCCTCCAGAGGAGATGGCGGAACGCGCCAAGGCGGCGCTGGCCGCGGCGGGCAGCTGAATCGAAGAGAGGAGAGATGACGTGAGCACGGTCGCAACCAGCGTCGCTAGGTTCGTCTGGCACGAGCAGGTGTCTGACAACCCCAAGCAGGCGGAGGCCTTCTACAACCAGCTGTTCGGCTGGGGGACCGAGATCTTCAAGCCCGGCGAAATGGACTACATGATGATCTCGTCGGGAGGATCAACCCATGGTGGCTTCAGCAAGGCGACGGAAGGCGCGCCGCCGCCGCACTGGCTCGCCCACATCCAGGTCGAGGACCTCGACAAGGCGATCGAGAAGGCGAAAAACGCGGGCGGCAAGCTGGCGGCGGGCCCCTTCGAGAGCGAGGTCGGCCGCATCGGGATCGTCACCGACCCGCAGGGCGCCTTCGTGGGCGCATACCAGCCCGGGGGCGAAGGCTCCGCCCCAGGGGGCGTCTTCGTCTGGGACGAGCTCGGTACGACCGATGTCGACGGTGCCCAGCGCTTTTACGAGGCCGTCTTCGGCTGGACGACGAAGGACATGGGAGAGGACTTCGGCGGCTACCGGATCTTCCAGCGCGGAGACTCACAGATCGGCGGGCTGATGGCGAACAAGGAATCTTCGATTCCCGCAGCCTGGACGCCTTACGTCGGAGTCGATGACCCGGACGGAACGTGCGAGAAGGCGACGGGCCTCGGCGCCGAGGTCCTCGTGGAGCCGATGGACGTCCCCACGGTGGGTCGCTTCGCCATCCTCCAGGATCCACAGGGTGCGGTCTTCGGAATCATCAGGGGAGAGCCCGCTCAATAGATCGGAAGTCGGATTCACCCGCTCCGCCCGCGCGGCCGGGCGGAGCGGGTCGCGATCCGTTCTTGGCTTGAAACCTGAGGTGGAGGCGGCGGGAATCGAACCCGGGTCCGACGCCACCTGGTGCTAAACGTCCCAGATGCACACGAGGTAGCTTCCGTGGCTCTGCGGCTTGCCGGCACTACTCGGACGTCGTCTGAGTCGAAGCCGTCTCGCGAAGCCCGTGGTCTACCAGGAGTGCTCGGCTCGTCGTCGGCCTGTTTGCGGCGAGCGCTCCCGATTAGGGTTCGCCCGTGATCGCGACCGCCGACCCTCGGCTGTGAATCTCCTCTGGGGATTCCTCGTCACCGCGGGCGCGACCGCCGTCGCCGTCGCGGCGATGCTCGTTGTTCGCCGCCGGGCGCCCGAAGGAAGCTATTTCAAGGACGGCGACCGTGCCTCCGGCGTCTTCGGCGTGCTGGCGACGGGCTTCTCGGTCCTGCTCGGCTTCATCATCTTCCTCACGTTCACGAGCTACGACCAGTCCCGCACCGGTGCGGAGGCAGAGGCGGCCCTGGCCCTCACCCAGCAGGTCGAGACGGCCCAGTTCTTCCCGGCCGTCGTGCGGAACGAGTTGACCGGAGAGCTCGTCTGCTACGCGCGCTACGTCGTCAACGGCGAGTGGGAGCGCATGGAGGCCGGGACCCTAGGCGACGATCTCAATCCCTGGGGAGTCGCGCTCTTCCGGACGCTGCAAGGCGTGGAACCGAGCAGCCCGAGCGAGCAATCGGCGTACGACAAGTGGCTCGACCAGACTTCGATCGGGAGGCGGCCCGCCTGGATCGCATCCACGGCGCCGTGGGCGTGATCCCCACGCCGCTCTGGATCGTGCTCTTTTCATTTCCCTCGTCATCTTCATGTACATGCTCTTCTTCGCCGACAGCGGCGAAGGAGCCGTGACCCAGGGCGTCCTGATGGGATCGGTCACCTCGGTGATCGTGCTGATGCTTCTGCTCCTCAACTTCCTCGACAACCCGTTCCACTCCGGCGTCGGCGGCCTCAAGCCGGTCGCCATGGAGCGTTCGCTCCGCCTCGTGGACGAGGCGCTCGAGGCCGTCGAGAGCGACGTTCGCATACCGTGTGACGCCGAGGGAGATCCCGCTAAGTAGCGAGGCGGGCGACGGAAAGGACGACCGCGTCGAGACCGTCGCTGCCGTGCTCCTGGCCCGCGCGACAGTCGCCACCGCTTCGAGCGGCTACTGGGCAAGCCGCTGAACGGTGAGCAAGCGTAGTCGTTCAGCCGGCAAACAAGATCCTCTTCGGCTGGCGGCGTCGGCTCGAGGGCTGAGCGGGGTCGAGCGAGCGATTCATTGCGCCTCAAGCGACGCAAGACGACCCCGAAACGACCCGGAGCGAGTTCCGGAGCCGTCTTGCTGACGACTCCAGAACCTGCTCCAGAGCTGACTCGATGGGGGCGGCGGGAATCGAACCCGCATCCGAAGCTCCGCCTGATCTGCACAGCCCACGTCAGCTGACCGCACCATCCGAGCAGCCTCCTGAAATGCTCCGATCACGGATCGCAAGTTGCCCGCCGTCTGTCTGCATCCGCATGCTTATGCTCCGCAAACGTCCTTCGGGAAGCCGTAGGCGGCGGTCTGCTTGCTCGCTTCCTCGAAGAGACCGAAGGCCTCGTTCGCCAGGGTCAGCGCCCGCGGATCGTTGCGCGAAGCGGCGCGCTCGGCCTCTCTGAGCCTCTCCACCGTCGGTCCGAGGTCCTCGATGAAGCCCTCGAGCTTCTCCTTGTCCTCGTCGGGCAGCGCCAGTTGACCGAGTTGCGTGCGCACGGTCTCAAGTGCGTCCGCGTATCCAGCGAGAAACCTCTGGGCCTTCTCGCGATCTCCCTCGGGCGCATTCTTGGCGAATGGGTTCTCGGACTTGAGCTGCGGCAGTGCCCGGACCTTCGCTTCCTGGGCCAGGCAAATGGCCGACGCTCGTCCGATCACCTCCGCCTTGGACAGCGTCTCGACCTGCGCCTCGGGCGGCGTCTGGGCCTGCGCCTCGGGCAGCGTCTCAGCCTTGCCGCCACATCCGGCGGCTGCCACAGCGAGCGCGGTGCTCGCCACCAGCGGGGCGACGGCGCGGCAGGGATGGAACCTGGTCTTCATGTCGAGCCTCCAGTCGGTGGACATGTGGCACGCTAGGGCTGCAGACCGTCCGCGTCGTCGGCTGAATCTGCGATCTTCAGCTAGCCCGAACGGCTGATTTCTCGTGCCTCGCGATCGGCCGTTCGGCCGACGCCGACGTGGCTCCGCTGGAGTACCTTGCGGGCATGAGACAGGCGCTCCGGCGACGTCCGGTAGGTGTGCCCATGGCCGATGCCGTTCTCGCTGGGCTGCTCACCGCCCTGGCCCAGGTCGAGGTCTGGATCCGTACAGACCAGGATGATCCTCAGGCGCTCGTCGCCGTCACCGCACTCATGATGACGGTGCCCCTCGCGTGGCGGCGACGAGCACCGATCGCGGTGGCGGCCGTCGTGATGACGGCCCTTACAGTCTTGGCGCTCGCCTCGAACGCGCTGGACGTCACCCTCTTTCCGATCGGCGCCGTCGTGCTGTCGACGTATTCGGTGGCGGTGTATTGCGAGCTCTCGGGCGCGCTCATCGGCGCGGCGATCATCCTCGTCCCTGCATTCGTGCTCGAGGGTGTGGTCGATGGCGAGCTCGGCAACTTCTTCTTCATCGCCGTCATGACCGCGAGCGTGTGGATCGCGGGCCGCGCGGTGCGCAGTCACGGCTCGCGGGCGGCTCTGCTTGCAGACCGTACCGTCGTGCTGGAGCGCGAGCGTGAGACGAAGGCGCGTGCCGCTGTGGCGGAAGAGCGGGCGCGGATCGCGCGCGAGCTCCACGACGTCGTAGCGCACAGCGTGACCACGATGGTGATTCAAGCGGGAGCCGAGCGCCGGGTGCTCGACGATGGACAAGCCTCCACTCGGCAAACCTTGCTCTCGATCGAGGAGACCGGTCGCCAGGCTCTCGTCGAGATGCGCCGGCTGCTCGGGATGCTCCGCACGGACGACGAGGAGCTCGCCCTTGCCCCACAGCCGAGCCTGGCCCACCTCGAGATGCTTGTCGACCAGATCCGCGCCGCGGGTCTGCCGGTTGAGCTCGCGGTCGAGGGCGAACCAATTCCCCTGCCGCCGGGCGTCGACCTGTCGGCCTACCGAATCGTCCAGGAGGCGCTCACGAACGCGCTAAAACACGCCGGTCCGGCGCGCGCAACCGTGACCGTCCGCTACAACAAGCACGAGCTGCAGCTCGAGATCGCCGATAGCGGCCGCGGTGTCACCGACGGCGGGGCCGGCGGCCATGGCCTCATCGGCATGCGCGAGCGCGTCGCGCTGTACGGCGGAGACCTGGACGCGGCCCGCCGCCCGGGGGCAGGCTACGTGATCCAAGCAAGGCTGCCGCTGGGACCACCGGGCCCATGAGCATCCGCCTCCTGATCGCCGATGACCAGGCGCTGGTGCGCGCCGGCTTCCGCAAGATCCTCGAGAGCGAGCCCGGACTCGAAGTCGTGGCAGAAGCCGAGGACGGGCTAGCGGCGGTGGACGCAGCCGCCCGAAGCCGGCCCGACCTTGTGCTTATGGACATCCGCATGCCGCGTCTCGACGGCATCGCGGCGACCCAGCGGATCGTCGAGCGAGCTGCCGATCGACTGCGCGTTCTGATGCTGACTACTTACGGACTCGACGAGTACGTGTACGAGGCGCTGCGTGCGGGCGCCAGCGGCTTCCTGCTGAAGGACGTACCGCCCGAGCAGCTAGTCGCCGCAGTCAAGGTGGTTGCGGCCGGCGAGGCGCTACTCGACCCGTCGGTAACACGGACTGTGATCGAGGAGTTCGTGCGTCGCGCTCCATCCCAGCGCAAGCGCGGGACCGAGCTCGATGAGCTGACCGAGCGCGAGCTGGAAGTGCTGCAGCTGCTTACACGCGGGCACTCGAACGCCGAGATCGCGCGGACGCTCGTAGTCAGCGACGCGACCGTCAAGACGCACGTCGCGCACGTGCTGATGAAGCTAGGCGTCCGCGACCGTGTGCAGGCGGTCATCTACGCCTACGAGTCCGGGCTCATCCAGCCAGGAGGGCAAGTTCCAGCCACCTAATCGCGCCGCGGCGCCAGGCGTGATCAAGCGCCTGGGCGGCGAGAGTCACACCGACGGCCGCGTGAACGTACCTGGCGCTCCTACGGCCCAGACGCGTTTCAGCGACCCGAGCACTCGTGACGGCACCCGCACCACTGCCAGTTGATGGAGCGTCTCGGCGCCCGCCTGCTCGACCTGGCGTAGGGAGCCGCCTCAGCGGCCGGCGTCGTTTGCCTGCGGCGAGGCCGACGCCGGCCCGAACCACGTGGGGAGCGCGTCGACGAGCCGCGCGTCTGAGCCCTCCCCCACCCATGCCACGTAGCCGTCGGGCCTGACGAGCACGGCGGTGGGCGCGACGACCTCTCCCAACACCGGGAGCTCCCACGCGCCGTGGTAACTGGCTTCGACGAGCCGCACGCGGTCGGCCCATGTACCGAGGTCCAGTGCGCCCGGTACGCCGAGGTTGAGGAGCACCGCCCGCGCGTCGTGGAACAGCGAGTAGGCGCGTACAGGGCCGCTCGCGGTGGCGAGGTCGAGGTCGGGCATGCGGCGCCCGACCAGCGGGTGGGTGCCCCCGAGGTCGTAATGGATGTCGAGGCCGGAGACGAGCCCGGCAAGGCGATCACGCGCCGCGTCGATGTCGAGCAGCTTGGCAATCGTGTCGCGCAGGGCGACGGTGCGGTCGTCGCCGCGCTGGAGGGCGATCAGCGCCATCGTGTGGTGGAGGGCGCGGGCTGCAACCGGGTGGCGCTCGGCTTCGTAGGTGTCCAGCAGCTCGGCGGGCGCGGTGCCGGCGATCACCTGCGCGAGCTTCCAGCCGAGGTTCACGGCGTCCTGCACGCCGAGGTTGAGGCCCTGCCCGCCGGCCGGCGAGTGCACGTGCGCAGCGTCGCCGGCGAGCAGCACGCGCCCGGCGCGGTAGGCCGCCGCCTGGCGCGTGGCGTCGGTGAAGCGGGAGATCCAGCTGGCCGACGCGAGCCCGAAGTCGGAGCCCCACACGGCGATGATCGCCGCCCGCACGTCCTCCAGCGCGACCTCGCAGTCGTCCTCGAGGCGCGCGTCGCGCACGACCACTCGCACGCGCCCGTCCTCCAGCGGGCCCAGCGCGTTGACGCCGCGCTCATCGTGGCGGATGCCGAACTCGGGCTCGCCTTCCATCTCGACCTCCGCGATGATCGAGCTCACGCTTGCATCCCACCCGGGGAAGTCGATGCCCGCGAGCCTGCGCACGAGGCTGCGACCGCCATCGCAGCCGACGACCCAGGCAGCGCGCAGTGAGCTGCCGTCGCCCAGCTGGACGTCGACGCCGTCGTCGTCCTGCGCGAGGCCGGTCACCTCCCGCCCGAACTGGACCACCACCCCGACCTCGCGCACCCACGTGTTGAGGATGCGCTCGATGTGCTTCTGCCACAGGCCGAGGCCGTAGGGATGGCGGCTGGGAAAGTTGCTGAGGTCGAGCGTGACGTCCGCGAAGGTGGCCACCTGCATCGGCTTGCCCTCGGCGAAGAAGCGATCGGCGATGCCGCGCTGGTCGAACACCTCGATGGCGCGCGCGTGCAGTCCGCCCGCGCGGGAGCTTTCCACCTCGGCGCTCTCGCGCCGCTCCAGAACGACGGCCTCCACCTCGGCCAGCGCCAGCTCGGCCGCCAGCATCATCCCGGTCGGCCCACCGCCGACGATCACCACAGCAAGCTCGCTCATTCCCGGAGCTGCATGCGAAGTTAGATGGTGCGTCGGGCGCGAGCCGTGCTTCCGCCAATGCGCTCCTGGCCGCCCAGTTCGACGTGCGCGAGCCACTCCGAGACGGCTGCGGCAACGGTGGCGCTGCTCTTCAGCGAGTGTGTGCCCGGGATGCGGGCGACCGTGCGATTGGGGTTCTCGGGCGGTGTCCCGAACGGGTCACTCTCGCCCTGTACGACGAGGGTCGGGACGTTCACGGCGTCGAGCTCGGCGAGGCGACTCTTTTCGGGGTGGCCGGGGGGATGGAGCGGAAATGCGAGGCACAGGACGGCGACCGCGCTCGTCTCGACTGCGGTCCGACACGCGACCCGCGCACCTAATGATCGACCGCCGGTCACGAAGGGAAGGCCGCTGAGTGAGCCGTCGCGCAGCTGCGAGAGGACAGCGCCCCAGGCCGCGTCGAGCTGGCTTGGCGGAGGCGGGCTGCGCCGCCCCGCTACCCGGTAGGGCTGCTCGACGAGTGCAACGCTCAGCCCTCGGGAGCGGGCCGCACTCGTCGCGCCGACGAGGTCGGGCGATTCGACCCCGCCGCCCGCTCCGTGTCCGAGAACGAGCGCAGCGACCGGTGAGTCCGCAGGATGAAGGTGCGCTCGCGCAGGGCCCTGAGGAGTGTCGAGCTCGAGGATCCGACCAGCCTAACCTCTCTTGCTACGCGGTCGGCGGGAATCGAAGGCGCGTCCGAAGTCGCCCACAAGACCATTCGGCCTATGCTCGGCTTCTTGAGCTGCTTGCCGACGGCGAGTGGCACAGCGATGACGACCTCCGCTCGATCACGCCCTACCCGCATCAGTGGATAGAGGAGCTTCGCCATGACGGCCATGAGGTCGCTGAGGACCCGTCCGGCGCGCCTCGAATCAGGCTGAATCCAGGTCTGGCCTGATCGCCTGAGCGTCCGCCCACCGAGCGCCAAGGGATACAGTGACCGCGGAGTCTCGATCCTCAGGAGGTACGTGATGAGCGGTTCGGTCGAGAAGGCGATCCTCGCGGGCGGGTGCTTCTGGGGGATGCAAGACCTCATCCGGAGACGGCCGGGCATCCTGAAAACCCGGGTCGGCTACACGGGCGGGGATGTCCCGAACGCCACCTATCGCAACCACGGCACGCACGCGGAGGCGATCGAGATCGTCTTCGACCCTGAGCAGACGTCCTACCGCGACGTGCTCGAGTTCTTCTTCCAGATCCACGACCCGACGACGCTGAACCGTCAGGGAAACGACGTCGGGACGAGCTACCGCTCGGCGATCTACTACCTCGACGACGAGCAGCGCCGCGTCGCGGAGGACACGATCGCCGACGTCGAGGCCTCGGGCCTCTGGCCGGGGAAGGTGGTGACCGAGGTCGAGCCGGCGGGGCCGTTTTGGGAGGCCGAGCCCGAGCACCAGGACTACCTCGCGAAGTATCCCAACGGCTACACGTGCCACTTCCCGCGGCCGGATTGGATCCTGCCACGGCGCGCGCCGGCAGCCGCCGGCTAAGGAGCATCGAAAGGCAGCCGAACGCCGCGAACGTCGCGTGCTGTGAATCGGCCGCGGCGCCTACGGCGCGCGCTTGGGCATCCGCGCCGTGACGGGCCGCGACGGCCGCCCCACCTCGAGAGCCCGGGCGAGATCGGTGATCGAGAGGAATCCTGCGAGGCGCCCGTCGTCGACGACAAGGCCGCGGTTCACGTCGCCCGAAGACAGCTCGGCCAGCGCGTCGATGGCCTGTTCGTCCTCGTGGAGCAGCGGGACCTTCTCCCGGGGAATCATCGCCTCCCGCACGCGCCGCGCGTCCCACTCGCTGCGCGGAACTGTCGCGACCGAGCGAAACGCCAGGAGCCCGATCGGGTACCCATGCTCGAGCACCGGATACGTCGTGTAGCGCCGTGACCAGGCAACCTCGTCCATGAATTCGCCGAGGCTCAGATCAGCGTCGACGGTCACGGGCTGACGGACCATCAGGTCGCGGACCTTGAGACCCTCGAGCGCCTGCTCGGTCGCGACGTAGCGGGCCTCTGCGGTCGCCGCCTGGAGCAGGAACCAGCCGACAAACGCCAGCCACGCGCCGCTGAACGCTCCCTCGACGATGAGCATGAGGACGCCGAGACCGATAAACAGGAAGCCGAAGCCGCGGCCGACCAAGGAAGCCACGTGTGTCGCCCAATGCAGATCGCCTCGGAAATGCCACAGCGCCGAGCGCAGGACGCGGCCCCCGTCGAGCGGCAGCGCCGGCAACAGGTTGAACGCGAGCAGGATGAGGTTCGTGAAACCCAGCCAGGCGACCACCCCGTCGATCGCGCTCGGAAGCCCCGCCAGGGCCGCGAGCATGCAGAGGAGGCCGAGTGCAAGCGAGACGAGCGGTCCCGCAATCGCGATTCGGAACTCGGCGCCGGCGCTCGGAAAGCCGCTCTTGAACTGCGCCACGCCGCCGAAGAGCCAGAGGTTGATGCCCTCGATCTCGACCCCTTCACGTCTCGCCTGCAGGGCGTGTCCGAGCTCGTGCAGCAGGAGCGAGATGAAGAAGAGAAGCGCGGCCACGACGGCCAGCACCACGTACTCGCCGTCGGAAAAGCCGGGGTTCTGCGACGGGAACACCGCCACCGCGAGCGACCAGACGATCAGAGCGAACACGATCAGCCAACTCCAGTTCACTCCGATCCGAATGCCGGCAATCCGACCTAACTGGAACGTCGGGCTCACGAGGAAGACTCTACGCCGAGGAGATTCGTACGTCACGAGTGCTTGCCGGACTCTCGTGACAGCCACCGTCGCGGGTGTCGGCTGTTTTCGGGCCGGTGATCTGCACGGTACTCTGCTGCCCAACAGAGCCGGCGCCCGCCCATCACGGCTCGTGCCCTCAGACCGGCCAGCTGGGCGTTCCCTCGTAGGTAGTGTTGATGCGGAACGCCCAGGCGCAATGGCTGACGTCTGCACGCACTCGACGGGGCTTCACGTGACGTCTCTTCCCTGGTGCTACGTGGACGGAATCATGTTCCGCGCCAATCTGGCCGGAGCAACGAAATGAACGAGCTGCCCGAGATTCCGCTCGAGTCGTGGGAGCCGACGAAGGAGACGCTTCATCTCTGGATCCAGATCGTGGGAAAGGTGCGGCTGGCCTCGACGCCGCCGCTGAACCACTGGTGGAACGCCCCTCTCTATGTCGACACGCGAGGCTTGACGACCCGCCGGCTCCGCTCCGGCGGCCCCGACTTCGACCTATCCTTCGATTTCGTCACTCACGAGCTTGTCGTGCGAACGAGCTGGGGGCAGGTGGAGTCGTTCGCCCTTGCGGACGGCCTTTCGGTCGCGGCCTTCTACGAACGTCTCAGCGGAGTGCTGGAGGATCTCGCGATCGACGTGGAGACGAAGGCCGAGCCTTACGGCGTCGCGGTGACCACGCCGTTCGCCGAGGACGTTGAGCACGCTTCCTACGATCGCACGGCGGTTGAGAGGTTCTGGCACGCGCTTCGCTGGATCGACTGGACGCTGCAGGAGTTCGCGGGGTGGTTCTGCGGCAAGACGAGCCCCGTTCACCTGTTCTGGCACGGCTTCGACCTAGCCGTCACTCGCTTCTCGGGGGCGCGCGCCCCGGAGAACACGAACGCCGACCCCGTCTCGCGGGAAGCCTACTCGCACGAGGTCATCAGCTTCGGCTTCTGGCCGGGTGACCAGAAGGTCCGGGTGCCCGCCTTCTACTCGTACACGGCGCCGGAGCCGGCGGATCTCGCCGCCCAGCCGCTCCGTCCCGAGGAGGCGAGCTGGCAGCAGCCGTTCAGCCAGGGCCATCTCGCCCTCCTCGCCTATGACGCGGTGCGTACCTCGGACGACCCGCGCCAGACCCTGCTCGATTTCCTCCAGAGCGCGTACGATGCCGGCGCCACGCTCGCCGGCTGGGACCGGGACGCTCTCCGATCGCCCTGGTGCCCCACACCCGCCGTGCGAGAGGGGCCGCTGGGAGGTGGAAGCTGAGATGGACGAACCGCAGATTCACGGCTCGATCGAGAAGCTCGTCGCGGAGGAACACGAACTCTGGGAGCGCGAGTCGGCAGGAGACGCGAGCGAGGCCGACCGACGGCGGCTGGAGGAGATCAGGATCTCGCTCGACCAGTGCTGGGACCTTCTCCGTCAGCGCCGGGCGCTTCGCGACGCCGGCAAAGACCCCGAAGGAGCGCAGTCCCGACGGCCAGAAGTCGTGGAGCGCTACCAACAGTAGCGGTCGGCCCGCGTGGATCCGGCGGGAATCGAGCCCGCATCTGGCGCCCCGCCTGATGAGAACACTCCAGGGGTGAAACGTCGTCCGGTTTGCGAGAGAGTCCGCTCTTGGGTCGCTCGGTGCTCGGCCGGGCGCAACTCAGGCACGCCGTACGGTTGAGCCGAAGCGCAAGCAGGAGTTCGCCCACGAATGAGCGACGGACGACCACGAGTCCACGTTCACGACCCAAGAGGCGCCGGCCTCGCCAGGGCGGTGCTAGCGGCCGGTGCCGTGCTCGCCGATCTCGAACAAGCCGAAGTGGTTGTCTGGGACGAAGGCCGACCGGAGGAACTCGGCAAACGACTCCACGCTGGCATCCATTTCGTACAGCTGACGGCCGCCGGAATCGAGAACTGGTTCGAAGCAGGCGTGATCGACGACAAGAGGCTCTGGGCTGCCGCCAAGGGCGTCTACGAAGATCCAATTGCGGAGTACGTGCTGGCGATGATGCTGGCGGTCGCGCGACGGCTCCCCGAGGTGGTCGCGGGTTCCGAGTGGCGGCACCGTGAACCGAAAATACTGGCCGGCCACACGATCGGGATCGTCGGCGCTGGAGGGATCGGCCAAGCCACGAGTCGTTTCCTGACGCCCTTCGGTGTCCGTACTCTCGCTCTCACTCGCAGCGGTCGACAGGTTCCACGGGCTTCTGTCTCGCTCGGCCCCAGCGGGCTCGAGACGCTCCTGGCCGAAAGCGACTACGTCGTACTTGCGGCGCCCGCGACTCCGGAGACGGACGGCATGATCTCCGCCGAGCGGCTCGAGCTGATGCGCGATGGAGCCTGTTTGATCAACGTCGGCCGCGGCACATTGGTTGACACGGACGCATTGGTAGCTGAGCTACGAGACGGGCGGATTAGCGCGGCTCTCGATGTCACTGATCCCGAGCCGTTGCCGAGCGACCATCCTCTATGGACTCTGCCAAATGCGATCGTCACCAGTCACACCGCCAACACCGCCCGACTGGGTAGTGCTGCCATGGCATCACGCGTCAACGAGAACGTCGCGCGTTTCGAGCGAGGAGAAGAGCCGCTCGGGCTAGTCGACCCAGTAGCGCGATACTAGGCGGCGGCCAGAGGTCATCACCCTCGATCACGACCGAACGACCGTTGTCTGGATCCGCATGCCGTCGCGAGGTTTGTCGGTCATGCTTCGTTTCCAGCGTGGGTGGGTCTTGGCCATACGGCTGGAACCAGTCGGCCCTCTAGTGCGGCACCTACGTCACGTGCCTCAGTCGGCCGTGTCTGTTGCGTACTGCGGGCGCCCGGTGGGCCGGTAGACCTGGATCGTCACCCCGACGGGGGTGGCCCGCGAGTCGACCAGTTCGAGTGCTATGTCCGGGCCGGTGTCGGGGAATAGCCGGGTGCCCTGGCCGATGATCACGGGATAGGTGAGTAGGATGATCTCGTCGACCAGGTGGTTGTCGACGAGCCAGCGGACCAGGTCGCCGCTGCCGTGCACTTGCAGCTCGCCTCCCGGCTTGGCTTTCAGCTCGCCGACGGCGGCCGCGAGGTCTCCGGAGAGGACGGTCGTGTCCGCCCATTGGGTGTCGGTGAGCGTGGACGATGCCACGTACTTGGCCCGCGTGTTCAACGCCACTGAGATCGGGTTGTTGCCCTGGTTTGCCCCCCAGGAGCCGGTTCCCCAGGAGGCGGCAAAGATCTCGTAGGTCCGCCGACCGAACAGGAACGCGTCGGCGCGCTGGAAGACCTGGTGCAGAAACGTCGCGCCCTCGTCGTCGAAGAGCGGCAGAGCCCATCCGCCGCGCTCGAATCCGCCCCTGCGGTCCTCATCCGGCCCGCCGAGTCCCTGCATCACTCCGTCGATGGAGACGTGCGTGATGGTCGTCAGTTTCATGATCGTGGTTCCCTTCTCCTTGGTGGTCGTCGTTCGGTTCGACCGGACCGCCGCGCCGATCTCATCGGTTGTGGCACTGGTAGCGCTCTCAGCTACCGGGCACCCGCGGTCTACGCTGGTGCCCGCACCCAATGAAGGACTCTCGCACGAGATGGATCAGTTCACGGGTCCGGGAGGCTGTCCGGCCGTCGTGGACTTCGTGGCGGCGGTCCTCCAGCTGGCGGCACTCAGCCGGCGTGCACAAGCGCCTGATGAGGCGACGCTGGAGGACGAACCCTCAAGGAGTCTCGAAACCAAGGAGTGGGACGGTTTGGGATTCCCTACCCATGCGCGATTGCGCCCCGTCGCAAGGAGCCAGCGTACGGAAGGTGCACGGAAGTCTGTACGCCTCGGTAGTCGCGCACGTTAGTACAGTCAAGCAACATGGCTTTCATCGACCACCTCGCCATCCCAGTCCGTGACATAGCGGCGAGCACGCAATTCTACGAGGCCGCGCTTGCACCGTTCGGAATCGAGATGACCGAGGCGGAAGGCGCGGTGGGCTTCCACCTCGGGAGCGTTGATTTCTTCGTCACGGAAGGCGAGCCTGCGGCGCCGATGCACATTGCGTTTGCCGCACCAGACCGAGCGACCGTCGAAGCGTTCCACGCCGCGGCCCTCGCCGCAGGTGGCCGCAACAACGGCTCGCCCGGTCTTCGTCCGCGGTACCACGCCGACTACTTCGGCGGCTATGTCCTTGACCCGGACGGCCACAACGTTGAGGCCGTTTGCCACCGCCCGGAAGGCGCCGGAGGAAGCCCGCCGCCTACGGCCTCGTCCTAGAGCGGGCCGCTCCCGCAACCGAGTTCGACCACTCCCAACCGGGCAACCTCGTGTTGCCCGGCCTTGCCCGTCTCACCGTCGAGTCGCGATCACTCGGCACCTGAGAACGAAAAAGGGCCGCTTCGGCGGCCCTTCCCGTGTTTCTGGCGGTTCCGGCGTGCCAATCCCAAACGATTGGCCTATGGGTATCGCGCGGTGAGCCAGACCATCGAATCTCCGAGTCCGACGCGCGCGGCACTTCACGTCGGGAACCTCCACTGCGCCTCCGAGAAGAGCGTTGTCGAGCGGGCTCGGCAACCGTCCAGGCGTCATCGGCGTAGGCTTCAGGAAGTCGACCGGCTCAAGCTGAAACGTGCCTTCGGTGACCTGGACCAGCTTCTGTAGGAGCGCCACGGCCCTAACCGAAGGGTCCGCGCTCCCCGAACGTGCCCTCGAGGGCCACACGCTTACTGCTCGGCTCGACCGTGTCCACCGTCTCGATCGGAACGAGCTCGAGCCGCTGGCCGAACAGGCCCCCGCGGACGGCCAGCGCCGAGGGGG
>Ga0081538_10000721_pt1 | contig 35990 bp, 37 predicted proteins | sample TabmetS5T2R1_FD_71022 | JGI IMG/M metagenome (GOLD analysis project Ga0081538, IMG submission 71022) | Tabebuia heterophylla rhizosphere microbial communities from the University of Puerto Rico - S5T2R1 | ecosystem: Host-associated > Plants > Roots > Rhizosphere ...
GACGACGGCCGCCGTCTCATAGTGCCGAACGAGCTGCTCGCGCAGAGCTCGATCGAGAACCACACGATCCTCGACCCGCGCGTGCAGGTGGAGGTCTCCGTCTGGCTCCCCCCCGACGCCGACCTCGACCGGGCGATCGATCTGATCACCGACGAGGAGGAGGGCATCAAGGCCGTCGTCGCCGAAACCGCCAAGGAGGGCGTGCGCCTCAGCGCCACCAGCTGGTCGCCCACCGCGCGCGACCGCGGGAAGACCGCGGCGGAGCTGCGACAGCGCTGGCTACGTCTGCTCCGCGAGCACGGTCTATCCTCCGTCGAGGCCTCCTGAGCGCGCGGTCACCGGCAGGTCACTCGAACATGAGCCACCGGCAGCGAAAGACGAGGAGGCGGAAGCGCCACGGCGCCGGCAGCAAGGTGTTGCTGGGACTCGGCGTGATCGCCACCATCTGTGTCATCGGCGTCCTCTCGGCGGCGGGATACGTGCTGGCCGTCGCCGCCGGCGCCCCCGACCTGGACGAGCTGAAGCCGGACGACAAGGGCGAGCTGTCGGTGGTCTTCGCCGCCGACGGCACGCGGCTGGGGTTCATCCAGTCGGACGTCCTCCGGCGCGTGGTGCCGTGGGAGGACCTTCCCGTTCACCTGCGCCGCGCCACGGTGGCGATCGAGGACGAGCGCTTCTACAAGCACGAGGGCGTCGACCTGAACGCGATCGTCCGCGCCGGGATCAAGAACCTCGAGTCGGGTGAGACCGTGCAGGGCGGCTCGACGATCACCCAGCAGCTGGTCCGCGCGCTCTACATCAGGGATCCCGAGCGCAACTTCGCCCGCAAGATCCGGGAGGCCAAGCTGGCGTCGGAGCTCGAGAAGGAGCACTCGAAGACCTGGATCCTCCACAACTACCTGAACTCGGTCCCCTACGGGACGGTCGAGGGACGCACCTCCATCGGCGCCCAGGCGGCGGCGGTGACCTACTTCGACAAGCACGCCAAGGACCTCGAGCTGCACGAGTCGGCGCTGCTCGCGGGCCTCCCCCAGGCCCCCTCCCAGTACAACCCCTTCCGCAACCCCACGGCTGCCATCGAGCGGCGCAACGAGGTGCTCGAGCAGATGCTCGAGAACGGGTACATCACGGAGCTCGAGTACCGGGAGGCCGCCCAGCGCAAGCTCGGGCTCAAGCGCGGCTTCCGCTATGTCAACCGGCGCGAGCCCTACTTCTTCGACTACGTCCAGGAGAAGCTGATCGAGCGCTACGGCGTGGGGGTCGCGCGTCGCGGCGGCCTGCGCATCCATACGACGATCAACCCGAAGCTTCAGGACCTCGCCCGCGACGCGATCAACGCATACTGGGGCGACCCCGCCGGCCCCGCCTCCGCGATCGTCGCGATCGACCCGAACACCGGGAAGATCCGGGCGATGGCGTCCAGCGGCACCTACGGGGAGCGCCGCTTCAACCTGGCCGCCCAGGGCCACCGCCAGCCGGGCTCGGCATTCAAGACCATGGTGCTGACTGCGGCGATCCTGAAGGGAGTCGACCCCGACTCCACCTCGTACACGTCGAAGCCCGTGGCGCTCAACGTGGGCGAGGGCGCGCCACCCTGGGAGGTCAGGACGTTCGGGGACTCGTACTCGGGCACGATGAGCCTGACGAGCGCGACGCTCTCGTCCGACAACACGGTCTATGCGCAGCTGATCATGGACCTCGGGCCCGAGGCGGTGTGCCAGGCCGCCCGCCGTCTGGGGATCACCACCAAGCTCGACTGCTACCCGGCCGAGGGGCTCGGCGGCCTGACGCGCGGGGTCACGACGCTCGAGATGGCGAACGCCTACGCGACGCTCGCCAGCGGCGGCGTGCGCCACCGCCCCACCGGGATCCAGCGCGTCGTGTTCCCGGACGGCACGCGCGAGGCCTGGGCCAAACCGAAGGGCCTGCGCGTGATGACGGACGGCCAGGCCTACGAGGTGACCAAGATCCTCGAGGCGAACATCCAGTCCGGCACCGGCACGCGCGCCGACTACGGCTGCCCCGCGGCCGGCAAGACGGGCACCACCGACGAGGCCAAGGACGCGTGGTTCGTCGGCTATACGCCGCAGCTCTCGACCGCGGTGTGGGTGGGCTACCCGGACGCCGGCATCGCGATGCCGGGGGCGCAGGGCGGCGAGTACGCGGCGCCGGTCTGGGGCGCGTTCATGCAGCCGGCCTCCGAGGGCTACTGCGAGGACTTCCCGGTGCCGCAGGAGGCGTTCGTCTCGTCACCCTTCTACGGCGAGCACACCTCCTCGCGCAGCTCGACCACGAGCGGATACGAGACCTACAGCGACCCGACGTACGACCCGACCTACGACCCGGACTACTACGAGGCGCCGCCGCAGCCGGCGCCTGAGGTCGCGCCCCAGCAGGAGACGCTCGCCCCGCCGCCCGCGGACGGCACCGGCGGCGGCGTGGCGCCCGACGGCGAGTGACTGGGCCGCCGTGTCCGAGCGGCGCCTGATCGAGGCGATCCAGGCGGCGATCGCTGACCGCAGCGGCCATCTCGTGCGCTGGTCGGGCGACGACGCGGCGGTGGTGCGGGCGCGGGCGATCGCGGTCACCTCGATCGACACGATCGTGGACGGCGTGCACTTCTCGCTCTCCACGCACACGCCGGCGGACGTGGGCTGGAAGGCGCTCGCCACGGCGCTGTCGGACCTTGCGGCGATGGGGACGGAACGCGGCGAGGCGTACGTCTCGCTCGTGCTGCCGCCCGGATTCGAGGGCGCGCTTGACCTGGTGGCCGGCATGGAGGAGGTGGCCCGCCGCCACGGCGCCACGATCGCCGGCGGGGACGTGGTGAGCGGGCCGGTGTTGACCGTGACGGTGGCGGTGACCGGCTGGGCCGACAGCGAGGACGAGCTCGTGGGGCGGGACGGGGCGCGTGCCGGCCACCTGGTGGGCGTGACCGGGGAGCTGGGCGGCTCAGAGGCCGGGAGGCTCCTGCTCGAGCGGGGCGTGAGCGAACCGGCGGAGCTGGTGCGACGCCACCTGCGGCCCCAGCCGAGGCTGGCCGAGGGCGCCGCGCTGGCACGCGCGGGCGCCAGCGCGATGATCGACCTGAGCGACGGGCTCGCCACCGACGCCGGGCACGTGGCGGCGAAGAGCGAGGTCGCGCTGCGGATCGAGCTCGAGCGCCTGCCCGTGGCGAGCGGGGTGGCCGCGGTCGCGGGCGGCGAGGCGACCAGCTTCGCCGCCTCGGGCGGAGACGACTACGAGCTGCTCTTCACGATCGCGCCGGACCGGCGTGAGGCGGCCGAGGCCGCCGCGCGGGTCACCTGGCTAGGCGAGGTCTCCGCCGGCCTCGGGCTTGTCCTCGTGGGACCCGACGGCCGGGTCGTCGAGGGGCTCCGTGGGTACGAGCACGGATGACGGAGGCGGCGTGTCCTCGCCCGAGGCGAGACCGCCCGGGCTGCGCCAGCGCCGGATCATCGCCTCCGCGATCGCATGCGCGTCCACTTCGTATTCGCCCCGCCGGACACGCTCGACGAAGGCGGCGTTGATGGTCCTGCTCACCACGTAGAAACGTACCCCTTCGCCGGGCCTGCATGCCCCATCGGCATCGCGCCCCCGACTCCGTACCCGCGGCGGGCCGGACTGGACTACCTACGGATGGCCGACTCGGTGCCGCCCAGCGAACCCGGGCCCGCGTAGGCGCCCGGGCCGTACACCGACGGCCCCTCCGGCGGCGACTCGTCGTCCGGGGCCACCCCCGGCTGGCGGTACACGAGCTCGGCCGCCGCGCACAGCGTGCCGAGCATGACGCAGCCGACGAAGGTGGTGCCCGGGGCGACCGTGTGCCCGGTCACCAGCAGGAGCAGGTACCAGGCGCCCTCCAGCGGGTCGATCGACAGCGCGAAGAGGTAATAGATCGCGACCACCAGCGGCGGGAGCACCCCGAGCCCCAGCAGCAGTGCCCGCAAGCGCCGCGGCGGCGGGCCCGCGAGGAGCATCGCGAGCAGCCACAGGTGCGCGGCCGGCACCACCAGCAGCCCGGCGTAGGGGTTCGTCACCCAGAGGAGCAGCGACGACACGCCGACCACCAGCGCCACCGCCACGGCCGCGCCCGGGCCCGCGGGACTGGCGAGCCGGGGGTCGGGCCGGGCGGCAAGCCAGCGCGCGAACAGCAGGGCGAACGCCATTGCCACCGCCACGCCGGCTAGAACGCCGAGTGCCGCACCGTCCACGGGCAGCACGCCGGGTGGCACCGGGGCGGGCGGCGGCGACGGCGTGGCTCCCGTCAGGGCGAGCAGCTCCGCCAGCGCGTAGCCCGCCAGGAAGGGCGCTGTCCAGGCACCCAGCCAGCGCATCCACGGCAGCACGTCGATCCGCTCGCGGCGGCACCGCGCGAACGCGTCCACTGCGGCCGCGAGCGCCGCCAGGAGGAGCGTGCCGGCAAGCAGAGACAGCGCCCACCCGGGCACCACCTGGCTCACGGCCGTCACGTAGCTCTTCGGGCCGTGCTCCGGCTGCGGGCCGAGGTCCAGCGCCGTGACCGTGCGCAGGGTGGCGCGGCCCAGGGGTCCGAGCACATCCTCGTCGATCGACTCGACGGGTCCGTTCCCCTCCGGCGGCAGCTCGCCGCTGCCCGAGATCCGCACCGCGTCGTACCCCGCGTCGAGCAGCACCCCCTGCGGCCCGATGCCGATCGGGAACGAGAGCCGCGCGAGCTGCCCGAAGGCCCCCGGTGTGGCCGGGTCGAAGTCGAGCTCCTGCTGGATCGACTCCGAGACGGTGCGCTGCAGGCCGATCCCGGCCCTGCGCGGGTCGTCCGACCAGGCCTGCACGAACGCTCCGCGCCGAGTCGGCGAGGCCAGGTCCGACATCACGATCACCCCGTCCACCAGCTCCGGGGAGGGCAGCTCGGAGAGCAGCCGCGAGGTGCCGACCTCCCCGAGGTTCGAGCCGTCCACGGAGGCGAGGACCAGCGTCTTGCGAGCGGGCCGCCCTTGAAAGACCCGCGCCAGCTCCAGCAGCGCGGCCGTGTCCGCGGCGCTGCCGGTGGCTTCCGGCACCACCTCGGCGTCGCGGGCGGCCACGACCACGATCTGGCGGCGCAGCTGCCCGGCGCGCCGGGCGATCACGTTCACGAGCTCCCGCCCGGCGTGGCTGAAGCGCTGCATCTCGGGCTCCGGGAACCCCCGCGCGTCGAGCAGCTCCGCCACCCGCAGGGCTGTCCGCAGGTTCCCCGGCCGGCCCGCTCGCCGGTCGGGTTCACGCTCCGCGATCCGCGCCGTCTCGACCGCGGCGAGGCGGCCGTCGAACAGGACGTCGGCGGCCAGTCCCTGCGGCAGCGGGCGCGGCCGGCTCTGCAGCGAGAACATGGTCAGCACGAGCGCCAGCAGCGCCGGCACGAAGGCGGCTCTGTACAAGCGCGGCTCGATCATGAGAGGGAGGCCACGCGGGCAACCTACAATTCCGAAGGTGACGGCCTCCGCGCCCCGGATCCTGCTCGTGGACGACGAGCTCTCCGTTCAGAAGCTTTTGACCTACCCCCTGCGCAAGGAGGGCTACGACGTCGTCCCCGCCCTCGACGGGCGCGAGGCGCTCGACCGGCTGCGCGAGGACAACTTCGACCTCGTCGTGCTGGACGTGATGATGCCGAAGATGGACGGCTTCGACGTCTGTCGCCAGATCCGGGCGCGCAGCACCGTGCCGATCATCATGCTCACGGCCAAGACCGAGGAGATCGACAAGGTCCTCGGGCTCGAGCTCGGCGCCGACGACTACATCACGAAGCCCTTCTCCGTGCGCGAGTTCCGCAGCCGGGTCAAGGCGGTGCTGCGGCGCGCCGCGCTGGCCCAGCCCGACGAGCAGTTCGAGGAGCCGATCCGCCAGGCGGACCTGCTGATCGACTTCGAGCGGCGCCAGGTGGAGGCACGGGGCGAGCCGGTACGGCTCACCTACGTCGAGTTCGAGGTGCTTGCGGCGCTGGCGCGCAATCCCGGCCGGGTGTTCAGCCGCACGATGCTGCTGGAGCGGGTCTGGGGCGACTCCTCGTACCGCGATCCGCGCACGATCGACGTGCACATCCGGCACCTGCGCGAGAAGCTCGAGGAGGAGCCGAAGCACCCGGAGATGATCCTCACGGTGCGCGGCGTGGGCTATCGCTTCAGGGACTCATGAGGAGCCGGCCCCGCCTCCGCTCCCTCCGCAACAAGCTCGCGCTCGTCTTCTTCGCCATCACCGCGGTGGCGTTCTCGGTCATCTACTTCTCGGTGGCCACCCAGCCGGAGTCCAACCTCGAGGAGCGGCGCCTGCGGGACCTCGAGCTGCTGGCGGGCGTCTACGAGCCGGCGCTCAGGGAGCTCGCCGTCAGCGATCCGTCGGACGACCAGCTCGAGCGCGGCGTGAGGCAGGTGGCCGAGGGAACGGACTCGCAGGTGACGCTGTTCGACTGGGAGGAGGATCCCAAGGGCCGCCAGAACGACACGCGCGGACTCAGCTTCTATCCCCTGTTCGACTCTCGCGAGCAGTCCGCCTACCCCCGCAATGACGCGCTGATGCTCCGCGCGCTCCGGAGCCGCAAGACGCAGACCGCGTTCGACTTCTTCCAGGGCGACGACGTCGGCCTCGTCGCGCAGCCGCTGCTCGAAGAAGGGCGCCGGGTCGGCGTGGCCCTGTACTCACGAGACTTCGAAGAGGTGGAGGCCGCGGTCTCGTTCATCCGCAACCGCGTGCTCCTCGCCACGCTGGCCGCGCTGGTGCTCGCCCTGCTCGGCGGCTGGCTGGTGGCCGGGCGGCTCGGACAGCGCGTGCGACGGCTGGAGCTGGCGGCCGAGGAGGTGTCGCGCGGCAGCTTCGTCGATCCGCTCCCCGTGGACTCGAAGGACGAGCTCGGCCAGCTCACGCGCACGTTCAACGAGATGCAGGCGCAGCTGCGCCAGGTCGACGTCGCCCGCAAGGAGTTCATCGCCACCGCCTCCCACGAGCTGCGCACGCCGATCTTCTCGCTCGCCGGCTTCGTGGAGCTGCTCCAGGACGAGGACCTGGACGAGGAGACCCGTCGCGAGTTCCTCGAGACGATGAGCGAGCAGGTGGACCGGCTCCAGAAGCTCTCAGTCGACCTGCTCGACCTGTCCCGGCTCGACGCCGGCTCACTCGAGCTGCACCCGGAGGAGGTCGATCTCTCGGAGCTGGCGCGGAGCATCGTGCACGAGTTCACCCCCGCGATGGCGAACCACGGCACCCACCTCGACGTACGGCTTCCCGACCAGGGCCCGGAGGCCGTCTGCGACCCGGAACGAGTGGCTCAGATCATGCGTATCCTGCTCGACAACGCCCTCCGGCACACGCCGGCGGGCACGCACGTGACCGTGAGGGCAGATCGCAGCAACGGCGCCGCCGGCTTCACGGTGGCAGACGCCGGCCCCGGGCTCCCCGAGGGCAGCCGGGCCAAGGTCTTCGAGCGCTTCTACACGGGCGACGCCGCGCGCGGTGCGGGCCTCGGGCTCGCGATCGCGCGGGAGCTTGCGGAGCGCATGGACGGCCGGCTGCGCGTGACCTCGCAGTCGGGCGGGACAGCGTTCACCCTCGAGCTGCCTGCAAACGGGAACGACACGTGAGCCGGGCTTGCGCGGCGCTGCTGGCCGCGATCGGCCTGGCGGTCGCGGGCTGTGACACGGACGATGACGAGTCGGGTGGCGCGACGCGGGAGGTCAGCACCACGCGGGTGCAGGTGGTGGAGGGACTCGGCGAGGAGGGCGGCTTCGACCCCGGCCAGATATACGAGCGCCTGTCACCGGGCGTCGTGACCGTCCTGTCGATCTTCGACGGCGTGAGCCTGCTCGAGATCGAGGGCGAGGGCGGCCAGGGCTCCGGCTTCGTGCTCGACAGCCGAGGCCATATCGCCACCAACGCTCACGTCGTCACGACCGGGGAGATCGCCGGATCGGAGCGCGCCGATGAGGTGTTCGTCGAGTTCGCCGACGGCAACCGGGTGCCGGCGGAGATCGTGGGCGACGATCCCAACGCCGACGTGGCCCTCCTCAAGGTCAATCCCGCCGGGCTACGGCTCACGCCGCTGCAGCTCGGCAGCTCGGACAGGCTCGAGGTCGGCGAGCCGGTGGCCGCCATCGGGAGCCCGTTCGGCGAGCAGCAGTCGCTCTCGATAGGGGTGATCTCGGCGGTGGACCGCAACATCGAGTCGCTCACGCAATTTCAGATCGGGAACGCGATTCAGACGGACGCCGCGATCAATCCAGGCAACTCGGGCGGTCCGTTGCTCGACGGGCGCGGTCGGGTGATCGGCGTGAACGCCCAGATCAAGTCGGAGTCCGGCGGGGGTGAGGGCGTCGGGTTCGCGATCCCGGTCGACACCGTGGCGCGCTCGCTCCGCGAGCTGCGTGAGGACGGCCGCGTCGAGTACGGCTATCTGGGCGTCACGACGCTGTCGCTGTGGCCGCAGCTCGCCAGGCGGCTCGACATCGACGTGCGCGACGGCGGCCTCGTGCAGGAGGTCGAGGACGACAGCCCGGCCAAGGAGGCGGGGCTGCGCGGGGGCGGCAGCGAGATCGAGTTCCAGGCCACCCCGCTCCGCGCCGGTGGCGACGTGATCGTGGCGGTGAACGGCCGCCGCCTGACCCGGAGCCAGGACCTCGCGGACGTGATCAGCTCGATGAGCGCGGGCCAGCGCGTCAGGCTGAGGCTGCTGCGCGACGGCGAAAGGCGCACCATCGAGGTCGAGCTTGGCCAAAGACCTGCCGGATCTGGGTAGTGTCCAGGCGTGGTAGAGGCGCCCGAAACGAAAGCCGAAAGCCGCGACGTCTCGCTGACGATCCCGGCGAGACCCGACTACCTCGTCCTCGCGCGCCTCGCCCTGTCCGCCGTCTGCCGCCTCACACCGCTGTCCCCCGAGGAGATCGCCGACCTGAAGCTGGCGATCACCGAGGCGGCCAACGACTACGTCGACGAGAGTCGCCCGCTGGATGACGAAAGCCGCGTGAGCTTCGCGTTCCGGCTGCTGGACGATCGGCTGGTGATGGAGCTGAGTGGCACCGGCTCGCCCGTCTCGGCGGCCGAGCAGGAGCTGAGCCGAGCGATCATCGAGGCGACCGTGGACGAGTGCAATTTCGGCAGCGGCCGCACCCTCTTGGTGAAATACCTGGCCGGATAACCTTCCGCGACTCGTGCTCCAGCCGGTTTCAGTAGGCCATAAGAGCCTGGCCGACTACACCCATCTCGCCGGACGGCCGCTCATCCAGGAGATCCGCGACCTTGCGGAGGACCTCGAGGGGCTGCGCGTCCTCCACCTCTCCGCCACCGCCTTCGGGGGCGGCGTCTCGGAGATCCTCTACACGCTCGTTCCGCTGATGAACGACGTGGGGATCGACGCCCAGTGGCAGATCATGCTCGGCCGCGAGGAGTTCTACAACGCCACCAAGCGCCTTCACAACGCGCTGCAGGGGAATCCCGAGCCGCTCACCGACGAGGAGTGGCAGATCTACGAGCGCTACAACGCGCTCAACGCCACCGAGATCGACGGCGACTGGGATGTGATCATCGTCCACGACCCGCAGCCCGCGGCCATCCGGAAGCACGTGCCGGAGAAGGCGAAGGCGTGGATCTGGCGCTGCCACATCGACCTCTCCACGCCGAACCCCGATGCGATCGACCAGATCGTGCCGCTCGTGCGTGACTACGACGCGACGGTCTGGCACGTGCGGGCGTACGTGCCGGCCGGCATGGACGGAGCCAGGGGGGGCGTGCACATCTGCCCGCCGGCGATCGACCCGCTGTCGCCGAAGAACATGGCCCTCTCGCCCGAGGACGCCGCGTTCGTGTGCGACCAATTCGGCATCGACGTCGACCGGCCGCTCATGTGTCAGGTGTCGCGCTTCGATCCCTGGAAGGATCCAGTGGGCGTGATCGACGCATACCGCCAGGTGACCGAGGACATGCCAGAGGTGCAGCTGGCGCTGGTCGGCTCGATGGCGACCGACGACCCCGAGGGCTGGGAGTTCTTCAACTCGACGATGGCCTACGCGGATGCAGATCCCGACATCCACATCCTCAACAACCTCAACAACGTCGGGGCGATCGAGGTCAACGCGTTCCAGTCGCAGGCCGACGTGGTGATCCAGAAGTCCACGCGTGAGGGCTTCGGGCTCACCGTGTCCGAGGCGCTCTGGAAGGGCCGGCCCTTCATCGGCGGCGACGTGGGCGGAATCCCGCTGCAGGTGCAGGACGGCGAGACGGGATTTCTCGTGTCCTCGCCGGCCGAGTGCGCCGACCGCTCGCTCCGGGTGCTGCGAGAGCCGGACCTCGGCAAGCGGCTCGGGCGTGCGGGCAAGGAGCACGTCCGCAAGCACTTCCTGACACCGCGCCTGCTGCGGGACTGGCTCAAGATCTTCCGGGAACAGCGATGAGGCCGGACGCGGCCCTCGTCCTCGTGTCGAACCGCGGTCCCGCCACCTTCCAGGACGGACAGCCGCGCCGTGGCGGCGGCGGCCTCGTGACGGCCCTCACCGGCCTGGTGCACCACCGCGACGCCGTCTGGATCGCCTCCGCCCTGAGCGAGGGGGACGTGGAGGAAAGCCGGGCGCAGGGCGGCCGCTCATTCGACGTCGAGCTGGACGGAGCGAGCTACCGGATCCGGTTCGTCGAGTCGGACCCGGAGGCCTACGACCGCTTCTACAACGTCGTGGCCAACCCGATGCTGTGGTTCATCCAGCACTACCTGTGGGACCTCTCGAACGCGCCCGACATCCGGCGCCACGAGATCGAGGCCTACGAGGAGGGCTACTGCCGGGTCAACGGCGATCTGGCCGAGGCCGTGCTCGAGGAGCTCGAGGACGAGGAGGAGGCGGTCGTGATGCTTCACGACTACCACCTCTACGTGGCGCCCAAGCTGATCCGGGCAAGGCGCCCCGACCTGTTCCTGCACCACTTCGTGCACATCCCGTGGACGCAGCCCGACGCCTGGCGGGTGCTCCCCGCGGACATGCGCGAGGACCTCTACGAGGGCATCCTCGCGAACGACATCATCGCCTTCCACACGCGCTCCTACCGGCGCAACTTCCTGCACTGCTGCCGCGACCTGTTCGATCTCGACGTGGACGAGGAGGCCGGCGTGGTGCGCTTCGAGGGCCGCGACGTGTGGGTGCGCTCGTACCCGCTGCCGATCTCGGCGGAGTCGTTCCACAGGAGCGCCCAGCGGCCCGCGGTTCACCAGTACGAGCGCGAGATCCTGCGCCGCCGGCGCGAGCACCTGATCCTCCGCGTGGACCGGGCCGACCTGTCGAAGAACGTGCTGCGCGGGTTCACCGCCTTCGACCTGTTCCTGGAGCAGCACCCGGAGTTCAAGGAGCAGGTCACGTTCATCGCCCACCTGATCCCGTCGCGTCAGGACGTGCCCGAGTACCAGGAGTACCTCGAGCGCATCGAGGCGCTGGTCGCGGTCGTGAATCACCGGCACGGGACGACCGACTGGATGCCGATCGAGCTGCGTCTGCGCGAGAACCTCGAGGAGGCGATCGCGGCCTACAAGCACTACGACCTGCTGATGGTCAACGCGATGTTCGACGGCATGAACCTGATCGCCAAGGAAGGGCCGCTCGTGAACGAGCGAAACGGGGTGTCGCTCCTGAGCGAGAACACCGGGGCGCACGAGGAGCTGGCGGAGTTCGCGCTGTCGGTGAACCCCTTCGACGTGCACGAGCAGGCCGACGCGATCTACCGGGCGCTCTCGATGTCGGCCGAGGAACGCTCGTGGCGGGCCCAGGGCCTGAAGCGGATCGTGACGGCGCGCGACCCCGGCCACTGGGTCGACGACCAGCTGGCCGACATCGAGTCCAAGCGCCGCGGCGAAGCGCCGGTCCGGTCCTAGTCCACGCGGATGGGGTCCGGCGTGAACTCGCCGGTACGGGGGCGGGGCGGGGTCCGATGGCTGGGGGTCGGCTCGCGCGCCGCGGCCGGGCAAGCGTCCGACTTTGGTGTTCCATACGAACACCAGGGTCGGACAGTAGACCGTGATCGCCGTCTGGGTCGAACCAACGGCTCCCCTCGCCCAGCCCCGACCACCCCCCGCAGACCATCCGCCGTTCGAGCCCAGAGGGGAGCGTCTACTAGCGGATCGGGTCCGGCGTGAACTCGCCGGTACGGGGGGCACGCGGCGCGGTCTCGGATTGCGGCGGTCGTGGCGGAAGAGGGGCGGGCCGCCGGGCCGCTGGCGGCGGTGGCGCACCCGCACCCCCGGTGGACGGCGGCGGCGGCGCCGGCACAGGTTCAGCGGTGTGCTCGCTCGGGCCCGGAGGCGGCGCGCCGTGATCCGACCCACCCCGTCGCGGGGGCTCCGCTGCCTCTGGCCTCCCGCGCGGCGCTGCCTTCCGCGCGCTCCCCGGCCGCCCCGCTTTCCCGGCGCCCTCCCCGCCACCGCGCCGCTCCCTCGTCGCGGGGCCGGCCGGAGTCCTCTTGCGGCTCCCCCGCTGCGGCTCGCTCTCGCGCTGGGCCGGTATGTCGGGCCGCGGCCCACCCCGCGCCGGCGGGCTCCGCTTCCCCGGCCCGACGGCAGTCTCCCCCGAGGATCCCCCCTCGCGCCCGCCCGTCGCCAGCAGCACGACAGCGGCCACGAGCAGGGCCAGGCACGCGACGTTCCTCCAACGCACGCGGCCGAGCCAGTCCACGTCGCGTCAAGCCCCTTTGACCCGCCCCTTCGCCCCGGTCGCACGCGTTTCCGCTGCTAACCTGCCCCGCTCGATGCCCCGCCTGTACGACCTGATGCTGCTGATCGACCCCAACGCGCCGGAGGAGCGCCGCAACTCGGCGATCTCGGAAGCGGAGTCGATGATCAGCTCCGGCGGCGAGCTCGTGGACTCCTACGACTGGGGAACGCGCCGCATGGCTTACGAGATCGATCACCGCCCCGAGGCCGACTACCGGCTCTACCAGTTCACGGGCGACAACGCCCTGCTCGAGCGGCTCAACCAGCGCCTGCGCATCAACGACGCGGTTCTCCGCTTTCGCATCATCAAGCAGAAGCCGGGGATGCCGACGCCTCCGCCGCCAGACCAGCAGTCGGCGCGCCGCCGCGAGGATCGGGAACCGCAGGACACCCGCGTGGCCGCCCGTGCCGCCGCGGACGCCCCGCCCGTCTAGGGGCCTCATGTGGTGTGGGTTCGGCGTCCGTTGACGTAGCGTCGGCGCGGGCGTCTGACGACGGCAATGAAGGCGGGCCCCAGCGCCGCGCTCGCGGAGGGTCCGCACCGTCCTGAGTTGTGGCCCGAGGAGGGCAAAGTCAGGACACTTACTTTTCTCGTCTCGCCGGGGGCCCCGCCGCTGCCCGCGGGACATTCGGCGGAGGATCGTTCGGCGATTGCCTTCGGGGGGACCCACGGCGGCCGCTCTTGCACAACCGTCTCCAGCCCTATGACGGTCGCTGAACCTACATCCGCCGTCTAGGAGGAGTTCGTCCGAACGCACGCGTCGGCCTGCACGCCGGCCAGGAAGGCGATGCTCGACGAGTACACGTACAGGAGCAGGACGAAGAACGTGGCGAGGTTGCCGAATACCGACCCGTAGTTCGCCACGTAGGTCACGTAAAGCCCGAACAGGATCGACATGCCGATGCACGCCGCCATCACGAGGCCGGTTCCGACCGTGACCCACGGCAACGTCTGCCGCGTAGCGGACCCGTAGTGCACCAGCAGCGCGACTCCGGCACCGAGCAGCGCCGCCGCGACCAGCCAGCGGCCCAGGAACGAGGCGACCGCCGCGGCGCCGTCGAGGTCGCCCGTGGCCAGCGGGACGAAGCGAACCACGACCACTGCCGCTACGACGGCCGTCCCCATCGCCAGCCCCAGCACGACCGAGCGAGGGAACACCTCGAGGAACCCGCGCCTTCGGTGGAAGCCGTAGATGCGGTCGAGCGCGGTCATCGTGACCCGAGTTGCCGCCGATATCTGCCACAGCGTCAAAGCGAAGCCCAGCGTCACCCACCAGATCTCCTGCTGAGTGAGGACACGCGTCGCCGTGTCGTCGAGCAGCCGGTAGGCGGCCTCCGAGAGCGACCCCCGGAGCTCAGGCGCGACGTCCTTGCGCCAGACCTCCTCGAGCTCCAGAAACCCTAACGTGGCGAGCAGGAACAACAGAAACGGCACCAGCGCCAGGACGATCAGGAAGGAGATCGCGGCGGCGAAGTTGATCAGCCCGTTGCGCCGGAAGGCATCGGCGATTTCCGGCACGAGCTTCCGCGTTTCGACCCCCATGCCCGAGACCGCCATCCCGGGACCCATACCCCGCCCCGAGACCGGTTACCCGCTCTTGGCCGGTTACCCCGGCCCGTCCTCGGGAACCCGGCGCCCATGGAGCACGACCAGACCGAACGCGTGATCGACGAGACCGGCGTCGGCGACCCGCTCGCCGATCGCGAGGCCGAGCAGCCTGCAAAGCCGGCGAGCGACATCCAGCCCGAGGACGCGACGCCCGAGGAGGGCATGGAGCGCCCGAAGACCGATGCGCCCGACCCCGATCACGTGGTCGAGGAGAAGCAGAAGGACGACTGAAGTAACGGCTTCGCCAAAGAAGCCGCACTTTTCAGCAACTTCTCGTCAGCTCCCGCCCGGGGCAGCCGACCCCCTTCGTACACTCGATCGACTGTTCATCGAAGGGAGCTGAAGGCCTCATGGCAGCAACAAATCTGAACCGGGTGATCATCACAGGGAACCTCACCCGCGACCCCGAGCTCCGCAACCTGCCGAGCGGGATCGCCATCTGCAACCTGCGGGTGGCGGTCAACAGCCGCCGCAAGGACAACCAGACCGGCGAGTGGGTCGACAAGCCCAACTACTTCAACGTCAAGGTGTGGGGTGTCCAGGGCGAGAACTGCGCCCAGTACCTCTCCAAGGGACGTCCGGTCGCCATCGACGGGCGGCTCGACTGGAGCGAGTGGGAGGACCAGCAGGGCAACAAGCGCCAGTCGGTGGATATCATTGCCGATTCCGTCCAGTTCCTCGGCTCCCGGGAGGGGAGCGAGAACGGCGGCCGCTTCACGCCGCAGAGCGACGTCCCGGCAGACACCGGAGACTTCGAATCGGCGCCGGCGGGCGCCCGGGGAGCGGACGACGACATCCCGTTCTGACCCCGGAGTAGCGAGTACGCAGGAGCATCGAGTGGCGAAGCAGCGTGGACCAAGCACGACCCGGGACCGCCGGCGCGGTCGCGGCAAGGGCATTCCAAGCGGAGGACGGCGCAAGCCGTGCCCGTTCTGTCGCGACAAGGTCGACGTCGTCGACTACCGCGACGTCGCCTCGCTGCGCCGCGCGATCAGCGACAAGGGCAAGATCCGCTCCTCGCGCGTGACCGGCTCGTGCCGGCGCCACCAGTCGCAGCTCGCGAACGCGGTCAAGCGGGCGCGCGAGCTCGGCCTCCTCCCGTACGTCGCCGACCGGTGATGGCTGCAAACCGTCGCACTCCTGCGTCCTCGGGTCTCGACGTGCTCAGCACGTCTTCGACCCTGCGTCCTTGGATTGCTCGGTTTTCGCAATCACCCCCGGTCTGTAAGGACGGAGACCAGGTTCTATGGCCCAGGCAATCCTCCTGAAGGACGTGGACACGCTCGGCGAGCGCGGTGACGTCATCGACGTCTCCCCCGGGTACCTCCGCAACTTCCTCGTACCGCGCAAGCTCGCCCAGCCGGCCACGGCGGGGGCGATCGCGGAGTCGCAGCGCCGCCGTGAGGCGGCCGAGCGCGCCGCCGAGCAGGCGGCCGCCAAGGCCGAGGAGACGGCCACGCTGCTGCGCAAGACGGTGCTCACGATCTCGCACCAGGCGGGTGACGACGGCCGGCTGTTCGGCTCCGTCACGTCGCAGGAGATCGTGGACGCGATCCGCCAGGCGCGAGGCGTGCGGCTCGACAAGCGGCGCGTACAGCTTGAGGACGCCATCAGGACAACGGGCACCCACATGGTCACCGTCGAGGTCGCGGACGGCGTGACGGCGGAGATCAAGACCATCGTCACACCGCAGGCATAGCCTCGCGCGGTGACGGTCGCCGCCCCGCCTGAGTCCGCGGGCAGTGTCCCTCCCCACAACGAGGAGGCCGAGGCCTCCGTCCTCGGGGCGATCCTGCTCACCGAGCAGGCCCTCGACGGCGTCCTGCTCGAGGTCGGGCTGAAGCCCGACCACTTCTACCGCCCGCGCCACCAGCTCATCTTCCGGGCGATGATCCGCCTGAAGGAGAAGGCGGAGCCGGAGGCCGTCGACGCGCTCACGGTCTGCGACGACCTGCGCAGCCATGGCGAGCTGGACGCCGCCGGGACCGAGGCCTACGTCCACTCTCTTCCGACCGTCGTCCCGGCGGTCGGCGCGGTGCTCGACTACGCCCGCATCGTCCGCGACGACGCGCTGATGCGCGGCATCCTCGACACCACTCGGAGGATCCAGGCCGAGGTCCTGGCCCACCGCGGCGAGCCCCGCGACCTGATCGAGCGCGCCGAGGCGGAGCTGTTCAAGATCGGCCACGAGGGCGGACTGGCCGAGATGAGGTCCATCGAGGAGGTCCTCCACGAGGAGATCGACAAGCTCGAGGAGCTCTCCCGCAAGGGCGTCGGCCTGACCGGTACCCCCTCCGGCTTCACCGACATCGACGAGCTGACGGGCGGCTTCCAGCCGGGCAACCTGATCGTGCTGGCGGCTCGCCCGTCGATGGGCAAGAGCACTCTGGCCACCAACATCGTCGAGAATGCCGCCATAGAGCACGGCCGGCCCGCCGCCCTGTTTTCCCTCGAGATGTCCGAGACCGAGCTCGCGCATCGCTTCATCGCCTCGCAGGCGAAGGTCTCGAGCGACGAGCTCCGCAAGGGCCGCGTCAAGGCCGACCGCTGGCCCAAGGTGTTGCGGGCCGTCGAGAAGCTGGCCCGGGCCCCCATCTTCATCGACGACTCGAGCGACATCGGGGTGCTCGAGATGCGCGCGAAGGCGCGGCGCCTCCACGCCAAGCACGGGCTCGGGCTGATCGTGGTCGACTACCTGCAGCTGCTTCGCCCCGACGGGCGCGCCGACAGCCGCGTGGAGGCGGTGGGTCAGATGAGCCGCGGGCTCAAGATCCTCGCCCGCGAGCTGGAGATCCCGGTGATCGCGGTGTCCCAGCTCTCGCGTGCGGTCGAGTCACGCAACCCCCCGATACCGATGCTGTCCGACCTGCGTGAAAGCGGGCAGGTTGAGCAGGACAGCGACGTCGTGATGTTCGTCTACCGCGAGGAGTACTACGACAAGGAGTCCGAGCGGCTGGGCGAGGCGGACATCATCGTCGCGAAGCACCGCAACGGGCCGACGGGCGAGATCAGCCTGACGTTCCTGTCCAAGTATCCGCGCTTCGCCAACCTCTACCGCGAGCGCGGCACCGAGCCCGTCCCCACCGGCGACGGGGTGATCTGAAGTGCTGCGCCGGGTGCAGGCGGATGACCAGCCCGAGTGCCCCTACCGGGAATGCGACGGCTCGACCTGGATCCTCGACGAGGAGACCAACCAGTCCCGCCCGTGCCGGTGCCGCGACCAGCGCGTCCGGCGAGCCGCCAGCGGCGGTATCGGCACCGGCATCGGGCGGCGCTTCCTCGAGGTGTCGTTCGATCGCGAGCCGATCGTCTCGCTCGATCGCGCCGTGCTGCGGCAGGTGCGGGCCTTCACTCGCTCCATCGAGGAGAAGCTCGACGCCGGCCGTGGGCTGTGGTTCGACGGGCCGGTCGGCACCGGCAAGACGTCCCTGGCCGTCCTGGTGGCGAAGGCCGCCGAGGACGCCGGGCGCACGTATGCCGTCTACCCCGTCCCGCGCCTGCTCGCCGAGATCAAGCGAACCTTCGACCGCGACGCGAGCGACAGCTACATGGGGTTCTTCCGGCGACTCTGCACGGTCGACCTGCTGGTCCTCGACGACCTGGGGGCGGAGAAGCAGACCGAGTGGGTGCTGGAACAGCTCTACTCGATCGTGAACGAGCGCTGGCAGGACCGCCGCTCGATCGTCGTCACCACCAACCTGCCGGACCCCGATCCCGACAGCGCCGGATCGGCGCTGCGAGCGAGCGCGCACAACCTCCGGGAAGCGGTCTCCGCGGGGCGCCTGGGGGGACGCGACCTGGACGAGCTCCGCCGCGTCCTCGAGCGGATCGAGCGGGTCGCTGCGCAGGTGAGCGAGCAGGAGCTGGTCGCCGAGTACGACCCCATCGTCCGGATGCGACGGCAGATCGGCTCGCGCACCGTGTCCCGCCTGATCGAGATCTGCGACGACCCCCTGCCGATCATGGGCGAGGACCTCCGCATGACCGCGCAGGGAGCCTGACACCCCTACGCGTAGCGGTGGTGGATGTCGAGGACGTTGCCGTCCGGGTCCTCGAAGATGGCCTGGTGGCACACGCCGCTGTCGATGATGTCTCCCCTGAAGGTGACTCCGCGCGACTCGAGCTCCTCACGCGCCGCGGCCACGTCGTCCACCCGGAACGCGATCGGGGACTTGTGGGGGCTGAACTCCTGGCCGAAAACGTCCATCTGCACCACGGCGATCGTGAGGTTGCCGGCCTCGAACTCCTGGCCCGGCATGTCACCCCACTGCTTCGACTTCTCGAGGCCCAGCACGTTCTCGTAGAAATCCACGGCCCGGTCGAAGTCCTTGGTCGGCAGGATCGTGAAGTCCACGCCGGTGACGAGCGACGTCGAAGTACTCATCTCTGGTCCTCCCGTATTTCCTGAACGGCCCAGCCGTTCCCGTCGGGGTCGCTGAAGAAGACGAACTTGAAGCCGGACGACTCGGACGGGCCCAGCGTCTGGACGTCGCCCAGCTCCACCCCCCGGCCGGACAGCTCCGCGTAAGCCGTGTCCATGTCGTCCACAACGAGCTGCAGGCCCTTCACGCTACCGGGCTCCATCGGGGCGAGCCCGGTGCCGATCGCGATCGAGCAGGCGGATCCCGGCGGCGTCAGCTGGACAACCCGAACACCCTCGGCGGGATGGGAATCGTGGTCCACGTTGAATCCCATCTTGTCCGCGTAGAACTCCTTGGCGCGGTCCACGTCCGAAACCGGGACAACCACGACCTCGAGTCGATAGTCCATCTCGGCTCCTCTCAGCCCAGGTGCTCGCCGAGGCGGTCGAGCGTTCCGTTCATCCCCCGCTCAGCGTTGAGGCGCATCTCATCCGTAGTTTGGACGATCGCCCGGAGGGCGACCTCGGTGCGTCCCTCGCCGAGATCGGTGAAGGTCACCGTGCTGACGGAGCCCTCGTGCCAAGCGTGGTCCGGCGGCTCCTCGAGCACCAGCCGTTCGGGCTCCGTCACCTCGCGGTAGACCCCGGCCACGGGCATCTCGGCCCCCTCGTCGGAGATCGACGTCAGCCGGAACGTCCCGCCGGGCCGCACCTCCATGGTGACCGTGTCGAGCGGCGTGCTCCACCCGCTCGGCCCCCACCACCGCACGAGCTCCTCGGGCTCGGTCCAGGCCCTCCAAACCAGTTCGCGCGGGGCGTCGTACACGCGGGTGATCTCGATCTCCTGTGCTGTGGTCATCTCAGGCATCGCCTTGTCCCTTCTGCATCTCCTGCAGGTGGTCGCCGAGACGGTCGAAGGTGCCCTCCCAGAAACCCCGGTAGCCGGCCAGCCAGTCGGCGGCCTCCTTCAGCGCATCGCCCTGCAGCCGCGACGGACGCAGCTGGGCGGTGCGGCCGCGCGTGATGAGACCGGCGCGCTCCAGCACCTTGAGGTGCTTCGACACGGCCTGCAGGGTGATCGGGAACGGCTCGGCCAGTTCGTTCACCGTGGCCTCGCCCTCCGACAGCCGCGCCAGTATCGAGCGGCGTGTGGGATCCGCGAGGGCCGCGAATGTCGTCGTGAGCTGGTCTACCGCCACGGTGTAATCATCCGATTGGTTGATTAACTGTCTGGTTGAAGATACAGCGCGCGATTCGCGCCTGTCAAGTCCCTGACCGGCGCGCTCAGCTCGGCCGAGCACGCGGAGGACGGGGTCTACACTCGGTCCCGCCGATGCCTGGTCTCGTGATAGTGGGCGCCCAATGGGGCGATGAGGGGAAGGGGAAGGTAGTCGACCTGCTCGCCGAGCAGGCCGACCTGGTGATCCGCTTCCAAGGCGGAAACAACGCCGGCCACACGATCGTCCGCGAGCGCGAGACGTTCAAGTTCCATCTCGTGCCATCGGGGATCCTCTATCCCGGCAAGCTGTGCGCGATCGGCAACGGCGTGGTGGTGGACCCCAGGGTGCTTACCGAGGAGATCGGCGAGCTGTCACGCCGCCGGATCGACCTCAGCGGCCTGCGCGTGTCGGCCAACGCGCACCTGATCATGCCGTACCACAAGGTGCTCGACCACGCCGGCGAATCCCGGCTCGGCAAGCTCCAGATCGGCACCACACGCCGCGGCATCGGCCCCTGCTACGCGGACAAGGCGGCCCGCCTCGGCATCCGGGTGCAGGACCTGCTCGACGAGAAGATCCTGCGCAAGAAGATCTACGCGGCGATGGAGCCGAAGCGGCTGATGCTGCGCCCCTACGCCAAGGACCCGGAGCTGGATCTTCACACCATGACGGAGGACTACCGCATCCTGGGGCACCGGCTCGAGCCGTACATCGCCGACACTCCTCCGCTCGCGTGGCACGTGCTCGACGAGGGTGGGCTGGTGGTGTTCGAGGGCGCGCAGGGCGCCCTGCTCGACATCGACCACGGCACCTACCCGTTCGTCACCTCGTCCAACACCGTCGCCGGAGCGGCGTGCGCGGGCGCCGGCGTCGGCCCGCGCTCGATCGACGAGGTCTGGGGCATCGCGAAGGCCTACACGACTCGTGTGGGCGCCGGTCCGTTCCCCACCGAGCTCGACGAGCCGCTCGGCGAGCGCATCCGCCAGCTCGGGGGCGAGTTCGGCACCACCACCGGCCGCGCGCGGCGCACCGGCTGGCTCGACCTCGTGGCGCTCCGCTACGCGACGCGCGTCAACGGACTGACCGGGCTCGTCCTCACCAAGCTCGATGTGCTCACCGGCATCGACCCGATCCAGGTCGGCGTCCGCTACCTCGGCCCGGAGGGCGCGACCTTCGAGGACTTCCCCTACCACCAGTCGATCGTGCACAAGGTGCAGGGAGACCTCGTGGAGCTGCCGGGCTGGGAGGAGAACATCTCAGGCGCTCGTTCGATCGAGGAGTTGCCCGCCAACGCACAGGCCTACCTCGAGTTCGTGTCCGACTACCTGGGCGTGCCGATCGTGATGGTCGGGGTCGGCCCCGGGCGCGCCGAGATGATCTGGGCGGGGGCCGCCGAGAGGCTGGGGCCGGCGCCGGCTTAGACGCGGATCACGTGGGTCTTCACGACCATGTCGTGAAGCGCACGGTTCTCGTCGTCCCATAGCGGCCAGAGGTTGTCCAGCAGCCATGGAATGAGCGGGATGATGGATGACGCGATGCCCACGGCGAGGTTCTTGACCACCACCTCGCGAAGCACCGCCCACCAGAAGCCGAAGCTCTCGCCGCTGTCGCGCACCACCGTGATCCCCACCAGCTGCTTGCCGAGCGTCTGACCGTTGCGCTCGCCTCCCCGAATCATCAACAGCGGCGCGTAGAGCAGCACGATCGCGGACCAGATGAGGAACGACAGGATCGAGATGCCGATGAGCTCTCCGGCGCTCGAGTCCGAGTCGTAGCCCCCGACGAGCAAGGCGGTCAGGATCGCCGCCGGTATCAGCAGCACGAGCCAATCGATGACCTGCGCGGCAACCCGGCTCCCCCAGCTCGCGAGCGGCCGGCCCACCCAGCCGCCGGTGGGCCTCCCGATCGGCTGCTGCCAGCCGCCGGGCGGGACCGGGCCGCGGTAGCCGGGTGGGCTCTCGGGGCTCGGGGCGGGCGGGGCGTACCCGGGCGGCCCCTGAGGGGGCGGCGGGGGCGCCTGCGGGCCGGGCGGCGTCTCCGGGCCCGCGGGGGTCTCCGGGCCCGGCGGGCGCTCCGGATCCGAGGGGTCAGGGGGAGGCGATCCGCGTTCCATGGCCGCGAATGAAAGCAGCGCCGCTGGATGCCCGTGCTCAGCGAGCGCCGGAGTCCGGCTCCAGCACGATCCGCTCGCCGCGGCGCAGGAAGCGCAGCCCCACGGCGACGGATGCCAGCAACGCGATCACGGCCAGCGTGATCTGCACGCTCAGAAGCCCTTCGCGCGTCCAGTACACGTCCTCGAGCTCGAGCAGCAGCGCCGACTCGTCGAGCGTCAGGCCCAACCCGACGCCGAACGGCACGGCGAGGAACGGCTCCAGGTCCTCGTTTCGCGTGAGGATCGCCGCGGCCCCCGCCCCGAAAGCCACCACGATGCCCGGCACGAAGTGGTGGATGTGACGGCGGCCGAGCCGGAGGTTGCGAAAGGGCCCTACCCGCGACCGGTGGCGAAGCAGGTAGGTGATCCCGCGCACCGAGAGGAACGTGACGACGAAAGAGCTCAACATGTTGAACATCGCGTTCTCGCGGGATGAGCCCTGGAGGTAGCCGGCGCGCGCCACCTGCGCGGTCTCGCCCACCGCCTCCTCGGCCGCGAGCAGCAGGCTCGGGGCGTCCTTCGGAAGCGGCGCCGAGCCGCGCCGCCAGACCCGGCCGATCTCACCGACGAGCACGGCACCCACGGCCAGCGTCGCGCCGGCGCCGAGCACCAGCGTCCCCCGCCCGGGAGCCAGCGACCGCCTGCGCCGGCGCCGGACCACAAGCGCGACCGGATCAGCCAAGCAGCTCCGCCTCCCCCAGCTCGCGCACGACGCGGGCCGGCACTCCGAATGCCACCGTCCGCGCCGGCACGTCGTCGGTGACCACCGCACCGGCGCCGACGAACGCCTCCTCGCCGACCTCCACGGCCGGCAGGAGGACCGCACCTCCCCCGATGCGGCAGGCCCGCCGCAGCACGGCGCCGCGCAGGGCCTCGCCGCGCCGGCGGCCCGCGGTGGGGTCGTTGGTCAGCACCACGCCGGGGGCCACGAAGACATCGTCCTCCAGCACCGACCAGGCCGTGATGTAGGCGCCGGTCTGGAGCTTCACGCGCGCGCCGAGCAGCACCTCGTTCTCCACCGAGGCACCGCGCCCCACCACGCTCTCGGGGCCGATCTGGGTCCGCTCGCGGACGTGCGCCTGGTCGGCGACCACGCATCCATCGCCGATCCGGGCTCCGGCCAGCACCACGGCGGCGGCGCCCACCGTCACGCCGTCGCCCAGGACGGCCGGCGGAGGCTCATCCCGCGAGGACGTCGAGCGGGCCCCCAGTGACGGCGCCTTGCCGATCACGCAGCCGTCCCCGAGCCGCGCGCCGGAGCCGATCACGGTCCCGGCGTGCACCACCACGTTCCCGCCGATCGCGGCGTCGGGCGGCAACTCCACCCCATCACCCAGCAGCAGGCCCGGCGCCCGGTCAGACGGGCGCAGCACGCGAGCTCTCCTGGAGCGACCGCTGGAGCGCCTCGAGCACCCTCACCACGCGGAGGCCCGCCTCGCCGCCCGAGCGCGGCTCGCCACCGTCGCGCACCCGCTCCACGAAGTGGCGGCACTCGATGAGCAGCGGCTCCTCGTTCGGCACCCGCGGCGAGGAGATGTCACCGGAGCGCGCGATGTACTCCCCGTACGAGGAGAAGCTCTCGTCGAAGCCCTTGTCGTACACGGTGAGCTTGCGCTCGAGCTCCATGTCGTCGAAGGTCGCCATCTTCTTCGAGCCGACGACCGTGAAGCGGCGCTCCTTGTGCGGGTCGAGCCAGGACAGGTGCAGGTGCGCCGCGAGCCCCGATGGGAAGCGCAGGTAGCAGAACACGACGTCCTCGATGCCCTCCTGCATATAGCTCTCGCCCACCGCGCGGCTCTCGTACGGCTCCTCCCCCGCCAGCCACAGCAGCACAGAGACGTCGTGGGCGCCGAGCGACCAGAGGGCGTTCTCGTCGGGGCGGAGGACGCCTAGGTTGAGGCGGTTGGAGTACAGGTAGCGGACGTCGCCGAGCTCGCCGGAGTCGATCAGCTGCTTCAGCATCTCCACTCCCGGGTGGTACTCGAGCAGGTGCCCCACCATCAGCACGCGGCCCGCCTCCCGCGCCGCCTGCACCACCCGCTCGCCCTCCTCCACGGACCGCGCCAGCGGCTTCTCGACGAAACAGTGCTTCCCCGCCCGCAGGACCCGCTCGGCCAGCGGAGCGTGGGTGGGCACGGGGGTGGCGAGCGCGACCGCGTCGAGCGCGCCGTCGTGGAGCAGGTCGTCCAGCGAGGTGGTCGCACGAGCGCCCGGGAACGCGCCGGCGTGGCGCTCGACCCGCTCCGGCGAGTCGTCGCAGATCCAGGCGAGCTCGGCGAGTCGGCTGAAGTTGCGGGCCAGGTTCGGGCCCCAGTAGCCGAGCCCGACGACCCCGATCCTCACAGCGTGACGCTCACAGGCGGACCAAGTTCGGCGCCTCGATGCCGCGCGTGACGCCGCGGAAGTCCACGACGAGGGGCGACTCGCGCACCAGTCGCTCCAGGTCGAGGTCGGGGTGGGCGGTCACGATCACGACGCAGTCGGGCTCCTCGGGCCACTCACTCCGGAGGCCCAGGTCGGAGAGCTCGGGGACGTACTCGTCGAAGTAGCTCACATCGGCCCCCTGCTCGCGCAGCAGCCGGATGATCCGAAGCGCCGGCGACTCGCGCAGGTCGCCCACCCCGGGCTTGTACGAGACGCCGACGATCGCCACCCTCGAGCCCTTCACGGGCTTGACGTGATCGTTGAGCGCGCGCCCGATCCGCTCGACGCAGAAGTACGGCATCCGCTGGTTCACCTCGCCGGCCAGCTCGATGAACTCGGTCTGCATGTCGAACTCGCGCGCTCGCCAGGCGAGGTAGAACGGGTCGACCGGCAGGCAGTGCCCGCCCATCCCCGGGCCGGGCTTGAAGGACATGAACCCGTAGGGCTTGGAGGCGGCGGCATCCACGACCTCCCAGACGTCGATGCCCATGCGGTCGCAAAGGATCGCCAGCTCGTTCACGAGGGCGATGTTCACCGAGCGGAACACGTTCTCGAGCAGCTTGGTCAGCTCCGCCTCCTCCGGGCCCGAGACCGCCACGACCTCGTCGCAGACGAGGTCGTACAGCTCGACCGCGCGGCGCAGGCACTCCTCGGTGAGCCCACCCACGATCTTCGGCGTGTTGCGAAGCGTGTAATCCGTTCGGCCGGGATCGATCCGCTCGGGCGAGAACGCCAGATGGAAGTCGCGTCCCGCCGCCAGGCCCGACTCCTCGAGGAGCGGGGCGAAGCGCTCACGCGTGGTGCCCGGGTAGGTGGTCGACTCGAGCACCACGAGCTGGCCCTCCTGCAGCACGCCCGCAAGCGCCGTGCCGGACGCGATCAGCGGCTGAAGATCCGGCTCGCGGTTGAGCGTGAGCGGGGTGGGCACCGCCACCACCACCGCGTCGACCTTGGCGAGCTCCGCGTAGCGCGTGGTCGGGTGGAAGCGCTCCCCCATGCGAGCGAGCGCCTGGTCCGACACGTCCTCGATATGCGAGCGCCGGGCCCCGAGCGTCTCGACGACGCGCCCGTCCGTGTCCACGCCCACCACGTGCCGGCCGGCATCCGCAAAGGCGACCGCCAGCGGCAGCCCGACGTACCCGAGGCCGACGATCCCGATCCTGCCACTCATAGCCGCGCAGTGTAGGAGGCGACCACGTCGCGAACCCGCTCTGCGGCCCGTCCGCCGCCGTACAGCTCAGGTCGCTCCGCCGGCGGCGTGCGCTCCAAAGCCGCCAGGGCAGCGTTGCGATCGAGATCCACGAGCGTGTTCCAACCCGCGTCCACCGTCTCCACCCATTCCGTCGTGTCCCGCAGGGTCACGCAGGGAACGCCGAGGAGGTAAGCCTCCTTCTGCACCCCGCCCGAGTCGGTCAGGATGGCCCGTGCGTTTCGTGCGAGCTCGAGGAAGTCGAGGTACCCGAGTGGGGTGACCATCTCGACCGCGCCGAGCCGTTCGGCCAGCATCGTCCCCTCGAGCCGGTCGCGCGTGCGTGGATGAGCGGGGAACACCACCCTGAGCCCCGTGGCGGCGGGCAGGGCCGCCAGCAGCTCGACCAGGCGGGCGAGCCGCTCCGGACGGTCGACGTTGCCGGCCCGGTGGGCCGTGACCGCCAGGTAGCCGCCCGGCTCGAGGGCGAGGTCGGCGAGGACCGTGGAGCGCTCGGCGGCGATGTCACGGAAGGCGAGCGACACGTCGGCCATCACGTCGCCCACGAGGTGGGCCTCCCCCGGGACGTTCTCGCGCTCTAGGTTGGCCAGAGCCGTCGCCGTCGAGCACAGCAGCAGGTCGCTGGCATAGTCGGTCACGGCGCGGTTCAGCTCCTCGGGCATGGTGCGGTCGAACGAGCGCATGCCCGCCTCCACGTGGCCCAGCCGGTATCCGCCCTGCGCCGCCGCAAGGGCGCCGGCGAGGGTGGAGTTGGTGTCGCCGTATACGAGCACGAGATCCGGGTGGAGCTCGCCCATCACCGGTTCGACCGCGGCGAGGATGCGCGCCGTCTGCGCGGTGTTGGTCCCGGACCCGGCGCCCAGCTCACGGTCGGGGGCGGGAATTCCGAGCTCGTCGAAGAACACCTTGGAAAGCTCGTCGTCGTAGTGCTGGCCCGTGTGAACGATCTGCTCGTCGTGGTCCTCGCGCAAGAGCCGGGACACGGCGGCGGCCTTCACGAACTGGGGACGGTTGCCGATGATCGTGGCGATTCGCACGGGGTGTCTTACAGTGGAGCGGGAGATGGCGAAGCTAGTGGGAGGCGCGATGGGGCTGGCGGCAGCGGTGGCGCGCCACGTGGCGTGGTACGTCTCTCACCAGATACAGCCCAATCCGCGCGACCGCGGCTAGCCGGAGGCACCCGGTTCGGCCGGGTGCGCCCGGACGCGCTCACCTCGAAGCTCCTCCTCCACGTGGGCGCGGAACACCCGGGCGGCCTCCTGCGTCCGCGGTCCCTCCTCGAACTCCACGTCCTCCACCGCCCCGATCGACTGGACCTCGCGGATCGTCGAGGCCAGAAACGCCTCGCTGCCGGCGGACAGCTCGTCCATCGTGCAGCTCCGCTCCTCCACGTCGAGCAGCCTCGTCAGCCGGTCGCGGGTGATCGACGCGAGTATGTGCTCGTCCAGCGGCGGCGTGCAGAGGGTTCCGTCGCCGGCAACCCAGAAGAGCGTCGACGTGGGCGCCTCCAGCAGACGGCCGTGCGGCGTGACCAGGAGCGCCTCGTCGAAGCCGCGCTCCTGCGCGAGCCGCGTGCAGAGCATGTTCGCCCCGTACGACAGCGACTTGATCCCGTCCAGCACATGGGTGGGCGCGTAGGTCACCAGACCCAACCGGACCCCGGGCGGCTTGGGCGCGGCGGGCTCGGTGAGCAGCAGGCGGCGCCCGCCCCGGGTGACGACGACACGGAGCACGCCGTCGAAGGACCCGCCGCCGCGCGCCTCCAGCAGCTCCGGGATCTCGGCGTCGAGCTCCGCGCGGAACACCTCCGGCAGACGCAGGTTCGCCCCCGAACGCTCGAGCCGGTCGAGGTGGGCACTCAGCGCGAAGGGCGTGCCGTCGTAGACGCGGATCACCTCGAACACGCCGTCGCCGCGGAGGAGACCCTCGTCAGTGGCCGGGATGGTGAGCTCGCCGGCCGGCGCGATGCGGCCGTCGACAGAGCCGAGCTCGGCGGTGGCGGTGGCGTGGTCGAATGCCATGGGTTCCATGCTATGCGAGCGCGGTCTCGCCACGGCAAGCGCGTATGCGGCCCGCTGAGAGCGCTAGGCGATGGGCCGTGTAGGAATCGAACCTACAACCTTGAGATTGCGTACGGGTTTGCGGCTATCAGCTGCTGGTCGGCCTGTTGGCTCTGTAGAGCAGGTTCTGCGCCCTCGAGGGTCAGCGCCTTGTGCGGTCGTTTGCGGATCTTGTGTTGACCCGGCGTTGACCCGGGACACGGCGTCGTCGAGGAAGTGGGCGTCGCCCAGGCCCTCGTCCATCAGGTGGACGTAGGTCCGGATCGTGAAGGCGGGGTCGGCGTGGCCGAGCCACGCGGCCACCTGCTTCACGTTCCGGCCGGCGTCGAAGAGCAGCGACGCGCACGTATGCCGGCCCGCGATCATCCTGATGGACACCCTGAGCGACTTTCCCAAGCTCGTGGCCGAGCACGAGCAGCTGGCCAAGATGATCCGCGCGGGGACAAGGCCGGCGCGAGCGCACTCGTGAAGAAGCACCTCAACGATACCGAGCGGCTCCTGGTGGCCGCGGTCGCCGGCGGCTGACATTCCGCTGACGTGTGGCGGTCGCGCGGGCTACGCTCGATGTCGAATGGGCGAGGGGTCCGGCTTTCCCGAGACCGCGGGTGCACTTCTCGAGCGGCTCGGCTCGCTATACGGGCTGGTCGACGAGCTCGAACCGGCCCGCCGAGTCGCTCAGCGTCTTCGCCCCGTTCTCCTGGAGACATCCGTTTCGCTTCGTCCTGGCACGCAAACCGACTTGCGTCTCACCCTGGGTATTCCACCTCGTCCTGACGATCCGCAGGGCCGCTCGGCGCTGTTGGCGGCGCTGTCGGGTCTCGGCGCCGGGCGTGTCTCGGCCCCGGTCGATGCGGCGCTCGCGCATGTCGCCGGAGCGCCCCGCGAGGGGGAGCTCGCGCGAAGCCTGGCGTTGCGGGCGCGCAGCGGCGAGCCGGTGCAGCCGCGGCCCGGCGCGCGGGTCGGCGGCCGGACCGGCGCCGAGCGGTTCGCGCGCGTCGCGGATGCGATGCGGAGCGTTGGGCTCGAGCGCGCCGCCGCCGTCCAGGAGCGCATCGCGGCCGAGTTCAGGGGGAACCCTTTCAACGCGGTCATCCCGTACGGGCTTGGCTTCGATCTCCGTCCGGATCGAGCGCTGGGGGCCAAGACCTATCTGAGCTGTGAGTGGCCGGACGTGGCCGTGGGGTTCATGCGCGGCCGGCTGGCCGAAGAGCTCGGCCTCAAGGGCGTGGAGGTCTTCGAGCTGCTCGCCGCCATTGCCCGCGCCGACTGGCGGCGGGAGCGCTGGCTCCTCGAGGTGTCGTTCGAACTCCCCGCCGATCCGGCCCGAGGGGTACGGGCCAAGGCTTACGTCTCGACACGTCGCTTGGCTTCAAGCGAAGCGGAGGCGCACAAGCTGGTGCTTCGGATTGCTGCCGGGCTCGGGATCGATCTCCGGCCCTACGAGGAGCTCGTCGAGGCTGTTCGGCCCGACGGTCTCACGCCGGAGCGGCCGTGTTCGCTCAGGGCCGGCGTGAGCGCCAGCTCGCTCGGTCCTTCCCTGGAGGTCTACCTCTTCGATCCGGCTCGCTTCGCTTCGACCGCAGCCCCGGCCGCCACTAGGGGATCCTGACCGCTTGAGTGGCGCCCCAGTCGACCAGGTGCGGCCTCATGGCCCGTTCCAGCCCGCCATGTAGTCGCTGAAGCCGTCGCCGCCACTTGCAGCGTCCAGCTCTTCGTCCGACAGAGGGGAGGTATCCGGCGGGATCACAATGTAGGCCTTCTCGGTCGACTCCTCGAGCACCTCGATCGTGACCGACGCGGGTACGGTGATGCCGGTTTCCTCGGCGACCGCCGCCCGCGGGTCGGCCGTCAGCAACTCGCGGAACTCCTGGTCAACCCAGGCCCGCGCGACCACCCGCGCCTCGAGCTCGCGGCGCGTCGGGATGGTTGCCTCGCTCATCTCACTCCTTTTCTGATTCGATGCCCGTGTCGCGCACTGACTTGTGCGAGACCCTAGGCCGCAGACCAGTCACGGTCAAGCGCCGGCACGGGTTGAGACTCAGCCAGCCAGTCAAGCGATCTGGCGCCGCGCCAGCTCCGCGAACAGGCCGTCCCGAGTCATCAGCTCGTCGTATCGCCCCTGCTCGGCCACCCGGCCCCGCTCGAGCACCAGGATCCGGTCGGCCGTGCGGATCGTGGAGAGGCGGTGCGCGATCACTATTCGGGTTGCCTGCAATTCCTCGAGCGCGGCGCTGACCGCCGTCTGCGTGCGGTTGTCCAGCGCGCTCGTCGCCTCGTCGAACAGAAGCACCCGCGGTCGCCCCGCCACCGCGCGTGCGATCAGCAGGCGCTGTCGCTGCCCGCCCGAGAAGGCCGCTCCCGCGTCCGTGACGAATGTATGCATGCCCATGGGCATGCGCTCGATCTCCTCCGCAAGCCCTGCGACCCGTGCCGCCTCCCAGGCATCCTCCATGGTCAGGTTCGTCACGCCCACGATGTTGTGGAAGATCGTGCCCGCCAGGATGCGCGCGTTTTGAATCACGGTGCCGAGCTGCTGCCGAACCGCATGCGCGTCGATATCGGCGAGATTCTGGCCGTCGTATGAGACCGTCCCGGTGGCAGACTCTTCGAAGCCGAGCAGCAGCCTCAAGATCGTGGACTTGCCCGCACCCGACGGCCCCACGAGCGCGACGAACTCACCCGGTGCCGCCTCGAAGGAGACGTCGTCGAGCACGAGCGGCCCGTCGCCGTAGCGAAACGATACGTGCGCGACCTCGACCCGCCCGACTAGCTGACCGGGATCGGCCGCGCCGGTCGCGGTTTCCGGCGCGCTCTGCAGGATCGGCCGCGCGCGCTCCCAGAGGACAACGGACTGACTCGCCGTGGAGAGGACGCTCACAAGGCCGAGAATGGCCGCGGCCGTGGCTCCGAAGGCGGTCGTGAAGGCCACGAAATCACCGGTGGCGAGGCTCGTGTCCTGGAGCTTCCCCACCACCAGCAGCACGAGTGCGATCGCCAGCGCTTGCCAGGCGGCGGCGAATGCACTCAGACCGGCAAGGATTCGCTGGCTGGCGACGAACGCCTCCTTCATCCGGCCGAGCCCGGCCGCCCAGCGCGCGAACGCGCGGTCCTCCGCTCGGGCGGCGCGCAGCTTCGGGACCGCGCCGAGGATCTGAAGCGCCAGCGCCTGCGTCCGACCGTTGGCGGCATGCAACCGGCGCTGGTGCGGGATCTGCTCGCGGACCAGGAACGCGAGCACGGCAACCGCGACCAAGAGCAGGCCGAGCGCCAGCAGCCCGATCTCGAAGTCGAGCAGCATGACGTAGGTGAGGTTGAAAAGCGCGATGAGCAGCGCCACCAGTGCGGCCGTCACCGAGCTGGTCAGGCTCTCGCGGATCGCCTCGATGCCCATGACGCGAGTGCCGAGGTCGCCGGCGGAATAGCGCCGGAAGAACGCGGCGGGAAGGCCCAGCATGCGGTCCATCACGGCTGCCTGGCTTCCCATCGCGGCACGACCATCGAGTCGCAGCAAGGCGAGTCCTTGCGTCAGGTACACCGTCGCCGTGCCCAGTGCGGCTCCCACCAGCACCAGGGAGATGCCGAGGAGCTGACTGCGGTCGCCCTCGGGAACCGCCGTCGTGAAGATCTTCTGGGCCGCGATGGGCGTCGCCAGCGACAGCAGTCCGAGCGCGATCGAGAAGCCGAGCAGCCGGAGCAGGTCCGCGCGCACCGGCATCAGCGCAAGGCGTCCCAGGCGGCGGCCGTCCGCGGGTCCCGGTCCCAGGCCCGCGTACAGCATGTAGGCGGTCGGACCGAGCGCAGATGCGGCGTCCTCGTCGATCGCCGAGCGCGTCCCGCGCTCCGGGTCCACGACCTCGTAGCGCCCCGTCCGTCGAACGAGCGCGACAGGTCGCTCGTCCTCGACGACGCCCACCAGGGGGCCCACGTCGCGTCGCCACCACCCCTCGTCCAGCTGGACCTCCCGGAATCGGAACCCGGAAACGCGTGCCACCTCCCGGAGACGCGGGAAGAAGGAAGTCGCGCGAACCAAAGCCGGGTCAGTGACGCTCAGGCCCAGTTCGCGGCCGGCGATGCGACACGCCGCCGCCATCGAGCTCTCGCCGGGCGCGGCGATGGCCCTCCTGCGCCGGTCGACGACCCCGCCGAGGCTGTCGAACACCCGCTCCGTTTCCTCGCGCTCGGCTTCGGCGCGGCGTGCAAGCGTTGCCCGCTGGCGCTCGCGCGCCGACGCGACCTCCCGGGCCAACCCCTCCAGAACCGCGGCGCCGAGCGCGTCGAACCCGGCTCGCATGCGCTCCTCCCAACCCGTGCCGCTTGGCTGCCCTACGGGCTCGAGCGCAGTGTCGACGCGGACCTCCAGCGTCATGCCGGAGACAAGCGGCATCGCGCCCGACAGCGGCGCGCCGTCGAGCGCGAGGTCGGTCGCGTCCTCGATCCACACGGTGCCGCACACAGAGGCCACGCTCGCGCCGGCCGCCGGCGTCGCCCGGCGACCCGCATACAGCACCACGCCGGCCGGTTCGGCCTCAGTGAACGTGCGCGCAGCGAGCGTCGCGACCCAGCGTTCAACCAGACGTGCGCGCTCCGCGAGCTCGAGGCCATCCTGGTCGAGCGGCTCGACACGGGCGCCTCGCGAGCCGACGGCGACCAACGTTGGATCGCCCTGGCGCGGCGTCACGCCGAACAGCGCATCACCTGCGCTCAGAGTTCCGATGCCGTGTCGCCGACCCCTCGGCTCACCGTCGACCAGTTCGACCGCGAACAGGTCGACGCGGCCGGAGACAATCCGCCAGCACACGCCGGGGTCGTCGAGACGCAGGGGCGAGCGGGCGGTGAGAGCACCGCCGGAAGGAGCGAATTCGGGCACGCTGGCCATCAGTCCGCCGTCACGAGCTCGGCGTAGAGGCCGCCATCGGCGATCAGCTCCTCGTGGGAGCCGCGCTGCACCACGCGTCCCGCGTCCAGGACGAGGATCTCGTCCGAGTCGCGAATCGTGCTCAGCCGGTGCGCGATGATCAAGAGGGCGCAGCCGCGTGCCCGCAGCGCCTCGTCGATCTCACGTTCGATGACCGGATCCAGGGCGCTTGTCGCCTCGTCGAGGATGACGAGAGCGGGGTCGCCCGCCAGCGCGCGGGCGATCTCGAGCCGCTGCCGCTGCCCGCCGCTCCAGTCGCGCGCTCCCTCCTCCAGGAGGCGCTCGTACGCCCCGGTCCTGCGAGTGACGTCGTCGTGGATGCACGCATCGCGAGCGGCGCGAACGACCGCCTGCTCGGAGATCGTCGGATCCCAGAGCGAGAGGTTGTCGCGGATGCTGGCCTCGAAGAGGTTGATCTCCTGGTCCACGAGCGAGACCGCCGCGGCGACCAGGTCGGGCGCGAGCTGGTCGCGCGGCACGCCGTCGAGCAGGATTCGCCCGCTCCAGGGATGGTTGAGCCCGGCCGCAAGCCGGGCGACGGTCGACTTCCCGCTCGCCGTCGGGCCGACGATCGCAACCCGGTGGCCGGGCTCGACGACCAGCGAGAGCCGGTCGATCAGCGGCGGCGCGAGCGGGCTGTAGCCGAAGCTGACCTCCTCCAGCTCGAGTCGTCCGCTCAAACGGGCCGGACCCTCGTCGAGCGGGATGCGTCCGTTCACCTTGATGGACGGGTAGCGGAGGACGTCGTCCAGACTCGCGAGGTCGCCCTCCGCCTCCTGGAGCGTCTGCCCTAGCGCGACCAGCGACTGGATGGGAGCCATGAAGGAGATCGCCAGCGACTGCAGGGCGAGGAGCGACCCGACCGAGAGTGTCCCGTCCAGCACCCGCAGGGCGCCGAGCGCGACGATGGCGGCGCCGGACAAGGCGGCCAGGAACGTGGGCACGGTCGCCAGCGCCTGTGTCGGGACGCCCAGGTCCTGCCGGCCGTTCACGACCTTGGCCTGCTGGCCGCTCCAGCGCGAGAAGAAGTCGTCCTCGGAGCCGGAGGCCTTGATCGTCTCGATCGCCTGGACGCCCGCGAACGAGACGGCGTTCAACTTCGCCGTCTCCGAAACGAGGACGATGTTGACGTCACGGCGGCGCCGGGAGACCGCCCGCAGCGCCGCGAAGTTGGCCGCGCCGAGCGCAATCGCCAGCGCTCCGAGCAACGGGTCGATCACCAGCATCGCCACGGCATAGACGGTCGCCGACACAAGGCTCAGCAAGGTGATCGTCAGCTGACCCGAGAGCAGGCTGGCGACCTGGTCGTTCAGCGCAACACGCGCTACCAGATGCCCTGCGAAGCGCTGTAGGAAGAAGCCGACCGGCAGACGCAGCATGTGCCGCATGAAGCGGGTCGACATCGAGAGCGAGAGCTTCGTCGACAGTCGGATGAGGACCACCTGCTGGAGCCAAGTGAGGCCGGCTTGCGCGAGCGCCGCGGCGAGGAGGCCCAGGACGAGCGGCACGACGAGATCGCGGTTCCCCTCGCCGAGGACGAGGTCGACGAAGATCTTCAGGAAGGCCGGCACCACGAGCCCGGGTATCGCGAGCGCGAGCCCGGCGATCACACAGAGGGCAAGCGCCGGCGCCGCCGCAACTATCGAGAGACGCGCGGCCAGGGCGCTCACGAGGCGCGGGCGGCTGCCGCCCGGCTCGAATTCCGGCCCTGGTTCCAGCTCGAGCACGATGCCGGTGAACGACCCCTCGAACTCCTCCCACGAAACCCGTCGCGGGCCGATGGCCGGGTCGTTCAGCCACACGCCCCGTGGCCCGGCGCCCTCGACCACGACGAAGTGATTGAAGTTCCAGAACACGATCACGGGAAGCGCCGACTTCCCGAGGCCACTGGTCTCGCTGCGCAGCCCGGACGCCTTCAGACCGTACGTCCGGGCGGCCCTGACTACGTTCGAGGCCTTGGCGCCGTCACGCGACACGCCGCACGCCACCCGCAGCTCCTCGAGCGGCACGAGCCTGCCGTGGTGGGCGAGCACGATGCCGAGCGCGGCCGCGCCGCACTCGACAGCCTCCTGCTGCACGACGGTCGGCGTCCGCACGCGCTCGGCCGCGAACGGGGCGGGGGGCCGCTCGCGGCGCAGCCGCATCCTCACCCCGCCACGTAGTCGATCGGCGCGCGCTCGCCGGTCACGACGCTGACCTTCGCCCGTGACCCGAGAGTAACTGGATCAGACGGTCCTTCCGATGCCGTCCAGCTCAGGCCGCTCGGGGTATCGGCCTGGTCGAGCTTAACGACGACATGGAACACGGGGCCGAGACCCGACACAATCCTGACTCGGGCAGGGTTCTCGAGCAACGAGCGGATGCCGGCGTCCGTCATGGGGATCTCGTCGATGCTCGAGACACGCCCCCGGGCGTATCCGAACTCCGAGGTCGGCACCGTCGTCGGAGCCACCCAGACCTCGTCGCCCACCTGCGCCTGCTTGGCCTCCGACGTCGGGAGGAAGGCTTCGATTACCCGGGGCCGGTCCGGCAAGATGATTGCGATCTGGCCACCCCGTGGGACGAAGTGGCCGGGCGATCGCACGACCTCTCCGATGCGCCCGCCAATCGGTGCCGTGACGCTGAACCTGGAGCCGTCGGGTCCCTCGAGCTCGCCGATGACATCGCCTACGTCGACGCGGTCCTTGGGGGTGATGTTGATCTGTTGCACTACGCCCGAGCGCTGGGTCGAGGCCTCGATCAAACCCCCTTCCGGCAGGACGAAGCCAAGCCCGGAGGCGGTTGTGGTGATGGTCGAAAGGGTCGCCCACAGGACCACGGCGGCCACGACCAACAGCAGGCCCGCGAGCGCGACCCACGTGGCGGGTTGCGAGACGCGCACGAGACGGTCGAGCTCCTCCGGGGACGAGAGCCGGTCGAGTGCTTGCTTTCTGAAAGGGCCAAGCACCGCTAAGCGGCTCTATCCGATCGCGTCCGGCGTGTCAAGGGAGGCGGGTGATATACGCCACCTGTGACGCTCAGCCAGTCAGCCCGCGCTCGATAGCGGGGCTTTCGTGATCGGCCTAGATGGGCCGTGTAGGAATCGAACCTACAACCTTGAGATTAAGAGTCTCCTGCTCTGCCAATTGAGCTAACGGCCCGGAAATCCGTACCGTGCGCACTCGGCCGAGCCGAGTGCTTCCGGCCTCCGCGAGTCTAGAAGACGCTCCCGGGAGCGTCCCGTGCTGGTTCTACTCAGCCGTCGTGACCGCCGCGAGCGCGTCGTCGCGCGAGGAGTGGATCGGGAAGACCCGGTCGAGGCCGGTGATCTCGAAGATCTTCGTGATGTTCTCGTCGGTGCACACGAGCGCGA
>Ga0081538_10000722_pt1 | contig 35984 bp, 40 predicted proteins | sample TabmetS5T2R1_FD_71022 | JGI IMG/M metagenome (GOLD analysis project Ga0081538, IMG submission 71022) | Tabebuia heterophylla rhizosphere microbial communities from the University of Puerto Rico - S5T2R1 | ecosystem: Host-associated > Plants > Roots > Rhizosphere ...
CCGTCCGGGGGGGGTGGGCTGACCCCGCCGATCGACTCCGTTCAAACGGGGCAGATCCGGGCGGTGTCGTCGTCGGCATTGCCGCCGGAGATGCACTGGGCGGCCGACGATGACGCACCCGGCGGCACCACCGGGCCGATCACATCCCCGTTCGCCGGGCTGAGCTCGCTCGGTCTGCCGCGGTCGGGTGCCGGGGGCGAGCCGGCACCCCATCTCGCTGCCATGAGCCCCGAGGCACGGGCAGCCGTCGAGGCAGCCGTTGGTCCCACCGGGGGATCGGCGGGGCCCAGCGGCCGCACCACAGGTGACGAGGTGGCGCAGCGGGGCAGGCTCATCAACTTCCTCTCCTCCGTCCGCTGAGCGACCTGTCGCAGGCAGCCCTCGTCGCCGGGGTGGCGGTCCTCGGCGTCGGAATCGTTGGGCCTGCGCTCAACCACGCCATCCTCCGCTGGGTCGGCTGGCGGGTGGTGATGCCGCAGCTGCTGCGGCGCGTCCCGGCGTCCGGGGAGCTGGGCCGCTCCGTGGCACGCTGCGGGGCCTGTGGCCATCCGCTGTCGCCGCAGCTGGTGCCGGCCGCACTGCCGTGGGTCCTGGCGGCGGGGCGCTGTGCCGGGTGCGGTGCGGCCCGGCCCCGGTGGTGGGCGGCGGTGGAGGTCGCCACCGGGGTCACGTTCGGCCTGGCGGCGGGGCGGGCGGGCTGGTCCGCAACGCTGCTGCCGGTGCTCAGCCTGTTCGCCGGGCTGGTGGCGATGTCGACGGTGGACCTCTGGGCGATGCGGATCCCCACCCGGTTCGCACACGGCACCGCCGGCGCGGTCGGTGCGGCGATCCTGGTGGCGACGGCGATCGACAGCGGCATCGACGCCGACACCCTGCGGGCGGCACTGGTGGGTGCGGCGGTGCTGGGCGGGGGCCTACTGGTCCTGCACCTGATCTCGCCCCGGATGCTGGGCTTCGGGGACGTGCGGCTCGCGACGGTGGCCGGCCTCGTGGTGGGGTGGCTGGCGTGGACACCCGAGCACCCGGTCGTAGGTGCCGTGGAGGAGGCGCTCGACGCCGCGCTGCTGGGTGGCCTAATCGGGACGCTGGTGGGCATCGTGCTGCTGGCCATGCGCCGGCGCAACGAGCCGTTCCCCTTCGGCCCCTCGCTGGCCGTGGGGGCCGCCCTGGTGATTCTGGCTTCGTTGTAGCGAGACCACCCTCTGTATCGTCGTTTCGTGCTCCGGTACCTCACCGCCGGCGAATCACACGGCCGAGGCCTGGTGGCGATCGTCGAGGGACTGCCGGCGGGCCTGCCGATCACCGTCGACGAGATCGGCCGCGAGCTGGCCCGGCGCCGGCTCGGGTACGGCCGCGGGCCGCGCATGCGCTTCGAACAGGACGAGATCACGCTCCTCGGCGGCGTGCGCCACGGTCGGACGCTGGGCTCGCCGGTGGCGATCGAGATCGCCAACACCGAGTGGTCGCGCTCGGACCGCTGGCACGAGGAGATGGCGGTGGAGCCGGGGGAGACGCGGGCGCCGCTCACCCAACCCCGTCCCGGGCATGCCGACCTGGCCGGTATGCAGAAGTACGGCTTCACCGATGCCCGCGACGTGCTGGAACGGGCGTCGGCCCGGGAGACGGCGGCACGGGTGGCGGCCGGGGCCCTGGCCAAGGGACTGCTGCGACGGCTGGGCGTGGAGGTCGTCTCGCACGTGATCCAGCTCGGGTCGGTGCGGTCGAAGTCGGACGACCGTCCGACGCCCGCCGACCTCGACCGCGTCGATGCCTCGCCCCTGCGCTGCTTCGATCCCGCGGCCGAGGAGGCAATGGTCGAGGAGATCAAGGCGGTCGCCAAGGAGGGCGACAGCCTGGGTGGCGTGGCCGAGGTGCTGGCGTACGGCGTGCCCGTCGGCCTCGGGAGCCACGTCCACTGGGACCGGCGGCTCGACGGCCTGCTGGCCCAGGCGCTCATGAGCATCCAGGCGGTGAAGGCGGTGGAGATCGGCGACGGGTTCGGCGTGGCGGGGCGGCCCGGCAGCCAGGCCCACGACCCGATCGGCTGGGACGCCGACCGCCGTTCCTACCGGCGCACGACCACCCGGGCCGGGGGCATCGAAGGTGGCATGTCCACCGGCGAGCTGATCGTGTGCCGGGTGGCAATGAAGCCGCTGGCGACGCTGAACCGGCCCGTCCTCACCACCGTGGACGTGGTGACCAAGCAGGAGACCGTGAGCTTCAAGGAGCGGACCGATGTGACCGCCGTTCCCGCCATGGGGGTGGTGGCTGAGACGATGACGGCGTTGGTGCTCGCGGGGGAGGCGCTGCGCAAGTTCGGCGGTGACTCCCTGACCGAAGTGGTCCGCAACCGGGACGCGTTCGCCGCCTCCTTGCGCGGGACCTGATGGATCCGAGGTCCGGCGACGGCGGCCGGGGCCGGCACGTCGTGCTGGTGGGGGCGATGGGCGTGGGCAAGACCACGGTCGGTCGGCGCCTGGCCAGGGAGCTGCAGCGACCCTTCGCCGACGCCGACGAGCAGCTCGAGCTGCGTGCCGGCCGGACCATCCCCGTCATCTTCCGGGACGACGGTGAGCAGGCCTTCCGCCGCCTCGAGTCCGAGGTCCTGGCCGACCTGCTCGGCCGGCCAGATCCCCTGGTGGTGGCGGCGGGTGGCGGCGTCGTCACCGGCGCCGAGAGCCGCGCGCTGCTCGGACGCCGTGCATTCGTCGTGTGGCTCCGGGCCTCGCCGGGGTTCCTGGCCGCCCGCGCCGACGCCGCCCACCGGCCACTGCTCGCCGGCGAACCCGACCCCGCCGCGACCCTCGAACGGCTCATCGCCGCTCGAACGCCGCTCTACGAGGAGGTCGCCGACGCCACCGTCGACGTCGAGCCGTTCCACGCCGACGACGACAAGCCCAAGCGGGCGCTGGCCCGCCACATCGCCCGGCTCGTCGGTGTGCCTGTGGAGGCACCCGGATGACTGATGACGTGGTCGTCGAGGTGCGGCCGGGCGGTGGCCGCGCCTATCCGGTCGTGGTGGGCGCGGGTGTGCGGTGCCGCCTGCCCGCCCTGCTCGATCCTGCCGCCCGCCGGGTGGCCGTGGTCACCCAGGCGACCATCGGCTTCGAAGTGGACCCGGGACGGGAGCACGAGGTGTTCGCGATCGGCGACGGCGAGGCCACCAAGTCGCTGGCCACGGTCGAGGACCTGTGCCGGGCCTGGTCGCGCTGGGGCCTCACGCGGGCCGACCAGGTGGTCGCCGTGGGTGGCGGGGTGGTGACCGATACCGCCGGCTTTGCCGCGGCCGTCTACCACCGGGGGGTGGGGGTCGTGCACGTTCCGACCACCCTTCTCGGCATGGTCGACGCCGCCATCGGGGGCAAGACGGGGGTCAACCTGCCCGAGGGGAAGAACCTGGTGGGCGCGTTCTGGCAGCCGACGGCGGTGCTGTGCGACACCGATGCGCTCGGCACCCTCCCGGAGCGCGAGCGCCGCTCGGGCCTCGGCGAGATGGCCAAGTACCACTTCCTCACGGGCGAGGATCTGTCGGCGCAGCCGCTGGTGCCGCGCATCGCCGCGTGCGTGCGCATCAAGGCCGCCGTCGTGGCGGCGGACGAGCGTGAGGACCTGAGCGTGGGCACCCGCGGGCGGGCGATCCTCAACTACGGGCACACGCTGGCCCACGCGCTGGAGACGGCCGGGCGCTACGACCTGCGCCACGGCGAGGCCGTGGCCATCGGCCTGGTCTACGCCGCGGAGCTGGCGGCGGAGCTGGGCCGCATCGACGGCGCCCGGGTGGATCAGCACCGCAGGGTCGTGGACGCGTACGGGTTGCCCTCCGTCCTCCCCCCGGGCGCCGACCCCGACGACCTGGTGACGCTCATGCGGCGCGACAAGAAGGCGGTGCACGGCCTCACGTTCGTGCTCGACGGCCCGGAGGGGATCGAGGTGGTGCCGGGCGTGGACCCGGGGGCGGCGAGGCTGGTCCTCGACCGGATCGCGGGCGCCGCATGACCGAGCGGCGGGTCATCCTCGTGCTCAGCGGGCCCAACCTCAACCTGCTGGGCCAGCGGGAGCCGGAGATCTACGGGCGACAGACCCTCGACGACCACGTGGCCGCGGCGCGTCGGACCGCCGAGGTCGCGGGCTTCGGGGTCGAGCACCTGCAGTCCAACACCGAGGGCGAGCTGATCGACGCCATCCAGGCGGCCCGGGGCCGGTGCGCGGCGATCATCATCAATCCCGGGGCGTTCGGGCACTACGCCTGGGGGCTCCACGATGCCCTGGCGATGTTCGACGGGCCGGTGGTCGAGCTCCACATCTCCAACCCCGATGCCCGGGAGTCGTGGCGCCACCGGTCCGTCGTCGCCCCCGTGGCCACCGGGACGATCGCCGGCTTCGGTGGCCACGGCTACGTCCTGGCGATCGAGGCGGTCCGGCGCCTGCTGGCTTGAGGCCGAGCCGAGGCGAGGGCGCGCCCGACCGGCCCCACGCCGAACGGTTCGGCGCCCGGCGCCCGACCGGCCCGGCGCTCGTGCGGCCCACGCCGAACGGTTCGGCGCCCGGCGCCCGACCGGCCCGGCGCCCGGGGCGCAGAGCGCCAAGCAGGCTTCGGCGCGACGACGCCGGCAACCTACCCTTTAACGGTGAACTCCGACCCCTCCTCGCTGCCACCGATGGACGTCGCCGATCGGGCCGCCCGGCTGCGGACGCGGCTCGCCGACATCCCCTGCGAGGCGCTGCTGGTCACCAACCTGACCAACGTCCGCTACCTCACCGGCTTCACCGGCTCGGCGGCGCTGCTGCTCGTGGCCGCCGACGACGCCGCCGAGCTCGTGTTCGTGACCGACGGCCGCTACCGCGACCAGGCCGCAAGCGAGCTGGCCGCCGCCGGCGTCGAGGCGCGCACCGTCATCGGCCTCGAGGAGGACGCCCGCCGCCAGGCGCTCGCGAGCGCCGCCGCCGGGCCGGGCCGGCTCGGGCTGGAAGCCGAGAACGTCACCTGGGCCCAGACGCGCCGCTTCGGCCGCGACTGGTTCCCCGATGCCGAGCTCGTGCCCACCGGAGGCCTCGTGGAGTCACTGCGGCTCGTCAAGGACGCCGGCGAGGTGGCCCGGATCCTGGCCGCATGCGAGATGGCGGACGCGGCGCTGGCGGCGGTGCGGCACCGCCTGGGCGAGGGCGTCACCGAGGCCGACGTGGCGCTGGAGCTGGAGTGGCAGATGCGGCGCCTCGGGGCCGAGGGCCCCTCGTTCGAGACCATCGTCGCCTCCGGGCCCAACGCCGCCATGCCCCACCACCGCGCCGGGCCCCGCCGGATCATCGAGGGCGACCTCGTGGTGCTCGACTTCGGGGCGCTGGTCGACGGCTACCACTCCGACATGACGCGGACCGTGATGATCGGGGAACCCAGCGAAACGCAGTCCCGCATGCTCGACGTCGTGCGGGAGGCCCAGGCCGCAGGGGTGGCGGCCGTCAAGGCCGGGGCCGCGGCCCGCTCGGTGGACGACGCCTGCCGCTCGGTCATCCGAGAGGCCGGCTGGGACCACGCGTTCCTCCACGGCACCGGCCACGGCGTGGGGCTGGACATCCACGAGCCACCACGGGTGGCGAGGACCGCCGACGCTATGCTGGCCGACCGCCAGGTCGTGACCGTCGAGCCGGGCGTGTACCTCGCCGAGCACGGCGGCGTCCGGATCGAGGACACGGTCGTGGTCACCCCCGAGGGCTGCCGCACCCTGACGCTGGCGCCCAAGGACCCCCAGCTGTAGAGACCCCGCTGCGCGCGCAGGAGCCGAGCCGATGGCTGCCACCACCACCAACGACCTCAAGCGGGGCATGACCCTCGACCTCCCCGAAGGGCTGTTCCACGTGGTCGACTTCCAGCACGTCAAGCCCGGCAAGGGGCCGGCGTTCGTGCGCACCACGCTGCGCAACGCCCGGACCGGCGGCCAGCTCGACAAGACCTTCCGGGCCGACGAGCGCGTCGAGCAGGCGGTCGTCGAGAAGAAGGAGATGCAGTTCCTCTACCGCGACGGCGACCACTACGTGTTCATGGACAGCAGCACGTACGAGCAGATCCACGTCGGGGCCGCGGCCCTGGGCGACGCCACCAGGTACATCGTCGATGGGTCGACGATGGTGCTGCAGTTCTACAAGGACGAGATCATCGGCCTCGACATGCCGGCGGCGGTCGAGCTCACGGTGTCCGATACCGAGCCCGGCATCCAGGGCGACCGGGTGTCGGGTGCCCGCAAGCCCGCCACGCTGGAGACCGGGCTGGTGGTGCAGGTGCCGCTGTTCGTCAACTCCGGCGACCGGATCAAGGTCGACACGCGCAGCGCCGAGTACCTGACCCGGGCGTGAAGATGGCAGTACGAGATCGGCGCTGGGTGTGGGGGGCCGGGGCTCCCGCCGGGGCCGGGTGGGTGGGTGAGACGCCGGGGTCCCCGGCCGAGCCTCTGGCTCGGCTGGGGTGGCACCGTCGCTCGAGCCGGCTCTGCCGGTCGAGCGACCGGAAACGACGCCGCCGACTGGCGGCGGCCTCGAGCTCGCCGAGCAACCTCCGGTTGCGAGGCGAAGCATGAGCGACCTCCAGCCGACCGAGGTGGAGAGCCGGCGGGCGGCCCGGGAGCGGGCGCTCGAGCTGCTGTACGAGGCCGAGGCCAAGGACGTCGCGATCGGCGAGCTGCTGGACCAGCAGCCCATCGTGCCGGCCGAGCTGGCGGTCGAGCTGGTGCGCGGCGTGGACGAACACCGCGACCGCATCGACGAGCTGCTCGGACGGCTGGTCGCTCCCAAGTGGTCGCTGGACCGGCTGGCGGCCGTCGACCGCTCGATCATGCGGCTCGGTGCCTACGAGCTGCTGGCGGTGCCGGAGCGGTCGGCGGCCCTGGTGATCAACGAGGCCGTCGTGCTGGCGCGCCGCTTCGGCACCGACGACTCCCCGAGGTTCGTCAACGGCGTCCTGTCCGCGGTGGCCTCCGAGGTGCGGCCGGAATGAGCCCGTCACGCTGAGCCTCCCGGTCCCCGAGCTCTCGGACAGGGCGTGTGGCATACGGCTGCGGGCGTGGCGGGACCACCCGGACGACATCGCCGCCCTGGCGGCGGCGTGGCTGGATCCGTCGGTGGCCGGTGAGAACCCGGTGCCTGCCGACCGGTCGCCCGACGCGGCCCGCCGCTGGATCGTGGGCGAGTCGCAGCGGCGGCTCCGGGGCCTGGCGCTGGACCTCGTGATCGGCCCCTACGACGGCGACATCGTGTGGGGCGAGGTCGGGTTGAGCCGGTTCGACGCGGCCATGCGGCGTGCCGAGATCGGGTGGTGGCTCGCCCCCGAGGCCCGGGGCCGGGGGGTCGCGGCTGCCGCCGTCGACCTGATCGTGACCTGGGCGCTGGCCGAGCCGCTGGGGCTGCGGCAGGTGTGGGCCCGCATCGACCCGGACAACGCGGTCTCGAGCGGGGTGGCCGCGGCGGCCCGCTTCCGGCTCCTGGGCCGGGCCGGTGGCGGAGAGGTGTGGGCCCGGCCATGACCATCGCGTCGGGATGCGCGTTCCCCGCCGGCCGCGCTGCTACGGTGCCGGTCTGACCGTGAAGCGGGTCCTGCGAGACCCGCACGGACAGGACGCGGGGAGGTCCCCGATTGGCAGAACGCGAACGACGTACCACGCCCCCGTATGGGGGCGTTTTCCATGCCCGCAGCCAGGTGCTCGACGCCGACGATGTGCGCAGGGCGGTGTGGCGGATGGCGCACGAGATCCTCGAGCGCAACCACGGGCTCGACCAGGTGGTGCTGATCGGGCTGCAGACCGGCGGGGTGACCTTCGCCGAGGCCCTCGCCGATGCCCTGGAGAAGATCGACGGCGCCCGGCCCCCGCTCGGCTCGCTGGACGTTGCCTTCCACCGCGACGACATCGGCCTGCGCCCGGTGCTCCCGGCGGCGGTGACCGACATCCCGGTCGACCTCACCAACCAGAGGGTCGTCCTCGTCGACGACGTGCTGTTCACGGGGCGCACGATCCGGGCGGCACTGGACGCGGTGCACACCTACGGGCGGCCGCAGGCGATCCAGCTGGCCGTGATGGTCGACCGGGGCCACCGCGAGCTGCCCATCCGCCCCGACTACGTCGGGAAGAACCTGCCTACACGGCACGACGAGGTGGTCAACGCCACGCTCGACGGCGTAGAGCTCGGCGAGGTGGTGAAGCACAAGTGAAGCACCTGCTGGGCATCGAGGGGCTCGGGCGCGACGACATCGAGCACCTGCTGGACCTGACCGACAGCTTCGTGGAGGTGAGCCGGCGCCGCATGCCGAAGGTCCCGGCGCTCCAGGGTCGAACCGTCACCTGGCTGTTCTACGAGGACTCCACCCGGACCCGCCTGAGCTTCGAACAGGCGGCCAAGCGGCTCTCGGCCGACACCCTGAGCTTTTCGGTGTCGGCGTCGTCGGTGAACAAGGGCGAGTCGCTGCGCGACACCGTCGAGACCATTGAGGCGATGGGTGTGGACGCCATCGTGGTCCGCCACCGCTCCGCGGGCGTGCCTCATCAGATCACCAAGTGGGTGTCGGGCAGCGTGATCAATGCGGGCGACGGCTGGCACGAGCACCCCACGCAGGCGCTGCTCGACTGCTACACGATGCGCGAGCACCTGGGTGGCGTCGACGGGTTGCGCATCGCCGTGGTCGGCGACGTGAAGCACAGCCGAGTGGCACGCAGCGACGCGTGGGCGTTCACCGAGCTGGGGGCCGAGGTCACGCTCGTGGCGCCGCCGACCCTGCTGCCGCCGAGCCTGGACGGCTGGCCCGTGGCGGTGAGCCACGACCTCGACGCGGTGCTGCCGAAGGTCGACGTCGTGTACCTGCTGCGGATGCAGCGCGAACGCATGACCGAGGCGCTGGTGCCTTCGCTGCGGGAGTACACCGCCCGCTACGGGCTCACCCGGTCGCGGGTCGACCTCCTGGGAGACGAGGCCATCGTCATGCACCCAGGCCCGATGAACCGGGGGGTCGAGATCGCCGCCGACGTTGCCGACCTGCCCCGCTCGGTCGTGACCGACCAGGTCCGCAACGGTGTCGCGGTGCGGATGGCCGTGCTGTTCGAGCTGCTGGGATCGGGAGGGGAACGTTGAAGTCGGTGCTGATCCGCGGGGGCCGGGTGGTCGACGCCGGCGGCGAGCGGGTGGCGGACGTGGCCGTCGAGGACGGTCGCATCGCCGCCGTCGTGGCCGACGGGTCGGATCTCGCCGCCGACGTCGTCCTCGACGCCGGAGGGTGCCTGGTGGCGCCCGGCCTCGTCGACCTCCACACCCACCTCCGACAGCCGGGCCGGGAGGAGGCGGAGACCGTGGAGACGGGTGCGCGGGCTGCGGCCCTGGGTGGGTTCACCTGCGTGCTCGCGATGCCCAACACCGATCCGCCGGTCGACTCCGCAGGCGTGGCCCGCGAGGTGCTGGAGCTCGGCCGTGACGCCTGTTGTGATGTCCGCACGTCGGCGGCCATCACCGTGGGACGGCAGGGCGCGCAGCTCACGCCGATGGCGGAGCTTGCGGCGCTGGGCGTGCGACTCTTCACGGACGACGGCAACGGGGTGCAGGACGGGAGGCTCATGCGCCGGGCCCTCGAGTACGCACGGGGCCTGGGCGTCACGCTGGCGCAGCACTGCGAGGACGCCGTGCTGGCCGCCGGCGGGGCCATGCATGAGGGCGCGTGGTCGTCGCGACTCGGCCTTCCGGGCCAGCCGGCCGAGGCCGAAGAGCTGATGGTGATGCGCGACATCGCGCTCGCCCGGCTGACCGGCGGCCGGGTCCACTTCCAGCACCTGTCGACCCGCCGGTCGGTGGAGCTGGTGGCCGCGGCCAAGGCCGAGGGCCTGCCCGTCAGCTGCGAGGCGACACCGCACCACTTCACGCTCACCGACGAGTCGTGCGCATCGTACGACCCGGTGTTCAAGGTGAACCCCCCGCTGCGCACCGAGGACGACGTCGCCGCCGTCCGCGCCGGGCTCACCGGCGGGGTCATCGACTGCATCGCCACCGACCACGCCCCGCATCCGCCCGAAGCCAAGGAGCAGCCGTTCGACCAGGCGTCACCGGGCATGCTCGGCCTGGAGACGGGGCTGGCCCTGGCGCTGACTCACCTCGACCTGCCGATCGCCGACGTGCTGGCGCTGCTGTCGTGGCGGCCGGCGGCGCTGCTCGGGGTGGGCGATCGCCACGGCGGCCCGATCGAGGCGGGTCGGCCGGCCAACCTGTGCGTGATCGATCCGGCGGTGACCTGGACCGTCGATCCCGCGACGCTGGCGAGCCGCAGCCGCAATACGCCCTATGGAGGGATGACGCTCACGGGGCGGGTCCGCCACACGGTCCTGGCGGGCGAGCCCGTGGTCATCGACGCCGAGGCCCAGCGCTGATGGTTGATCATGCGCTAGCCTGCATGTCTATGCAGGGGCTTCGATGACCGGGACCGTGCGGGAGGGGCTGCTCGTGCTCGCCGACGGCGCGACGTTCGAGGGCGAGCTCGTCGGGGCGCAGCCCACCGGGGGCGTGGCCACCGGCGAGGTGGTCTTCAACACCGCGCTGTCGGGCTACCAGGAGGTGATCTCGGACCCGTCCTACGCCGGTCAAATCATCACGTTCACGGCATCCCACATTGGCAACTACGGCGTCACGGCCGCCGACGACGAGGGCCGCCGCCCGTTCTGCCGGGGCGTGGTCGTCCGCGACATGGCCCGGCGCCGGTCCAGCTGGCGCGCCACCGGTGACCTCGACGGCTACCTCCGGCGCCATGGCATTCCCGCCATCGCCGGGGTCGACAGCCGGCGATTGACCCGCCACATCCGGGAGTTCGGTGCCCTCGCCGGGGCCTTCGGCAGCGCCGACGAGGCGACGCTGCGGGCGGCCGCGGCCGCCGAGCCCGGGACCGACGGCCGCGACCTGGTGGCCACCGTCACCTGTTCCGAGCCGTACACGGTGCCCGCCGGGGTGGGCTCCGGCCGGTCCGGTCCGCCGCCCCGCCGCATCGTCGCCTACGACTTCGGCATCAAGCGGACGATCCTACGGCACCTCGCCGGCCTCGGACGGGTCACGGTCGTCCCGGCGGACACCCCGGCGGGCGATGTGCTGGCCCTGGCGCCCGACGGCGTGTTCCTGTCCAATGGCCCCGGGGACCCGGCCGCGGTGGGCTACGCGATCGGCGCCATCCGCGAGCTCCTGGGTGGGGTGCCGATCTTCGGCATCTGCCTGGGCCACCAGCTGCTGGCCACCGCGCTGGGTGGGACCACCCACAAGCTGCCGTTCGGCCACCACGGCGGCAACCATCCCGTCCGGCGGCTGGTCACGGGACGGGTGGAGATCACCAGCCAGAACCACAACTACGCCGTGGTCAAGGGATCGATGGGCACAGACGTAGACGTCACCCACGTCAACCTCAACGACGGCGTGATCGAGGGGATCCGCAGCGCCTCGCGGCGCGCCTTCGGGGTGCAGTACCACCCCGAGGCGGGACCCGGCCCCCACGACGCCGCCTACCTGTTCGCGGAGTTCGCGCGGTCGATGGACGGCGCCCGAGGCAATGGATTCCACCGGCGGGAGGGCGAGGTCTTGGGTGCCGTCGGCGGAACTCATGACCTCGGGTGCGCCGCGCCGGAACCCATCGCCTCGGGTGCACCCGGGCGTCGGGGGCGCTGAGTGCCCCGGCGCGACGACCTCGAGTCGATCCTGCTCATCGGCGCCGGCCCCATCGTCATCGGTCAGGCCTGCGAGTTCGACTACTCGGGCACGCAGGCCTGCAAGGTCCTCCGGGCCGAGGGTTACCGGGTGATCCTGGCCAACTCCAATCCGGCCACGATCATGACCGACCCCGAGTTCGCGGACGCCACGTACGTCGAGCCGCTCGACGCCGACCACCTCGAGCGCATCATCGAGCGTGAGCGGCCCGACGCGGTGCTACCGACGCTCGGCGGCCAGACGGCCCTCAACCTGGCGATGGAGTTGGTCGACCGCAAGGCGGTCGCCGGGGGCCCGGACACCCCCGAGCTGATCGGGGCCACCGCCGACGCGATCGCCACGGCCGAGGACCGCGAGCGGTTCAAGTCGGCCATGCAGGAGATCGGGCTCGGGGTGCCTGCGTCCGCGACGGCCCACAGCCTGGACGAGGCGCTCGCCGTCGTCGAACGCATCGGCCTGCCGGTCGTGGTCCGCCCTGCGTTCATCCTCGGTGGCAAGGGAACCGGCATCGCCGCCACGCCCGATGACTTCCGCGGGATCGCGGCAACCGGACTGGCCGCCAGTCCCATCAGCGAGATCCTCATCGAACGCTCCATCGCCGGGTGGAAGGAGTACGAGCTCGAGGTCATGCGCGATCGGGTGGACAACTGCGTGGTCGTCTGCTCGATCGAGAACCTCGATCCGATGGGGGTCCATACCGGCGACTCCATCACCGTGGCGCCCGCCCAGACGCTCAGCGACGTCGAGTACCAGGCCATGCGAGACGCGGCGTTCGCCTGCATCCGCCGCGTGGGCGTGGAGACCGGCGGCTCGAACGTGCAGTTCGCGCTCGACCCCACCAACGGCGACATGGTCATCATCGAGATGAACCCGCGGGTGAGCCGGTCGTCCGCCCTGGCGTCGAAGGCGACCGGATTCCCGATCGCCAAGATCGCCGCCAAGCTGGCGGTCGGCTACACGCTCGACGAGATCCCCAACGACATCACCCGCAAGACGCCCGCCAGCTTCGAGCCCACGATCGACTACGTGGTCACCAAGGTGCCCCGCTGGGCGTTCGAGAAGTTCCCGACCAGCCCGGGCGTCCTCGGAACGTCGATGCAGTCGGTTGGCGAGGCGATGGCCATCGGCCGCACCTTCCCGGAATCGCTCCAGAAGGCGCTGCGCAGCCTCGAGATCGGGCGGGCGGGCCTGAACTGCGACCCGGGCGAGGCGGTCCTCGACGACCTGGCCGATGACGAGCTGGTCGCACGGGCGGCGATCGGCACGCCCGACCGTCCCTTCCAGCTCGAGGCGGCCCTGCGCCGGGGGATCACGATCGAGACGCTGGCCGAGCGGACCAGGGTCGACCCCTGGTTCCTCGACCAGATCCTGCGCATCGTCGAGGAGCGGGCCCGCCTGGCCGCCGCGGGGCCGTACGGCTCGACCCGGCGGGACTGGAGGCGGGCCAAGCGGCTCGGCTTCGCCGACGCCCAGCTGGCGTGGCTGTGGGGCGTCGACGTCGCCGACGTGCGCCGGCGCCGGCTGGAGGCGGGGGTTCGCCCCACGTACAAGACGGTCGACACCTGTGGCGCCGAGTTCGAGGCGGCCACGCCGTACCACTACTCGACCTACGAGGACGAGGACGAGACCGCTGCGAGCGGCCGGAGGAAGGTGCTGATCCTGGGCTCGGGCCCCAACCGCATCGGCCAGGGGATCGAGTTCGACTACTGCTGCGTCCACGCCAGCTTCGCCCTGGCCGGGGCCGGCTACGAGACCGTGATGGTCAACTGCAACCCCGAGACCGTCTCCACAGACTACGACACCTCCGACCGCCTCTACTTCGAGCCGCTCACGCTGGAGGACACGCTCAACGTCATCGACGCTGAGCGCGCCGCCGGCGAGCTGACGGGCGTGGTGGTCGCCCTGGGCGGGCAGACGCCCCTCAAGCTGGCATCGGCGCTGCCCGAGGACCTGGTCCTCGGGACCTCGCCGGCGGCGATCGACGCCGCCGAGGACCGCGAGCGCTGGAGCGCCCTGTGCGCAGGCCTCGAGATCCCTCAGCCTGCTGGCGGTACGGCCACGAGCGTCGACGAGGCACTGGCCGTCGTCGAGCGCATCGGCTACCCGGCGCTGCTGCGTCCGTCCTACGTGCTCGGCGGTCGAGCGATGGAGATCGTCTACGACGAGGACGGCCTGCGCCGGGCGATGGCCGCGCTCGCCAGCTTCGGGAGCCTGGGCCGCGAGGGCGGGTTGTCGGCGTCGCGGCCGGTGCTCATCGATCGGTTCCTCGAGGATGCGACCGAGGTCGACGTCGACGCCATCCGCGACGCCGCCGGCGACGTCGTGATCGGCGCGGTGATGGAGCACGTCGAGGAGGCGGGGGTGCACTCGGGCGACTCGGCCTGCTCGATCCCGCCCCACTCGCTGTCGGACGACACCGTGGTCGTCATCGAGGACTACACGCGGCGGCTCGCCGACGCCCTCGACGTGCGTGGCCTCATCAACGTCCAGTACGCCGTCAAGCCGGGCCGGGGGAGTGGGACGCCGGTTCAGGTGTTCGTGATCGAGGCCAACCCCCGCGCCAGCCGCACGGTCCCCTTCGTCGCCAAGGCGACGGGCGTGCCGCTGGTCAAGGTGGCGGCGCGGGTGATGGTCGGCGCCACGCTTGCCGAGCTACGGGCCGAGGGTCTGCTGCGCGACCCGGCCGGGGACCCGGGCTCCGCTGCGACGGCCGCTCGGGCCGGGGGAGCCGTGGGCGTGCTCGCCGACGGCCACGTCGCCGTGAAGGAGGCGGTGCTGCCCTTCAGCCGCTTCCCCGACGCCGACACCGTCCTGGGGCCGGAGATGCGTTCGACCGGCGAGGTGATGGGCGTCGACTCCACGTTCGGCCTCGCGTTCGGCAAGGCACAGGTCGCGGCCGGGGAGCGGCTGCCCGAGGGCGGAACGGTGTTCCTGTCCCTGGCGGACCGCGACAAGCCGGCGGGCCTCAGGGCGGCGGCCCGGCTGGTGGAGCAGGGCTTCGACATCGCCGCCACCGTGGGCACGGCCGACCACCTCGAGCGCAACGGCGTGCCGGTCGCACAGCGGGTGGCGAAGGTGGCTGCGGCCGACGAGATCGCTGCCCACGCCGACGAGGAGGCAGGCTTGCCCACCGCGCTCGACCTCATATCGGCCGGCCGGGTCCAGCTCGTCGTGAACAGCCCCCGGGGCCGCGGCGCCCGGGCCGACGGCGCCTACATCCGGCGCGCCGCCAACCTCCACCGGATCCCATGCCTGACCACGGCGGCGGCGGCGGTGGCCGCCGCCGAGAGCACGGCCGAGCGGTCGCAGCACGACATCCGGGTCCGGTCGCTCCAGGAGATCCACGGCGGGGGCGCGGCATGACCGGTCGGTTGGGCACACGCCGGGACCGGAACCGGGCGCGGGCGGCCGGCGCCCCCGACATGGCCGTGACGGTGGGCTCGGTGCGGCTGCCCAACCCGATCATGACGGCGTCGGGGACGGCCGGCCACGGCGCCGAGCTCGCCGCGTACGTCGATCTGTCTGCGCTGGGAGCGGTGGTCGTGAAGTCACTGCACGCCGATCCGTGGCCCGGCAACCCGCCCCTGCGGGTCCACGAGACCGCGGCGGGGATGATCAACTCGGTGGGGCTCCAGGGTCCCGGGGTCGAGGCCTGGCTGGTGCACGATCTGCCGGGGCTGGCGGCGACCGGTGCCCGGGTGGTGGCGTCGATCTGGGGACGCACGGTCGACGACTACCGCCGCGCCGGCGACCGGCTGGCGGCGGCGCCCGACAGCGTCGTGGCCGTCGAGGTCAACCTGTCGTGCCCCAACACCGAGGCGGGGCGCGACCTGTTCGCCCACTCGGCCGACGACACCCGGGCCGCCATCGCCGCCACCGCCGGCTGTGGGCGTCCCCGCTGGGCCAAGCTCAGCCCCAACGTGGGACACCTCGGCGAGATCGCGGCCGCGGCACTCGGGGCCGGCGCCGAGGCGGTGACGCTGGTCAACACCGTCATGGGGCTGGCGATCGACGCGGAGACGCGGCGCTTCCGCCTGGGATCGGGGGACCGAGGCGGAGGCCTGTCGGGGCCTGCCATCCACCCCATCGCGGTGCGGGCCGTATTCGACGTGCACCGGGCGCTCCCGGGCCTGCCCATCGTCGGCGTGGGGGGCGTCACCAGCGGTGTCGACGCCGCCGAGCTGTTGCTGGCGGGCGCCAGCGCCGTCCAGGTGGGCACCGCCACGTTCGCCGATCCGCGCGCGCCCCACCGGGTGCTCCGCGAGCTGCAAGGGTGGGCGGCGCGCCAGGGCGTCGCCCACATGGACGAGGTGATCGGAGAGGTTGATGGCTGAGGACCAGGGACCGTCGACGGCGACGGCGGGTGAGGTGCCGGAGTCGCTGCGGAGCCGGATGGTGCTGGCGCTCGACGTCGACGACCTGGTGGTGGCGAGGCGCCTGGCGCGGCAGCTCCAGCCCTTCTTCGGCACCATGAAGGTGGGCTTCGAGCTCTACAGCGCCGCCGGCCCCGAGGCGATCTCCCTGTTGGCGGGCATGGGCGTAGACGTGTTCTGCGACGTCAAGCTGCTCGACATCCCCAACACGGTCGGCCGGGCCGCCCGGGTGTTCGGGGCCTTGGGCGCGCGCTACCTGACGCTGCACACCGCGGGAGGTGCGCCGATGTTGCGGGCCGGCGTGGAGGGGCTGCGCGAGGGCGCAGCCGGGGCGGATCTGTCCGAGCCGGTGGCCATGGGGGTGACGGTCCTCACCAATGAGCCCGAGGCGTCAGCCCACCTCTTGCACCAACGGGTGGCCGCTGGCCTCGACGGTGGCTGCGGTGGCTTCGTGTGCGCAGTGCCCGACGTCGAGACGGTACGCCGGATCGTCCCCGCCGCGGTGCTGGCGACACCGGGCATCCGCCCCGAGGGGGCCGCGATCGACGACCAGGGCCGGGTGGCGACACCCCGCCAGGCGATCGACGCCGGAGCCGACCTGCTCGTGGTCGGGCGCCCGGTCACCCGGGCCGACGACCCCGTGGCGGCCGCGCGGGCCCTGGTGGCGCCTTTGGCCTGATAGGCGCCCACCGGGCGATTGTCACCGCGTGCCTGCGGGGTCGCGCTAGGGTGCGCGGCATGCCGCAGCCACCGCAGTTGACTCCCGAGCAGCGCGAAGCCGCACTCGCAAAGGCAGCCGAGGCCCGGCGCGCCCGAGCCGAGCTCAAGGAGAAGCTCAAGATGGGGTCCCTGACCCTCAAGGAGCTCCTCGACCAGGCCGACGACAACGACATCGTGGGCAAGATGAAGGTCCTCGCGGTGCTCGAATCGCTCCCCGGCGTGGGCAAGGTACGCGCCCGCCGCACCATGGAGGAGATCGGCATCGCCGACACCCGCCGCGTGCGGGGCCTGGGTGACCAACAGCGCCGGTCCCTCCTCGAGGCGTTCTAGCGCCGACCTTTCCGTCAATCCGGACTTGCTGATCACGGTCTCGGGCCCGCCGGGCTCGGGCACCACCACCGTGGGCCAGCGCGTGGCCGACCAGCTCGGGCTCGAGCTGGTGCCCGGCGGCGAGGTGTTTCGGGCCCTGGCTGCGGAACGCGACATGAGCCTGCCGGAGTTCGGGATCTACGTCGCCGACCATCCCGAGGTCGACGTCGAGCTCGACGGCCGTCTCGCCCACCGGGCCCGCGATGGCAACGCCGTCGTCGAGTCGCGGCTGGCGGGCTGGATCGCGCACAACGAGGGCCTGGCGGCGGTCGTCGTCTGGATCGATTGTGACCCGCGGATCCGGGCGCAGCGGGTGGCGGCGCGCGAGGACGTGTCCGTCGAACGGGCACTGGCCGACAACGAGGAGCGTCAGCGCGTCGAGCGCGGCCGCTACCTGGCGCTCTACGGCGTCGACCTCTCGGACCTGTCGATCTACGAGCTGGTGCTCGATTCCGGCGAGCTGCGGCCACCGGCGCTGGCGGATCGCATCGTCGACGCGGCCGAGAAGAGGTTCCCGACCCACCCACCACACCGAACTTGCGGCGGCTAGGGCCCTCATGGGAGGGCAACCGCCGCACGTTCGTCGTCGGGGGACGGGGATTCACCCATCACGAGGCCCGGGCGGTAACCTGGTCGGCCGATCCTTCGGCCCGGACAGAGGTACGCGCCCCCATGGCTTCACGCCAAGACACGATGATGAACCCATCCATCGAGGAGCTGCTCGACCGCGCCGGGTCGAAGTTCTCGCTGGTGACGTTGAGCGCCATGCGCGCCCGCCAGATCAACGCCTACTTCAACCAGCTGGGTGAGGGGCTGGGCGCCATCGTCCCGCCGCAGGTGACGTCCGTGGCCCGCAAGCCGCTGTCGATCGCCTTCGAGGAGATCGCCGGCGACAAGATCGTCCTCTCGCATCCCAGCGAGGTCGCGCCCGACGAATCCGACGAATCGGAGGGTGCCGCAGGCGTCGGGGCCGTGGCCGAAGGCGACCAGTCCGGCGGCGAGAGCGACGGGGCCGAGTAGGCTCCTCAGCTCCATGCTGGAGGGACGGCGGATCGTCCTGGGGGTGTCCGGTGGCATCGCGGCCTACAAGGCGATCGACGTCTGCCGGCGCCTAGTCGACCGGGGGGCGCACGTCGTCCCGGTGATGACCCGCGGCGCCACGCGGTTCGTCGGCGAGGCCACGTTCTCCGCGCTGGCCTCCGAGCGCGCCCACACGTCGCTGTTCCACGACGACGACCCCATCCCGCACACGCGCCTGGGGCAGTCCGCCGACGCCGTCGTGGTGGCGCCGGCCACCGCGCGGGTCATCGGCAGCTACGCCGCCGGCATCTCCAGCGACCTGTTGACCGCCACGCTCCTGGCCGTGCGGGCGGGAACGCCGGTGGTGCTGGCGCCCGCCATGCACACCGAGATGTGGGAGCACCCGGCGGTGCAGGACAACCTCGCGACGCTGGCCCGCCGCGGGGTCACCATCGTCCCGCCGGAGGAGGGCCGCCTGGCGGGCGGCGACGTCGGCAAGGGGCGCCTGGCGGCGCCAGCGACGATTGTGGAGGCCGTGGAGGGCGCGCTCGGCGCCGGCCGGGACCTGTCCGGCCTGCACGTGCTCGTCACGGCCGGGGGGACCCGCGAGCCGATCGATCCCGTCCGCTTCGTCGGCAATCGCTCGTCGGGCAAGCAGGGCCACGCCCTCGCGGCCGAGGCAGCCGCCCGGGGCGCAAAGGTCACGCTGGTGAGCACCGTCGACCTGCCGGTGCCACCGCACACCGACGTGGTCCGGGTCGAGACCGCGGCCGAGATGGCCGAGGCCGTGCACGCCGCTGAGGCCTCGGCCGACGTGGTCGTCATGGCGGCGGCGGTGGCCGACTTCCGGCCGGCGCGGGTGGCGCCGCAGAAGCTCAAGAAGCAGGCGGGAGTGCCCGAGATAACCCTCGAGCCGACGCCCGACATCCTCGCCGGGCTGGGGGCGCGCAAACGGCCGGGACAGATCATCGTCGGTTTTGCCGCGGAGACCGGCGAAGTGCGACAGAATGCCGCAGCCAAGCTCGCCGCCAAGGGCATCGACCTCATCGTGGCCAACGATGTGACGGCCCTGGGAGCTGGGTTCGAGCACGACACCAACCAGGTCGTGATCATGGACGCCGACGGCACCGAGCGCGAGGTGTCCTTGGCCGACAAGCGGGCGATCGCCCGTGCCGTGTTCGATGCCGTCACACAGAGGAGAACGAAACCGTGAGCCGTTGGACCTTCACGTCCGAGTCGGTCACCGAGGGCCATCCCGACAAGATGGCCGACCAGATCAGCGACGCGATCCTGGACGCCATCGTGACCCAGGACCCGGTCGCCCGCGTGGCCTGCGAGACCATGGTGACGACCGGACTGGCAATCGTCGCCGGCGAGATCACCACCGAGGCCTACGTCGAGATTCCCAACATCGTCCGCGACACGATCAAGGGCATCGGCTACGACCGCGAAGCCGTGGGCTTCGACGGTCACACGTGCGGGGTCATGACGTCGATCGACCCGCAGTCCCCGGACATCGCCCAAGGCGTCGACACCGCCTACGAGAAGCGGACCGCCGGCACCGAGGAGGACCTCGACAGCCAGGGCGCGGGGGACCAGGGCATGATGTTCGGCTACGCCGTCGACGAGACCGACGACCTCATGCCCATGCCGATCTGGCTGGCCCACCGGCTGGCCCACCGGCTGGCCGAGGTGCGTAGGGCAGGGATCCTGCCCTACCTCCGCCCCGATGGGAAGACACAGGTCACCCTCGAGTACGAGGACGGGGTGCCGATCGGCCTCAAGACGGTCCTCATCTCGACCCAGCACCAGCCCGGCCTCGACGCCGAGACGCTCATCAAGCCCGACCTGATCGAGCACGTGATCCGGCCCCTCGTGCCGCCGCAGTTCCAGGACGACGACTACCGGGTGCTCGTCAACCCCACGGGCAGCTTCGAGCTGGGCGGTCCCCACGCCGACTGCGGGCTGACGGGTCGCAAGATCATCGTCGACACCTACGGCGGTGCCGCCCGGCACGGTGGCGGCGCCTTCTCGGGCAAGGACCCGTCCAAGGTCGACCGTTCCGCCGCGTACGCCGCCCGCTGGGTGGCCAAGAACGTGGTGGCGGCCGGCGTCGCGCGGCGCTGCGAGGTCCAGGTGGCCTACGCCATCGGCGTCGCCCACCCGGTGTCGATCCTCGTCGAGACCTTCGGCACGTCTACGGTCGACCCGGCCCAGATCGCCGGCGCCGTGCAGGAGATCTTCGACCTGCGTCCGGCGGCGATCATCCGCGACCTCGACCTGCGTCGGCCGATCTACAAGAAGACCGCCGCGTACGGTCACTTCGGTCGCAGCGACAAGGAGCTCACCTGGGAGCAGACAAGCCGGGTCGACGACCTCAAGTCGGCGCTGGGACTCTGAGCGGGCCGCGGGTCGTTCGGGTCCTGCCCGACGAGCCCGCGATCGACAAGACGTTCGACTACCTGGTCCCCGACGACCTCGGGGACCAGGTGCGCGTCGGCGACCGGGTGCGGGTCGTGCTGCACGGCCGCCGGGTCGGGGGCTGGGTGGTCACCGTCGGCGTCGACCCGCCCCCCGGCGTCGCGTTGCGGCCGCTGGCCAGGTGGTCCGGGCGGGGGCCGACGCCGGAGCTGATCGAGCTGGCGGAGTGGGCTGCCTGGCGCTGGGCCGGCCGGCCCGCGTCGCTGCTGCGGACCGCGTCGCCCGAGCGTGTCGTGACGGGCCTGCCAGCGGCACCCCGGCGGTCCCCCCCATCCGAACTTGCCGCAGATAGGGAGGTCATGGCAGCACTTTCAGCGGCAAGTTCGTCGGGGATGCTGGTGCGGCTGCCCCCGGCGGCGCCGCTCGACCCCGTGGTGTTCGCCGCCGCCGCCCGGGGCAACGCGCTCATCCTGTGCCCCACGGCGGCTTCCGCGCACGTGGCCGGCGCCGCTCTGCGGCGTGCGGGCGTGCCCGTCGCGCTGCACCCGAGGGACTGGGCGCTCGGGGCCGCGGGCGCCACCGTGGTCGGCACCCGCGCCGCCGCCTGGGCTCCGGTGGGCGACCTCGCCGCCATCGTGGTGATCGACGAGCACGACGAGTCCCACCGCCAGGAGCAGGCGCCGACGTGGCACGCCCGCGACGTCGCCCTGGAGCGGGCACGCCGGGCCGGGGTGCCGTGCGTCATGACCTCGCCGTGCCCGTCGCTGGAAGCGCTGGACGCGGCCCGGCTGCTCGCGCCGTCGCGGGCCGACGAGCGCGCCGGCTGGCCGGCGGTCGACGTGGTCGACATGCGCGGCCAGGACCCGCGCACGGGCCTGCTGCCCCCGGCCCTGGTGCGGCTGTTGCGCAGCGACCGGCGGGTGCTGTGCGTGCTCAACCGGACCGGCCGGGCGCGGCTGCTGGCGTGCCGGGCGTGCGGCGAGCTGGCCCGCTGCGAGCGCTGCGACGCCGCCGTGGCCCAGCCCGGCGACCAGCTGGTCTGCGCCCGTTGCGGCACGGTCCGGCCCGCGGTGTGCGCGTCGTGTGGGGCGGCGCGCCTGCGGACGCTGCGCCAGGGCGTGACCCGGGTGCGCGACGACATCACGGCGCTGATCGGCGAGCCGGTCGACGAGGTGACGGCCGCCTCCGGGGGCCGCGCCGCACCCGGGTCCAGGGTGGTGGTCGGCACCGAGGCGACGCTGCACCAGATCGACCGCGCCGACGCGGTCGCCTTCCTCGACTTCGACCAGGAGCTGCTGGCACCCCGCTATCGCGCCGCGGAGCAGGCGCTGGGCCTGCTGGCACGGGCCGCCCGCGTGGTCGGCGGCAAGGCCGGCGGCAAAACCGGCGGCGGCCGGCTCGCGGTCCAGACCCACGTGCCGCGCCACGAGGTCGTCCAGGCGGCGTTGAACGCCGACCCGGCCCGGGTGGCGTCGGCCGAGCGCGACCGGCGCACGGAGCTGCGCTTCCCCCCCGCCGCGGCGCTGGCCGAGGTGTCGGGCGCGGGCGCGGACGCGTTCGTCGGCGCCGTCGGTTCGTGTCCCGGCGTCGAGGTCCTGGGGCCGGCGGGAGGGCGCTGGCTGGTGCGTGCGCCCGACCACCCCACGTTGTGCGACGCCCTGGCGGCGACGGCCCGCCCGCCCGGGCGCCTGCGGGTCGCAGTGGATCCGCCGCGTGTGTGAGGTCCACATAGAGTGACGTTCGTGCGGACCATCGACTGGGTGGACGGCGCCATCGTGCTCCTCGACCAGACGGCGCTGCCCCACGAGGTGCGCACCGTCCGGCTGACCGACGTAGACGAGCTGGTGGACGCCATCCGGCGCCTGGCCGTGCGCGGTGCGCCGGCCCTGGGCGCCGCCGGGGCGCTAGGCGTGCTGCTGGCGGTCCGGCAGGGCCACCGGCACGGCTGGACCGACGACGAGGTGGCCAAGGCGATCGACCGCATCCGGGTGGCCCGACCCACCGCGGTCAACCTGGCCTGGGCGGTGGACCGGGTCGCGTACCGGCTCGAGGAGGGGGACGGGGCGGTCGAGCGGGAGGCGCGGGCCGTTCTGGAGGAGGTCTCGGCCGCGAACCTCGCCATCGCCTGCCGGGGTGCCGACCTCCTGACCGAGCTGTGTGGGCGGGGCCAGCGCGGGGACGAGGCCGCGGCGAGCTCCGGCCTGCGTCTCCACACCCACTGCAACACCGGGGCTCTCGCGTGCGTCGAGTGGGGGACGGCGCTGGGGGTGGTGCGGGCCCTGCACGAGCGTGGCGCCGTGGGCCACGTGTACGCCGACGAGACCCGCCCGCTGCTCCAGGGGAGCCGGCTCACGGCATGGGAGCTCGACCGGCTCGGGGTCGATTACCGGCTCGTGGTCGACGGCGCCGCCCCCTCGCTCATCGCCCGGGGACTCGTGGACGCGGTCGTCGTCGGGGCCGATCGCATCGCCGCCAACGGCGACGTCGCCAACAAGATCGGCACCTATCCGCTGGCGCTGGCGGCGCACCGCGCCGGGATCCCGTTCGTGGTGGCGGCCCCGGAATCGACCGTCGACGCCGCGACACCGGACGGGTCGCACATCGAGATCGAGGATCGCAGCGGCGACGAGGTGGTGGCCTGGGACGGCCGGTCGGTGGCCCCGGCCGGTGCCCGCGCCGTCAACCCCGCGTTCGACGTGACACCGGCCGATCTCGTCACCGCGATCGTCACCGAGCGCCGGACCGTCCGCCCGGCGGCTGGTGAGCGGCCCGCCTGAGATCGGCGGCCGCCGAACCGGTGGCTGCGAACGGGAATCGTCGGACGCCTCAGCGCCGCTTGCTGGCGGGCGCTCCCAGCAGTTCCGTGTGCAGGAGGTGGGTCAGCCAGTCGCGGTGCTGGTCGGGTGTCCAGGCGAGCTCGACCGTGAGCAGGTGGTAGAGGTCGGGACTGGCGAGGGCGCAGTAGCGCTCGCCCGCCTCCCGGACCGACAGCCCGGGCCTGAGGTGCTCGCCGAGGTAGTGGCGGATGCGTTCCGTCTGGTTGTGCAGGCGTTCCTGCAGCAGCCGCCGGCCGAATGCCGCCGCAAAGGCCTCCTTGTCGGCGGCGCCCCGGATGATGGCGTGGATGGGGTGGGTGCGGGCCATGATCCGACAGCTGTACTCAACCATCTTGTCCAGCCTCTCCGACGCGCCGGGGAGTTGGGCGACCATGCGCCACCACTGGTCGTCGTCGGCGGCGGAGCCGTGGGGGCCGGTGATGTCCATGACCCCTTCGAGCAGCCCCCGCTTGCCGCCCAGGGACAGGTAGATGGTCTCGGGGGAGACGCCGGCGTGGTCCGCGACGGCAGCGACGGTGGTGCCGGCGTAGCCGCGGTCGACGAAGAGTTGCAGCGCTGACTCCAGGACCCTGCGGCGCGTCTGTTGCGCCTGATCGGCTCGCAACCGGGAGCGGTAGGCACGGCGGGAGGCATTGACTGCCTTTGCCATTCCACTACAGTAGCGATTAATTCACTACAGCTACTATGCAGCAGATTATCAAGGGGGTGCCATGGAGCGCCTGGCGTTCGATGACGTCGAGCTGACGTATGAGCTGCGCGAGGGCGGTGACCGGATCGTCCTGGTGCACGCCAGCCCCTTCGTGTCGTGGTACGTGCCACTGGTCGAGCAGCTCACGGGCTTCTCGACGCTCCGGTACCGGCGGCGCCTCGCCACTTCGGGCGACGGCACGTACCGCCCGCTCACCGTTGCCGAGGACGCCGGGATCTGCGCCACGTTGATGGATCACGTGGGCTGGCAGGCGGCGCACGTCGTGGGCCACTCGTACGGCGCCCTGGTCGCCCTCCAGCTCGCGATCGATGTGCCCGAGCGGGTTCGATCGGTGGCGTTGCTCGAGCCGGCCGCCCGGGGCATCTCCAGCTCGGAACAGGTCGCCGCCGCCCTGGCACCCGTCTTCGTCGCCTACCGGTCCGGCGACAAGTCGGGCGCGGTCGACAGGTTCCTGCGTCACGTGTGCGGCGACGGCTACCGCGCCGTGCTGGACCGGGCGATCCCGGGCGCCTTCGGCGAGGCGCTCGTCGAGGCCGACCTGTTCTTCCAGGCGGAGATTCCCGCCGTCCAGCAGTGGAGCTTCGGGCCCGGTGATGCCGAGCGGGTCACGCAGCCGGTGCTGAACGTGCTCGGCGCACAGAGCGTCCCCCGGTTCGTGGAGGGGAGCGAGCTCATCCAGTCGTGGTTCCCGCAGGCAGAACGGCTGTCGGTGCCCGATACCGGGCACCTGATGATGGTGCAGAACGCCGCGGGGCTGGCGCGGGGGCTGAGTGACTTCTTCGCGTCTCAGAGCCGGTCGGCCCCGCCGACGGCGGCCGCCGGCGCCGTCAGCGCAGCGCGCGGGCGAAGTGGAACGCGCTGATCGTCAGGCCCTCGCGCATGTAGAAGCGGTGGGCATCGGCGCGCTGCACATTCGAGTCGAGATCGAGTGCGCTGCAGCCGGCGGCCTCAGCCCGCTGGGTCAGGGCGCCGAGCAGCACCCGCCCGACGCCGGAGCTGCGGTGTGCCGCGGTCGTGACGAGGTCGTCCACGTACAGCTTGCGCAGGTTGGCCGTGGTGGCCACGATGCGCCAGCCGGCCACCCCCACGCAGCGGCCGCCGTCGTACGCGGCGGTGAAGCGCAGGCCTTGCGGATGGCCCTCGGCATATACCGCGGCAAAGCTGGCCGCGGTCAGGTGGGGGCGCAGCTCGCGCAGCACGTCGACGGCCTCGTCCAGGCGTTCGTCGCCCGGCTCGAGGTCGACCAGCTCCAGGTCCGCCACGGTCAGAACGACAGGACGCACCACGGCGCCCGCGGTGACCCGAACATCGCCGCCGCCCGTGCCGTTGCGCCGTCCGCGCGTTCGTCCACCCACCCGAGTGCGGCGAGCCGGCCCCAGCCGGTGCCACCCAGGTAGGTGGCGCCGAGCGCTCCGGCCGGCACGACAAGGTCGGGCTCGGCGTCGGTGGCCGCGCAGGCGGCGCCGTCGGGCCCACCCTCGAGGGCAAAGCGACCGGCGGCGTGGCCGAGCGGGTCCACGACTTCGAGCACCAGGGACCCGTCGGCGGCGTAGCGGCGGGCGGTCAGGGCCGCCGGCACGTCGAGGACCCGCACCCACAGGTGGTCGGACCGGTGGACGAGCGCACCCATGCGCGCATCGGCGAGCGCGAGCGGCACCGGGTTGTCCACGGGCCGGAGGCCCACGTGCACCTTCGCCACCCAGTCGACCGAGGCGAGGAACCGCACCAGCTCGATTTCGGCACGGCCCGACGTCGCCACCAGCACGCCGGCCGACAGCGTGCCGGCGGGGCGGTTGTGCTCCCAGCGCTCGTCGACGGAGTACGCGGTGGCCGCCTGCGGCTCGCCCTGAGCGTCGTACCAGACGACCTTGGTGGCCTTGCGCCGCGCGTCGTCGTCGCCATCGGGCCAGGAGCGCACGCCCGCGATGACCTCCCAGCGCGCCGGCTCGTAGCTGATGTGGCCGGCGAAGGCCCGCCGGGCGCGGTCGTAGACGTCGACCATGACCTTGGCGAAGGTGTCGTTGTCCACCAGCTCGATGTGCCCCTCGCCCTCGGGCGACAGCCACTGCGCCTGGTTGGCGTCGAGGTGCAGCTCGCAGGCCTCGACCGCCAGGCCGTAGCCGTAGCGGCCGTAGATGGGGTACTCGGCGGCCACCAGCGTGGCCACCGGCTCGCCGCGGGCGGCGATGTCGTCGAGTTGGGTGTGCATCATGCGGCGGAGGTGCCCCTGGCGGCGGTGCGTGGGGAGGACACCCACTCCGCTCACGGCGCCCGCCCCCACGGCGCCACCGGGGACCGTCAGCTCGGTGGGGAAGGCCCGGGCGGCGCCGCAGAGGCGTCCGTTGCCGTCGAAGGCGCCGTGGCAGCGGTCCAGGTCGAATGCGGCGCGCCGGGTCTCGATCTCCTCCGCCGACGCCGTCGGCGCCAGGAACGCGGTGTGGACGACGTTGATGAAGTCGCCGAACTCGTCGTCGGTGATGGTGCGCACGGTCTCGGAGGTCACCATCGAAAGGCTAGGCACCGCGCCGCGAGCGGGCCGCAGGGTTTCGGCGGGCGGGATCAGCCGCCGGTGGTCCAGTCCCGGCGCCGCAGCTCGTAGAGGGCGATGGCCGTGGCGGTCGCGACGTTGAGCGATCCGATCCTCCCGAGTTGGGGGATGTAGGTCACCGCGTCGCAGGCGGCCAGCGTGGCCGCCTGCAGGCCGCGGTCCTCGTGGCCGACGACCAGGCACACCGGCGCCGTGACCACCAGCTCCGGAAGCGGCACCGCATCGTCGGTCAGCTCGAGGCCGACGACGCCGTAGCCCTCGTCGCGTGCTGCCGACGCGGCCTCGGTGGCGGTGTCGTGCCACGTCCACTCGACGAAGCGCTGTGACCCGAGCGCCGTCTTGGCCGTCTTGGCGTTGGTCGGCGCCGCGGTGTCGCCCACCAGCCACAGGTGGTCGACGCGGAACGCGGCCGCGGTCCGGAGGATCGCGCCCACGTTGAACGGCGACTGCACGTGGTCGAGCATCAGCGCCACCGGTGCGGCGGCCCGGCGGCGCCAGGAGCGGTGCAGGCGCTTCAGCCCCGTCGGATCGAGCTGGCGCGTCATCGCCGGACCTCGAGCAGCCGGTAGCCGGCGCGGCTTCCGAGGCGGGTCACCGACCAGCCCCTCGCCTCCAGCCACCGGTGCAGCGAATCGGAGCCCAGGTGCTTCTGGACGACCAGCAGCGCCGTGCCGTCGGTGTCGAGCCGGCCGAGCCAGTGTTCGAGGAGGTCGTGGAGCGCGGCCTTGCCCACGCGCACGGGCGGGTTGGACCACAGGGCGGCGAGCCGCACGTCGTCCGGTACCGCATCCGGCGTGGCCACCCGCACGTTGGCAAGACCGGCGGCCGCGGCGTTCGCCCGCGTCAGCTCGAGCGCCCGTTCGTTGACGTCGACGGCCCAGACCGTCGCACCGGGCGATCGGGTCGCCAACGTCAGCGCGATCGGTCCGTAGCCGCAGCCGATGTCGGCCAGATGACCCCCGCCGGGCGGCGGAGGCGCCTCCGTTAGCAGGTACCTGGTGCCGGGATCGATGCGGGCCCCGGAGAACACGCCCCTGTCGGTCCGGAGCGCCAGGGACAGGTCGGGCAGGTCGAGGCGCACCGTCGACGGGCGCGACGGCACATCGGGTGAGGGCGAGAAGTAGTGCGAGGACCTGCCCACGCCGGGCGACGGTAGCCTCCGGCCCGACCTCGGCCTCCGCCGCTGCGGGCGTCGGTCTGTACGCTCTCCGCATGGCTCCCTACAGCATCCGCGTGGTCGGCGACCCGGTCCTGCGGCAGCGCGCCGCCGAGGTCACGACCATCGACGGGCGCCTCGCCAAGCTGGCCGAGGACATGATCGCGACCATGTACGACGCTCCCGGGGTCGGGCTGGCGGCGCCCCAGGTGGGCGTCGAGAAGCGCATGTTCGTGTACGACGTGGGCGACGGGCCGTTCACGATCGTCAACCCAGAGATAGTCGACGGCGACGGTGAATGGGCGTACGAGGAGGGCTGCCTGTCGGTGCCGGGCCTGTCGTGGCAGATCGTGCGCGCCAAGCAGGTGCACCTCACCGGGGTCGACCTCGACGGCAACGACGTCTCCATCGAGGCCGACGAGCTGCTCGCCCGCTGCTTCCAGCACGAGCTCGACCACCTCGACGGCGTCCTCCTGCTGGAGCGCCTCGATCCGGCGACCCGGAAGCAGGCGCTCAAGACGATCCGCGAGCTCGGCATCGGCCCCTCGGTGCTGGCGGACGCCGAACCCAGGGGCGGCGGTCTCTCGCTCCGCTAGGCCGTCCGATCAGGCCGGGCCGGTCCCATGGCGCTCGCACCCGCACCGTCGCATCCCCGGCGGCTCGTGTTCCTGGGCACGCCCGAGTTCGCGACCGTGCCGCTGAGGGCGCTGGTCGACGCCGGCTGGGACGTCGTCCTGGTCGTGTCCCAGCCCGACAAGCGCCGGGGCCGCGGCGGCGGCCTGATGCCGTCACCGGTGAAGCGGGCGGCGCTCGACCTCGGGCTGCCGGTGTCCGACCGCGTCGACGACGTGCTCGACACCGGGGCCGACCTGGGGGTGGTGGCGGCGTTCGGCCGGCTCATCAAGCCCCACGTCCTGGAGCGGCTGCCGCTGGTCAACCTGCACTTCTCGCTGCTGCCCCGGTGGCGGGGCGCAGCGCCGGTCGAGCGGGCGATCCTGGCCGGCGACGAGCGCACGGGCGTCGACCTCATGGTGATCGAGGAGGGCCTCGACACGGGGGGCGTGTACGCCCGCTCCGAGGTCGCCATCGGCCCCGACGAGACCGCCGACGAGCTGCGCGCCCGACTGACGGCACTGGGGACCGAGCTGTTGCTCGCCAACCTGCGCGACGGGCTGCCGGAGCCGACGCCCCAGCGGGGTGAGCCGACGTATGCCAACAAGATCGATCCGGCCGAGCTGCAGATCGACTGGGGGTGGCCGGCGGTCGACATCCACCGGCTGGTCCGGATCGGCGGCGCCTGGACCACCCACCGGGGCCACCGGCTCAAGGTGTGGCGGACCGCACTCGCGCCTGGGGGGCCGGGTGACGTTCCCGTGCCCGCCGGCGACGGCCCGATCCAGTTGGTCGAGGTGCAGCCCGAGGGCGGTCGGCGGATGCCCGCACGGGCCTGGGCCAACGGCGTCCACTGGCGCCCGGGCGACCGGGTCGGAACCTGACCGGCCGCGAGTTGCGGGGTAGCGTCCGTCGCGTGCAGAAGCCGCAGCGGTTCCGCGCCCGGCTCCGGGACGCGGGCGGCGGGGGTGCGGTGTTCGACCTGCCCGACCGGGCGGCGGCCGCGCTGGGCGAACGCAAGCGTCCGCCGGTGACCGTCACCATTGGCGACCACACGTTCCGCACCACGGTGGCGGTGTATGGCGGCCAGCCCATGATCGGGGTCAGCAAGAGGCACCGGGCAGCGGCCGGGATCGGCGTCGGCGACACCTTCGACGTGCTGGTCGCGCTCGACGGCGAGCCCCGCGTGGTCGAAGTGCCGACCGACCTGGCCGAGGCACTGGCCGCCGACGGCGAGGCGCAGTCGGACTTCGACAAGCTGTCGTACACGCACCGCCGCGAGTACGTGGAGTGGATCGCGGAGGCCAAGCGGCCGGGGACCCGGGCACGGCGGGTCGCCGAGACCGTCGAACGGGTGCGGGCGGGCACGCGGAAGCGATGAGCGGGGCCGAGCCGCGCCGGCGGTGGCCGGCCAAGGTGCTGACGGTGTCGGACGGCGTGGTGGCCGGCACTCGTGAGGACCGCTCGGGCGCGGCGCTGGCCGACCGCCTGGGCTCCGCCGGCTTCGAGGTCGTGGGCCGATCGGTCAGCGCCGACGGCTCCGAGGCCGTGGCGGAGGCGCTGCGGGTGCTGGCCGACGGCTTCGCCGGCCTCATCGTGACCACGGGTGGTACGGGTTTCGGCCCCCGGGACCTGACGCCCGAGGGGACGCGGTCCGTGCTCGACCGGGAGGCGCCGGGGCTGGCCGAGGCCATGCGGCTGGTCAACCCGCGGGGTCGCCTGTCGCGGGCGACCGCAGGGACCATCGAACGGGCGCTGGTGCTCAACACGCCGGGATCGTCCTCCGGCGCCGTCGAGTGCCTCGATGCGGTGATCGACGTCGTGCCCCATGCGCTGGAACTGCTCGCCGGGGGCAGACCGCATTGAGGTGTCGCACGTCACTCGACAGAAATTAGAACGTGTTCTAATTTGGGACCGTGGCGCTCGCCCATACGCTGCCGGAGATGGTCGACACCGACCACGAGCACATGCTGCGGGCCGTCGAGCTCGCCGCTGGAGTCCGCGCCAGCACATCGCCCAATCCCTGGGTCGGCTGCGTGCTCGTCGCCGCGGACGGCCGGCGGGCCGAGGGGGCCACCCAGCCGCCCCCGGGCTCGCACGCCGAGGCGGCCGCCCTGGCCGACGCCGCGGCGGCGGGCGTCGACACGTGGGGCGCGACCGCGTACGTGACGCTGGAGCCCTGCAACCACCACGGCCGCACCCCGCCATGCGCCGATGCCCTGATCGACGCCGGCGTCGCCAGGGTGGTGGTGGGCGTCGCCGATCCCGACCCGCAGGTGCGGGGCCGGGGCATCGCGCGGCTGCGCGCCGCGGGCGTCGAGGTCACGACCGGCGTGGCCGCCGACGTCGTCACCGAGCTGCTCGCCCCCTACGTCAGGCACCGCGAGACCGGCCGCCCCTACGTCGTTCTCAAGCTCGCCGCCAGCCTCGACGGTCGCACCGCCGCCCCGGACGGCACCAGCCAGTGGATCACCGGCGAGGCGGCCCGAGCCGACGCGCACCGCCTGCGCGCCGAGAGCGACGCCGTCCTCGTCGGGGCGGGCACCGTGCGCGCCGACGATCCGGCGCTGACCGTTCGGCACGTACGCGGTCGCGACCCACTGCGGGTGGTTCTCGGGAAGGCGCCGCCGGACGCCAGGGTCCATCCGGCCCTCGAGCTGGCCGGCGATCTGGGCGACATCCTCGACGAACTGGGCCGGCGCGACGTGATCCAGCTGCTGGTCGAGGGCGGCGCGACGGTGGCCGGCGACTTCCACCGGGCCCGTCTGGTCGACCGCTACGTGGTCTACCTCGCGCCGGTCCTGTTCGGTGGAGACGACGCCGCCGGGTTGTTCACTGGACCCGCAGCCAGCACCATGGCCGACGTCTGGCGTGGCCGAATCGCCGGCGTCACGCACCTAGGCGACGACATGCGCGTCGACCTCGTCCCCTCCGTGAGGAGCGATCACTGATGTTCACCGGGATAATCGAGGAGCTGGGCTCGATCGTCTCGGTCGAGGGCCAGCGCATCCGCATCGCCGCGTCGCTGGTGACCGAGGACGCCAAGATCGGCGATTCGATCGCCGTCGACGGGTGTTGCGTCACCGTGGTCGACCAGGGACCCGGTTGGTGGGAAGCCGACATCAGCGACGAGACGCTGAAGCGGACCACGTTCGGTGAGCGCGAGCCGGGCGACCGGGTCAACCTCGAGCGTCCCGTCCGGATGAGCGATCGCCTCGGCGGGCACATCGTGCAGGGGCACGTCGACGCCGTCGGCGAGATCGTCGATCCCGTTCCCGACCTGCGGGTCCGGATGCCGCGCGATCTGCTTCGGTACGTGGTCGAGAAGGGCTCGATCGCCGTCGACGGCGTGAGCCTCACGGTCGTCGACGTGTTCGCCGACGGCTTCACGGTCGCGGTCATTCCCCACACCACCGCGGTCACGACGCTCGGCACCAAGCAGGCGGGCGACCGGGTGAACCTCGAGGTGGACGTGACCGTGAAGTACGTCGAGCGGCTGCTTGCCTGGAAGGATGTCTAGATGAGCTTCGCCAAGGTCGAGGATGCGATCACGGCCGTCGGGCGGGGCGAGATCGTCGTCGTGGTCGACGACGAGGACCGCGAGAACGAGGGCGACCTCATCATGGCGGCCGAGTTCGCCACCCCCGAGAAGATCGCCTTCTTCCTCCACCACACCTCCGGTGTCATCTGCGCGCCGGTGACCCGGGAGCGCGCCCGGGAGCTCGACCTCCCGCTGATGGTCGCCAACAACACCGAGACGATGCGCACGGCGTTCACCGTCAGCGTCGACTTCCGCCACGACACCACCACCGGCATCTCGGCCCACGACCGGGCGGCCACCGTCCGGGCGCTGGTCGATCCGGCGACCCGGCCACTGGACCTGCTGCGACCGGGCCACATCTTCCCGCTCGAGGCGCGCGACGGCGGCGTGCTGAAGCGGGCGGGACACACGGAGGCGGCGATCGACCTGGCCCGCATGGCCGGCCTCTATCCCGCTGGCGTGCTGTGCGAGCTGGTCAACGAGAGCAAGAACGACATGGCCCGGCTGCCCGAGCTCGGGCGCTTCGCCGAGGAGCACGGGCTGGTGCTGATCTCGATCGCCGACCTCATCCGCTACCGCCGCCAGACCGAGAAGCTCGTGCGGCGCGTGGCGGAGGCGCGCATTCCCACCGAGTGGGGCGAGTTCACCTGCTACGCGTACCAGTCGGTGCTCGACGGCGAGCACCACATCGCGTTCGTCAAGGGCGCGGTCCAGGGCCAGGACAACGTGCTGGTGCGGGTCCATTCCGAGTGCCTGACCGGCGACGTCTTCGGATCGATGCGCTGCGACTGCGGCCTGCAGCTCCAAGCGGCCATGAAGCAGGTGGCCGACGAGGGGATGGGCGCGGTCGTGTACCTCAGGGGCCACGAGGGCCGCGGGATCGGGATCGGCCACAAGTTGCTCGCGTACCAGCTGCAGGACCAGGGCCACGACACGGTCGATGCCAACATCGCGCTCGGCATGCCGGTCGACAGCCGCGAGTACGGCATCGGCGCCCAGATCCTGGTCGACCTGGGCATCACCACGATGCGGCTGCTGACCAACAACCCGTCGAAGAAGGGCGGCCTCGCCGGCTTCGGCCTGGAGATCACCGAGCGCGTGCCCCTGCAGACGGCGCCCAACGCCGAGAACATCGCCTACCTGCGCACCAAGCGGGAGCGCATGGGACACCTTCTCGAAGGCCTCGATGACGTGCTCTAGCGCGCCGCGCCGCCATGGCCGGTGAGGACGCCCGGGCCAACGCCCCCGACGGCCTCGACGGCTCCGGGTTGCGCGTCGGCGTCGTGCGGGCGCGCTGGAACGCCCCGATCGTCGAGCGGTTGGTCGGTGGCGTCCTTCGGGGGCTGAAGGAAGCCGGGGTGCCGGACGACGCCGTGGTGGAGATGTCGGTGCCCGGGTCGTTCGAGATCCCCTTCGGCGCCAACGTGCTCGCGCAGTCGGGTCGGGTCGACGCCGTGGTGTGCGTCGGGGCCGTGATCCGCGGCGAGACGACGCACTACGACCTCGTCGCGGGGGAGTGCGCCAGGGGCATCCAGGAGGTCCAGCTTGCCACCGGTGTCCCGGTGGCGTTCGGGGTGCTCACGACCGAGGACGAGGTCCAGGCGCTGGCCCGCTCCGAGGGCCCCGGCGGCCACAACGTCGGCGAGGAGGCCGCGCTGGTGGCCGTCGAGATGGCGGGCCACGTCCGCCGGTTCGGGCCCGTCGCCGATTCCTGCCGCGGAACTGGTGGCCCCAGCCACCAATCCCGCGGCAGGTTTTGACACCCGGGGCCCTACCCTCCGGGTCGTGTTGAAGCTCGTGCTCCCCAAGGGCTCGCTCGAGAGGGCCACGCTCGCGCTGTTCGAGGCCGCCGACCTCAGCGTGCGGCGGTCGTCGCAGGTGGAGTACAAGGCGTCGATCGCCGATCCGCGGATCGACGAGGTGCGCATCCTCCGGCCCCAGGAGATCCCGCGTTACGTGGGCGAAGGGCTCTTCGACCTCGGGATCGCGGGGCGGGACTGGGTGGAGGAGACCGAGAGCGACGTGGTGGTCCTGGGCGACCTCGCGTACTCGAAGGCCTCCGCGAACCCGTTCCGGATCGTCGTCGCCGTGGCCGACGACTCGCCGTGGGACAAGGTCGAGGACCTGCCCGACGGGGTGAAGGTCTCGACCGAGTACCCGGGCCTCGCGCGGCGGTTCTTCGCCGACCATGGCGTGCGGGCCGACGTCCGGCTGTCCTACGGGGCCACGGAGGCGAAGGTGCCCGACATCGTCGACTGCGTGGTCGACGGCACCGAGACCGGCCGCGCGCTGCGCGCCGCCAACCTCCGGATCATCGACGAGGTGCTCGCGAGCTTCACGGCACTGATCGCCAACCCGGCCTCCCACGCCGACCCGGCCAAGCGGCAGGCGATGCTGCAGCTCAAGGTCCTGCTCGACGGGGTGCTCGAGGCGCGCGGCAAGGTGCTGGTGAAGCTCAACGTCGGTGGCGACCGCTTGGCCGACGTGATCCGGCTGGTGCCGTCGATGAAGGCGCCGACCGTGTCGGAGCTCTCCGGCCAGGGCGGCTATGCGGTCGAGACGGTGGTGGCCAAGTCGGTGATCAACACGCTCATCCCCGCGCTCAAGGACGCAGGCGCCACCGACATCATCGAGCTGCCGCTGGCCAAGATCGTCCACTGAGCGCGTCGTCCGATGGCAGCCTTCGAGTCCGCCAGCGGTGTCGTCGAAGAGTTCGACGAGCAACGCGGGTTGGGCACGATCGTCGCCGACGATGGCGACGTGCTGCCGTTCCACTGCACGGCGCTCGCCGACGGCAGCCGGACGGTCGAGGCGGGCCGGCGCGTGCAGTTCGACGTGGTGCCGGGCCTGTCCGGCCGCTGGGAGGCGGCGCGGATCGTCAAGCTCTGACCAAGCCGAGCCAATGCGAACTTGCGGTGGCTACGGAGGTCATGGGGGCTCTAAGCGCCACAAGTTCGCCTCATGGGCGGGAGCCTGCGTCGGCCGAGGTCCCGCCGGCCGAGCGCGACGCCTCGACGAACGCCAGCTGGATCTGGTTGAGGGCCTGCCGCAGCGGCTGCTCGGCGTCACCCAGCCGTGAACCCAGGCCGGTCACCACGGCGGCGAAGGCGTCGATGGCCACGCGGGCGTCGTCGAGCTTGGGCTCGGGCTGTGACAGGTGCAGGGCCGCCAGCTCGTAGAACTGGAGCGCCTGTTGCCCGACCACCGATCCAGCTGGGGCGTCGAGCAGCTGCCGGCGGGCGCTGTCCACCTGGCGCGCGAACTCCTCGGCCTGGGCGCGTTCCTCGGGTGAGAGGTCGTCGAGGGAGGTGGGACCGGATGCTGGCGGGGCGGTGGGCGCGTCCTGCGGCGGCGACGCGGCATCGGGGGCGGGACGGCCGGGGCGTTCGACCGGATGTTCGCCGGAGGGCGTCCAGAGGCTCATGGCTTGGCTCGCTTACGATCGCTCGGTGTTCGGCGCCTGTTCTCGCGCGCGGGTGTGGACACGTCGGTCCTCACTGGTACCCTACGCCGGACAACCTCATGGGAAGCGGGCCCTTCGGGAGATCTCGATCTGCCGCGAAGGTCCCCACCCGGCCACCGGTCCAACGGCGGGCCATGTGCGTCCGGGTCGATCGGTCGCAGCGGGTTTGCCCGTAGCGGACGTCGGCTTCCCGGCGTCCGTGTCGTCGTTTTTGGGCCCGGATGTGAGGTGGACAGAGGAACCGGAAACACATGCGACGGAGGTGTCTGCGCATCGATGAGGAGTGAGCGGCGATAGCCACGCCGACCAACAACGAACCCCGGATCAATGACCGCATCCGCGCTCGCGAGGTGCGGCTGGTCGGTCCGGATGGCCAGCAGATCGGCATCGTTCCCTTGCCCGAGGCCTTGGCCACCGCCCGGGAGGCAGATCTCGACCTGGTCGAGGTCGCTGCCCAGGCGAATCCACCCGTCTGCCGGATCATGGATTACGGCAAGTACAAGTACGAGGCG
>Ga0081538_10000723_pt1 | contig 35973 bp, 46 predicted proteins | sample TabmetS5T2R1_FD_71022 | JGI IMG/M metagenome (GOLD analysis project Ga0081538, IMG submission 71022) | Tabebuia heterophylla rhizosphere microbial communities from the University of Puerto Rico - S5T2R1 | ecosystem: Host-associated > Plants > Roots > Rhizosphere ...
GAGCAGGAGCGTCCTCCGATGGCGCCGCACGTCTACTTCCACCACCGCGCGCGGGACGGCACGCACGGCGTCATGGTGAGCCAGTCGCCGGCCGGCCATCCGGCCGCCGAGGAGTACGAACCCGCAGGCGCCAACCCCTGGCGTGACATCGAGCGCGGCGGCCGGCCGATGCAGGTGCGCGATCCGGCCGAGGACTGGCAGCCAGCGCAGCTGCGGATGGAGCTTGACGGCACGCGGATCGGCATGCACTCGAACGACCTCGGTGCCGGCGCGCTCGCGGATCTGGCGGCGGGGCTCGTGCGCGCGCCCGCGGAGCCGCCGGACCTCGGCGCCTAGGCCCGCTCAACTGCGCGTGACAGAAGCCGGTCCGGCCGGAGCGGGCGCTTCCGGCTCGCTCAGCGTCAGCTGCCAGTCCGGCTCGCGCACCGAGTCGGCGACGGCGACGGCGACCAGCGCGGCGACGACCGCCGGGTCGAACTGCGTGCCGGCGCAGCGCTCGAGCTCGGCGATCGCGTCGGCGACCGGCAGCGCCCGGCGGTACGAGCGGTTGGTCGTCATCGCGTTGTACGCGTCGCACGCCGAGACGATGCGGGCCGCGAGCGGGATCTCCTCGCCGGCGAGGCCGTCCGGGTAGCCGCCGCCGTCCCAGCGCTCGTGCGACGCCCGCACCACGACGCCGATCCGCGTCAGCACGCCGCCGACGCGCTCGAGCATCCGCTGCCCCTCGATCGTGTGCGTCTTCATCACGGCCCACTCGGCGTCGTCGAGCGGGCCCGGCTTGTTGATGATCGCGTTCGGGATCCGGATCTTGCCGACGTCGTGCAGCAGCGCGCCGAACTCTGCGCCGCGGCGGGTCTCGTCGTCGACGTTCAGCGCGTCGGCCACGTGCAGCGTGAGCTCGACGACGTCGCGCGTGTGGTCGCCCGTGTACTGGTCGTCGGCCTCGATCACGTCGCCGAGCAGCAGCGCTGTGCCCTTGTAGGCCTGCGAGAGCTCGATCGCGCCGTCGATCCGCGCCTCGCGCTCGCGCGCGAACAGGCCGAAGAGGGCGACGAGCGGCAGCACGAGCAGCGCCGCGTACGGCTGCGCGGCGGCGCCGAACGCGGCCAGCAGCCCGACCGGGGCGAGCAGCGCGTCGACGCGGTAGACGAGCGCGAGCTCGTGGCGCATCACGACCGGGCGCACCCCGAGCGACAGCCACGAGCGTGCGACCGCGATCAGCGCATCGCCCGCGAGCTGCGCGATCAGCGCGAGCGCGAAGAACGGCGCGTGCTCCCACTCCGGCGTCTGCGCGCCCGCCAGCACCAGCACGAGCGCCGGCGCGACGCTGAACCACGCGTCGGCGAGCGTCGCGCGTGCACGCCGCGGGCCGGTGCCGGCGCTCAGCGCGCGCCCGGCGTCGGTGAGCACCATCGCGCTCGCCACGAGCAGCGGCACGAGCGGCGTCGGCACCAGCAGCAGCATCGGCACGAACACGACCTGCGTCGGCACCACGCTGCCCGCGCCACTCGAGAACTCGACGCGGGCGACGACCGCGTACGCGACAGCGAGCAACGCCGCTAGCGCGGGGTCGAAGGCGCGCTCGGCGGGAGCGAGCAGCGCCAGCGCTCCCGCGACGACCACGAACGCGGCGCTGAAGCCGGCGTTCGTGACGCGTTCGCGCCGCGCGAGCGCATGCCGGTCGCGCTCGCGCGTGTCGGCGAGCAGGCGCTCGAGCTCGGGCACCATGTCGCTTCTCGAGACGGACATCTGTCCAGACGCGCGCCGGGTAGCCGGCATGCTGCCGGGCTTTCGACGCATGTCCTATCTACTCGGCACCCTCCGGCACCGACTTGAGGAGCGAGGAACGGACTCCTCGCAAGACAAAGCAACGGAGGTACCGGATGGGATCAATCAAGCGCGCCGCAGGTGCGCTGGCCGCGGCGGCAGCCGTGGTCTTGGCGACCGCCGCTCCGGCTGACGCCGGGGTGCTGGTGGCCTCGGCGCGGGACTGCGACGCGAAGCCGTCGTCGCAGGTCTTCCTGCGCTGGCTCGATCCCCTGCGCTACGAGCAGGCTCCCGGTGGCGACGCCGAGTCCGCGAGCGGGTGGACGCTCGAGCGCGGCGCACGGATCGTGTCCGGCAACGAGCCGTGGAGGATCGGCGGACGCGACGACGGATCGTCGCTGCTGCTCCCGCGCGGTTCGAGCGCCACGACCGGCGTCATGTGCGTCGGCCTCGGGCATCCCGTCATGCGCTTCTTCGCCCGGCGGTCGAGCGGCTGGCTGCTCGACTCGCTCAAGGTGGAGGTGCTGTTCGAGGGCGCGGGCGGCCGGGTCGCAAGCCTGCCGATCGGCCTGGTGCTGGCCGGGGGCTCGTGGCAGCCTACGCTGCCCTTCCCGGTAGTTGCCAGCCTGCTGCCGCTGCTGCCGGGCGAGCAGACGCCCGTCGCCTTCCGGTTCACTCCGCTTGGCTCGGGCAGCTGGCAGATCGACGACGTGTACGTCGATCCCTGGCGTTCGAGGTAGCAAGCTCGGGGAGGCGGGTCCCTGATTGGGACCCGCCCACCCCGCCGCTCAGCCTGGATCAGCGCGTGCGCAGCTTGCGCGTGCGCGTCCGCTCCTCCTGCTTCTCGACGACGTTCTGGATCAGCCTGAGGATCTCCGGCGGTCCGCTCGCCTTCACCGTGCCGGACTCGAAGGCCTCGCGCCAGTGGCGCACCTTGCCGTCCTCGGCGAGCTCGTTGAAGTGCGAGCGCGGCACCGACAGGCGAACCTTGGCGTCCGATGCGATGTCGCGCGTCACCTTCGGCCCCGGCACCTCGACCCGGAACAGCTGGATGTCGCCGCGACCGCGCAGTTCGAGCTCGATCACCAGCTTGAGCTTCTGCAGCGCCGGCACTTCCTGCTGAAAGGAGAACACGGCCGACTCGATCAGGCTCTTGGTCTCGGCGGTCGACATGCGATGCGGGATCCTATCTCCCGCCATGGGCTACGAACATCTCCTCTACGAGCAGGACGGGCCGGTCACGGTCATCACGATCGACCGCCCCGAGCGCATGAACGCGATCGGCCCGGTGCTCGCGCGCGAGCTGCTCGAGGCATGGACGCGGTTCCGTGACGACGACGCCGCGCTGGTGGCGGTGCTGACCGGCGCCGGCGACGAAGCGTTCTGCGCCGGCGGCGATCTCAAGGACGCGTTGGCGGGCGAGCTGGTGGTGCCGCTCGCGCCCGCCGAGCGCGCCGCGCACGTCCGTGGCGAGCGGCCTGGGATGCTCGGGCCGACGCGCTGGACGGATCTGCACAAGCCGACGATCGCCGCGGTCAACGGCGTCGCCTACGCGGGCGGGCTCGAGTGGGCCTGCTGGACCGACCTGTGCATCGCCGACGCGCACGCGACGTTCGGCGTCACCTGCCGGCGCTGGAACATCGGGCTCGGCGACGGCGGCACGCAGCGGCTGCCGCGAATCGTCGGCTACCGCGTCGCGATGGAGCTGATCCTGACCGGCCGCGTCATCGACGCGCACGAGGCCCAGCGGATCGGGCTCGTCAACGAGGTCGTCCCGAGCGGGACGTGCCGGCAGCGGGCGCGCGATCTCGCGCACGCGATCGCCGCTCTGCCCCAGCCGGCGATCCACACCGACAAGGAGGCGGCGGCGCGCGGCTTCGGCCGCCCGCTCGAAGAGGGGCTGCGGATCGAGGCCGAGTGCTTCGACCGGCTGATCGAAGGGCCGGAGATGGCGGAGGGGCTGCGCCGGTTCAACGAGCGCGACCATCCCGACCGCGCGCCCGCGGGCGCGCCGGCGACGCCGGGGCTCGCGCGGCCGCGGGCGCGCTCGCCGGAGGGTTCACGAACGCGGCGCGAGCGGGAATCATCAAGGTAGATGCTGGCCGCCACGATCACGATCTGGACGATGTTCTCGCTCTGGATCATCGCGCCGCACGCTGGTCTCCGGCGCGGGATCGCGCGCGTTGCGGGAATCCTGTGCGCCGTCGAGATCGCCATGCTGCTCACCTGGAGCTATGGCGTCCACGGCTGCATCGAGCGGACGTGCGCGCCGCTGGGGCAGGCGGCGGGGATCGCGGCGCGCGCCGACATACCAGTGCTGGCCGCGGCCTTCCTCGTCTTCGTGGGCCTCCGCTGGCGGCGCGCTCAGCCGGGTCCGTAGGGCCCGCCGACGTCGCGCCAGACCGACGGGCGCGGGTCGTCCGCCTGCGGCGGGCGCGGCTTGGCCTCTTCGAGCGTGCCGTGCGGGCGCGTCGCCGGGACGCCGACCTTCACGACCGCCCACTCGCCGTCGCCGCGCTCGCGCACGATCCACGAGTGCGTCGCGCGATCGGGGTGCTCCGCGGCGAGCCGGCGGCATTCGGCGAGCGCTTCCTCGCGTGTCATGCGGGGATCGTACGCGCTGGCTCCTGTCATCGTGTGGGGCATGTCCTCGGGCCCGCGCAGCGTCAAGATCGGCGAGAACGAGCGCGGCGGCTGGTCGTCCGAGCGCCCGCGCCGGCCTGGTGAGCCCGAGCGCCCCGAGCGCAAGGCCGACGTGAGCGTGCGCGGGCGGGTGCTCTCGCCCAGCGACTCGTTGCGCTACTCGCCCGGCAGCCTGGTGCTGGTGGCGTGCGCCGACGCGGCGACGCGCGACGCCTTCTGCGCGCGCGTGATCACCGACACTGCGGCGCTGCTCTCGCTCGGCAAGGTGCGCGCGCTGCTCGCCGGCCGGGTCGAGGCCGGCGAGATCGAGGAGAAGGGGCAGGCGCTGCTCGATGCCGCGGCGAAGAAGCGGTTCGCCGAGGGTCAGACGGTGGTGATAGCGCTCGAGACGCTCGACGCCGACGAGCGCGAGCGCTACGTGCGCATGGCGCACGCCGCCAACCGGCCGCGCCACTTGATCCTCGTCGAGGCCGGCAAGGACAAGGTCGCCGACGACGACCGCGCCGCGCTCGGCGAGCTGCGCACGCGGCTCGACGCCGGTGAGCTCGGCCAGGAGGGCTTCGTGACGTCGCTGCGGCTGGGCGGGGCGACCGTGTCCGAGCTCAAGCGGATCGTGTTCGCCCCGCCGCCGCGCGACGACTGACGGCTACTGACGCGGAGGCAGCTGCTGGACCGCCCAGCCGTTGCCGTCGGGATCGCGGAAGAAGACGAACCGGCCCCACGGGAAGTCCTGGACCTCGCTCACCTCGACGCCGCGCTCGGACAGCTCCGCGTGCGCCGCCTCGATGTCCTGGACCACCATCTGGAGCCCCTGGGCCGAGCCGGGCTCGGTGTCGATGACGCCCTTGCCGAGCGCGATCGAGCAGGCGGACCCGGGCGGCGTGAGCTGGACGAACCGGATGTCCTCGCTCACCACGTGGTCATGGTCGGCGTTGAAGCCCGCCTGCCGCGTGTAGAAGTCCTTCGCGCGGTCGACGTCCGAGACGGGGATCCCGATCAGCTCGATCTTCCAGTCCACGCTGCGCCTGCCTCTCGTTCGGGGGATTGACGGCGCGGCAGGCTACAAGGGAGAGCGCCTGAGCGCGCGGCCGCTGGAGCGTGCTACGTGGCGAGCGCGAGCAGCGTGTAGACAGCGCACGACAGCACGACGATCACGACCAGCACCTTCAGGACCTCGCCGAACGACAGCTCCTGCTCCCGCCCCACGCGCGTGAGGCGGAGGAAGATACCCGCGGCGAGCCCGACCAGGAGCAGCACGGCGACGCCTCCGACCCAGATGGCGACGAACTCGCTCACTGGTCGCCGAGCGTAGCCGGATGAACCGCGGCGGCGCGTAGAGTTGGGTGGGTGGGAGACGCACAGCGCATGCGCCTGGCGGGCGGCCTGATCAGTGCCGCCCACCTCAGCTGCGGGCTCGCCGGTTGGCTTGCGTTCGACGTGCCCGGCGCGCTGCTGCTGTTCGGGCTGTGCGCCGCCATCTGGCTTGCGCTCGCGTTGCTCGCGTCGCCGCTGATGCAGCGGCCGCCCGACGGCGACGGCGGCATCGGCACGCACGGTGATGGCGACACGCCGCCGCAACCGCCGTGGTGGCCGGACTTCGAGCGCGAGTTCCGCGACTACGCGGCGCGACCGCACGAGGTCGCGCGCCGTTGACGCGAGCTGTCCATCCGCGCCTCCTCCGTTCGTGTTAGGGGTGTCCATTCCGAACAGGAGGAACCCATGAAGTACATGCTGCTGATCCACCAGGGCACCGCTCCGACGCCGCGCAACCCGGACGCGTGGGCCCGCCTGTCCGAGGACGAGCAGAACGCGGTCTTCGCCGACTATAAGGCGATCAACGAGACCCCCGGCGTGTCGCCGGGCCTGCAGCTCGAGCAGCCCGAGACCGCGACCACGGTCCGCGTCGAGGACGGCCGGACGCTTACGACCGACGGGCCGTTCGTCGCGATCAAGGAGGCGCTCGCCGGCTACCTCGTGTTCGAGGCGGACGACCTCGACGCGGCGATCGAGCTCGCGGCCCGGATCCCCGCGGCGCGCCTCGGCGGCGCCGTCGAGGTGCGGCCGATCGTGGAGTGGTAGCGATCCTCGAGCAGGTCTTCCGCGACGAGTGGGGCCGCGTCGTCGCGAGCCTCATCGGCCTCCTCGGCGACTTCGAGCTCGCCGAGGAGGCCGCCCAGGAGGCGTTCGCGATCGCCGCCGCCCGCTGGCCGCACGACGGGACGCCGCCGAACCCGCGCGGCTGGCTGGTGACCACCGCCCGCAACCGCGCGATCGACCGCATCCGGCGCGATCGCACGCTCGCGGCGAAGCTGCCACTGCTCGACGTCCCGCAGACGACTGAGGACATCGTGGACGAGACGACGATCCCCGACGAGCGGCTCGAGCTGATCTTCACCTGCTGCCATCCGGCGCTGGCGCTCGACGCCCAGGTCGCGTTGACGCTGCGTACGCTAGGCGGCCTGACGACGGAGGAGATCGCGCGCGCCTTCCTCGTCCCCGAGCCGACGATGGCCAAGCGGCTCGTCCGCGCGAAGGCGAAGATCCGCGCCGCCGGGATCCCGTTCCGCGTGCCGCCGGACCACCTGCTGCCCGACCGGCTCGCCGCGGTGCTCGCCGTCGTGTACCTGATCTTCAACGAGGGCTACGGCGGCCGCAACGAGCTCGCGACGGAGGCGATCCGGCTCGGCCGAGCGCTCGCGGAGCTGATGCCCGACGAGCCCGAGGTGCGCGGGCTCCTGACGCTGATGCTGGTCAACGACGCCCGCCGCGACGCGCGCTTCGCCGACGGCACGGTGGTCCTGCTGCGCGACCAGGACCGGTCGCTGTGGAACCACGAGCAGATCGCGGCCGGCCGGACCGAGCTCGAGCGCGCGCTGGCGCTCGGCGGTCGCGGCCCCTACGTGGTGCAGGCCGCGCTCGCGGTGCTGCACTCGGAGGAGCCGCAGGACTGGCCGCAGATCGCCGCGCTCTACGGCGAGCTCGCGCGCCTAACGGGCTCTACGGTCGTCGAGCTCAACCAGGCCGTCGCGATCGGCGAGACCGGCGACGTCGAGGCGGCGCTCGCGCTGGCCGACAGCCTCGACCTCGACCGCTACCACTACCTGCACGCGACGCGGGCCGAGCTGCTGCGCCGGCTCGACCGCGTCGACGACGCGCGCGCGGCCTACGACCGCGCGCTCGAGCTCGTGCACTCCGACGCCGAGCGGAGGTTCCTCGAGCGGCGGCGGGCCGAGCTCGGTGGCTGACCGGGAATACCCGCGCGTGCCGCGCCGTCCCACGCCTATGCCCCTTGCAATCGACGCCCTGGAAGAGAGCTTCGACGCCGTAGCCCCGCGCGGCCGCGAGCTCATGGACATCTTCTACGCCCGCCTGTTCGCCGCCGCGCCCGCGGCCGAGCCGCTGTTCGCCGGCACGGACATGCGACGCCAGAAGAGCATGCTCCTCGCGGCGCTCGGCCTCGTGCGCAAGTCGCTGCGCGACCTCAACACGCTCATGCCGGCGCTGCGCGAGCTGGGCGCGCGCCACGTCGCCTACGGCGCGCAGCCGGAGCACTACCCGATCGTCGGCCGCGTGCTGATCGACGCGATGGCAGAAGTGGCCGGCAGCGCCTGGCGCCCCGAGTACGAGCAGGCGTGGGCGGAGGCGTTCGGCGTGCTCGCGGACGCGATGATCGCGGGCGCGGAAGAGGCACAGCTGCGCGACGCCGCCTGACGTCGGCGATCTAGTGCGCGGCCGGCCGGCCGACCAGCTCGACGCGCACGCCGTCCGCGTACGGGAACGGCAGCACGCCGGCGATCACGTTCGCGCGCGCGCCGACCCATGCGGTCCGCGTCCCGGCGGTGACCCGGGCGCCGGTGACGCCGTCGGGGACGACGCCGTAGATCGCGGCCTTGCCGGGCAGCAGCGGCGCCACGCGCCAGAAGTCGGCGTCCCGCCGCCGGCGCAGCATGCACTCGGCGTCGGCCGGCGGATGCCGCGGCACGGCGGCGATGCAGACGCCGTTCGCGGGTGCGCAGCGCTCGGAGCCGCGCGCCACCACCGGCACGGCCCAAAAGTCGACGCCGCCGTCGCCGCCCCAGCGGCGCGCGCCGCTCACGACGACGCCGTCGAACCGGTAATCCGCGCCGAGGTCGAGCGCGCGGCGCACGGGCTGCGGCAGCTCGAACCGCTCGTCGGGCGCGCGCCGCAGCACCGCGACGCGCTCGAGCAGCTCGGGCGCGACCGTGCGCCGGCAGATCTCGAGCCACGGCCGCTCGAACCCGACGCGGACGGGCGTGCCGGGCGGGACGCCGAGCCGCGTTGCGTAGACGTTGTCGACCACGCTCGCGCTCGCGCTGCGGTCGCCGGCGGTCAGCGTGACGCGGCCGACGGCGGCGGGAGCGATGCCGGCGATCAGCCCCTGCGGCGTGCGGGCGAGCGCACGTCCGGCCCGGATGTCGGCGCGCCTGAAGCAGCGATAGCTGCTCGCGCCCGCGGCGACCAGGCAAGCGCCGCCGTCGACCGGCGCGCAGCTCGCCCTGCCGGACGCTCCGAGCGCGGGAACGACCACGAGCCCGGTGCGGTAGCCGGCGCGCCATGCGCGGGCCGCCGCGGACTCCCCGCGCACGTCCATGCCGCCGCAGCCGGCGATCGGGAGCATCGGCGCCGGCGGCGCGACGAGGCTCGCCCGCCGCGTGCCGTCGGGCTGCGCGCGATCGCCGCCGCCTCCCGCCACAACGACGGCGACCGCGGCGAGGGCGGCCAGCGCGACGCCGAGCAGGGCGAGCGGTGCGCGCGGCCGTTCGTGCCGGCGGGACGCGCGAAAGCGCGCCGCCGCGACGAGCTCCTCCTCGAGTTCGCCGACGAACCGCTCGCCGGGCGCGAGCGCCGCCAGCCCGAGCCGCCGGCGCGCGCGATCCTCGACCGCGCCGCGGCGCCGCGCCTCCTCCAGCAACCGCCGCGCGATCTCCCGCAGCCAGTCGGCCGCGGGCCCGCGCTCGGGATCGAAGCGGTGCGCCGCGTCCAGCGCGGCGGCGAAGGTCTCGGCGCACAGATCGGCGGCGAGCGCCGGGTCGCGCGTCCGCTGGGCGAACTGCTCGAGCAGCTCGTCGACGTGGCGGCGGTAGAAGGCAGCGAACGCGTCAGGCTCGTCGTCGATGCCCGCGAGGATCGCCTCGTCGTCCATCCGAGCGCCTCACTCCGGTGTGAGCCCGCGCGTCTCCCACCAGGCGTCGCCGTAGTGGATCGTCAGCTCGTCGCCCGGCTCGATCGTCCGGAGCGCGACGAACTCGATCGTGCTCGGCTCCTCCTGCACGTACTCCACGTTCGGGTCCTCGGAGTGGTTGTAGAGCATCCCGTAGCCGAGCACGAGCAGGACGTCGCCCTCCTTGACCGACGTGTAGGCGTAGTCGCCGAGCCGTCCGGACACCTCCGAGTCCGGCACCTGCACCGTCGGGCAGCGCTCGACGACGTCGCCCTTGACGAAGCGGCGCGTCGCGTAGACGCCGCGGCCGTGAGGCCCGGGCTTGACCGCGAGACCCGAACCAGGGGCGCTCATGCCGGCAACACCCCGGCGCGCGCGGCCTCGACCTCGCGCCGGAAGGCCGCGGTCAGCAGCTCGTAGTCGATGCCGAGGTTGAGCATCGCGAAGCCCAGCTCGGCGTACCGCCGGGCGAGCTCGCCCGAGCGCGTGTGCATGCCCGCCGCGATCCCGGCCGCCCGGCTCGCGCTCAGGATGCGGTCGATCGCATCGACGTGGCGCGGATCGTCGGCAGCGCCGGCGAGCGGGATGCCGAGCCCGAGCGCGAGGTCCGCGGGACCGACGTAGAGCGCGTCGAGCCCTGGCGTCGCCGCGATCTCGTCGACGTTCTCGAGCCCGGCGGCCGTCTCGATCTGCGCGATGCACACCACCTCGGCCGCGAGGTCGTCGGGATCGCGGGAGCCGATCGCCGCGGCGGCGCGGATCGGACCGTACGAACGCTTGCCGGCCGGCGGGAAGCGACATGACTCGACGGCGCGGGCGGCCTGCGCGCCGTCGTCGACCATCGGGATCATGACTCCGAGCGCGCCGGCGTCGAGCGTGCGCATCACGAGCCACGGCTCGTTGCCCGGGACGCGCACGAGCGGGCTGCACCCGGCGGCGCCCGCCGCGCGGATCATCGCCACCATCGCCGCGTAGTCGACCAGCCCGTGCTGCTGGTCGATCAGGACGTAGTCGATGTCGAGCGCGCCGGCCAGCTCGACCACGAACGGATCGGGGATGCCGCACCAGAGCCCGAAGGCGGGCCGGTCCGCCGACCACGCGCGCTTGATCCGGTTGACGCCTGCCATCGTCCGCTGTTCCCTCCCCTGGCCCGTTGGAATGCAAGCGACTGTAATGGGAGCACGATGCGAAAGCTGATCTACTCGATGACCGTCTCGCTCGACGGTTTCATCGCCGACCCCGGCGGCGAGATCGACTGGACGGCGCCGGACGACGAGCTGCACCGGTTCCACAACGAGCGGGTGCGCGAGCTCGGCGCGATCCTGTGCGGACGGCGCCTCTACGAGGTGATGGTCTACTGGGAGACCGCGCACGAGAACCCCGGGATCGGTGAGACCGAGCTCGAGTTCGCGCGCATCTGGCAGGCGCTGCCGAAGGTCGTCTTCTCCTCGACGCTACGCAGCGTCGAGGGCAACGCCCGGCTCGCCACGCGCGAGGTCGGCGAAGAGGTCGCGGCGCTGAAGGAGCAGCCGGGCAAGGACCTGGAGGTCGGCGGCGCCCGCCTGGCGGCTGCATGCATCGAGCGCGACCTCGTCGACGACTACCGGCTCTTCGTCAGCCCGGTCGTGCTCGGCGGCGGCACGCCGTTGTTCCCGCCGCTCGAGGCGCGCATCGACCTCGAGCTCGTCGAGACGCGCACGTTCGGCTCGCGCGTCGTCTACATGCGGTACCGGCGCCGCTGACGCGCGTCCAGGATCGCCGGCAGCGGGCGCGTGTTGAGGACGTCCGCGGCCGTCGCCCAGCCGCGCCGCGCGGTCTGCACCGACAGCTCGATGTAGTCGAGCGCGCGGACCGAGTGCGCGTCGGTCGAGCAGACGATTGGGACGCCGGCGCGCACCGCTTCGCGGACGTGCTCGCCGCGCAGGTCGAGCCGGTCCGGGAGCCCGTTGACCTCGAGCGCGACGCCTTCCTCGAGCGCAACCGCGAACGCGCGCTCGAGGTCGAGCGCGTTCTCCGGGCGGCGGTTGATGAGCCGGCCCGTGGGATGGCTCAGGCAGCGCACGTACGGGTTGCGCAGCGCCTCCTCGACGCGCCTGGTCATCTCACGCTTCGGCATCCGCTGGCCGCCGTGGACGCTCGCCTGGACCCAGTCGAGCTCGGCCAGCACGTCGTCGGGAAGGTCGAGCCGCCCGTCGGCGAGGATGTCGCACTCGATGCCGCGCAGGATGCGGAACGGCGCCAGCAGCTCGTTCGCCGCCGCGATCTCCTCCCCCTGGCGGCGGACGTCGTCGGCCGTGAGGCCTGGGACGGCGCCGACCGCCGGCGTGTGGTCGCAGATCGCGAGGTAGTCGTAGCCGCGCTCGCGCGCCGCGCGGCCCATCTCCGCGACGCTCGCCCTGCCGTCCGACCACGTCGTGTGGCAGTGCAGGTCGCCGCGGATGTCGGTCGGCTCGACGAGCGCCGGCGGCGCGCCGCGGAACGGCTCCTCGCGCAGCTCCGGCGGACACCAGGGAACGCCGAGCGCCTCGTAGACCGCGGCCTCGCCGGGCGCGTCCGGCAGCGGCTCGAGCGCGGCGACGTACGCCGCCGTGCCGGTCGCGCGCACCAGCGCGGTCCCGAAGCGCTCGGGCTCGGCGACGACGAGCTCGACCGGCACGCCCTCGACGGTGACCCCGGCGGCACGCCGCGCGCTCTCCTCGACCACGGCGACGATCTGCGGCAGTTCGGCGAAGCGCCCGATCGCCGGGGCCGGATCGGTCGCGGCGCAGACGACCGCCAGCCGCTCGCACGAGTCGCGCCGGCGCCGCACGTCGCCGGCGGGCTCGGCGTCGAGCGCGTCCGCGATCCCGTCCACGAGCTCGCGCGCGCGTACGAGCAAGAGCCCGCGCTGCGGCCGCGGCTCGAACTCGCGGGCGAGCGCCTCGAGCAGCCGCGCCTCGGTCTTCGGCCCGATCCCGGGCGCGGTCCGCAGCCGACCGGCGGCGGCGGCCTCGCGCAACTCGTCGGGCGTGCGCACGCCGAGCGCCCGGGCGATCTCGACCGATCGCCTGGCGCTCAGCCCGAGATAGCGGCCAAGGCCGACGAGGCCTGGCGCGAGCTCGCGCTCGAGCTCGGCCAGCTCGGCGATCTCGCCCGTCTCGACGAGCTCGCGCAGCCGCGCCTCGATCCCGGGCCCGATCCCGCGCAGCTCGCGCACCCGGCCGCCGCGCAGGAGCTCGGCGACCGGGACCGCCGCTGCGCGGATCGTCTCGGCCGCGCGGCGGTAGGCGCGCGCGGTGTAGGGGTTCGCCTCGGACAGCTCCAGCAGCGACGCGAACGCCTCCAGGCGGTCGGCGATCCGGGGATTGTCCACTCAGTCCGCTCGCGCCGCCGGTGGTGTCGCCGTCACGCACCCGGGCCTGGGCGCTTCAGGCCGCCCTGCGCGACCACCCGGCCGGAGGCGCCCGTGATGGCGATACTCATCGCGACCAGGGCGTCACGGGGCGCTCCAACCGCGCGCCGTCGACGACGATGTCGACGCGCTCGTTGAAGAACGCCATGCGGCCGGTCACCTCGACCGCGTCGCGTAGCGGCTCGCGGTAGCTCCAGACGAGGTCGTCCTCGCCCGCGACCGACCAGTAGGACGCCTGGCCCTTGTACGCGCACCACGTCTTCGTGTCGCTCGGCCGCAGCGCGTCCGTCCGCACGTCCTCGCGCGGCAGGTAGTAGCGGACCGGCAGCGGGGGCTCGAACAGCAGGAACGGCTCGGACGACTCGGCGAGCAGCTCGCCGTCGCGCTCGATCCGGACGTGGCGCGAGCTGTGCACGATATCGATCCGGTGGAACGGGTCGCGCGGGTGCGCGAAGTTGCGCTCGTCCTCCTCGAACCACGCGTCGAACGCCTGGAAGTCGAGCACCACGTAGCCGGCCAGGTCGGCGTCGGAGGGCCGGAAAGCAGCCGCCTCGCGCTGCTCCGCGCCGCAACGCACCGTCAGCGGCTCACCCGCGCTCGTGTGGACCGAGAACGGAATGCGCGGATCGAGCACGCGCCGCCCCACGAGCTGCGATCCCTCGAGCGACTCCGCGGCGGGCGGCTCGCTCGCAGCCGACGCGGCGCTCAGCTCCGCGTCGACGTCGCCGACGGGGACGGCGTACGACGGCACGACCCGCTTGGGCTCCCAGACGAGCAGCGCGCCGGTGCTGTCGACGACGGTGCGGCCGCCGAGCTGCGCCCGGATCCGCTTGTCGATCGGCTCGTGGCGGAGCGAGTCGAGCTCCCCCATGACCAGATCCCGTACCCGCACGCTCATCCCACGCACGAGTATCCCATCCCGGGACGCGGTCAGGGATCGAGCGGGAACCTGTCGCTCTGGAACGTGATGTCGACCGAGCCGCCGAGCGTCGCGACGGCGGGCGGCGAAGCCGCGGCGTCGATGCGGCCCTTGTCGACCACGATCCGATTGATGCCGAACAGCTGCATCGTCCCGGCGAGGCACATGATCGCCGCGCAGATCGTCGCGAGCAGGACGAGGCGTGAGGAGTTCACGCGAGCGATGGTGGCGCGCGCCGGGCCGATCGCGGCTCGCACCTAGGGTGGAGCCGTCTCACACAGAGCGCGCCAAGGCCTCGCGGTCGTGCTCGCCGAGCCGCATGACGAACTCCACGCCGAGCGTGGCGTACGGGTCAGCGCCTGGCGTCGAGTTCGGCGTAGCGCCGGGCGAACGCAGCGGCCGCCTCGTCGGGCGACCAGGCGCTGAGCTCGAGCTCGAGCGGCTCGACGCCCTCGAGCTCAGGCCAGTGCCAGGTCTCCGCGCTGAACGCGCGCCGTTCGGTCGCGAGCAGCGCGCGGTCGGCCGGCTTGATCTCCGGCACGTCGGGCTTGATGCCGAAGCGGTCGCGCAGCGCCCGCTCGAGGTGGTCCTCGGCCTCCCTGAACGCGGCCCCGAGCGGGCTGCGGTGCTTGAGCGGGTGCGGCATGTCCCCTAGATATGCCTCGCCGGCGTCGTGCATCAGCGCCGCGAACGCGTCCTCGGCGTCGCCGCCGCGCTCCTCGACCAGCCGGGACACGATCACAGAGTGCTGCGCCACCGAGTAGAAGACGCGGCAGTGGCCGCCGAAGCGGCACTGGTTCGCGAGCGCGCGCGCGATGTCACCGGCATCGAGCTGCTCCGGGTCGGGATCGAACGGGTTCACCCAGCGCCCCGACACGGTCTGCAGGTACGGGCCGGGCGCCGGCGGGGAGTGATCGGGGACGGCCATGCAAGGTATGGTAAGTCATTCGTATGACCCGCCTCCCAGACCGACCACGGGTGTGAGCTTCTACACCTGGGACGGATAGCGGACGGGTGCAGTAGCGCGGACGATCAGCCGCATGGAACCCACGCACAGCACCCGAGTCCTCGTAGTCGCAAACCGCACCGCGGCCACGCCGCGCCTCCTCGAGGCGCTCCGCCGCCGCGCCCGCGAGAGCCCGTGCGAGTTCGCCCTCCTGATCCCCGACGTCACCGACCGCAAGACGGCCGACTGGACACTCGAGACGGCGCTCCGGCTGATGCAGCAGGCGGTCGGCGCGAAGGTGGAGGGACTCGTCGGCGGCCCTGACCCGTTCGAGTCCGTCCAGGCCGCGGTGCGGCGGGACAGCTTCGACGAGATCATGATCTCGACGCTGCCGCGCCGCAAGTCGAAGTGGCTCCGCCGCGACCTGATCGGGCGCGTCGAGGGGCTCGGCCTGCCCGTCACCGCGATCGTCCCGTCCGGAGGCAAGCTCTCGCGTGAGGAGGAGCTGACGCTCGGGCTGGGCGCCGCCCTGTGATCGAGGAGCTCAGCGGCCAGCCTGCTCGAATTGGGCCGGCTCGACGATCGAGATCGACTCGACGCGCGCGGCCCCCTCCAGCGCCGGCGCGGCACCGTCGGCGCGCAGCGTCGCAGCGACGTCCGACAGCGACCCCGGTACCGGTGCACGCCCGAGTGACGCACGGCGAACTGAAAACTCGAGTGCACCGGGTCTGCGCGATAAGTGCCGGAAAAGGGCCGGACTGCGACTGCCGCCATGAGAATCCTCCTGGGTCTGCTCGGCTGTTGGCAGGTCTGACAGCGCGGCCGGCCGCCCCGTGACAGCTCAGAGATGGCCGAGCTTGTCGGGGTTCCTCACCATGCGCACGGTCTGGATCCGGCCGTCGACGACATCCACCGTGAGCACCTCCCAGACCCGGACCTCGGCCCGCTGCTCGGCAACGACGCGCTCGGGTCGGCGGAGGCCGGCGAGGTCTCGTATGACGAGCGCGGCGAGCTCGTTCGCGTCGAGGTCGCCGGACTTCAGGAGCGCCAGCGACTTCTCGACCGCGCGCCGCTCTTCCTCGCCGTACTGCTCCTCGCCCGCGCCTCGCAGCACGCGGCCGGGCTGCCCGTTGACCCTCACCCGGCGGGTCTCGAACTCGCCGAAAGCGCGGCGCACCTTGGCCACGCCGGCCATGAAGCGCGCGATCACCGCGGCGCCGAAGAGCGGCTCGGGCGGCGCCATCGCCTTGCCGCCGCTGTCGGCGTACAGGATGGCGTCCTTGGCGAGCAGCTCCTCCAGCCCCGCGAGGTCGCCCTCCTCGGCAGCCGCGAGGAACCGCTCGAGCAAGGCGTCGCGGGCGGCCTCATCGGCGTCGAAGCGCGGGCGGCTGGCCTCGAGATGCTTGCGTGCCCGCGTCACTAGCTGCCGCGCGTTCACCTCGGTCCGCTCGATGATCTCGGCGATCTGCGCGTACTCGTAGCCGAACACCTCGCGCAGCAGGTACGCCGCCCGCTCGACCGGCGTCAGCCGCTCCAGCAGCACCAGCAGCGCCAGCGACAGCGAATCAGCAAGCTCGGCGCGCGACGCCGGGCCGGGCGCCGGGTCCTCCAGCAGCGGCTCCGGCAGCCACGGGCCGACATACGACTCGCGCCGCACGCGCGCAGACCTGAGGACGTTGATCGAGAGCCGCGTCACCACCGTGGTCATCCAGGCGGCCGGCTCGTCGATCGCGCCTTCCTCGCGCGTCAGGCGCAGGAGCGCCTCCTGGGCCACGTCCTCGGCCTCCGAGACGCTGCCGAGCATCCGGTAAGCCACGCCGAAGCCGTGCCGCCGCAGCGCCTCGAGCTCCCGATCGCCCATCGGCGCGTCCCGCCTCTCTGCCGCCGCAGGCTGCTCGTGCGCGCTCATCCGTTCCTCCTGCCATGTAACCGTTGTCTCACACGCTTGACAACAGGCGGCGGGCCGCTGTGACACAGACCATGAGAGGCTCCCGCGATGCGCATCACGCAGACCTTCACGATCGCCGCTCCGCCGGAGAACGTGTTCGACTATGTCACCGACCCCGCAAACCTGCGCGCGTGGCAGACGTCGAAGACGCGCGTCGAGCCGCTCAGCGACGGACCGCCGGGCGAGGGCTTCCGGCTACGCGAATGGACCAAGCCTCCACGAGGCAAGGAGTTCGAGCAGGTCGTCGAGTTCACCGAGTTCGAGCGGCCCACGCGACTGCACGTGCACATCGTCGAGGGCCCGTATCCGGTCGACGGCACGTGGGCGTTCCATGCGACCGAGGGCGGGACCCGCGTCACGTTCGTCGCCGCGGGCGAGCTGCGCGGGCCGATGCGACTCGCCGGTCCGATCATGCGGCGCAGCCTCGATCGCCAGTTCGCCGGCTATCACGAGAACCTGCGCCGCAACGTCGAGGCGCTCGGCTGATCAGCGCCTGACCTCGACCTCCGGCTGGCGCGCGCTACGGCGCCTGCGGCAGCTTCACCGACTTGCGCCGCGTCACCGGCGCCGACGGCGGCGGCACGACCGGCCCGATGTCGCCGTCCGGCGCCTCGTCCAGGTCGACCATCACCGGCGCGTGGTCGCTCGGCCCGCTGCCCTTGCGCGCCTGGCGGTCGATCCACGCCGCCCGGACGCGATCGGCGACCGGCGCACTCGCGAGCACCAGATCGATCCGCATCCCGAGGTCCTGGTGGAACATCCCCGCGCGGTAGTCCCAGTACGTGAAGACGCGCTCGTCCGGCCAGCGGTCGCGCACGACGTCGCGCAGCCCGAGCCGCTGCAGCTCGGCCAGCGCCGCCCGCTCCGGCTCCGTGACGTGGGTCTGGCCGACGTAGGCCTCGGGATCGAATACGTCGTCGTCGGTCGGGGCGATGTTCATGTCGCCGCAGACGACCATCGCCTCCGGCCCGGCCGTCAGCATCTCGCGCAGCGCGGCAAGCCACGCCAGCTTGTACTCGTAGTGCTCCGAGCCGGGCACGCGCCCGTTCGGCACGTACACCGACACGACGCGGATCCCGCCACACGTGGCCGAGACGGCGCGGGATTCGGCGTGCGGGAAGCCCGGCCCGTCGGCCAATCCCGCGACCATGTCGTCCAGGCCCAGGCGCGAGAGGATCGCGACGCCGTTCCACGTCGGCTCGCCGTGAGCCGCGATCTCATAGCCGCGCGCAGAGAGCTCCGCGCCGAGCAGCTCCCTGAAGGCGTCGTCGGCGAGCTTGGTCTCCTGCAGGCAGACGACGTCCGGCTGCCGGTCGTCCAGCCAGGGCAGCAGCCGCGGCACGCGCTGCTTGATCGAGTTGACGTTCCAGGTCGCGATCCGCATCGACCCCCCCAACGCTAGCGAGCTAGCCGACGGCGGCCGGTCGTTCGCGCCAAGGGCGCCGGGCACGACATCGTCGCCAAACTGAGCGGATGCCGATCCGCGACTCCTCGACCGCACCGACTGGGCTGCTGGCGATGATCCGGCCGTTCGTCGACCGCCCAGCCACGGAGCGGGCCTGACCGTGCTCGTGGCGGTGTTCGGCGATGCGCACGCGCATGCGGATGCGTTCGACGCTGTGATCGGCGCGGCCGCGGCGGCCGGCGTGGACCAGTTGTGGTCGCTCGGCGACATGATCGGCCGCGGTCCGGATCCCGAGCACGTGGTTACCCGCACGCGCGAGCGCTGCGCCGTGGCGCTCATGGGCAACCACGACTACGGCGCCACCGGATCGGCCGAGCCCACGCGGTTCGGCCGGCCGGGCGCACCGGCGGTGCGGTCGATAGAGCTCGCGCAAGAGCGGCTGAGCGGCGCCGAGGTGGAGTGGATGCGCTCGCGCAAGCCCGCCGCGCGCCGCGGCGACGTGCAGTGCTGGCACGGCGGCCCGCGCAACGCCGTGCACGAGTACGTCGGCGCCTCCAACGCGGCGGCATGCCTCGACACGCAGCGCGCCCCGCTGGGACTCGTCGGACACACGCACGCCGCGGCCGCTTGGCGGCGGACGGCGCGCGGCGCGAGCGCCGTCGGGATCCGCGTCGGCGAGCCGCTGGATCTGTCCGGCGAGAAGTGGCTGCTCAATCCGGGAGCGGTCGGTGCGCCCGCTCCGACGCGGCTCGGGTGGTGGGACGCGCTCGACCTCCAGGCGGCCGAAGGTGCCTTCTGGCTGCTGCTCGACCTCGAGCGGCGCACGGCGACCTGGCAGCGCGCGCCGTACGACCCGGCGCCCGCGCGCGAGCGGGCACGCGCGCTCGGCCTCGACGACGTCGCGCGTCTGGCGACCAGCTGAACGGCGCCGGCTCACCGGCGCGCTCGTGCCGATCCAGCGACAAGCAGGCAGCCGTTGGCGAACCGGTACGGTCCGCTGGTGGCAGCTGACGACGACGAGGTGCTCGAGCTGGACGGGCGCACGATCCGGCTCTCCAGTCCCGGCAAGGTGCTGTTCGCCGAGCTCGGCGCGACCAAGCGCGACCTGGTCGACTTCTACCGGCGCGTGAGCGAGCCGCTGCTGCGGACGATGGGCGGCCGCCCGGTGCTGATGCAGCGGTTCCCGCAGGGCGCGGGAGGACCGTCGTTCTTCCAGAAGCGCGTGCCCAAGAACGCGCCCGAGTGGCTGGAGACGACGACCGTCATGACGGTCAACGGCACGCCGTCGCGCGCGCTGGTGATCGCCGACCTCGCACACGTCGTCTGGGCGATCAACCTCGGCTGCCTCGGCTTCCACGTCTGGCCCTACCGGGCGTCGGACGCCGAACACTGCGACGAGCTCCGCCTGGACCTCGACCCGCAGCCGGGCACGGACTTCTCCGACGTCCGCCGCGCGGCCGCCGAGGTCAAGGCGCTGTTGGACGAGCTCGGCGTCGCCGGCCACCCCAAGACCACCGGCAACCGCGGGCTGCACGTCTACGTCCGCCTCGAGCCGCGCTGGGACTCCTACGAGGTGCGCTCGGCCGCGGTCGCCGTCGCCCGCGAGCTCGAGCGCCGCAGTCCCGACGTCGTCACCGCGGCGTGGTGGAAGGAGGAGCGCGGCGAGCGGATCTTCATCGACTACAACCAGAACGCGCCGCACAAGACCGTCTTCGGCGCCTGGGGAGCGCGCGCCCGGCCCGGCGGCCAGGTGTCGGCACCGCTGCGTTGGGAGGAGGTCTTCGAGCTCCACCCGGACGAGCTGACGCTCGCGACCGTCCCCGACCGCCTCGACCGGCTCGGCGACCCGTGGGAGGACATGGACGCGGCCCCGCAGTCGCTGGAGCCGATGATCGCCATGCACGAGCGCGACCGCGCGGACGGCCTCCTGGACGCCCCGTGGCCGCCGGTCTACCCCAAGATGCCCGACGAGCCGCCCCGCGTGGCACCGAGCCGCGCGAAGAAGAGCCAATCCGGAGAGTGAGGACGTTCTCCCTCGAGCGGCGCTAGCACTCCGGGCCGATCCGCATGACGGCCCGCGGAGTGGGTCCGCCTTCGGCGTCGAAGGTGAACTTCTTCTTCGGTGGCGGGCCCCACTCCCCGGCGACCGCGAGCAGCTTGAGCGTCGCCTCGGCCGCCGGCGGACACCAGTCGGCGGGATACGCCGTGCGGAACGACCGGGCCGCCGGCATGCCCGCGGCCAGCTCCACGTCGAAGTCGTCGTACTTCGCCGCGACGTCCTGGAGCCCGGGCTCGAGGAGGCGCATCGCGGTCAGGAACCGGATCCAGCGGTGCTCCTCGAAGCGGAACTCGTCGCGCAGCTTCCTGCCCGCCTCCTCGCCGCGCTCGATCAGCCGCGCGATCGTCCTGGGATCCATGTCGAGGTTGAGCCCGCCCTGATCGGGCGTCAGCCGGATCTGGCAGATGCGCTCGCGGTAGCCCGGCAGCTCCGCCTGCGTGCTGTCGCGCCAGTTCTGCATCGTGTCCTTGATGCGGACGAGGAAGTCCACCAGCCCGTCGGCGTCGCTCCAGCGCGGCTGGGTAGGCGTCTCGGGATCGGTCGGCAGGACGACGTACTCGGCGTCGGGCGTGTTCGGGTACTCCGCGAGGTCGAGGCCGAACGTCGGCCGGCTGGTGAACCACGCGTCGAAGAAGTGGATCGGGAAGTTCGACGAGATCCCGCCGTCCGAGAACAGGTGGCGAGCGCCGTCGCGGTAGAGCGGCACGGCGGACAGCAACCCAGGAAAGCTCAGACTGAGACGGACGGCGGCGAGCACCGGAAGGTCCTCGACGGGCATCGGTCGCGGTCGCCTGGTCTCGAGATCGGCGTCGTCGAACGGCACGCCGTCGGCCACAGCCGCCATGTGGCGGACCACGGGCTCGGGCAGCAACGCGAGGAACTCCGGCGCGATGAACGAGTAGCCCGCGAGGTCGCGGCGGCAGCGCAGCGGTCGCGCGTAGCTCAAGTCGGTCGTCAGCATCTCGAGCGCCACTTGCACGTCCTCGGCCTCGAGCTTGCGGAACGTCAGCGGATCGTCTAGGCCGAGCCCTGCGCACGCCTGGATGTGGCCATGGAGCCAATCCGTTAGCCCCGGCTGCTCATGCCCCTTCTGCCGCACTCCCGGGCAGAAGCCGAATCCGGTGGCGCGGATGGCCTTGTAGCCGGCGCGCCCCAGTCCCCACGCAGCGATCGCGACCGTCGCCGCGCCGACGAGGATTGCGAGCAGTACGGCGATGACGGCCGCGAGGACCGCGGTCGAGACGTCGAGCGTCGCGAATCCCACACCCGCCAGCACGACGAGCGCCAGCAGGCACGCGAATCCGATGAGCGCGGTCGTGCGACGGGCGTGCAGCATCGCGACGACCGCGCGCTCGATCCGGCTCCACGCACTGCCGGGCTCAGTCGCCGCACGGGCCACCTCCCACAGCGGCTGGTTCTCCGGTGCGGGCTGGAACAGCCCGAGCAGGAACTCGCGCTGCGTCAGGTCGCTCACCAGGTTCTGGATCCGGCCGAGATCCTCCGTGGCGCCGGTTTGCCGACCGTACTCAGCCGCGGCGGTTACCGCCGCGGCGATAGCGCCGGCGGACGTCCCGCCGATGTTCCGGAAGCGGTACCGCTCCCCGAGAACCATCACCGCGCGCGGGTACACGACCCCGCTGGTGATCCCGCCCTTCATCACGAGGTCGCACTGCTCGAGCTCGCTTGCGCGCATCGTCCCTCCAGGATCGTCGGGGCGACACTAACCCGGACGCCCGCCGCACGCAGCCGTCTCCGGAAAGAGCTATGCGGCGGCCGTCGATTGGCCGGGCTGCTGCGGAGCGAGCTGGAACAGCAGCTCGAGGTAGTGGCGAAGGTGCGCGAGCTGTCCGCGAAGCTGCGTCGGGTCGTGCATCGCGCGGGCGAGTATGAATCCGCCCTCGAACGTGGTGAAGACCTGATCGGCGAGGGACTGAAGGTCGATCGCGATGGCGGGCGGATGGACCCGGGCGGCTTCTTCGAGCTTCTCCAGCAGCCGGGTTCGCCAGTGCAGGATCGAGGCGGCGATGAGGTCGCCTTCGCCGTCGCCGACGAGCTGGCGCTCGTAGATGAACGAGACGAAGAGGCAACCCGGTTGGGTCGGGGCGAGCTCGGCGGCGGCGTGCTCGAACTGGCGCACGAAGGCTACGAGCTGTTCGGCTGGATCGTCGGTCTGCGCCTCGGCGGCGGCGAGGAAGTCTTCCAGCATGCGCTCGTCCGCCGCCGCGTAACGCTCGAGGAGCGCTCGCCCGAGGTCGTTCTTGGTCGGGAAATGGTGAAAGAACGCGCCTTTCGTGGCGGGCGCCTGGGCGAGAACCGCGTCGACGCTGGTCGCGGCGAAGCCCCGCTCCAGCACGATGCGCTGCGCCGCATCGAGGATTCGCTCGCGCGTGGCGGTTCCGTCGCGGGGCACGCTCGTCAGGTTAGCAACTTGCAAACCAACTAGTCTGTCTGATAAAACAGACCAATCGGTCTGTTTCCCATGTCCTTCCGATCGCCACCTCGCCGCCGATGATCGAGCCACAGCTGATGGGAACGCTTGCGACCCTGTACGGGGTCGGCGCCGCGGGGACCGCGCTGCTCCAGGCGCGTCAGGTCCTCAGACGCGGGAGCTCATGCGAGGTCTCGGCCCGCTTCTTCGCCACCTACGCCGGCGGCTACGCGGTCTGGCTGCTCTACGGCCTCAGCATCGGCAGCCTGCCGCTCATCCTCGTCGACGCTGCGGGGCTGCTCTGTGGACTGGTCACACTCGCCATCACGCTGAGCCTGCGCGGCTCGCTCCTCCGACCCCGCTCGTGGCGAGCATGTCCCGAGCGCCCGCCCGCGTCCGGTGATCCGGCTCCCGCCCGCGGCTGACGTTAGCTCTTGCAGCGCGCGCAACCCATCGCGAGGCCGATAATCGGTCTCCGATGCTTCCTCATGACGAGGTCGGCGCCGGGCCGGCGGTGGTCTTGTTGCACGCCGGGGTCGCCGATCGCACGATGTGGTCCGAGCACCTGCCGTCGTTGGGCGACGCCGGTTTCCGTGCCGTCGCGCCGGACCTGCCCGGATTCGGCGAGGCGACGGTCGCGGAGGGCGAGCAGGCGCCGTGGACCGACGTGCTCGCCACGATGGACGCGCTCGCGATCGACCGCGCGGCGCTGGTCGGCAACTCCTTCGGCGGGGCCGTGGCGCTGCGGGTGGCGGCCGTGGCGCCGGAGCGGATCACCGCCCTCGTGGTCGTCTCGACGCCCGCGCCCGGGATCGAGCCGTCCCCGGAGCTCGAGGCCGTGTGGCAGGCCGAGGAGGCGGCGCTCGAGCGGGGCGACATCGACGGAGCGGTGCGCGCGGTGGTCGAGGGGTGGACGTCGCCGGAATCGCCGGCGGCGCTACGCGACCGAGTGGCCGCCATGCAGCGGCGCGCCTTCGAGCTGCAGCGGGACGCCGGCGACGTCGCCGAGGCGCCCGACCCGCTCGACGAGCGCCCGGACGCGCTTACGGGCATCGCCGCTCCGGCCCTCGTGGCCGTCGGCGCGTCCGACCTGCAGGACTTCCACCGCGGCGCAGAGGCCATCGCGCAAGCCCTGCCACGTTCCCGCGTGGTCACGATCGACGGCGCAGGACACCTGGTGCCGCTGGAGGCCCCGGCGCGCTTCCGCGAGCTCCTCCTGGACTTCCTGCGCGAGCAGCAGCGGCCGAGCTGACGCGCGTCGGAGCCGCAGCCCCAGTTCGCGCGAAGCGCGCGTGCTTCCGCGGAAGCGCCGAGTTCTGGTGGCAGGCGGGTCATACTCGACGGCCGAACGGCGTAGTCGTGCGGTCGGCGAACGAGAGGACGGACGATGCCGCTCTATCTGACGAGGTTCAGCTACACGCCGGAGACGTGGGCCAGGCTGATCGGCAACCCAGAGGACCGGCGAGAGGCCGCGCGGTCGTACATCGAGTCGGTCGGTGGGAAGCTCCACGGGTTCTGGTACGCCTTCGGCGAACACGACGGCTACACCCTCTGGGAGGCGCCCGACGACGTGTCCATGGCCGCGGTTGCGCTGGCGATTACCGGCGGCGGTGCGCTCAGCTCGCTGGAAACGACGGTCCTCCTCACCGTCGACGACACGATGGAGGCGTTGCGCAAGGCCGAGCAGCTCCAGTACCGGGCGCCCGGCGCGTAGCGCGCTCGCTCGGAGGGCGGGCCGACCTTCGGATGGCCGACAGGGCGAGCAGCTTCCTGGGAGTGACCGACTCGTGGCGACGCGCGTTCCCCGGCGCGGTCGTGGGCGCGCTTGCGATGCGCGGCGTCAGCAACCCCGAGCACAGCCGCGCGCTCGAGGCCGCCAAGCGGCAACTCGAGCAGCAGCTGCGGGCCGGCGAGTCCGACGCCGACGCCGAGCCGGTCCTCCGCGCCTACGTCGACTACTACCGCGCCCGCGGCAAGACCTACCACGTCAGAGCGCAACGCGAGTCGGTCGCGCTCAAGCGCAAGCCGATCCCGCGCCGCGCCGCGCTCGTGGAGGCGATGTTCATGGCCGAGCTCGCGAACCTGGTCCTGACCGCCGGCCACGACCTCGACGCCCTGCGGGCGCCGCTGCGCGCGGACGTGACGGCCGACGGCGATCGCTACGTGCTGCTCAGCGGCGCCGAGGCCGTGCTCGAACGCGGCGACATGATGATGACCGACGCCGCGGGCATCGTCTCCAGCGTGCTGCGCGGACCCGACCAGCGCACGCGCATCACGCCGGCCACCCGCAGCGTGCTGTTCGCCGTCTATGCGCCCTCCGGCGTCGGTGAGCACGTAGTGCACAGCCACCTCGAGCGCGTGCGCGCCAACGTAGAGCTCGTCGCGCCCGGAGCCGACACCGTGGCGCTCTTGACGCGCGCGGCCAGCTAGGAGCCCGCGCGAGGGTAGTCATCGGTCTCGGCTACGAGAGCGAGAGCTGCTGCGGCGGATAGCTGAGCCGCCCGTCGACTACGACGGCGAACGAGGTCAGCGCGTGGTCCGCCGTCCGGCCGTCAGGCATCAGGTGACGCACCCGCCAACCGCGCGTCAGCAGCGCGTCGGCGAGCAGCCGGCGGTGGCAGCGCCACCACTGCGCCTCGGCGCACATGATCGCGGTCGGGCGGGCGTTCGCCGTCCGCTCGAGCCGGTGGAGGCCCGCGGCGAACTCGGCGGTGCCCATCCAGTCGGCGTAGCCTTGGAAGGCGGCGTTCTCCCAGCCGCCGTTGGGCGAGTCGGGCGCGCGCGTCCTGCGGCCGCCCAGCTCGGGGATGTGCGAGTAGCCGATGCCGGCGACGGCGAGGCCGTGCGCGAGCGCCTCCTCGTTGAACCACGGCAGCCGGCGCGAGCCGGGGTGGCGGCGGACGTCGGCGATCGCCTCTATGCGGGCGTCACGGAGGAGCGCGACGAAACGAGCGAGCTCGAGCGTCGAGTGCCCGACCGTGAAGATCACGCGTCAAGTTCTAGCCTGCGACGGGACGGCCGCCCGGAGGCGGCCGTCCGATCGCCGTCGGCTCAGCCGGTGGCTCGCGCCGGCTGCGGCACCGGCGCCGCGTGGCCCATCCGCCGCCGGCGCGGCGACTTACCGGCTCCGGCGATCCCATCGGCCGCCTCGGCCGCCTCGTCCCCCATGCGGCCGATCTGCCCGGGTCGCGGGATGTAGCCGACGAAGCGCAGCCCCGGGGCGGCCTCGCCGCTCGTGACGCGCGGCTTGCTGCGCTCGTCGAGCACGCCGAGATGGCCGACGATCGGCTCCAGGCCCGTCCGGTAGCCCGTTGCCGCGATCACCGCGTCGGGCTCGATCCGCGAGCCGTCGGCGAGCACGACGCCGTCGCGGTCGAGCCGCTCCACGGCCGCGACGATCTCGAAGCGGCGCTCCTTGATCGCCCGGATCGTCTGCTTGTCGATGATCGCCGGCGCCACGCCGAGCCGTGCCAGCCGGCTCGCCATTCCCTCCTCGGGGATCGGGAGGCCGTACGGGGCGAGGTCGCCGACCGTCCGGCGCTGCGCCGCGCGCATGACCTTGTCGGCGCGCGCGTTGCCGAGCTTCAGCACGAGGCGGCCGAGCAGCGGTCCGAGGACCGACCGCAGGAGGATGTTGGGCGACGTCCGGACCGCGAGCCGGACGCGCGCCGCGCCGCCGGTGGCGAGGTCGTAGGCGATCTCCATGCCCGAGCATCCGGCTCCGACGACGAGCACGTCGGCGCCCTGGAACGCGACCGGGCTGCGGTAGTCGGCGGCGTGCAGGAGCCGGCCGGAGTACTCCTCGCGTCCCCGCCAGGCCGGGATGTGCGGCGTGTGGTCGTAGCCGGTCGCGACGATCACGTGGCGGGCCGCCACCTCGCCGGTCGACGTGCGCAGCCGCCAGCCGTCGCCGTCGCGGTCGATCCGCTCGACGCTCGTGCTGGCGCGGACGTCGAGCGCGCGCGCGTAGTCCTCGAGATAGCGCACGACCTCGTCGCGCGGCGGGAACACGCCGGTGCCGCGGGCGTAGCGCGCGCCGGGCAGCTGCGAGCTCCAGCGGCTCGAGTTCAGCCGCAGCCGGTCATAGCGGCCGCGCCACGACGCGCCCACACCGTCCGATCGCTCCAGCACGAGCGCGCGGATCCCGCGCCGCCCGAGCTCCGCCGCCACGGCCAGGCCGGCCGGGCCGGCTCCGACGATCACTGCCTCTCGCTGGTTCATCTCTGCCTTCCACTCGTTCGGGTCACGAGTGGTAGACGCGCGCGGGCGCGTTTTCTTCCCGCCAGCGTTTCAGCGTGCAACGCGTCGGCCGTCGTTGCGCTACTGCTCGACGCAGGCCCCGATGGAAGTTGGGCGACCGCAGCCCTCGCAGGGGCCGAGCTCCGCAGCTCCGAGCATCGAGCAGTGGCCCTTACGCTGTGCGCAGTGCGCGCCGTGGTCTACGAGGCCTTCGGGCAGGTACCCACTGTCGAGACCGTTGCCGACCCGGTGCCGGCGGTACACGGCGCGGTCGTGCGCGTCGAGGCCACCGGGCTATGTCGCAGCGACTGGCACGGGTGGATGGGCCACGACCCCGACATCCGCCGGTTTCCGCATGTGCCGGGGCATGAGCTGGCGGGCGTGGTCGAGGCGATCGGCGACGCGGTCGCGCGGTGGACACCCGGTGATCGCGTCACGGTTCCGTTCGTGTGCGCCTGTGGAACCTGCCGCCAGTGCGTCGCCGGAGATCACCAGATCTGCGACCGCCAGACACAACCGGGCTTCACGCACTGGGGCTCATTCGCCGAACTGGCGGCGGTCGACTGGGCGGACGTGAACCTGGTGGCGCTCCCCGACGGGCTGGAGTCCGACGCCGCCGCCGCCCTCGGCTGCCGCTTTGCGACGGCGTACCGAGCGGTCCGGCAGGTCGGGCGCGTGCGCGCCGGTGAGTGGGTGGCCGTGCACGGCTGTGGCGGCGTCGGGCTGTCGGCGGTGATGATCGCCGCGGCCGCGGGAGCGCGCGTGATCGCCGTCGACATCTCCGAACCGGCGCTGAGCCGCGCGCGCCAGGCCGGCGCCGAGCTCGCCGTTCCGGCCGGCACCGACATCCGCGAGCTCACCGACGGCGGCGCCCACGCGGCGCTCGATGCGATCGGAACCGAGGCGGCGTGCGGCGCCTCGATCGCCGGGCTGCGCAAGCGCGGGCGCCACGTGCAGGTCGGCCTGCTGCCCGAACCGTCGCGCGTGCCCATGGATCTCGTCATCGCGCGCGAGCTCGAGCTCCTCGGCTCGCACGGGATGGCCGCGCATGCCTACCCCGAGATGCTGGGGCTCGTGGTGACCGGCCGGCTGCAACCCGCGCGGCTCGTCACGTCGCGGATCGGGCTCGAACAGGCTCCCGAGGCGCTCGCCGCGATGACCGACAGCTCGCCGGTCGGCATGACCGTGATACGACCCTGAGGCGCGCGACTGATTCGCAAGAACCAGAGGTGTTCCGCCGAGCGGGCGACCGTCGTCTGGAGGCGAACGCATGACTCCGCAAGTCACCGGCAACGTCGCGGCCGTACGCCCAGCACTTTGTCATCGGGTGACACCCGGCGCACACTAACGGATAGTTAGTGCGAATCCGCACATTATGGGTGCTTGAGGCGATCGTCACGGTCGCTTGACGTAGGCATGAGACAACCTCCCGCGCAGTCATCAGGCACCTCCCCGCCCCCCTCGAAGGAGGCCCGCATGTCTCCGCTGCGCAGCCCCCAGCGCCACTCGATCGCGATGCTGGTCTTGCTGTAGATCGCGTTGAGCACCCTGCCCTCCGACCGATGGCGTCGCGCTCGCTGATGCCCAGCCGTACACCACAGCGAGGCAGATTCGAGCGACGACTCCGAAATCTCGCCGTGTCTGGCAGTGTCTGACAGCGACTGAACTGGAAGGGCGATGAGCAGAGTTGTCGTGATCAATCACCTGACGCTTGACGGGGTGATGCAGGCGCCCGGGCGCCGCGACGAGGACACGCGCGGGGGCTTCGCCCACGGTGGCTGGGCGGGACCGAACGTGGACGAGGCGGTGAATGCCGCGATGGGCGCTCGGATGTCCCGAAGTGACGGGCTGCTGCTCGGGCGGCGCAGCTACGAGGACATGCTCGGCTACTGGAACGCCCAGGACAGCCCGTTCAAGGACGCTCTCAACAGCGCTCCCAAGTACGTGGTCTCCAGGACGCTGCGCGAGCCGCTGCCCTGGCCGAACTCGACGCTGTTGAGCGGTGATGTGGCCGACGCGGTCACGCGACTCAGGCACCAGCCGGGGAACGATCTGGACGTGATGGGCAGCGGCGCGCTGATCCAGACCCTGATGCGACACGGCCTCATCGACGAGTATCTGCTTCTCATCCATCCGCTCGTGCTCGGGACGGGACGCCGGCTGTTCGCCGACGGTGGCCCCCCTGCTTCTCTGCGTCTCGTCGACAGCACGGTCAGCACGACCGGCGTACTGATCGCCACCTACCACCCGAGCTAGGCCGAGCGCACCCGGAGCATCGAGGCCGACGACGTCGCTTTCCACTCCAGCAGCAGGATGTCGTCCTCGTAGAGCTGCGTCGTTAGCTCCCATTGCCGCGGCTCGCGCAACCATGCGGTGACGCGCCTTCGACCGTCAGGGCTCACGCGCGGCGGAAGATGGCGCGGGTGGCCGGCCAGGGTGCGAGGCCGTCGTGAGGTTCGGGCAGCGACTCGTGCAGGCCGATGGTGAGCGCGCCGCCGTGGCGCAGCGCGCGGGTCAGCCGAGCGAGCGCCGTGCGCTGACCGTCGGCTGCGAGGTAGGTGAACACGACGTTGCGGCACAACACGAGGTCGAATGGTTCCGCCGGCGGCGGGTCGCGCAGATCGTGCCGGCGGACGCAGGCGAGCTCGCGGTGCTCTGGTCGCAGCACGTAGCGTGCGCCCCGGCGGGTGAAGCCGCGGTCGCGCAAGCGCGCCGGGAGGTCCCTGAGGCTGCTCGCGTCATACGTCGCCTCGCGCGCGCGGCGCAGCATCGCCGGATCGACGTCGGTGGCCAGCACTTCGAGGCGCAGCGCGGGGAACCTCGCGGCGAGCGTCTCCTGCCAGACGAGCGCCAGCGTGTACGCCTCCTCGCCCGAGGCGCAGCCCGCGCTCCAGGCGCGCAAGCGGTCGCGTCCGTCGGCCAAGGCGGCCGCGGCCAGCGCCGGAAGCACCGCGCGCTCGAGCGCCGCGAAGACTGAAGCATCGCGGTAGAAGCGCGAGATCGTGATCGGGGTGAGCGAGTCGAGCACGGACCACTCCTCGGGGTGCGCCTCGAGGTGCTCGCGGTAGGCGTCGAGGTCCGTGAGCTCCAGCTCATCGAGCCGGCGCCGCAGCCGCCGGCACAACTGCCGGCGGACCTTCCGGAAGCCCGTCCATCGCAGCCCGAGTCGCGGCAGCGCCCATTGCAGGAACTCGACGCAGCGCCGATCAGCGCCGCCGCCCGCCGGCACGGGACTCAGGCGGCAAGCCGCCGCAGCGCCGAACGGCTGCGCACGTCGAGCCGCCGCAGGCCGAGGTCGTCGGCGAGTTCGAGCGCGCGCTCGAACTCTGAGCGGTACAGGTGCCGGTCGATCTCGGGGAACTCGCCGGTGCGCCCCGCGGGGTAGTACTGCGCCATCACGTTGACGTACGTGTCGGGCCCGAACTCGTCAGCGATGAAGCGCAGGATCGCCTCCGTCTCGTCGAGCAGCCCCGGCATCACGAGATGGCGAACGATCAGCCCGCGGCGCGCCATCCCGTCCGGGCCGAGCACCAGGTCCCCCACCTGCCGGTGCATCTCGCGGACGCTGTCGCGGGCAACCTCGGCGTAGTCGCGCTTTGCCAGGTAGCGGCGCGCGAGCTCGCTCGACCAGAGCTTGAAGTCGGGCATGTAGACGTCGACGACCCCGTCCATCAACGCGAGACTCTCCGGGCTGTCGTACGCGCTCGTGTTGTAGACGATCGGTAGCCGCAGGCCGCCGTCGACGGCGAGCGGCAGCGCCTCGAGGATCTGCGGCACGACATGCTCGGGCGTGACCCAGTTGATGTTGTGGCAACCCAGCGCCTGTAGCTCGAGCATCATTCGCGCAAGCCGCTCCGGTGTCACGCGCTCGCCCTGGAGCTGCCAGGAGATGTCGTGGTTCTGGCAGAACACGCACCGCAGGTTGCAGCCGCTGAAGAAGATCGTGCCGGAGCCACGCCGACCGCGCAGGCAATCCTCCTCGCCGAAGTGCGGGAAGTGCGACGCGACGACGGCGTGACGGCCGACACGGCACAGGCCGGCGCGATCGGCGAGTCGATCGACCTTGCACAAGCGCGGGCAGACGACGCAGCGGCCTTCCAGCAGGCTCAAGCCCCGTCGCGCACGCTCACGCAACTCGCCGGAGGCGTGGAGCTCGAGATACGGCCATCGCTCGGTCACGGTCATCCGTCCCGCGATCCTTGTACACCGGCTCGGCGGACGCATCAAGCGACGTCGCGCCTACGCGAAGCATTCATACACTTCGCCGATGAGCGCCTTTGTCTTCAGACTCACTGTTCCTCGCCCGACCTTCGCCGTCGACATGACAGACGAGGAGCGGGAGATCATGGGCCGCCATGCCGCGTACTGGCAGCCGTTCATCGACTCGGGGCAGATGGTGATCTTCGGCCCGGTGCTCGACAGCACGGGATCATGGGGTCTCGGTGTCGTGGAGGCCGACGACGAGGACGAGCTGCGAGCGTTCGCTGCAGGCGATCCGGCAGTGACAAGCGGAACCGCCCAGCTCGAGCTCGGCAAGGTGCTCGACGGATTCGTCCGTCCTCACTGATCACACTTTCTGATCTCGCCGCGCGACGAACCCAGCCCTCGTAGCGCTCGCAAGAGCTGGTCGATTCCACGCATCCTCGGCTGTCACGTTCCCGGCTCGCGGCGCGTCATGGGAGTAGTGACCACGACCACCGGAGGAACAGCAGTGCTGGAGAAGGTCTTCTACACGAGCGTGCTCGTCAGCGACCAGGACAAGGCGCTCGACTTCTACACGAACGTCCTTGGCCTCGAGAAGCGCGTTGAGAACCCGACACCCGACGGGCCGCGGTTTCTGACCGTCGGCGTCAAGGGGGACGACTTCCAGCTGGTTCTCTGGCCCGGGACACCGGGGCAGGCCGAGCCGGCGATGGGGCGTCCCCCAGCGTCGATCACGATCGAGACCGACGATTGCCGGAAGACGGTCGAGGAGCTGAAGTCGCGCGGGGTCGAGTTCGTCTCAGACGTGCTCGAGTTCCCCTGGGGCTACGTCGCGCAGTTCCAGGACCCCGACGGCAACCGGCTACAGATACGAGAGGGCCGCTAGTCCCCCAGGGCGGACACGGCTCGGCGCCCCGGTCGCGCCTGGCGCTACTGAGATTGAGCACATCGGATGGCGCCGGCGCGCCGGCGGCTGCACCTGCTCCTGTTGCGCAGCGCGTATCTCGCGATCTGCGGCGCGAACCCCCTTGCGCGGAAAGCAGGAACCAGGACGCCTGCTTTCCCCGCATGACCGGGAGCCAGTGTGGCCGGCGATGCGGTGCCTGATCCGGACCGAGATCCAGGCGTCAGCCGGCGCCTGAGCCGGGAGCGCGCCGCACCCGCTCGCGTCGAGAAGGGGGGTTCGCTCCGGCTGGCGGGCCGCCCCGGACGCGCATCCGGAGGCCGAGGGTGACCGAGGGCGAGGGCGAGTGGGCTTACTCAGAGGCAGCCTAGGGCTGGCGACTCGGGTAGTGATGGTCCCCGGGCCGGGCAGAGCGTCCGGCCGCTGCCGCCTCAGAGGAACCGATGGACCCAGGGCACGTTCGGAGCGGCGAAGCTCGCGGCCGGACTGCCCGCGGCGCGGGCATAGAGCGGAGAGTCCCTACAGCGGGATCTCCCACAGCGGGAACCAGCGCGTCACGTCCTCCTCGAACGGAAGCTCCGTGCCAACCTGCGCCTTGAGGCGCAGCTCGCGCTCGGAGTCGCGCGCCTTGTCGCCCGGGGCCGGAACGAACGGGTAGTAGGCGCCGCGCTTGAAGTTGTAGATGAAGTAGATCGGCCGGCCGTTCTCCTCGAAGGGGAAGACCGCGCACAAGAGGCGGTCGCCGTAGCCGCTGCCCTGGAGCTCGACCGAGACGGTGTTGAGCGAGACGACCAGGTCCTCGAAGTCGCTGTCGCGGAGGATCAACCAGCGGTAGCCGAACTCGTCGTCCGAGGTCTCGACCTGGGTGCCCGTCTCCTCGGCCGTGCCCTTCACCAGCTCGTTTGTCTCGTCGACGATCCGCTGGAAGTCGGCGGTCGCCAGCGGCTGGAAGACGATCCCGGCGGCGCCCTTGTGCTTGAGCCCGAGCCCGGTGTCGAGCGTGATCTGCGCCGTCGTCATCGCGAACAGGCGGTCGGGCGCGGGCGTCTTCAGTTTGCCCTTCGAGCCGAACAGGGCGTCCAAGAACCCCACGCGGCTAGGCGGCGGCGGGGCGCTGGAGCTGGGCCTCGAGCTGCTGCAGCCGCTCGATCCGCTTCTCCATCGGAGGGTGCGTCGAGAACAGGGTCTGGACCGCGCCCTTGACGCTCGTGGGGACGATGAAGAAGGCGTTCAGCCGCTCCGCCTGGCGCAGATCCTGTGTCGGCACCTGCTGCATCGCGCCCGAGACCTTCACCAGCGCCGATGCCAATGCGCTGGGACGGCCGGTGACGATCGCAGCGCCGCGGTCGGCGGCGAACTCGCGGTAGCGCGACAGGGCCAGCATCAGAAAGAACGAGACGATGTAGACGACGAAGGAGACCAGCAGGACGATGAGGATGCTGGGGTTCTCGTCATCGTCGCCGCCGAAGAAGAAGCCGAACTGCAAGATCACCGCGGCGATCGAGGCGAAGAAGCTCGCGATGGTCATGATCAGCACGTCGCGGTGCTTCACGTGCGCCAGCTCGTGCGCCATCACGCCCTCGAGCTCGCTCGGCGAAAGCGTGTTCATGATCCCTGTGGTGGCGCAGACGGTTGCGCTCTTCTGCGAGCGGCCGGTTGCGAATGCGTTCGGCACGTGCGTGTCGGCAACGGCGATCTTCGGCTTCGGCAGGTCGGCCTGGATGCACAGGCGCTCGATCATCGCGTGGAGGCCGGGTGCCTCCTCGGGCGATACCTCCTTGGCGCCCATCGCCGCCAGCGCCAGCTTGTCGGAAAAGAAGAGCTGGGCAGCGCTGAGCGCGCCGATGATCACGACCATCAGGATGAGGCCGGTGCCCGCGGCAAGCAGCGCGCCTATCAGCGCGACGTAGAGCAGCCCCAGCAGGAACAGGGTGAAGACCATCCGAACCTGAAGGCCGGTGTCTCGGGGAAAGACAGCTCGTTGGCGTGCCATGGCAGGAAGATTAGTGATCGCCGCAAGCCATCTTGCAGGCCGAGGAGAAGCGCCCTGCGCCCCGATGGCCCGTGGTACAGTCCGCGCGTCCCAGGCGCTGAATTTCCCTGGATAACCAGGGGAAACGGGGGACCCATAGGCCTATCGGCCGGGGGCGAATCGCCCGCTCGGGGTGAGCGCCGAAGGCGTTCACGTCTCGGGAGGGGCGCGGTGCAGCGGCATGCGTCGCGAGCCCGTCGGCCAACCCCGTAAACGCGAGGCGGGGACCTGATCGAGATGAAGAAGACCTTCTGGGTGGCAATGACCCTGGCCCTTGCGGCCTACATCCTGATGCCCCTGCCGGGGCTGTCGGCCCCCCCGCTGTCGAAACGGATCGAGAAGAAGCGGGCCGAGATCCAGAGGGTGCAGCAGCGAGAGGGCGTGCTCACGACGACGATCCAGCGGTACAGCACGCGGATCGAGAGCCTGCAGGGCGAAATCGGCGCGACCCGGCGGCGGCTCGGCCGCGCGCAGGACACCCTCGACCGCCAGCAGGCGGAGCTGCAGGCGGTGCGTGATCGACTGGAGGAGGCTCGCGACCGCCTCGAGCGTCTGCGGCGCCGGCTCCGTACCGCGCGCGAGGTGCTCGCTGCTCGGCTCGTCGAGATCTACAAGGCGGACGCCCCCGACGCGCTCACGGTCGTGCTCGAGGCCGACGGGTTCGGCGATCTGCTCGAACGAGCCGAGTTCCTCGACCGCATCTCGGACCAGGATCGGGAGATCACCGATCGGGTGCGCGGGCTGCGCGACGAGGCGCGCGACCAGGCCGTCGAGCTGGCCGACCTGGAGGAGCGCGAGCAGCTGGTCGCGGAGGAGCTCCTGCGCCAGCGCAACGTGATCGCAGAGGCCGAGTCGCAGCTCGTCTCGTCGCGCGAAGACCTCGCGGCCGCCCGCGCGGATAAGCGGGGCGCGCTCTCGCAGGTGCGCGACACGCGCGCGTCGCTCGAGGGCGACTTGCGCTCGCTCGAGGCCGAGCAGGCCCGGGTGCAGGCCGCGCTTCGCGGCGCCCGGCCGCCGGGGCCGATCAGGCAGGGCAGCGGGGCGCTCATATGGCCGGTAAGCGGACCGATCGCCGGCGTCTTCGGCGAGGCCCGACCGGGGCACAGACACGCCGGCATCGACATCGCCGTGCCGGCAGGAACCGCGATCCGCGCGGCCGACGCGGGGCGAGTGGTGCTGATGGGCTGGGTCGGCGGCTACGGCAACTACACCTGCATCCAGCACACCGGCAGCCTCTCCACCTGCTACGCGCACCAGTCGAGCTTCGCCACCTCCAACGGCGCCTCGGTCGGCCAGGGTCAGGTGATCGGCTACGTGGGCTGCACCGGCCACTGCTTCGGCGACCACCTCCACTTCGAGACCCGGGTGGGTGGATCGCCCGTGGATCCGATGGGCTATCTCTAGTCGGCCGGGTGCGCGCGCATTCAGCGCGCCCTGAACCGGCCCAGGCGCTTGATGCCCACGTTGCCGTTGCCGTCGCTTGCCGCGGCGACCACGACGTTCGCCCGCCTGCCCTTGATCCGGATCGTCTTCCTGAATGGGCGGCGCCGCTGGGAGGCCACCGGCGAGAAGTCGCGCCCTCCGTCGCGGGAGAGCAGGAGGCCATACGACACGCGGCCCGCCAGCTCGCGCCCGGGCTTGGTCCGGTCCCTCGAGCGGCGTACGCGGACGGCGATCGTGCTGCCGCGGCGGCGGGCCTTAGCGCGCACGCGCGGGGCGCTTATGTCGTAGGTGCGGGCGAGGGCCGTGGCCGTCGCCCCGTCGACGATCCCGGCGCCCGTGAACTCGTTCCAGCCGGTCCCGACGGTCTGATGCGCCGAGCGGATCATCACGTCCGCAACCTGCTCCGAGGCCAGGCGCGGCTCGACCTGCCAGACCAGCGCGGCAATGCCGGCGGCGATCGGGGG
>Ga0081538_10000724_pt1 | contig 35932 bp, 38 predicted proteins | sample TabmetS5T2R1_FD_71022 | JGI IMG/M metagenome (GOLD analysis project Ga0081538, IMG submission 71022) | Tabebuia heterophylla rhizosphere microbial communities from the University of Puerto Rico - S5T2R1 | ecosystem: Host-associated > Plants > Roots > Rhizosphere ...
GCCGAGAGCACGCTCCAGGCGAGGATCGGGCGAAAGTTCTGGTTGACCTCTCCGCGCGGCGTGACCGCGACGACGAAGGTGTTACGCCCGATTTGCAGACCCGAGTAGGCGCACGCGAACAGGAGCGCGTGCCCGCCGAATCCCTCTGGGATCGCGACGGCCAGCAACAGGCTCGCCAGCATCACGAAGACCAGCACGAGCCGGACCGGCACGGTGTCCGGGTCGAACCAGTTGGTCATCCACGTGGTGTAGTTCCATGCCCAGTACAGGGCTACGAGCATGAACGCGGTCTCCGCCGCGCCCGACCAGGTGATGTCGGCGACCAGGTAGTGCGACAGCTGGGTGACCGCGAAGACGTAGACGAGGTCGAAGAACAGCTCGAAGAACGTCGCGCGCTGCTCGCCCTCGCCGCGCGTGCGCATGACGGGCACCTCCGGGACGATCGGGGTTGCGCCGGTCTGCACCCCGGCGAGCATAGGCGAGCGATGGGGGACGGCAAGCCGTGGATCCGCGGGCGTACGCCGCCGGTGCCTACGCGGGCGCGGCCACCGCGTTCGCCGCGGTCACTATCCGCTCATGCGTCTCTCGGGATGGGAGCCCATCGCGAATTGTCCGCTCGCGACCTCGATCGTCTCGGCGCCCATCCAATGGTCGAGTCCTTTCGTTGTGACACGACCCGATGGCCGCGATCGCGCCATCCTCGATCGGATGGGTGGAATCGGCGTGAACGACCCACGCGAGGCGCTCCGAGACGGAACCGCCGCCGGGGCATGGGCCGCCGTCCTCGGCGGAGTCCCCTCAACCGCCGAGGCGCTGCTTCGTGGCGCCGACCCGCTGCAAGCGACCGAGGCCGCCGGCTCGATCCTCCTCCCTGGCGAGGCACGGCGCGGACGTCTGCTGCTCGCGGCCGTTCCGGTCCATCTGGCGCTCTCGTTCGGTTGGGCTTGGGGCATCGCGTTCGTAGCTCCTCGCGGTCGCGAGGTCCCCTTCGCCGCCGCCGCCGGCCTCGTGATCGCCGGGCTGGACCTCAGCGTGATCGGCCGCCGATTCCCCCGCATCCGCAGCCTGCGCTCCCTGCCTCAGGTGGCCGATCATTTGGCGTTCGGCCTCGTCGTGGGGTGGGTGCTCGCGCGCCGGCGGGCCTAGGAGTTCGCCAAGGACCTCCACTCCTCGAGACGCCGCTCGATGAGTGCCGCCCGCGCGGCGGCGTCGTTGCCGTCCAGCACGGCCCTATCACCCGGGTCGGCACGGAAGTAGATCCCGGAGGTCCGTGCGTAGAAGGCTTCGGGGCCGTCGGAGCGCGTCGTCCAGTAGCCGTTGGCGCGATCTGCGCTCTCGAGCTGGATCTCAGCGGTCCCCCAGATCTCGGGGGCGTCCGGCTGACGGGGACGCTCGCCATTCCAGAAGTAGAAGATGCTGGCCGGATCGACCCGTTCCTTCGACGCCTCACTCCAGTACCGCGCGACCAGCGTGCCGTCGGCCTGCCATGACCGTCCCGCGACCTCGAGCGCGCCGGCGCGACCACGGCTGATCGTCAGGAGCGAGACCGCGGACGGCTCGAGTTCCGTTCTGGCGGTGAGTGACAGTTGCCACCAGTCACCCTCCAGGCGGCTGATCCGGCCTTCCCCTTCGATCGCCTTCCGCAGCTCGTTGTTGATCTGGCGCACGACGGCCGGCGTGGTGTGTGGGTCGTACCGGATCGAGGTCAGACCGAGCAGGTCGGTGGGGAGCTTGGCGCCGTGCGCGTGGAGGATGAACGTGCGCCGGATGCCGAGCGCGCCCCCGAACAGGCCCGCTTCGAAGACCACGTTGTCGCGCGGTGAGGCCTCTCCAGAGGCTGCATCAGGCGACGCTCCCTTCGTCGTCCAGTCGTCCTGAGCGAAGACGAACGCGGCGAAATCGACCTCGCGGGTGAGCTCGACGAGCCGGTCGAGGGTCGAGACACCCGGGTTGAAGACCGTCGTCCAGGGCTCGACGTCGGCGACGTCCCGAAGCCCCCGGGTGAGTGCCTGTAGCAGCTTCTCCTGCTGTCCTGACGATCCGAGGAAGATCCGCGGCTTCATCAGTCGATCAGGCTACTGCTCCCTATAGTCCACGCTGATCTAAGGACAACCTCCCGAAGCTCTTCGGCCGTGTACCTGAAAGTCCTAGTGATTCGGCGACGCGGCGGAGATCTCGGCGAGCGGCGGTCCGGCATCGCGGTCCTGGGCCAGGTCTCCAAGAGAGACAACGCCGACCAGCTCTCCGTCGCTGACCACGGGCAGTCGGCGGATGCCGCTCTCGCCCATCGCCTGAGCAGCCACCTCGACGCTCTCTCCTGGCGCGAGCGTTCGCGGACCCGAGCTGCACGCGTCGGCGACCGCCGTCGACTGAGGCTCGCGGCCCTCGGCGATCGCCCGGACGACGATGTCACGGTCCGTGATGATGCCGGCCACGCGCCCGCCATCGGTCACGATCACGTTGCCGATGTCGCCGTCGCGCATCTCGCGCGCGGCGTCGACGAGGCTGTCGCCGATCTCGACCGTGCGCGGGTCGCGGGTCATGATCTCCTCGACTGTTTGGGCCATCTGGTCGCTCCTCCTTTCGGTTGGCGTGTCCATCATCCCACTCAGCCGAGTCAACGCGGCGGAGCAAACCCCGACCGGTGATCACCCTGTGTCGCGTGCGGTCTCGTACTCGTCGTGCCGGTGCCACCACGCCGCGCCAAACTCCAGTCGTTCCTCGTCACGACCGAGCGGCGCCAGATCGAGAATCCGGTAGGTCCCCATGAGCTGCTCGACTCCACGGTCGTAGGTGGAGTAGGTGTGGTGCACGTCCCCGTCCTTGAGCGCGAAGGCGCTCATCCCCTCTCGCTGCGGCTCGGGCTGGTCGACGTGGCGGAAGTTGTATTCGGCACCGTTACGCTGCTGCTCCTCCGTGAACGCGGCGCCGAAGTCGTACTTGAAGTCGTCGCCGAGGGACGAGACCCAGGGGAACTTCCAGCCCATGCGCTCCTTGTACGGGTGCAGCTCCTCGAGCGGGGCGATCGACTCGGCCACCAGTGTCACGTCGCGGGCGTTGAGGTGGGGGACGGCGGCGTCGAAGTGATCGGCGGCGAGGGAGCAGCCTGTGCATCCCGGGTTCTGTTCGTCGACCCGGAACCCGAAGCCGAACATGAAGTGGTACACGAGCAGCTGCGAGCGGCCGTCGAAGAGCTCGGCCAGGGTCCTCTTTCCGTCGTCCGTGTCGAAGACGTACTGCTTGGAGATCGGTACCCAGGGCAGCTGCTGGCGCCGCCGCGCGAGCTCGTCGCCTTGCCGCATGTGCTCCTTCTCGGCCTCGAGCAGCTCGCGCCGGGCCGAGAGCCAGTCGTCACGCGTTCCCGTCTGTTGATCGGTCATCGCTTCACTCCTTTCTGTGGTCAGAACAGCTTGGCCTCTCCTCACTCCGCGCTGCCGGTTGCCGGGGCCGGCTCCAGCCGCTCCGGCGGTGCCTTCCGCGCCCGGCCGGGGAGGAGCATCAGCGCCACCGCCACGCCGATCGCAGCAAGGACGCCCGACGCCAAGAACGCGGACTGGAAGCCCTCGTTCAGCACGACGAGCGGATTCGCCCCCTCGTTTGCGGCCAGGAAGTCCTCGGAGCGGGAGACGGCGACCGTCGTCACGATGGCGACGCCGAGCGCGGCGCCGATCTGGAACGCGGTGTTGCTGAGGCCCGAGGCGAGCCCCGACTCCCGCTCGGCGACGCCCGCGAGCGCCGCCACGGTGGCGGTGACGAAGGCGAGGCCGATGCCGGGGCCGTAGACGAGCAGCCCGGGGAGCATGTCGGCCGCGTAGCTGCCGCCGACGGAGGCTTGCGTGAGGAGGAGGGAGCCGGCGCCCAGGAGCGCCATCCCCACCACCGCCACCGCGCGGAACCCGACCCGGGGGATGACCGCCTGGCCGACGAGCGACCCGATCGCCGCCATGACCGTGAAGACGGCCGTGCCGACCCCGAACTCGACGGCCGAGTAGCCGAGCACCTGCTGTGCGTAGAGCGTGAGGATGAACGGCGTGCCAAACCCGACGGTGCCGAAGAGGAGCATCACGAGGTTGGCCCCGACGAGCGTGCGCGAGCGGAGGATGCGCAGCGGCAGGAGGGGCGCGCGGTGGCGCAACTCGATCAGCGCGAAGGCAACGAGGAGCACGGCCGAGCCGCCGAACAGGACGATCGTCTGCAAGTCGCCCCAGCCGACGTCCGGCGCCTCGACGACCGCGTAGACGAGCAGGACGAGCGCGCCTGTGATCGCCAGCGCCCCGGCGGGGTCGTAGCTCCGCCGGCTCAGGGCGACGCGGCTCTCACGCAGGAGGACGGGCGAAAGCGCGAGCGCCCCCAGGCCGACGGGGACGTTGATGAAGAAGATCCACTCCCAACCCGGGCCCTCGACGAGCGGGCCGCCGATCAGCCACGCGGCGGTGGCGCCGATGGCGCCCATCATGGTCCAGATCCCGAGTGCCTTGTTGCGCTCGGCGCCCTCCTCGAACGTCGTCGAGATGATGGAGAGCGCGGTCGGCGTCATGATCGCTCCGCCGACGCCCTGGACCGCGCGGGCTGCGATGAGCGCCGCTGGCGACCAGGCGAGCCCACACAGAAGCGACGCGGCCGTGAAGAACAGGACGCCGGTCATGAACACGCGGCGCCGTCCGAGCAGGTCGGCCGCGCGTCCTCCGAGTAGCAGCAGGCCGGCGACGGTGACGGCGTAGGCGCTCAGCACCCACTGCAGGCTTTGCTCCGAGAACCCGAGGTCGGCTCCGATCGAGGGCAGCGCGACGATCACGATCGCCGAGTCGAGGATCACCATGAAGAAGGCGCCGCAGAGGAGCGCAAGCGCCTTCCAGCGGCGGGGATCGGGCGTGGTTTCCGTCATCTCTGTCCTCCGGACTGGCCGTTTCGCGGTTGTGCTCGTTCAGACACCGGGGGCGACGAGAACGGAACGGCCGGTCCGTTCCGGGAGAAGCTGGTGTCCTTACGGGTGATGACCGCGAGGGGACAAGCCGATGCGGAGAGCTCGTGGGTGGCGACGCCCTAGACTCGGCCACGCTCGCCCGAGCGCGCGCGGGAGACGAGGAGGCGTTCCGCGAGCTCACCGAGCCCTACCGTCGGGAGCTGCAGCTGCACTGCTACCGGATCCTCGGTTCGATGCAGGACGCCGAGGACCTGGTGCAGGAGACGTTGTTTGCGGCCTGGCGGAGCATCGAGGGGTTCGAGGGCCGGGCCTCGGTGCGCTCCTGGCTTTACCGGATCGCGACCAACCGCTGCCTGAACGCGCTGCGCGCCCGCTCGCGCCGCCCACGGGAGGTCCACGCGATGACTGAGGCGCCTGAGCCCACCCGGCGCACCGACCCGATCTGGCTCGAGCCCTACCCCGACGCGTTGCTCGAGGACATCCCCGACCGAGCACTGGGCCCGGCGGCGCGCTACGAGGCCCGGGAGTCGATCGAGCTTGGATTCATCGTCGCCCTCCAGGGGCTGCCCCCTCGCCAACGCGTGGTACTCGTGCTGCGCGACGTGCTCGGCTTCAGCACCGCCGAGGTCGCGGAGATGCTCGACACGGGACAGGGCTCGGTGAAGGGCGCCCTGCAGCGCGCCAGGGCAACGCTCGGGGCGAGGCTGCCGGCCGCCGACCGTGAACAGGCTCCGCGCCCGAACTCCGCCCGCGAGCGTCAAGTGGTCGGGCGCTTCGCCGACGCCGTCGAGAGCGGCGACATCGACGAGGTCGTCGCCCTGCTTACCGATGACGCCCTGCTCACCATGCCGCCCTTGCCGCTCGAGTACCAGGGACACGACGCCATCGGCGCCTTCTTGCGTCACCGGGCGATTCTGCGCGGGGCGCCGCTGCGCGTCGTGCCAACACGGGCGAACACCCAGCCGGCGTTCGGCTGCTACCTACCGGACGCACACGCGGCGATCGCCCGCCCCTACGGGTTGATCGTGCTGACCCTGGAGCGGGACGCGATCGCGGCGATCACCTGGTTCGCCGACACCGGCGTCTTCCCGCACTTCGGGCTGCCGCGCACGCTGCGGGTCTAACCCCGGCGTAGGGTTAGCTGGCGCATGGTCGAGATGGGGACGATGAGCTTCGACGACCAGGTCGCGGCGCTTCTCGAGCGCGACCTCGCCGACGATCGGCCGGCGTTCCGCACAACGCTGGAGTCTGCCCGGCCAGCAGAGGCCGTCGAGCGATCGATCCTCTCCGTGTCGCGGGAGGTCGTCCCGGTAGCCGCCGCTGCCGCGCGGGTCGAACGTGAAGGCCGACCCGTTGTCCTCGGACACCTGACTCACGAGGAGCTCGAGACCTTCGTGCCGATCGCGGCTGTTGAGCTCCCCAACGCTCCCGCGTACCTGGCCGTCGATGTCGATCTCGGCGCCGACTCGCGCAACGTCCGCCCCGAGGACGCGCTCCGTGACATTCTCGAAGACGGCCGTTCGCCGCTAACGATCGACGAGGGCATCGCCCTCATGCTTCAGCAGCCGGGGGTCATCGCGCGCAACTGGGGCTTCACGATGGCGGGGTCTCGGCGAGGCGACCAACGGGTTCCCGCGTTCTGGGTTAGCGAGGGTCGGCCGAAGCTCGGCTGGTGCTGGGACCGCAACCCGCACACCTGGCTCGGCACGGCCTCGTGCTCACGGCGGATCGCCGGAGAGTAGTCCGGCGATGAAAGTATGTGGCGTCATGGATGCCGGCACGGTCCGAGGGATGCTCCAGCAGCATTTCGAATTCGCGAGCAGCGATCCCGACCGGGCCCACGCCATGTACCACGACGACGCGGTCCTCGAGTTCCCGCAGTCCGGAGAGCGCTTCGTCGGGGTCGACAACTTCCGGGCGTGGCGAAGTGAGTACCCAGTGCCGACGGTTCCGGAGATCAATGAGGTTCGCGGCGCGGGCGACGTCTGGGTCGCCCAGCTCACGATCGCCTATGGCGGCGGCCCGGCCCAGTTTGGCGTCGACATCCTCGAGTTTCGGGACGACAAGATCGTGCGGGAGACGATCTACGTATCCGAGGGCTGGGAGGCGCCGGAGTGGCGCGCCCAGTGGGCCTCGGCGCGTTAGAGCCTGTCGCGCACCGCCAGCAGCGAGATGCTGGTAACGCCGTACTTCTGGGATCGGTTCGTCTCGGATCGCGCCGACAACGCAACCTCGTACACCCGCTTCACCCGCAGTTCGAGCTCCGTCCTGTCCAGCTTCCTCGCGTCCGTAGTCATGCGACCCTCCGTGATGTGGTGATCTCTCCCTGCGCAAGCTTCCAGTCCGGCCAGCCGCCCTCGAGCCTGCTGGCCGAGCGCCCGGCGTCGCGCAGCTGGCGCACGGCTTCGTGGGCATAGGCACAGAAGGGCCCTCGGCAGTAGGCGACGACCTCCGAGTTCTCCGGGAGCTCGGCGAGACGGTCCGCGAGCTCGTCGATTGGGATGGACATCGCCCCCGCGATGTGTCCTGCCTCGAACTCGTCTTCTGGGCGAACATCGACGACGACGAGGTCTCCCGTCCCAAGGCGCCTTTCGAGCTCACGGCGTGTGATGGCCTCGACCGCCTCTCCCAGGTACTCGCGGGCGGCGCGTTCCACCTCAGCGATCCGGCTGGCGGAAACCGCCTGCAGCATCGACCACAGATCGAGGAGCTCGTCGCCGGCCAGTGCGTAGCGCACGCGCGTTCCCTCCCGCGTGCGCTCGACCACCCCGGCGGCGTGAAGCGCCTGCAGGTGCTGGGAGGTGTTGGCGGTGGATTGCTCGGTCGCGCTCGCGAGCTCCTCGACCGTGCGGGCTCCCTGTGCGAGGAGGTCGATCAGCTCCAGCCGCCGGGGGCTTGCCAATGCCTTGCCCATCGACGCGACCGCCTCGAAGAGCGCGTCCTTCGCCTCACGAGAGCCGGCCATGGTTGCTATTCAAGCGATCAATTGATAGCTTGTCAAGCCCGATGCGCTGATTTCCCGACGCCTGGAGACCCTGCCTTGTACTTCCGACAGCTGCTGAACGACGCGACCGCTTGCGCCTCCTACCTGTTCGGCTGCAAGACCAAGGGAACGCTCGCGGTCGTCGACGCCCACGACGACCTGGTCGACGAATACGTTGCCCTCGCTGCGTCGCAGGGAGCCGAGATCGCAGCAGTCCTCGAGACGCACGTCCAGGCCGACCACGTCTCGGCCCTGCCGGAGCTGGTGGAGCGGACAGGGGCGACCGCCTACCTCCCTGCCGGCTCGGGGGTCGAGTTCGACCACCATCAGCTCATGGATGGCGAGAGGGTGAGGTTGGGGAACACCGAGGTCCAGGCGATCGCTACGCCGGGCCACGCAACCGCCCACCATGCCTTCCTCGTCACCGACCATGCCCGCGCCGACGATCCATGGCTCGTGCTCACCGGGGACGCGCTGCTCGTCGGCGACGCCGGCCGCCCGGATCTCCACGCCCACGGCGACCAGACGGTGGAGGAGATGGCGCGTGCTCTTTACACCTCGATCACCGAGCGGCTCCTCGCCCTCCCCGACCACCTGCTGGTCTACCCCGCTCACTACTCGGGCTCGGTTTGCGGGCGCGGCCTCTCCGGGCATCCGGCCTCTACGGTCGGCTTCGAGCGGCGCCATAACAAGGCCCTTCGGTTCGAGTCCGAGGACGCGTTCGCCGAGGCCCTGATCAGCGACATCCCGCCCGCGCCAGAGCGCCAGGCCGAGATCGTCGTCGCGAACCGCGCGGGCCGAGCGCTGGCCGCCAGTAACTGAACGTGCCCGAGGTCCGTCTCGGCCTGCGGGAGAACCTGGCGCAGTTCTCGCTGCTCGTCGCCGTCACCGCGTTCGTGGGGGCGATGGTCGGCCTCGAGCGCTCGACGCTGCCGCTGATCGGGGAGGACGACTTCGGGCTCACCTCGAGTGCGGCGGTGCTCTCGTTCATCGTCGCTTTCGGGTTCGCGAAGTCGCTGACGAACCTCGTCGCGGGCGTCGGCGCAGAGCGTGCGGGCCGGAGGCGGCTGCTGATCGCCGGCTGGCTCGCGGCCCTGCCCGTGCCGGTGTTGATCGCCGTGGCCCCGAGTTGGAGCTGGATCGTTGTCGCCAACGTCCTCCTCGGAATCAACCAGGGCCTAGCGTGGTCCATGACGGTGCTGATGAAAATCGATCTCGTCGGGCCGAGACAGCGAGGCTTCGCGCTGGGCCTAAACGAAGCCGCCGGGTATGGCGGCGTGGCAATCGCGGCCGCCGTCACCGGCTGGCTGGCAGCCGAGTTTGCGGCGCGGGACGTCCTCGTGGTAGCCGGCGCTGCTGTCGCCCTCGTGGGGCTGATGGTGTCGGCGGCGCTGGTGCGCGATACGGCCGCTCACGTGCACCACGAGCAGCGACGGGGTGGCCACGGGGAGGACGAGATCCCGCCGGGTCTTCGCAGCGCCTTCTCCGATGGGACCTTCCGGCGCCCAGCGCTGCGCGCCTGCTCCCAAGCGGGGCTCGTCAACAACCTCAACGACGCGCTGGCGTGGGGCCTCGTCCCACTCTTCCTCGCAGCGAACGGGGCTTCGGCGGCGCAGGTAGGCCTCGTCGCGGGCATCTATCCGGCGGTGTGGGGTGTCGGACAGATTCTCGCCGGCCGTTGGTCCGACCGGGCCGGGCGAAAGCCCCTGATCGTCGTCGGCATGGTCCTGCAGTCCGCGGCCCTCGCGGCGCTGGCGGTGTCGGGCGGCGCGGTTGGTCTCGCGGCGCTCGCGGCCGTCGTCCTCGGCGTGGGCACCGCGCTCGTATACCCGACGCTCATCGCCGCGATCTCGGATGCCGTCTCGCCGGTCGCGCGCGCCCCGGCCGTCGGGGTCTACCGCTTCTGGCGCGACATGGGCTACGTTGCCGGCGGCCTGATTGCCGGGGTGGCGGCCGACGCAGTTGGCTACGGCGGTGCGATCGCGATCGTTGCGGGACTGACCGCCGCGTCGGGCGTCTGGGTCGCGATCGAACTGAGCGAGGAAGGCCGTCGTGCCGGGAAGCTCCGACCAGCATCCCTATGACCGCCACGTCGGCCGGTACGGCCGAGGGCTCGCCAGGGGCTTGATCGAGTTCGCGGGCATCCATTCCGGTCAGCGCGTCCTCGACGTGGGCTGCGGAACCGGTCAGCTGACAGCAGAGCTGGCGGCTCTGCTCGGGGGCGAGCGTGTAGCTGCCGTCGACATGTCCGAGCCGGTCCTCTCGGTCTGCAGTGCCCGGGTGCCGAGCGCCGATGTCCGGCTCGCGTCGGCCGAGGCCCTCCCCTTCGACGAGGGTGATTTCGACGCGGCCCTTGCCCAGCTTGTCGTGAATCTCGTCGAGGACCCGCCGGGCTCCGTGCGCGAAATGGCCAGGGTGGTCATGCATGGCGGAGTCGTTGCGGCCTGTTTCTGGGACGACGAGGAGATGCCGCTCCTGCGCTCGCTCTGGGACTCCGTGCGGGCGATCGCCCCCGAGGCGCTGGAGGGGGTGAACGAGCGGGCCCGGGTTGGCCTCGCGGACGTCGGCGTCCTTCGCGAGTGGTGGGAGGGCGCCGGGCTCCGCGATGTCGCGCTGGACGCGTTCGACGTGAGCGCCGACTACGGAAGCTTTGAGGATCTCTGGGACCCGTTCGAGGCCGGCGTCGGCTGCTCGGGCAAGACCTACTCCTCGCTGGGCGCCGGGGATCAGGCTGCCGTACGGGCTCACGCGTTCGCTCGCCTCGGCTCCCCGGACGGACCATTTCGCCTGACCGCGAAGGTGCGGGCCGTTCGCGGCATCCGCTAGCAGAGGTGCGTCGGGTCAGGACCGCTTGAAGCCAAGGCGCGGATGGCGCACGGCAAGCAGCAGCGAGCGCCACGCGCCGAGCTGGCGGACCAGCTCCATCGTGTCGCTGGCGGCGTGATCTTCCACGATGCGCCCGTCCTGGAAGCGGCTGATCACGATGCCGGTCAGCCTGACCGCGCGCCCGCGGTGCGTTCCGCAGAGGGTCCAGCGCGAGGCAACGCGGTCGCCCTCGCTGACCTGATCGGTGACCTCGAAGCGTAGGTCGTCGAAGAGCTCGAGGTACAGCGCCACCGATTGCCTGGCTCCCTCGTGCCCGCGGTATTCGAGCGTGTTCACGTGGTCGACGAACTCGGGGTGATAGACGGCTGCCAGCGCCTCCGGGTCACGGCCGGAGCAGACCTGCTCCAAGGCGCGGCGCGCGATCTCGGCCTGCGGGGTGCCGCTCATGCGCCCCCCGGAGCGGCGATCGCGCACCCGAGCACCGCGGTGACGAATTCGGCGAAGACCTCGTCGGGGAGCGCGTCAGGATCGGCCGCGCGCTCGAAGGCGAGGCCGTTGAGCGAGGCGGCAATCGCGGTCGCGAGGACCTCGGCCGGGAAACGAAGCTCGAAACCGTGCTCTCGTGCCACGCGCTCCAGCGTCTCGGCGAGCGCGTCTCGGATCGCGTCTCGGCGCCTGGCGAGCTCGCCCTGAAGGTCCGGGTTGCGGACGCTTAGCGACCAGAACTCATAGAAGAGCAGCGGCCAATCCGGGTCGCGCTCGAGGAAGGCGCGGAACCGCGCAGCGGCTTCCGCCCCCGCGTCGTCTTCGCGCTCGGCCGCATCGGCCACCGCCTCGATCTCGGCGACGCGCTCGGCGACCTGCCGATCGGCCAAGGCGAGGAAGAGCTCCTCCTTGCCTGAGAAGTTCGAGTAGACGGCGCCGGTGGAGAAACCGGCCTCGGCCGCGATCTCCTCGACGGTCGCCTGGTGATAACCGCGTCGCGCGAACACCCGCGCCGCTACGGCCACGAGCTGCTCGCGCGTCTGCTCCTGGCGCTCCTTGCGGGTGAGAACCACAGGCGACATCTCAGATAGTGTACGTTATCCAGATCACGCACGCTATTTGAGCGAGAGGAGCACGATGCTGATGCAGCGAGTGCGAAGCTGCGCGATTCCGGACGAGACAGACCGGATCCGGCGAATCTTCGACAAGCAGGCCGGCCAGTACGACCGCAGCATGTCGCGCTTCGAGCGCCTGTTCTTCAAGGGCAACCGGGAATGGGTCTGCGCGCGGGCCGACGGCGAGGTGCTCGAGATCGCCGCGGGGACGGCACGGAATCTGCCCCTCTATCCAGCCGAAGCCACAATCACTGGTGTGGAGCTCAGCCCCGAGATGGCCGCGCTGGGCCGGCGACGCGCGCAGGAGCTCGAGCGCGAGATCGACCTGCGCGTGGGGGACGCGGAGCAGCTCGCGTTCGCGGACGAGTCCTTCGACACCGTCGTCTGCACCTACGGCCTCTGCACGATCCCGGACGATCGCGCCGCGATCCGTGAGGCGAAGCGCGTGCTTCGCCCCGGCGGCAGGCTGCTGCTGGCCGAGCACGTCCGCAGTCCGAACCGGGTTGTCCGCACGATCCAGCGACTGCTCGACCCGCTCGCCCATCGCTTCGGAGGCGATCACCTGCTGCGGGAACCGCTCGACCACCTCCGCGCTGAGGGACTCGAGGTCGACGAGGTAGTTCGCCTGAAGGCGGGCTACGTCGAGTTGGTCTCGGCACGCAAGCCCACGGCTGCCGGCTCCTAGCTCATCTCGCTTGCCGCCGCGGCCGCTCTGCGCTCCATCTCGTCAGGCGGGACATCCTCGATGTGCGTCGCGATGTTCCAGCGGTGTCCGTACGGGTCGTCGAACATCGCCACCCGGTCGCCGTAGAAGTGGTCCTCGGGCACCTGCACCGAGCTCGCTCCGGCCTCCAACGCCTGCTTGAAGACCGCGTCGACGTCTTCGACGTAGACGAAGAGCGCGACTGGTGAGCCGCCGAGAGTCTTCGGGCTAGGGTCCCTTCCGCCCGGCATCTCGTCGCCGATCATGATCACCGACCCGCCGAGCTCGAGCTCGGCGTGGGCGATGGCGCCGCCGGGCATCGGCATGCGCATCCGCTCGCTCGCCCCCAGAACGCGCTTGTAGAACTCGATCGCATCGGCGGCTCCCGCGACCGATAGGTGCGGGGACACGCGCGGATAGCCGTCGGGGATCGGGTTGACGGTCATCGTGATCGCTCCTTTCTTCCGTTTGTCCTAAGCGCCTCCGCGAAGCGCCCCAGATAGAGCGGCCAGCCCTGGTCGCCGGCCACGCCCTCTCGGAGCGTCTCCCAACCCTCGAGGTGGCGATCGAGATTGCGGTGCTCGAGCTCCACGCGGGTCCGGTCGGTGCCTTCGGCAAGGAAGCGCACCTCAACCTCGCTGGCCTTCTCGAGGTCGGCTTCGAGCTGCCACCGCGGACTGATGTCCCACGTGAAGACGAGGCGCTCGGGGGGCTCGTACGCGAGAACGCGAGCCCATCGGCATTCGCTTCCGTCCACTCCCCGGTCGTAGATGTGCCCGCCGGCCCTCGGCTCGAACACGCTCTCCGCAATGTCAACGGCGAGCATGTTGTGCTCGCGGGGCTTGACGCGGTCGAAGTCCTCGACGAACACCTGAAACGCCCGCTCGATCGGCACGTCCACGGTCACCTCGGTGCGGATCGACGTCGCCTGGGTCTGAGTGCTCATGCGTCTTTCTCCTTCGCTTCCTCGACTGTTCGCTTGTAGTTGGCAAGGGCTTGCGTCCAGAAACGCTCGAGCTGAGCTCGCAGCGCCGCCACCCCTTCGGGATCGACCCGATAGATGCGCCTCGTCCCCGCGGGCTGGTCCACCACCAGCTTCGCCTCCTTTAGCACGCGGAGGTGCTGCGAGACGGCTGGGCGGCTGACCGGCAGTTCGTTCGCAAGCTCTCCCACCGCATGCGGGCGCTCGACCAGACGCTCGAAGATGTCCCTTCGGGTTGGATCTCCGAGCGCGGTCAGAGCATCGACTTGGTAAGTCACCACGAACGGTAAGTTATCACTTACGAGTCCCGCCTGTCATCTCGGGTCCGGTGGCGATGAGTTCCGGCCGCCCGCCCGGTCTGTATGGCAGGAACTCCAGAAAGGACCGCCGATGACCGAGACGACGACCAACCACGTGAAGACCCAGACTCTGGACGCGCCTGGCGCGACGCTGACCTACGACATCCGCGAGGCCGAGGGCGAGAGCACCGACCCGACGCTGCTGATGATCGGGCAGCCGATGGACGCCAGCGGGTTCACCTCCCTCGCGGGGCATTTCCGGGACCGGAGGGTCGTGACATACGACCCGCGCGGCGTGACGCGCAGCCGGCTCAAAGCCGGCTCCGGCAAGCCCACGCCGGGAGAGCGCGCCGACGACCTCCACCGGTTGATTTCGGCGTTGGGTCCCGACCCGGTGGAGGTCTTCGGGAGCAGCGGCGGCGCGCTCGACGGGCTGACGCTGGTGTCGCAGCATCCGGACCAGGTTCGTACGCTCGTCGCGCATGAGCCGCCTGCGGCCCAGGTCCTCCCGGATCGCGAGGCAGCGCTGGCGGCTGCCGCCAGCATCCAGGAGACATACGAAAGCGACGGCATGGGCCCGGCGATGGCGAAGTTCATGGCGCTCACCAGCCTCAAGGGCCCGATCCCTGCGGACTTCGCCGACCAGCCCGCTCCGGACCCCGCCGCGTTCGGGATGCCGACCGAGGATGACGGCAGTCGCGACGATCCCCTGCTCAGCAACATGATCACCGGCACTCACCATGAGCTCGACTTCGACGCGTTGCGCGCGGCGCCGACCCGGATCGTCGTCGCTGCCGGAGTCGAGTCCGAGGGCGAGTTCACGCATCGCGCCGCAGTGGCTGTCGCGGAGCGACTCGGACGGGAAGCGACCATCTTCCCCAGCCACCACGGTGGCTTCCTCGGCGGCGAGTTCGGCTACGCGGGTGAGCCGGAGGCCTTCGCCGCGAAGCTGCGCGAGGTCCTGGACGAGGAGAGCTGAGGCTAGGGCTCGCGAACCGCAGCGGCCAGATCGCTGCCCGGGAGCACCGGGAAGAGCAGGCGCGTCAGAACAGCATCGTTACCTCGGCGACGCCGTCCGCGATCTCGACGTCGAACGAGTGGTCGCCGCGCTCGAAGACTCGCAGCATCGGCGCGTTCTCCGCGAGCACGTCAGCCGTCAGGCCGCGAGCGCCGCGTCTGCGCGCGTAATCGACGAGGCCCGCGTGAAGGATCCTGCCGAGGCCGGCACCCTGCCAGTCCGGGTCCACCATGTAGGCGACCTCGGCCAGGCCGCTGGCGGGGTTGAGGAAGTAGGTGCTGGCGGCGACGATGCGCTCGTTTGCAGAAGGGCCGACGACGGCGGCGAACGCCATCTCCTCCTCGTAGTCGACGCTGCAGAGGTGCTGGGCCGCCGAATCCGTGAGCGATGTCAGCTTCTGGAAGAACCGGGTCCGAACGTCCTCGTCGCCGAGGCGGTAAAAGAGCTCCTGCATCGCCCCGGCGTCGCTGGTGCGCGTCGGTCGCACCTGAACCTCACGGCCGTCGCGCAGCCGCACGTCGCGCACCTCGGCCACCGGATAAGCAGTGCGGCTGCGCAGCCGCTGCTTTGGCCCCACGAGGCCGCTGCCGATGGCGGCGTCGAGCAGCTTGTCGCGCGCGTCGGGATGGGCGATCTCGATCAGGGCGACGGCACGCTCGGCCAGCGAACGGCCGAACAGGTACGCGGTGCCGTACTCGGTGATCACCCAGTGCACGTCGGCGCGCGGGATCGCCACCGCCTCTTCCGCCGCCAGCTCCACCGAGATCGCAGATCGGCCCTCGGGTGTTCGAGAGGCGAGGCAGACGACGGCCATGCCGCCGGGGGAACCGAGCGCTCCGCGATGGAAGGCCGGGCCCGTCGAGACGCCGCCGTAGAGCGCGCCGTCGAGGTGCTCGGTGCAGACCTGGCCGGTGAGATCGACCGTGAAGGCCTGCGTCACCGAAACCATTCGCTCCCGGCTTCGAATGACCGTTGGATCGCAGACGTAGTCGATCGGGTGGAAGGTGAAGCGGGCGTCGTCGTCGACGAGGTCGTAGAGACGCCGCGTGCCCATCGCCCAGCTGGTGGCGACCGGCCCCGTCACGACGCCCGCGGCCACCAGGTCTACGACCGGTTCGGTGATGACGTCCGAGTGGATCGCCAGGGCCCGTCGGTTGGTCAGGTGAGCCAGCATCTCGTTCGGGACGCGGCCCAGGCCAACCTGAAGCGTGGAGCGGTCGCCGATGAGCCGGGCGACGTAGCGAGCGATCTGCTCGGCCACGTCTCCGACCGGGTCGTGCACGTACTCGGTGACCGGCGTGTCGACCGGAACGAACCTTGCGATCCGCCTCACCGGAATCCTGCTGTCGCCGGACGTCCGCGGCATCGCGGGATTGACCTCCGCGATCACGGTTCGCGCCGCGAGCGCCGCCGCCTTGGTCACGTCCACCGAGATTCCGAGGCTGCACGTGCCGTCGGCCTCGGGCGGGGCGACCTGCACCATCGCGACGTCGAGCGGAAGCTGCCCGTTCGCAAACAATCGGGGGGCGTCGGCGAGGGACAGCGGCAGGTAGGCGACGCGGCTCGAGTCGAGCAGGGGTCGGACGTCGGTCCCGACGTAGAAGACCCGGTGGCGGTAGTTGGTGTGCGGTGAGTCGCCGGTGCCCGGCCGGCTGGTCAGAAAGTGGATCAGCTCCACGCCCGGTCGGTTCAGCTCCTCCAGTGCGTCGAGGAGCGTCGTCGGCGTCGCGCAAGCGCTCCCGACGAAGACCTTGTCGCCGGGCCGAACCACGGACACGGCCTCGGCGGCAGAGACCTGGCGTTGACGCCAGTCGAATGCCGCCTCCACGCTCATGCCGGTCTCCCAGGCTATCCCGCCCTTTCTCCGCGAGGTCGAAGGGGGCGGGCAAGTAACGTGCCGGGCGTGAGGTCGGGATGAGCCTGCGCCGCGCCTGGTTGCCGTGCGCGATCGTGACGTTCGCCCTTCTCGGCGGCGGTGGCCAGGCAATCGCGGCGACCGCCGCCGATGCCGGTTCGTTACGCGCCGACGTCTCCAGTTCGCCGTGGCGCCTGACCCTGACCGGCGAGCAGGGCTCCGTGCTCGCCGAGCACCCGGCCACCGGGCCGCTCGCCGGGTCATTGGGCACACTCGGCTTCCGGGCGGGGGGCGCCTGGCAGCACGCGACCAGGATCCTCTCGGCGACCTCGAAGCACGGCGGGTACGTCGCCGAGCTGGCGACAACCGATCCCGCACGCAGGATCGAGGTTCGCCTGTCGGCCCCAGCCGAGGGCGTGATCGCCCTCGATGCCGCGGTCCGCGGGGCGGGCGCGCCAGCGACGGCGCTCGGAATCGGCTTCCAGCCGCGACCGGCCGAGGCCTATCTCGGGTTCGGCGAGCGTTCCAACGCGGTCGACCAACGCGGCAACGTGGTCGAAAACTACGTGGCCGACGGCCCCTACCAGGCCGACGAGTACCCCATCATCGAGCTCTTCGTTCCGCCCTGGGGGCTGCGGCCGCGGGACGACTCGACCTATTACCCGGTGCCCTGGCTGCTCTCCAGCGCCGGCTACGGGGTGCTGGTCGACAATCCGGAAACAAGCTACTTCCGGCTCGACAACGGGGGCGGCTGGAGCGTTGAGCTGGTCAACGCGCCGCCCGAGGAGCTGCCGCCGCCGACCGCACCTGCGCCGGAACGGCTCAGCTTGCGGTTTTTCGCCGGGCCCAGGCCGGCTGACGCGCTCGAGCGGTTTACCCGCGAGACGGGCAGACAACCGCCGCCGCCGGCACCGTGGGTGTTCGGCCCGTGGCTGCAGCCGCCCGGTGGGACCGAAAGCCAGCTCGAGCTCCTCGACCAGCAACGCGCTGCCGACGTCCCGCTGTCCGTGGCGCAGACCTACCTGCACTACCTGCCCTGCGGAGACCAGGTCGGGCGCCGGGACTCAGAGCGGGCGCGAACGGCGGGGATCCACGAGCGCGGCCTGGCCGTGACGACCTACTTCAACCCCATGGTTTGCAGCAGCTACAGCCCGGTTTACGACAAGGCGGCCGCGAACGGTGGGTTGATCGAGAACTCGCTCGGGTCTCCGTACCTGTTCCGCTACTCCACCGACACCTCGTTCGACGTCGCCGAGTTCGACTTCACCGCCGTGGCCGGCCGCGCGGGCTTCGCCTCGGTGACGGAGGAGGCGATTGCCGACGGGCACGACGGATGGATGGAGGACTTCGGCGAATACACGCCACTTGACTCGCAGACGGCTGCCGGCGTCCCGGGAACGGTCGTGCACAACCCCTACCCGCGCCAGTACCACTGCGCAGCCTTCGACTCCATCGCGGATGCCGGCAGGCCGATCGTGCGCTTTCAGCGCTCCGGGTGGACCGGGGCAGCCCCCTGCGCGCAGGTTGTGTGGGGTGGGGATCCGACCACCTCGTGGGGCTTCGACGGCCTCCAGTCCTCCGTGCGTCAAGCGCTCACGATGGGCCTCTCGGGCGTAAGCATTTGGGGCTCGGACATCGGGGGGTTCTTCGCACTCTTCGATGAGCAGCTTTCGCCGGAGTTGCTGACCCGGTGGGTGCAGTTCGGCGCGGTCTCCGGTGTGATGCGCACCCAGGCCAACGGCATCGCCGTCCCGTCGAAGCCGCGACCTCAGGTCTGGGACCCGGATCAGATCTCCAATTGGCGCCGGTACACGAAGCTTCGCACCCAGCTCTACCCGTACCTCGTCGCGGCGGACGCGCAATACCGGCGCTCGGGCCTTCCGCTCATGCGGCACCTCTCGCTGGCATACCCGGCCGACCCCCGCGCCGTTGCGCGCGACGACGAGTTCCTGTTCGGCCCCGATCTCCTTGCAGCGCCGGTGCTCGAGCCCGGTTCCCACGATCGCTCGCTCTACCTTCCGGCCGGGCGGTGGCTCCACCTCTGGGATGCGCTCGACTTCGACGCGGCGAGCGGCGGCTTGGACATGGGCGAGGCCGAGCTGCTGGACGGACCGGTCGACGCGACCGTTCCCGCGCCGCTCGATCAGCTTCCACTCTTCGCTCGGGCCGGCACGATCCTGCCGCTGCTGCCGCCGGATGTCGACACGCTCGCCGACGACTACGACAGCGAAGGAACAACCGCGCTGGCCGAGCGCTCCGATCGCCTTGTCCTGCTCGCCTTCCCGCACGGCCGCAGCGACGCGCCGTTCTACGAGGACGAAAGGGTGCGCTCAGACGTCCACAAGCACCACTGGGTGCTGAAGGTGCACGGGAAGGTCAAACGGACGTACGAGCTGCAAGCCTCGATGGCGACGATCGGGGGAGGCTTCGTCCCGTGCGCGCTGCGTGTCCAAGGGAAGCTGCTGCCCCGCGGGAGCTGGCACTACGAGCCCGACACCAAGGTGCTGACGACCGCGCTTAGCGGACGCTCGCCGCACCTCGTGGTCAGCGACGGCTGCAAGCGGGATCGCTAGGCCTCGCCGCCCGCGTCAGCTCTTACGAAACTCCTCGATTTCTCTCACGGTCGCTTAAGCGTCGGCCGGCACGATCGAACGCGAGCCGGCGCGGATGCCGGAGCGACAACCAGAGGAGGAAGCATGCGAAAGTCAATGATCGCTGCGCTCGTCGGCGTGCTGGCGCTCGGTGGCGCGGCCGTCGCGTTGGCGAACGACTCGTCGACGAGGGCCGGCGACGGTCGTGAAGCTGCCGGGGCATTGTCGATCGCGGGCGGCCCACTCGTCACCTTCGGAAAGGGACCCGACGGGAGCTTCGCCGAGGATCTCGCCGCCGAGCTGGACCTCAGCACCGAGGAGGTCGAGCAGGCGCTCGAGGCGGTCGCCGAGAAGCGCCGCGCGGATCACCGGCAGCAGATGGCCGAGAACCTCAGCGAGCACCTCGAGGGCGTCAGCGTCGACGACATCGAGGCGGCGCTGGCTGTGGCCGAGGAGCAGATGCAAGAGGCGTTTGAGGACGGCGATCCGCCCCGGCCCGATCAGTTCGCCGCCACGCTGGCCGAAGAGCTCGGCCTCAGCGAAAACGAGGTCGAAGACGCGCTCGCGGCCCTGCGCGAGGAGGCTTTCTCGGTTCATCGAGAGGAGGCCGGGGAGCGGCTCGACGAGGCGGTGGGGTCCGGCAAGCTGAGCGAGCAGGAAGCGGACGCCATCCGCGAGCGGCTCGAGAGCCTCCCGGCGCCGCCGGAGCTCGGTCCCCGTGAAGACGGGGCGCTGCCGCTCGAACCGCCGCCCGGACGTCCCGGCGTGTCCTTCGCGTTCCCACCGGTCTGAGCGCAGCACGCTGGGCTGTGACGCGCGACGCGGAGCCTGGGCTGCGACGATGGCGTCGTGGCCCGGGCCTTCGCCGACGAGTTCGATGCTCCCGACCTCGACGCGGACGTGTGGATCCCGCACTACCTGCCGCAGTGGAGCTCCCGGGCGCAGAGTGCCGCGACGTACGAGGTGGCCGACTCCGCGCTGCGGCTGACCATTCCGCCGCAACAGGCCCTGTGGTGTCCCGGCGATCACGAGCCGCTGCGAGTCTCGGGCGTTCAGTCCGGGGTGTTCTCCGGAGAGGTCGGAAGCACGATCGGCCAGCAGCCGTTTCGCGAGGGCCAGGTCGTGCGCGAGTTCCAGCCGACACAGTGGGGCTGGACGCCGGAATACGGGCTGCTCGAGGTGCGGGCGCGCATGGACCTCAGCCCACGCTCGATGGCGGGGGTGTGGATGGTCGGCTTGGAGGATGAGTCCACACGCTGCGCGGAGATCCTTCTCTTCGAGGTCTTCGGGGACGCGCTGGAGACCGACGACGTCCTCACGGCTGCAGTGGGAATGGGCCTGCGCCCGTTCCGGGATCCGGCGATCACCGACGCGTTCTCGGCGCCGCGGCTGCCGATCGACGTCTCGGAGTTTCACGTCTACGCCGCGGACTGGCGCCCCGGCCGCACGGACTTCTTGGTCGACGGCGAACGGGTGAAGACCGTGGATCAGGCGCCGGACTACCCGATGCAGATGATGGTTGCGGTCTTCGACTTCCCCGAGAAGGCAGCGCTCGCAGCCGATCGGCCGGACCACGTCCCGCTGCTGGCGGTCGACTATGTCCGCGGCAAGCCGCAGGAACGACGAGACGTACGTTGACCACAATAGTCGTGGTCAACGTGCCGTTCGCTCGCCAAGAAGCGACCGGAGGTAAAAGCCCCGTCGCATCGCGCCAAACGCTATTGCGTGGCCACGCGACCTGTAGTGCGCCAGTAGTAAGCGCGCGACTTCTCCCGATCTCCGCAGACCTTCATCGAGCACCACCGCGCGCTGTGGTTGCGCGACGAGTCGTAGAAGACCCAACCGCAGTGCCTTCCCGGGCACGCCTTGAGGCGCTCCCACGACCCGTCGATCATCGCCCTCGCGGCGATCGCGAGCAGCGCCCCGATCGCGCCGTCGATCCCGGAACTCCCGGGCACGGCGAACTGCGGGCCCTCCGGCTCGATTCGGATCTCGGCGATGGCTCCTCGAGCGGCTCGGTGCATGGCCTCGACGGCGCGTTCGTCCAAGGACTGACCGTTGTTCGCAAACGCCAGTGCGCGCAGCCCTTCTCGAACGGCCAAGGTGCGCTCGAGATCGTCATCCGTGGGGCGAGTCCGGTTGTCGAGGAGGTGCCATGAGCGAAGCCAGGCGCCGAGGTCATCCGGGCTAGCGAGAAGCTCACCCTGGTCGGGCTCGCCAAGGTTCCACGGCGTGTTGAGAAACCTCTGGAGCAGGGCGACCCTCGCCGGCGCCGGACGCCGTCCTCCGGGTTGCGGATCCTGAGCTCGCTGCGTGGTCTCACCACTCATACCCACTTTGCCTGTGATAATAGTCGCTGCGCAGGCATGCACAACCTCGCTGCACCCAGGGTCCTCGCCGGCGTCGCCGTGGCCGCCGCGCTCGCCCTTGGGGGTTGCGGGGACGACGACGAGGACGTTGCCTCGCAGCCCGTCGGGCCGCTGGCCGAGGCGCTGGCCGAGATCGGAGGCGGTGGCGATGGGTCCTTCGGGATCGGCTGGGCCGATCCGCAACTGGCCAGGGACAGTGGAGTCGATGCCGAGGTGATGGCCACCGCGCTGGCGCCCAACGCCGGCAGCTTCATCGAAGAGGGGCCGCAGCTCCGTCGGCGATTCGGACTGAACCCGCTCGCGGCCGAGCGGCTGGTCTCGGTGGCCGGCTCATACGCCTTCGGCCTGCGTCTGGAGGGGGTCGACGGACGCCGCCTCGCCCGCGCCCTTGTGGCCGATGGAGGGCGAACGCGAGAGGTGGATGGTCTCGACTTGATCGAAATCGGCGACTACGCAGTCGTGCCGGAGGCCCTGCTCAGCCTCGGGATCCGGGGCCTTGGCGCGTTCGATGCGCTCGGCAGCGACTTGGCGGTGCTCGCGATCTCAGACCGGGCCCGCTCGACGCTGCTGGGACGCGGCGAGCCGCTGTTGGACGAGCCGGTCTACCGCGCCGCGTCCGCGTGCCTCGGCGACGTGGTCGCAGCCCGCACAATCCCGGACAAGCTGCTGCTCGGGAGCGAGCTCGGGATCGAGCAGGTGGCGATCGGGGTCAAGGCGGGCGGGGAGGTGCTGTGCACCCTGGGCGGGACGGCCGAGAGGGCGGACGAGGTGGCCTCGGCCCTCGAGACCCTGCTGGTTCCCGATGCCCGGGACCCAGTTTCCGGCGAGCGCATCGGCAACTCGCTGAGCGACGTCCAGGTGACGCGTGACAGCCTCGAAGGAGTCGAAGTCGTCAGGGCCGACGCGCGAGTAGCTGCTGGCGGCGAGCAGCCCGGGTTCTTCTTCGACACCGTGGCCAGCGCCAGCCTCGTCTCGCTGTTGAACGGCAATTCAGAGAGCTTCTTCCCCTGACTCGACCCCCTCGGCACCGGCTAACGTAGCCGTGGCCCGGCGATGGAGCAGCGCTACGTCATCGACGAAAGCGTGCAGCACGGCTACGTGGGCAGCCGCGACGCGCGCACGTTCCTGCCCTTCCTGCTTCCGCACCTTCGGTCCGGAATGGACGTGCTCGACGCGGGCTGTGGCGTCGGCAGCATCGCCCTCGACCTTGCAACCATGATCGCGCCGGGCCGCGTGACCGGGATCGATCCCGACGCCGGGCAGATCGACGCGGCGCGACGGTCGGCATCGGAGCGGGGGATCGAGAACGCCGAGTTTCAAACCGGATCCGTCAACGAGCTTCCCTTCGCCGAGGAGAGCTTCGACGTCGTTTACGCCAACGCGGTGCTGATCTACGTGCGCGACCCGATCCGGGCCCTCGCCGAGCTTCGCCGCGTGTTGCGGCCGGACGGCTTGGCTGCCGTCTCCGACGACGATCTCGGCACGATCGTCATCTCCCCGGACGTGCCCGAGATGCGCCTCGCAGCACAGCTCTTCGAGCGCGCGGTGGTGCACGAGGGTGGGAATCCCCGCTACTCCCATCATCTTCGAGGACTGATGCTGCAGGCCGGATTCGCACGGACCCAGGGGTTCGCACTCGCGCCCGAGGTCTACGGCGACCCGGAAAGCACCAGGTGGTTCGCCGACTTCGCCGTCGGGCTGTTCAGCGCACAGAGCATGTCCGACGTGATCCTCGCCGAGGCGTGGGCCACTCGCGCGGAGCTCGACGCGATGATCGCCGCGCTTCGCGACTGGGCGGATCGACCGGACGCCTTCGCGTCCTGGCTCTACTGCGCGGCGCTCGGCTGGGCCAGCTGACGCCCGGACGTTAGCTCCAGGGACCAACGGGTAAACGGGGGCTGCAGGGAAGTAAGCGACTGGCAGCGGACCGCGTGGCCCGTCTGGGGCTCGGAGTGTTAGGAGGACCATCCGCGGGCATGGAACGCCCACCGTCACTGAAGATGGGCTCGCTGAGCGCGCATCCGCAGCGCGCCTGATGGGGACCCCGGTTCCAACTTCGGCGCGCGGCCTGAGACGTCTTGCGCGCAGCGGGCGCCTCGCGCGCATGGCCGTGATCGGCTCCGCCAACACGGCCAGAGCGCTCAAGCACGAGCTGGAGCTCGACCCTGCCATCCGGGCCCGGGTCATCGGCCGCATCCCGCCCAGCGAGGAGGGGACTCCCGACGGGCCGGAGGTCCCGGTGCTGGGACAGCTCGGTGAGCTGCGTCGCATCGTTCGCCTGTACCGGATAGACCTCGTCGTCATCAGCGGGGAGGCGCCACGGGTGCCGGTGTTCGACGAGGCGCTGCCGGCCGCACAGCGCTCGTTTAGCGTCTGCGAGCTCTCGGACTTCTACGAGGCCGTGTTCGGCCACGTCCCGACCGCGGAGATCAACTCGAGCTGGTTTGGATACCTGGTCCATCCGGGGTATCGGGACCGGGTCATCGCGAAACGTGCACTCGACATCCTGGGCGCCGCGCTCCTCGCGCTGGTCCTGCTCCCCTTGGTCGCCGCAGTCGTGCCCTTGATCCGCCTCGACGGTGGTCCGGCGCTGTTCAGGCAGTCCCGGATCGGGGAACGGGGGCGGCCGATCACGATCTACAAGCTCCGGACGATGCGGGCCCGGGAAGGCGCACCCGCTCGATGGAGCTTTGAGGGAGACTCGCGCGTCACCTTCCTCGGCAGGTTTCTCCGACGCACGCACCTCGACGAAGCCCCTCAGATCTTCAACGTGTTGCGCGGGGAGATGAGCCTCATCGGCCCCCGACCGGAACAGCCCGCCTTCGTGGGACGGCTCGAAGAGTCACTGCCGTTCTACCAGCGCCGGCACCTGATCAAGCCGGGCCTGACCGGCTGGGCGCAGATCCGCTGCGGCTACGCGGGATCCGATGTCGGCTCCGCTTGGAAGCTCTGTCACGACCTCTACTACATGAAGTACCGATCGCTCCGCCTCGACCTGTCAATCCTCGTCCGGACCCTTCAGCACATCGTCGCGCCGCGAGCGTTCGAGCTCCACTCCTCTCGGCCCGCGGCCGCCATGATCGCAGCCGCGGCCATGCCGACGCCGCCCGTTGTCTCCGCCGCTTCCCCCTCAGGCGACATACTGCGGCCCCATGACGGAGGAGAACGTCTCCAAGAGCGCCGCTTTCATCGAGGCTTACAACCGACGGGATTTCGACGCCGCGGTTGAGCACTTCGACCCCCACATCGAGTGGGTGCTCCCGCCCCAGCAGGCATCGGACTCCTGCATCGGTCCGCGCAACGTGATCCGCTTCTTCGAGGGGCTCGAGGAGACCTTCGAGGATCTGCAGCTACACCCGCAGGAGGTGGTCGACGCCGGAGACCGTGTAGCGACGCGGCTCCGTCACAGCGGCCGGGGCAAGGCCAGCGGCGTAGAGATCGACACCGAGCTCTACCACCAGGTGATGACCTTCCGGGACGGCCTCATCGTGCGCGCCGAGTACTTCGACAACTGGGACGCGGCCCTCGCGGCGGCGTACGCGCCAGTCGACGCTGAGACGGCTAACGAGCGAACCGGGCCACGAGCGGGGTGACGATCCGCTGCACCGCAGGCGGGGGCGAGGTCATCACCGTCTCGTCGCGGAAGCGCTGTGCGAAGTCGGCGATCCACACGGCGCCGCGCCAGCTCGTGGGCATGTTGCGCGCGTTGTAGAGCCCTTCGCGGGCGGCCTTGGCGCTCTCGGTGAGGAACTCCTCCAGGTGCAGCGCCGGCAGCACCTCGGTGCGCAGGCGAGCCGGGCTGCCGCTGCTGTTCTTCAGCTCGTGCCGGACGTTCGGCGCGACCACGATCGGTCCGTCCTCGGGGCGCAGCTCGTGCCAGGTTCCGTCGAGCTTCACGCTCACCGAACCGTCGAGCGCCTCCCAACGCTCTTCCTGCACCGGGTGGAAATGCTCGGGTAGGTGTCCGCCGTCCTTCATCCACGTGTGGACCCAAAGGTTGTTGCCATCGCGCTCGAAGCTGTAGGAGACGCGGTGGATCGGGTCCTCGATCTCGCCGGTCGTCGGCTGCGTCGTCTCGTTCATGGGGGCTCCTTTCGGCGTGACACCAATACGTTAGCACTCTAAGTTACTCTACGGTAACTATGACCACACAAACCGAGCGGCCGAGGAAGCGGTTGCCCGTCGCCGAGCGTCGGGCGCTGATCGTCGAGGCGGCCGGGCGGCTGTTCGGCGAGCGCGGCTACGACGACGCCCGCCTGGACGACATAGCGGCCGCGGCGGGGGTGACGAAGCCGATCGTCTATCGGCATTTCGACGGCAAGCGCGCGCTGTATTTGAGCTTGCTGGAGCGGCATCGGCAAGACCTGGACAGCTTCGCCGGCGCGATCCCGGCGGGGGGCGACCTCGAGCAGCGCCTCAGGGCGGTGCTGGAGGTGTGGATCGACTACGTCGAGACGCACTCCTATGCCTGGAAGATGCTGTTTCGCGACACCGGTGGCGGCGACGAGGTAATGGCCTTCCGCCGGGACGTCCACGCGCGGGCCCGGGCCGTGCTGGCCCAGATCATCCGCTCGCTCGCCGACGGTTCCATCCCGCGGCGCGAGATCGAGCCGCTGGCCGAGCTGATGAGCATGGGAATGGGGTCGCTCGTGCTCTGGTGGATCGAAAACCCCGGGATCTCACGGCGAGCCGTCGTGGACGCGATCACCCGCGTGTGGCTCGGGGTTCTCACCGAGCGGGACCATGGCCTGCCCACAGGCTGACCGGGATCCGGTTGTCGTTTGAGTCGAGCACGAAGTGCTCGGTGGCGGTCGCCCGGTACATCCGCAGCGGCGCCGGCGCCTCGACGTCGGCGCGCGCCCACCGGCGCTCGCCCTGCGCCTCGGACCGGTCGGAGAAGATCTCCAGGGCGCGGTCGAGCTCGGAACCCTCCGGTCGATCGGCGACGGCGGACAGGTAGACGGCCTCGCCGGCGCCGATGGGCACCTGCGAGTTGAAGATGACGATGCTGAGCTGCGGCCGCTCCCTCAGGTTCCGCGAATGGCGTCGCTCCGGACGCGAGACCCAGAAGAGCTCGCGGTAGTCGGCGGTGGCGAACCAGACAGGGGAGACCCACGGCAGCCCGCTTGCGTCGGCCGTGCCGAGGGTCATGAAGCTGTTCGAGTCGATGATCTCCCGAGCGATCGACGCCGGGTCGCCGGTTGCCATAGGTGCAGCGTTATCAGCTTCGAGCGATCGAGGCCCTAGGCGACAGTCTGCACGTGTGAGATCACCTGACCGTCCATCGCCAGGTGGACGGCGAAGCCTGGGGGATCGGCGCTGAAGCTCAGCCCGCTCGTCTGGAAGTCGAGCTCGAGCTGCACGTAGGTGCTCGGCGCCGCGAGTACCGCCCGCCCCGCAAACTCGCCCGCGATCGCGCGGTGTACGTGCCCACTGACCAGCCGCTTGACCTGTGGGTGGCGAGCAACCACGTCGCGCAACCCATCGCGGTCGGCTACCGGCAGTCCGATTGCGTCCATCGCCGGGATGCCGGTGGTGATCGGGGGGTGGTGCATGGCGATGAGCGTCGTCACCGTTGTTTCGACGTCCAGCGCCGAGTCGAGCCAGGCGAGCCGGTCGGAGTCGAGCTGACCGCCGTCAGCGCCGTCGCGCTTGGTGTCGAGCACGACAAGGCGCAGCTCCTCGAGGTCCACGGCGTACTGAACCGGCGCGTCGGACGTGCCGTCGAGATCGAAGTGCCGGCGAAGGCCGGCGCGGTCATCGTGATTTCCAGGCAGCACGTACACGGGCGCGCCGATCTCCCCGAGCACCTGAGCGAGCTGCTCGTACTCGGCGTCCTCGGCGTTGTCTGCGAGGTCGCCCGAGACCAGGACGGCGTCGGGGTGAGGCCGCATCGCCCGCACGTGCCCGACCGTCGCCGCCAGCCTGTCCAGCGGATCGGCGCCGCCCCACAGGGCACCGAGATGCGGGTCGCTGAGCTGGACCACGGTGAGGGGCGGAGCCATCACCATTGCATTCTTGTCGCTGACGGCCGGGTTCGTGTTCGCGTAGCCTGCCCGGTGTCCAGTTCTGATCGATGTGGAGGAATCAATGCCCACTGGCACCGTGAAGTGGTTCAACGACGACAAAGGCTTCGGATTCATCACGCCTGACGACGGCGGACAGGACCTGTTCGTCCATCAGAGCGCGATCGTCGGCGAAGGCTTCCGGTCGCTCTCGGAGGGCGCGAAGGTCTCGTTTGAAGCCGAGGAAGGCGAGAAGGGCCCCCGCGCGGTCAACGTCCAGACCGTTTAGCTCATCCCTCGCCCGGCGCCGAGTCGGGGACGCGCAGCACGAAGACGACGATGTCGTCGCGAAGCTCCGCGGGCCCGTCGGCGAGCAGGCGTCGCTGAATCCCGGCGGTGATCGACCGAGCGCTCTGGCCCGCTTCGGCGCTGAGTGCTGAGCCCAGCTGCTCGGGAGAGTAGATGCGAGCTGGCGCGTAGGCCTCGGTGAGACCGTCCGTGTAGAGAAACAACGCGTCTCCGGGTGCGAGATCGGCCCGGTAGTCGGCCAGCGCGGGTCTGGGGTGCACGCCAAGCAGCGATCCGGGCTCGCCGAAGGTCTCCACCGATCCGTTGGTGCGCAGGATCATCGGCAGGGGGTGTCCACCGACCGAGAGCGTCACACGGGCCGCGACGTCGTCGAGCTCAACTCGCGCGAGGGCGACCGAACAAGACTGCTCGGGTGATTGCCGCAGTACGGCGTCGTTCAGCTGCTGCAGGATCCGGCTCGGTTGCCTGGTGTGCACCGCCTCGGCACGGATCGTGTATCTGGCGAGGCTCGTGGTGGCGGCGGCTTCCGCGCCCTTGCCGAGCACGTCGCCGACGACGACTGCCCAGTTTCCATCGTCGATCTTGAAGAGGTCGTAGAAGTCGCCGCCGACCAGATGGCGCTCGCCGGCCGCGTGAAAGTCAACCGCGGTCTCGATTCCGGGGACCTGCGGCAGCGCCGGGAGCAGACTCTCCTGAAGCGTGTCGGCGATCTGCTCCACCGTGTGCTCGCTGCGCTCGCGCTCGGTGAGCACGGCAGCGAGGACGAGCCCGGTGAGGCTGACCACACCGACCAGCGCCTGAGCAAGTAGAAGCCGATCGTCCGGCGCGTTGCCTGAGAACGGACCGATGTTTTCCTCGGCGAGCGGGACGGCGATTCCGGCAACGATCAGGGACGCGAAGGCGGCCCCGGGTTGCCAGAAGCGCAAGGCCGCCCACAGCAGCGGGGGGAAGACGAGGAACGTCATCGCGATGTCGCGCGTAAAGACGAGCGCGCTGACACCCCCGACGACCAGCGCCGCGGCGCACGCCTCCAACGCCCTTCCCGGAGCCCGGTCGTACGGCCGGTGGGTGGCCGCGATGAGCAGCGCGGGTGCGACGACCAGGTCGCCGCCCATGTCGCCGAGCCACCACGTTCGCCACACCAACCCGAAGTCGCCGGAGGCGATCTCGTCGCCGATCAGCAGGCTGGTGACGCCGATCGTCGCGCTGACGGTGGTGCTGACGATGCCAGCCAGCACGACGAGGGCGAAGACGTCCCGGACCCGCTCCAGCGAGGCCCGGAAGTCGACGCGCTTGAGCAGGAAGGCGCCGACCAGCGCCTCGAGCGTGTTGCCGGTCGTGATTCCGAGGGTGGTGTAGAGGGGGACATCGGTCCAGGCGTTGGCGAGGAAGGCCCCGAGCGCGACGCCGGGCCACACGCGGTAGCCCCAAAGGACGACGGCGGCCAGCGCGATGCCCGTCGGGGGCCAGATCGCCGTCACGCTCTCGGTCGTGAACGCGAGGCTGAGGCCGAGCTTTGCGGCGCCGTAATAGACGCCGGCGATCGCGACGATTCTTACGGCGTGGGTCCAGTTCCGGTCCAGCGTGCCAACCCTACCGCCGGACGCAGAGGGCACGGGCGAACTTCGTCAACGGCGTCAGGTCCCGGGTCTACCGTCGAGCGAGCGTCGCCTTTGTCACGCCTCGCCTGACGAACTCGACGCTCAACCCCCGGACCGTCGACTGATCTCCGCGTACCGACGATCAGTCGACATCCATCGCCCGAGGCCACGAGCTGTGCTCACGCCGATGGCGAGAGGCACGTTACCCACAACTATCGGGGTCAACGTCACAGTCGAGGGGAGACCCCCGTACTCAGCCCAAACCACGGCGGCAAAGCGGGTCGGTGGGAGCCGTAGTGCCGGGGCTCGCCGCGCTCGACGCTTGCGGTTCCACCGGGGTGGCCTGCTTGAAGCGAAAACGGGAGACGGGCCGCTCCCGGCACGCGCGGCCGGAAGCCGACCCGCTCCCGCGTGAGCCTCAGCTACGAGATGCGCTCTCGCAGCAGATCCTTGCCCTGCTCGGCGCCCTTGCGACTCGTCTCCTGAGCGCGCTTGAAGAACTCCGCCAGCTCGGAGTCGCCCTCGCGCTCGGCGTCCTGGATGTAGGTGTCGAGACGCAGGACGTTGCTCAGACACTGCTCCGTGAACCAGATGATGTTGTAGTCCTTGTCCTTGGTTCCGGTGATCTGCCCGGTCTCGGCGCTGGCTGTCTCCGTCGCCATCGCAACCTCCTCCGTTCGTTTCTCCGTCCCTTGTGCGTTACCCAGGTACGCGGCCGCTAACCGGTCTGGGCGGCGCGATCAGTCACGATGCGCACGTGGCAGACCGGCGCACAGCCGTGATCACCGGCGCGAGCAGCGGGATCGGCGCCGCCACGGTGCGGGCACTGGCGGCCGCGGGATTCGATGTCGTGGCGGCGGCCCGCCGGGTGGAGCGCTGCGAACAGCTGGTGAGCGAGGTCGGTGGGCGGGCGTTAGCGCTCAACGTCACCGACGGCGACTCGGTGGCCGCGCTGGCCGAGGCTGTGCCCGATGCCGCGCTTGTGGTCCATAGCGCGGGCGGCGCGCTCGGCCTCGAGCCCGTCGGAGAGTCCGACCCTGAGCGGTGGCGCCAGATGTACGACACCAACGTGCTGGGTGTGATGCGCGTGACCAAGGCGCTGCTGCCGGCCCTCGAGCGAAGCGGCGACGGGCACATCGTCGTCCTCGGCTCGGTGGCGGGGGTGGAGGTCTATCCCGGCGGCGGCGGATACACCGCCGCCAAGCACGCCGTGAACGCGCTGACGCGGACCTTGAGGCTCGAGCTGCTGGGAAAGCCCATTCGAGTCACCGAGGTGGCGCCGGGCCTCGTCGAGACCGAGTTCTCGCTGGTGCGGTTCGGTGGCGACGAGGAGCGCGCCCGCAAGGTCTACGAGGGGGTGACGCCGCTGACTGCGCAGGACGTCGCCGAGGCGATCGAGTTCGTGGTCACCCGCCCTCCGCGCGTCAACATCGACTATCTGGCGATGAAGCCGAGGGCCCAGGTGACGGCCACGACCGTGCACCGCGAGAGCTGAGCTAAGCCTGCTTTCGCAGTCGCTCGGCGAGCCTGTTCATTCCACGCGCTTCGGCCGCCTTCGCCGCCCCCTTCCAATCGGTCCTGCGGTCGCGCGGGCGCTTGACCCCTGCGTCGCGGAGGGTAGCGATGTCCTTGAAGGCCAGCAGCTCGTCGCGGCCCTCGATCAGACTCGTGCGAAGGCCCGCGCGGGACTCCCGAATCGCGTTGTCGAGCACCCCTTCGAGGGAGCCGTGTTGGCGAAGCAGCTCGGCCGCGGTCTTCTCGCCGACGCCCTTGGCGCCCGGCAGCCCGTCCGACGGGTCACCTCGCAGGGCGATGAAGTCCGGGACCAGCTCGGGGTCGATCCCGTAGCGCCGCCGGACGTCGGCGGGCGTGATCTCCTCCGCGCCCTGCTTGCCCCCCGTGCTCACATACAGGACCGTCACCTGCTTGCTCGCGCACTGGAACATGTCGCGATCGCCGGTCAGCAGCAGCGCCTTCCCGCCGGCCTTGGTCTCCAGGCGGGCGTAGCTGCCGAGCAGGTCGTCGGCCTCCAGCGAGTCGTGATGCGTCACGCGCCACCCGAACGCCTCGAAGAAATCGGTGCTGTCCGCCCACTGTGGCGCGAGCTCGTCGGGAACCTCGGGTCGCTCGGCGTGGTAGGCGGAGTAGAGCTCGACGCGGTAGGCCGCAGCGTCCGGCCCGAAGCAGAGCACGACCGCCCGCGGCTTGTGCGCCTCGACCTCGCGCAGGATCAGGTTGGCGGTGCCCAACAAGGCGTTCACGGGCTTCCCGTCGCTGCCTTTGATCGACTTCGGCAGCGCGTAGAACGCGCGGTACATCATCGACGGCGCGTCGACGGCAAGCAGCGGGCCGGGCATGCGCGGACGGTATCGAGGGCGCGGCGCGCCGCGCCGGCCCGGAAGCGTGGACGTTCGGGCTCAGCCCCCGATGTAGTCCACGTGCCACCACTCATCGGGGCCGTGGACCTTGCCCCAGCCGTACTTCCAGCCGATCTGGTCGATGACCCAGCGCATGTCCTGCGTCGGGACGTCGACCGCGGTGCCGAGCTCGTGGGAGGAGGTTCCGGGCGGGTTTGCCGGCTCGCCCTGCGCGGCGAGAAAGAGCTCATACAGCGCGGCCTGCTGCTCGTAGGTGCGGTAGGCCGAGATTGGGCCGCCCGGGTAGATGTCGATGCCGTAGACCTCGAGCGACTCTTGGCGCATCGCGTTCCAGGCGTCGGCTGCTGCCGGCAGCAAGTGCAGCTCTCCCCACGGCGAGGGGACGTGTCCCATTCCGGGGGCAGAGACGATTTGCGTCAGGGAAGCAGCGTCGGTGGTGTAGCCGCTGGCGGCCGTCGCGGCCGGATCCGGAGAGCCGGACGCCGCGGCTGCGGCCGAGTCGGTCGAGGTCGACAACGTCGTCACGCCGGCCGCCGCCAGCGCCGCCGCCCCCTCGTCGACGGTCGGGACCTGGATCGTCTGGCCCTCGATCACCTGCGCGTCCTCGGGCAGGCCGTTGTAGACGGCGACCGTTCGGGTTGTGAGGTTGTTGGCGTAGGCGATCGACCAGAGCGTCTCGCCCGGCTGGACCACGTGAGGCGCAGCCGCCGAGGCAGGCGAAGCGGTCGCCAGCACCACGGCGACGAATGCCAAGCACCCCCAGGTGCCCCTAGCCCGCACGGGTTTCCTCCTTTCCAGCTCGTTTGCGGGCCTGGTGCCCACGGCCGACCTGTTCGCGGTTGGCTGGCCGAGTCCCTGCGCGCGCCATAACGTGCAAGGCCACGTTCAGGTGCAGAGGGGCTGCGGGACAGGGCAGGTGAGGGGAGGGCGACAGTCAGGGTTGCCCGCGGTAGCCAGACCCGACAGCCCACGGCGATTGCGCCAACGCCCGGCGCTATCTTCCGGGCAATGGCTCGGGTCTGCGAACAATGCGGCGCCGACGCCGCCGAAGACGCCCGCTTTTGCGCCTCCTGCGGAGCGCCGCTGCGGCTTGAGCCCGGCGCCGAGCGAAAGGTCGCGACGATGGTCTTCGCGGACCTGGTCGGATCGACCGAGATGGCCTCGGGGGCGGATCCGGAGGAGATCAGACGGCGACTCGATCCTTTCTTCGAGCTTGCCCGCACCTCCCTCAAGGAGCATGGGGGAACGCTCGAGAAGTACGTCGGCGACGCTGTCCTGGCCGTCTTTGGAGTGCCGCGAGCGCATGGCGACGACCCCGATCGCGCCGTGGCCGCCGCGCTCGACCTGATCGATCGCCTGCACGCCCTCGATGGGGATCTCGCGGTGCGGATCGGGGTGGAGACCGGAGAGGTCCTGTCCACCGGCAGCGACGGGGACCTGTCGGTCACCGGAGAGCCCGTGAATGCTGCCGCGCGCCTGCAACAGGCAGCCGCTCCGGGCCAAGTCCTGGTCGGAGAGCGCGCCGCGCGCGCGTGCCGCCGCGCCCGCCTCGAGGCGCACACCTCGGTCGACGCCAAGGGCCTCGATTCAGCGCTGCCGGCATGGCTGGCCGTCAGGGGAGTCATGGACGCACACGGAGTGGAGATGCCCCTGCTCGGTCGCGAGGACGACCTGGAGCTGTTGCGGTTGGTGCATCGGCGAGCGGTGCGCGAGCGAGCGCCCCAGCTCGTCTCGATCACGGGCGAAGCCGGCATCGGCAAGACGCGGATCGCAAATGAGCTGATGGAGGAGTTGCGCGCCCAGGAAGAGCCGCCGCGCATCCTGCTCGGCCGCAATCCTCCGTACGGCCGGGGAATCGCGTTCTGGGCTCTCGGCGAGATCCTTCGCGACGCCGCCGGCGCCGAGGCGGATGATCCAATCGAGGAAGTGCGGGCGGGATTGCGGCGTCTGCTCGACGAGCTTGGGGCCGAGGACTCACAGCAAATCGCTGACGCGCTGATCGTTGCCCTGGGTGGTTCCAACGGCGCGGACGAAGGGGACGCAGAGGACGCGCTCAAGGGCGCGTGGCGCCGGTTGGTGGCGTTGCTCGCTGCGGATCGTCCCCTCGTGCTGGCGGTGGACGACGCACATTGGGCCGACGAGGGGCTGCTCGATCTGCTCGAGGAGGCGGCGTTCGGGCTCCAGGAGGCGCCGCTGGTCGTACTCACCACCAGCCGGCCCGAGCTCTATGAGCGCCGCCCCGATTTCGGACGCTCGGCGCGCAACGTCACCCAGGTCGAGCTTCGCCCGCTCGAGCCGGCCGCGACGAACGACCTGGTCCGGATGCTGCTGCCCGACCACGGCGCCGACCTGACGACACGGGTCGCGCAGGCCTCGGGCGGCAACCCGTTCTTCGCGGAGGAGGTCGCGCGGAGCATCTTCGACCACGATCCCGCTACCTCGGCTGGCCGACTGCCCGACACGGTGCAGTCCGCGGTCGCCGCCCGCATGGACCTGCTCCCGCTGGAGGAGAAACGGGTGCTTCAGGGAGCCGCCGTGCTGGGACACTCATTTGCCGAGGACATGCTCGAGGAACTGCTCGGCGAGCCGCCGCGCGAGGCGCTGAACGCGCTCGAGCGCAGGGCCTTGGTGCAGGAGCTGTTCGCCACGGGGCCTGGTCGCTACGGCTTCCGTCATCAGCTCATCCGCGACGTTGCGTACGGGGCGCTGCCTCGCGGGGAACGCGCGCGGCTGCATGAGCGCGCTGCCGACGGGATCCGAGCTGGCGCGGGTGAGCGGATGGTCGAACTGGCCGAGCTAATCGCGTTCCATCTCGCCCAGGCCGCCGAGCTCGACCCGGCGCCGGAGCGCCGGCGGGCCGCCCACGAAGCGACCTTCGAGGCAGCCCGTACCGCATCGCGACGCGGGGCGCTCGCGCGGTCCCAGGAGCTCTACGAGCATGCCGCGGCGCTGGCCGCCAGCGATGTCGGGCGGGCGAAGGCGTTGCGCGTCGCCGCCGACGTCGCCATCAGACGCTGGCGTGGCGACATCGCGTTTGCGCTTTACAAGCAGGCGGCGCAGGCCGCCGAGCGGGCCGGGGAAGCCGGGCTGGCGGCCGCTGCGTACGGGAGGGCAGTCGAGCTCTCCTCGCGGATGGTCGGGGTCACGGGCGAGCTGCCGCCACAGCAGATCACCGAGATGCTCGAGGCGGCAAGGCGCCTGGCGCCGGAGGACGACCTTGCCACGAAGGCGCAGCTGCTCCTCGACGACGTGTGGATCGAGTGGGGAGGAATTTCGCTCAGCGGCAGCAGCACCCTGGCCGGCTCAGGAGCCAACACCCAGGCGGAATTCGCCGCCCGCGGAGCCCAGAGCGCCAACGAGGCGCTCGAGCTGGCTCGCAAGACCGACGACCCGCGCCTACTGTCCAGCGCCCTCGACGCGGCGTGCGCGATCGCCTGGTCCATGCACCGCTATCAGCGGGCGAACGAGGTCGCGCGGGAACGCATGGAACTGCTCCGCGAGGCAGCGAAGTCGCCGGCCCTCGAGGTCGAGCGCAACGACGCCCGTCACATGATGATCGAGAGCTCGCTGCAGATCGGCCGCTTCGCCGAGGCCGCCAAGTTCGCGGCGGAAGCGCGGGACGCGGACCTGTCACACGGGGTCGCGTACTCGGCCTGGTCGCGCGGGCTCTATCCGCACTTCTTCCTCGGTCAGTGGGACGAGACATTGGAGATGGCGATCCGGTTCCGCGAGGCGTGGCTGGCCGAGGAGCGACCGCCGATCGCCGCGATGGCGTCGGCCCTGTCCACCGCGGGCGCGATCCATGGCTACAGGGGCGATGAGCGGGCGTCGGCGGACTGGTTCGGCGTCGCCGAGGGCATGGCCCAGGAGGGAGGCCAGCGCGGCGGGGTGCGCCTGCTCAAGACGGACGTGGACATCCACCGTGGGCGATTCGACTGCGCGCTCGAGCACGTGCAGGATCCGGCGGGCGGGGTCTTGGGGCACACGGT
>Ga0081538_10000725_pt1 | contig 35930 bp, 32 predicted proteins | sample TabmetS5T2R1_FD_71022 | JGI IMG/M metagenome (GOLD analysis project Ga0081538, IMG submission 71022) | Tabebuia heterophylla rhizosphere microbial communities from the University of Puerto Rico - S5T2R1 | ecosystem: Host-associated > Plants > Roots > Rhizosphere ...
GCCCCCACCGGGGGGCCGGCCGCCCGGCCGGGCTCGCCCGCACCCGGCGGGCGGTGCTGCCGCTGCTGGAGCGGCTCGACCGCGCCCCGGACGGCCCAGGGCTGCTCTTCGAGCTGACCGCCGGGACCCGCAACGCCCTGGCGTCCCGGTTCGGGGAGGTGGCCGAGCTGCTGGACGCGCTCGGCGGGCACCCGCGGCTGCGGGTCTGCTTCGACACCTGCCACGCCCACGCGGCCGGCTACGACCTCGCCGACCCCGTCACGGCGGCGGCCGCCGCCGACGAGCTGGTCAAGCTCCTCGGCGACCGGCTCGCCCTGGTCCACGCCAACGACAGCCGCGACCGGGCCGGCGCCGGCCGCGACCGCCACTGCCCCATCGGCAGCGGCACCATCGGCGAGCCCGGCTTCGCCGCCCTGCTCGCCCACCCGGGCCTCGCCGGCCTGCCGGTCATCACCGAGACCACCGGCGACCCGGTGCAGATGGCCCGCGACGTCGCCTGCCTCAAGCGCCTCCGCGCCGGCGGCGGCGCGGCCGCCGGCTAGCGCCCGCCGCCGAGGCCGCGGTGGATGGCGTCGACCAGGGCGCCGTTGGCGTCGTCGCCGTCGAGCGACCACATCATGGCGCCGCCCAGCCGCTCGCGCTGGATGAAGGCGGTCTTGAGCCGCATCACCGCGGGGTCGTCGAAGGTCCAGAAGGTGTTGCCGTCGAACAGCCAGGCGAAGCCCGCCCGGTCGTCGCGGTACACCGTGAAGCCGGACGCCGGCAGGGCCGCCAGCCGGTGGTAGTCCTCGTAGCCGGGCTCGAAGGTGCCGGGCGCGGCGCCGGCGGCCGGCTGGAACAGGCCGTCGCCGCCGCCGGTCACGCCGGTCCAGCCGCGGCCGTAGAAGGGCACGCCGAGGACCAGCTCCGACGGTGGCGCCCCGCGCGCCACCCAGGCGTCGATCGTCCGCGTGGCGGTGAAGTCCGGCAGCACCGGCTGGCCCGCCGGCACGCGGATCGCGGACTGGTGGTTGGTGGTCGACTCCCAGGTGCCGTGGAAGTCGTAGCCCTGGACGGTGGCGAAGTCGAGGTGGCGGAAGATCCTGTCGCCCTGGTAGCCGGCGTCCATGGCGGCCGGGTCGGCGGGCAGGAAGGCGGTCAGCTGGTGGTGGCGGCCGCTCCGGCGGCCGTGCGCGTCGAGCTGCCGGCGGAACTCGGCCAGCAGCAGGGTGAAGTTGCGCTTGTCCTCGGGCCGGACCACGTTGCCGGGCTCGCCCGGCGAGCCGGGCCACTCCCAGTCGAGGTCGATGCCGTCGAAGACGCCGGCCGCCGAGCCCGGGCCGCCCTCGACCGAGCCGAGCTGGGGCAGGTTGCCCTCGATGAACAGGTCGATGCAGGAGGCCACGAACGCCTGCCGCGAGGCGCTGGTGAGCGCCGCGTTGGAGAAGTACGTCGACCAGGTCCAGCCGCCGATCGACAGCAGCACCTTGAGGTGCGGGTACCGCGCCTTGAGCTTGCGGAGCTGGTTGAAGTTGCCCTTGAGGGCCTGGTCGGGGCTGTCGGCGACGCCGTCGACGCTCTCGGCGGCGCTGGCGGGCCGCTGGTAGTCGGCCCAGGCGTCGCCCTCGCCGGCCTGGTTGGCCTCGAAGCAGCGGCCGTCCTCGCTGACGTTGGCGAAGGCGTAGTTGACGTGGCTGAGCCTGGCGGCGGCGCCGCTGCTCACCAGGTTCTTGACGAAGAAGCCGCGGGCGTAGATGCCCCACTGGGTGAAGTAGCCGACCTTGCGGTAGGAGCGGTGCTGGCCGCCCGCCGGGGCGGCGGTGGCGGCCGGGGTGGTGGCCAGCAGCGCGGCGCACACCAGCGCGACCGCGGTCAGCCCGATTCCTGGTGCGAAGCGCCTGCGCATGAGCTCTCCCTTGCGGCGGCCGGGAAGCCCGTCTTGCCGGGTGCGACGACGATAAGAGGACTAGTCCACTTTGTCAACGCCCGTGGCGGGCCCCGGACGTACACTCCGGAGCCGGGGCAGGCGGTCGTCAGGGGAGCGTCATGATCCAGGTGCACGTGTTCCGGCAGGGGCAGGAGCTGACCGACGTGCCGGTCGCCGACCTGTCGGAGGTGCGGCAGGAGCCGGGCACGCTGGTCTGGGCGGACGTGGTCTCGGCCACCCCGGAGGAGCTGGCCGACATGGGCCGGGAGTTCGACATCCACCCGGTGGCGCTGGAGGACTGCCAGCCCCACAGCAAGCAGCGGCCCAAGGTCGAGGAGTACCCGGGCCACGTGCTGCTGGTCGCCTACGCCGCCAAGCACGGCCGCCACGGCCGGGTCGAGCTGCACGAGCTGGACCTGGTCGCCGGGCAGAACTTCCTGGTGAGCTTCCACGCCGGCAGGCCGATCGACGCCGAGTCGGTCGCCAGGCGCATCAAGGCCCACCCCGAGCTGGCCCGGGAGGGCGCCGGCTTCCTGCTGTACGTGATCCTCGACGAGCTGGTGGACACCTTCTTCCCGGCGCTCGACACCATCGGCGGCCGGGTCGAGGACCTCGAGGAGGCGGTCTTCGCGGGCAGCAGCGACGTGCAGACCCAGATCTTCACGCTGCGCAAGGACCTGATCGCGCTGCGGCGGGTCGCCGGGCCGATGCGCGACGCCATGGTCCTGCTGCTGCGGCGCGACCTCGGCCTGTTCAGCCGCGAGGCCCAGCGCTACCTGCAGGACATCTACGACCACCTGATCCGGGTGGTGGAGAGCGTCGAGGACTACCAGGACCTGGCGGCCGGCGCGCTGGAGGCCAACCTGACGGTGGCCTCCAACCGGGTCAACACCGTCGCCCGCAACCTGGCCGGGTACGCCGCCATCTTCGCGGTCGTCACGATGATCAGCGGCATCTACGGCATGAACTTCGAGCACATGCCGGAGCTCGGCTGGCGGTTCGGGTACGCCTTGGCGCTCGGGCTGATGGCGGTCGGTGCCGGCGGGCTGTGGCTGTATTTCAAGCGGAAGGACTGGTTGTAGAGAATACGCAGGTGAACGCGCCGATAGAGTCGCCCATTCCGGACACCTTGGAACGCGTCCGCGCCCGGGTCGCCGAGCGGTTCCCCGCCGACCTGGAGCGGATCCGCGGCTACCTGCGGCAGCCGTCGGTCAGCGCCACCGGCGAGGGCGTCCGCGCGGCCGCCGAGGCGACCGGCGCCTGGATCGAGGGCGCCGGCGGCGCCTTCGAGCTGGTGGAGACGCCCGGCCACCCGCTGGTGCTGGGCGAGCTGCCCGGCCCGCCCGGGGCGCCGCGGCTGCTGCGCTACGGCATGTACGACGTGCAGCCCGCCGGGGAGCCCGGGTGGACCTCGCCGCCGTTCGCCGCCGAGGTCCGCGACCTGCCGGGGGTCGGCCCGGCGGTGGTGGCGCGGGGCAGCGCCAACTCCAAGGGCTGCCTGGCCGCCCTCTTCCTGGCCGCCGAGGCGCTGCGGGAGCTCGGCGCCGCGGCGGTCCGGCGGCACCTCGACGGGCACGGCTTCGGCCACGTCGAGGTGCGCCTGCCGGAGTCCTACCCGTGGGCCAAGGCGCCGCCGGGCAACCGCGCCGAGCAGGCGCTGGTCGCCTCCTACCGGGCGCTCGGCCGCCGGCCGCTGCCCTACCCGCTGGCGCCGTGGTGCGCGCCCTACTTCGTGTTCGACCGCATCCTCGGGCTGCCCTGGGCGGCGGGCGGGGTGGGCCACGCCGCCGGCGCGCACGGGCCGGACGAGTACGCCACCCTGGCCGGCCTCCAGGAGCACGTCGTGGGCGCGGCGGGGTTCCTGCCGGCGTATGCGGCCGGCGAGCTCGGGGCGCCGGCGTGAGCGGGCTGCGGGTGGTGGTCGCCAGGGGCGACCCGCTGGAGCGCGGCCGGACGCTCGGCTACGAGCTGGCCGACCTGATCCGCCACTCGCTGGAGTTCTACTGGCGCTACCTGGTCCGCCGGGGCGTGGCCGCCGGCGAGCTGGCCGGGCTGCTCGGCCCCTACCTGCAGGCGGCCGAGCGGGAGCTGCCCGACCTGGTCGAGCTGGTCACCGGCATGGCCGAGGGCGCCGGGGTGTCGTTCTGGGAGCTGTTCGCGGTCAACGCCTTCGAGGAGCTGGAGCCGCTGCTGGAGCCGGGCGAGGGACGGTCGCTGGGCGAGGTGACCGGCGCCAGCGGGGACCGCTGCTCGACGGTGACGGTGTCCGGGCCGGGCTACACCCTGCTCGGCCACAACGAGCAGTGGATGGCCGGCGAGCAGGGCAACGTCGCGGTGGTGATCGAGCTGCCCGACGACGGGCCGGCGCTGGTCTCCCCCACCCTGGCCTGCTGCCTGCCGGCGGTCGGCATGAACGAGTACCGGGTCGCCCAGGGCATCCAGTCGCTGGTCGCCCGCGACGACGGCGTCGGCATCCCGCGGGTGCTGGTCTCCAGGCACGCCCTGGTGTCGTCCGCCCCCGCCGACGCCCTGCGCCGGGCCACCCTGCCGGGACGGGCGGGCGGCTACGGGCACAGCTTCGCCTTCGGCAGCGGCTCGGCGATGAGCATCGAGACCAGCGCCACCCGCTTCGCGGTCGTCGGCGTGCCCGGCTGCCACACCAACCACTACACCGACCCGGAGCTGGCCGAGCGCGCCCCGCCGCCGAGCGCGGGCAGCCTGGCGCGGCTGGAGCGGCTGCGGGCGCTGGTCGACGAGCGCGCCCCCGCCACCCCCGCCGCCATCGGCGAGATCCTCGCCGACCACGGCGGCGGGCCGCAGACCATCTGCGAGCACGGCGGCGGGGAGCCGGCCGACGAGGCCTCGGTGGTGGTCTTCTCGATGATCTGCGACCTCGACCTGGGGCGGATCTGGGTGGCGCCGGGCAGCCCGTGCGTGACCCCCTACGAGGAGGTGGACCTGTCCGGTGTGGTCTGAGCGGGAGCCGCTGCGCTACGAGCGCCTGACCTGGCCGGAGGTGCGGCGGGCCGCCGCCGAGGAGCGCGTCGCCCTGGTCCCGGTGGCGACCCTGGAGGACCACGGCCGGCACCTGCTGGTCGACACCGACCTCAGGATCGTGACCGAGGTCTGCGAGCGCGCGGCCACGGCGGCGGCCGACCGGGCGGACAAGGGCCGCGAGCTGCTGGAGGCCGCGGTGGCGGAGTGCGTCGCCTACGTCGACGAGCCGCTGGCCAAGCCGCTGCCGCGGCGGCGCTCACCCGCGGCAGAGGGCGGCGAAGCGGAACCCGCGGGCTGACAGGGACGCCAGCAACGTGCCGAGCGCGGCCACGGTCGGGGCGCGGTTGCCGCCCCCGTCGTGCATCAGCACCACGTCGCCGGAGCGGACCCGGCCGACCACCCGGGCGGCGATCGCGCCGGCCCCGAGGCCGCGCCAGTCGTTGGAGTCCAGCGACCACATCACCACCCGGAGGCCGAGGGCCCGCACCCGCCGGGCGCTGGCCGCGTCGATCGCGCCGTAGGGCGGCCGCAGGCAGCCCACCGGCGCGCCGGTGGCGCGGCGGATCGCCCGGCTGGTGCCGCCGACCTCGCGCTCCAGCCGCCGCCAGCCCAGCCCGCGCAGGGGGGCGTGGGTGAAGGTGTGGTTGCCGACCCCGTGACCGGCGGCGAACTCCCTGCGGACCAGGCCCGGGAAGGCGACGGCGCTGCGCCCCACGACAAAGAACGTCGCCCGGGCCCGATAGCGGGCCAGCAGGCCGAGGACCTGGGGGGTGTAGGCGGGCGTCGGCCCGTCGTCGAAGGTGAGGTAGACGACCCCGCCGGAGCGCGCGGCAGGCGGCGCGGGGGCCGCGGCACCGCCGCCGCCGCGCCGCAGCGCCGGCCAGGTCAACGGGCCCACCTGCCCGGTGTTGCGGATGCCGTGGTCGGCCTGGAAGCGCCGCACCTGCCGCACCGTCAGCGCCCCGTAGAACCCCGTGACCCGTGCCGGGTACCCCCGGCGGCGCAGCAGCGCCTGCACCGTGCGCACGGCCCCGCCGCGGCTGCCGAGCGTCAGCACCGGCCGGCGCGGGGCCGGCGCCGTCGCGGCGCCGCCGCGCAGCAGCGCCGGCCAGGTCAACGGACCGACCTGGCCGGTGCTGCGGATGCCGTGGTGGACCTGGAAGCGCCGGACCTGCCGCACGGTCAGGACCCCGTAGAACCCGGTCACCGGCACCCGGTAGCCCCGGCGGTTCAGCAGCGCCTGCGCCCGCCGCACCGCCGCGCCGCGGCTGCCGAAGGTGAGGACGGGCCGGCCGGCCGGCGGTGCGGCGACGACGGCGCCGGCGGCCTGGAACCGGCCGGCGGCGGGCGCGACCAGCCCGAGGACCACCGCGACCAGGACAAGGAGTGCGACCGGAGCAACCCGTGGAGCCCGCATGCGACCGCCCCCCGCCCGTGAGGGGCCCAGCGCCCCAAGTCGGCCCCTGTTCTAGCACACGAACCGGAAGTATTGGGAGATACCGAATGAATGGGGCGGGGAGGGCGGCGCTGGCGGCCCTGCGGGACCCATGCGCCGCATGATCGCGGCGGCCAGGTTCGGGCGGCCGCCGCCGGCGGGCGGCTGCATCGGCGTGCCGGCGCCGGCCAGGTTCTTCGAGACCCGCTCCGACCTGCTCCGCGGGGTCGAGTGGTGCCAGGCGCGCGGCTACCGGGTGAAGCTCGCGGACGGCATCGAGGCGCGCGACAGCTACGTCGCCGGCGACGCCAAGGGGCGCGCCCGCGACCTGGAGGCGATGTTCGACTGGAGCGAGCAGCGGCCGGAGTGGCCGCGGACCAAGTCGCTGGAGCAGGTCCTGGAGGAGCACCTGGAGCCGCTCGGCGGGGCGGTGCTGTACGGGCTGCCGGTCGGCCACGCCAAGCACCCGGCCACCCTGCCGCTCGGCGTGACCGCCACCCTGGACGCCGACGCCCGCACCCTCACCGTCGAGCAGCCGGCGCTGCGTTATCCGGGTGGTTCAGTCGCACTCGACCGGCTGTCAAGGGTCACCCTACGTTCGCGGCGCGAGCTGTCAAGAATTGCTCTACGCGCGACGACAGGGCACGAAGGTCGCGCCCGGTTGCACAATCGTTCAGCGTAACTGAACAACCGGGTGCTAGCCGGCCAGGTCCAGGGAGGGGTCGGCGTGGACCGGCTCGCCCCCGACCAGGGTGGCGAGCACCCTGGCGTCGCCGATCGGGCCGGCGGCCGGGTCGAAGGGGTCGCGGTCGAGCACGGCGAGGTCGGCGAGCTTGCCCGGCTGGATCGAGCCGGTCTCGGCCTCCAGGCGCAGCGCGTAGGCCGAGCCGATGGTGAAGGCGTCCAGCGCGGCGGGCAGGTCGAGGCGCTCCTGCGGCAGGAACGGCTCGCCGCCGCGGTCGTCGGGCGCCACCCGGTTGACCGCGACCTCCACCTCCAGCAGGGGGTTGGCGGTGGAGACCGTCCAGTCGCTGCCGAAGGCCAGCACCGCGCCGGCCCGCCGCAGGCTCGCCCACGGGTACTGCCAGGCGGCCCGCTCGGGCTCCAGGAACGGCAGGGTCAGCTCGCGCATGTACCCGTCCAGGCAGGCCCAGAAGGGCTGGGCGTTGGCCACCACGCCGAGGCGGCGGAAGCGGGCGCGGTCGTCGGGGTGGACGAACTGCAGGTGGGCGATCTGGTGGCGGCTGTCGCGGCGGCCGTTGGCCCGCGCGGCGGCCTCGAAGGCGTCCAGCGCCTCGCGCACCGCCCGGTCGCCGATGGCGTGGACGTGGACGTCGAAGCCGGCCTCGTCGAGGGCGGTCACGACCCTGGCCAGCTCGTCGGGGGGCAGCATGCCGATGCCGCGGTTGCCGGTCGGCTCGCCGTCGCCGTCCAGGTAGGGGTCGAGCATCGCCGCGGTGAAGTTCTCGAACACGCCGTCGTGGAAGTGCTTGACGGCGCTGGGGCGCAGCCGGCCGACGCTGTGGGCGCGGCGCAGCTGCGGCAGCTCGGCGAGCTGGGCGTCGCCGGCTTCCACCTCCCACTTGACGGCCGCCACCACCCGGGCGGTGAGCCCGCCGCGTTCGGCGAGCGCGCGGTAGGCGGCCAGCGTCGCCCGGTCCACCGAGGCGTCCTGCCAGGCGGTGACCCCGAGCCGGTGCAGGTGCGCCTGGCCCAGCTCGATCCCGGCCTCACGCTCGGCCGGGCCGGGGTCGGGGAGGAGGTCGCCGACCAGGTCCATCGCCGCCTCGTGCAGCACCCCGGTCGGCTCGCCGGCGGCGTCGCGCTCGATCCGCCCCCGCGGCGGGTCCGGGGTGGCGGCGGTGATGCCCGCCACGGCCAGGGCGCGGCTGTTGACCCAGGCGCCGTGGCCGTCGGCGTTGGTGAGGAACACCGGCCGGTCGCCGACCACCGGGTCCAGCTCGGCCCGGTGGGGCACGCCGCCGGGGAAGGCGTCCATCACCCAGCCGCCGCCGGCCACCCACGGCGCGTCGGGGTGGCCGGCCGCGTAGCGGGCGATGGCGGCGAGGTAGCCGGCCGGCTCGACCTCGTGGAGGCTGCACTGCAGCAGCTCCAGCCCCCCCATGGCGGGGTGGACGTGGGCGTCGTGGAAGCCGGGCAGGACCAGGCCGCCGCGCAGCCGCAGCACCCTGGTGGCGGCGCCGCGGAGCGCGGCCACGCCAGCCTCGGCGCCGACCGCGGCGACCCGGCCGTCCCTGACGGCGACCGCGTCGGCCCAGCGCCTGGCCGGGTCGGCGGTGTACACCGGCGCCCCGACCACCAGCAGGTCGGCCGCCCCGTCAGCGACGCCCATGGTTCCTCACCTCCCGCTCACCGGCCCGACCCGTCCACCGCGTGCCCGGAGGCGTCCGGTGCGGCGGGCGGCACGGCCGCCTCCGGACTTCGCGTGCCCGGCGGCCCGGCGGCCGCCCCCGGGCCAGGGCGGCGGCGGGCGGCCAGGGCGGGCCAGTCGACCAGCACGACCACGGCGGTGGCGGCCATGGCCGAGTAGTCCAGGCGCATCGCCAGGCCGATCCCGGCGTGCAGGGCCAGCGCGGCGGGCAGGAACAGCCAGGCCAGCCGGGGCCGCCACAGCACCAGCGGGAACCCCAGCTCCACGACCAGGGTGGCGGCGGCCAGCAGGTGCGCCAGGGCGGGCCGGTCGGCGACGAACAGGGCGTAGGGGTTGGGGGCCGGCTGCTGGTCGCTGGAGGCGTACAGCACCCAGCGCAGGTTGCCGCTGGCCACCCAGCCCGGCCCGGCGTGCAGCAGCTTGGCCAGCCCGGAGAAGAAGTAGGCGCCCGCCACCACCACCATGGCGGTCCGCACCGGCCAGCCGAAGGCCTGATCCACCGGGGGGGCCGAAAGCGCCCCCCCGGACCCCCCCGGTGGATCGGGCCGTCGGCGGCGGGCGTCGAGCGACCAGGCGGCGCCGGCCGGGGACGGCAGCAGCGGCACCAGGCACAGCAGCAGCAGCACGTCGTTGTGGACCACCTTGCCGAGGCTGGAGGTCATCGCCACCAGCGGCAGGGCGGCGGCCCAGGCCAGCGGCAGCGCCACCCGGGTCCACAGCCCGGCGGCGGCCAGCAGCGCGCAGGCCACCGCCAGCGCCTGGAGGGCGACCACCAGCCCCCGCGGCGGCATGCGGTCGAGCAGGCGCAGGAAGGAGATCGGCCGGAACAGCGCCGCCGGCTGGGACGCCAGCTCCGCGTAGGGACCGGCGGCCAGCCGGGCGGCCAGCAGCCCGCAGAGGCCGATCCGCAGCGCCGCCAGCCGGCGCGGGTCCCCCGGCGCGAACAGCCACGCCTCAAGCCGCCGCATCGACCGTCCCGTCGCGGCAGGTGTAACGAAGCGTGCGGCGCGGCGGCGCGCCGCGCCGCCCGGCCCGCTGCGACACGTCGCTCTCGGTCCGGTAGAGGCGCACGGCGGCGACCTCGCCGCCGCGCGCCCGCACCGCCTCGGCCCACGCCCGGCAGGCCGCCACCTTCCGCTCCGGCGCCAGGGCGGGGAAGCCGTTGAGGACCTGCACGTACCCCTGGTAGCCGGCGGGCAGGTCGCGGAACGGCACCGGGGCCTCCCGGCCGGCCCGGTCGACGGTCACCGCCTGCCAGCCCGGCTGCACCGCCTGGCGGGCGTCGGCGAACAGCCGCCAGCCGGTGAGCGGCCACGCCTCCAGCCCGGCCAGCCCGCAGACCAGGAACACCGCCAGGTAGGCGGCGACGAAACGGCGCGCCCAGCGGGGCGCGGCCTGCCGGGGCTGCGGTGGCGGCTGCATGCCCGTCACGCTACCGCGGCGGCTCCCCTACGGCGAGGCTGCGGGCGCGGTCGTCCGGGCCACCGCCGCGGCGAACCCCAGCAGGTCCGCCATGCCGAAGCCGTCGGGCCCGCGCCCCGGCGCCGCCGGCAGGGTGGGCCGCCAGGCGGGATCGACCGCCCGGTAGGACTCGGCGTCGGCGTCGACGATGCCGACCAGCACCTCGCCGACGATGCGGCCGCCGACGGGTCCGAGCCGCTCGCCGCCGCAGCGGTGCTGGGCCTCCTTGAGGACGTAGAACCACAGCGGCGTCTCCTGCCGCCAGCCGGCGGCGGCGAGGCCGACCTCCTCGGCCGCCAGCGGCTCCACGCCGAGGTGGCGGGCGACCGCCTCGCCCGACGGCAGGCCGACCCCCTGGCCGCGCTGCAGGTCGCGCACGGCCAGCGAGCCGTAGTCGTCGCCGGGGGCGGCCCCGGTCACCGCCTGCGGCAGCCGGATGAGGTAGCGGGCCAGGCGCCCGTCGATCCGCTTGGCGCGCTGGGCCGGCGGGTGCCCCGGCAGGTCGAACAGCCACCACCAGTCCACCGTCCTGGCGGCGGGGACCTGGCGGAAGCCGAGCAGGTCGGGGAAGAGCGGCACCGGGTCGGTGTCGCCGTTGACCCGGTAGCGCGCGCGGACCTGCCCGTGCCCGTAGCGGTAGGCGGCGTCGGCGAACTCCAGCGGGATCCAGGCCGCGCCGGGGGCCGGCCGGTAGTGGCGGGGACCGGCGGAGAGCAGCTCGCCGGCCAGCGCCGCCCCGACCACCCGCGGCAGGAAGTCCCGCAGCAGCACCCACTGGTAGTGCCAGGTGGCGGCCTGGCGCGCCCGGCCGAACAGGTCGCCCGCCGGCGCCCCCTCGGCGCGGAGCCGGTCCACCAGCCCGTTGTGGAGGTGCAGCATCGCCACGTGGAGCTGGTTCATCAGCAGGTGGACGTCGTTGCGGGGGTCGCCGACCAGGGCGACGCCCTGGCGGTTGCGGGGCAGGTCCAGCGGGCGGCCGGCGTCGTCGCTGCCGAGCAGCAGCTTCGCGGGGTCGTCGCGGTCGTACAGGAACGGGTTGCCGCCCGGGCCCTCGCCGTAGACGCACTCCAGGTTGGCCCGCGGGCTGCGGGCGTTGCGGATGCCGGCCACCTCGGCGCGGTGGGTCAGCGGCGAGCGGTCGGCGGTGATGTCGTGGGCCACGAACTGGCCGAGGAACGGCCAGCCGGCCGCGCCCTCGGCGTCGGCCTCGGCGTCGGCGGGACCCGCCAGCTCGCCGGCGAGGGAGGTGTCGCAGGCGCCGCCCGCCCGGCCGAGCGCGCGCAGGGCGTCGTCGTCGCAGTCCAGCGGCGGCAGCTCCGGGAACAGGCGCTGGTAGGCCAGGACGGCCGGCGGCAGGCCCTCGGCCCGCGCCGGCGCCAGGCACTGGTCGCGCACCCTGGTCGCGGTCGGCACCGGACGCCTCCCTCCTGCTCCGAGCGTTACAAGGTTACACAGGGCCGGGGAGGCAGCGGGCCAGGGCGGCGGCGTCCAGGTTGCCGCCGGACAGCACCACCCCGACCCGCCGGCCGCGGGCCGCGCCGGTCAGCAGGGCCGCCAGCGGCAGGGCGGCGGTCGGCTCGACCAGCTGCTTGGTCCGCGACCAGCACAGCGCCAGCGCGTCGCGCAGCTCCGCGTCGGTGACGGTGACGACCTCGTCGACCAGCCGCCGCATCACCGCGAACGGCCGCTCCCCCACGCACAGGCTGCGTACGCCGTCGGCGATCGTCGCCGGCGCGCCGGGCAGGGGGATGCGGCGGCCGGCGGCCAGCGAGGCGCGCGCGTCGGCCGCGGTCGCCGGCTCGACGCCGACCACCCGGGTCGCCGGCGAGCGGCCCTTGACCGCCGCCGCGGTGCCGGAGACCAGCCCGCCGCCGCCGACGGGCACCAGCACCAGGTCCAGGGCCGCGGGGGCGTCCGCCAGCAGCTCCAGGGCGGCGGTGCCCTGGCCGGCCATCACCTCGGGGTCGTCGAAGGGGTGGACCAGGCGCAGGCCGCGGGCGGCGGCCAGCTCGACGACGACCGCCTCGCGGTTCTCCTCGGTCACGCCCTCCATCAGCACCTCGGCGCCGTAGGCGCGGGTGGCCGCCACCTTGGCCGGGTTGGAGCGGGCCGGCATCACGACCACCGCGCGGCCGCCGGTCTCGGCGGCGGCCAGCGCCACCGCCTGGCCGTGGTTGCCCGAGCTGACCGCCAGCACCCCCCGCCGCCGGGTCGCCGGGTCCATCGCCAGCAGGGCGTTGAACGCCCCCCTGGCCTTGAACGCGCCGGTCCGCTGCAGGTGCTCGGCCTTGAGCAGCACCTGGCAGCCGAGCTCGCGGTCCAGCAGCCGCGAGGCCAGCACCGGGGTGCGGTGGACCCACCCGGCGATCCGCGTGGCCGCCCGCTCCACCTCGGCCAGGCCGAACCCCTCGGGGTCCGGGGGGCTCAAGCCTAGCCTCCTGGTGGACGGGCGTCGGCGGGGTGGCCCTCGGCGGTCATGCCCCGGCGGCGGCGATCGCGCGGGCGGCCCGGTCGGCGTCCTCCGCGGTGACCTCGTAGTGGAAGACCAGCCGGACCTGGTCGGGGTCGACGTCGGCGGCCAGCACCCCGAGGTCACCCAGCCGCTTGACCAGGCCAGGACCGTCGGTGCCGAACGGCGCCGCCTGCAGCAGCACCATGTTGGTCTCGACGCTGCCGGGGTCGACGCTGCCGGGCACGGCGGCGGCGACGGTGGCGGCGGTCCGGCGGGCGTTGGCGTGGTCGTCGGCCAGCCGCTCGACCATCTGGTCGAGGGCGACCAGGGCGGCGGCGGCGAGCACGCCGGCCTGGCGCATGCCGCCGCCCAGCAGCGCCCGCGCCTGGCGGGCCCGCTCGACCAGGTCGCGGTCGCCGACCACCGCCGAGCCGACCGGGGCGGCCAGGCCCTTGGAGAAGCAGACCGAGAGGCTGTCGAACAGCCGCCCGTAGCCCTCCAGCGGCACGCCGGTGGCGACCGAGGCGTTCCAGATCCGCGCGCCGTCGCAGTGCAGGTGCAGCCCGGCGTCGTCGGCCAGCCGCCGCAGCCCCTGGAGCACCTCGAGCGGCAGGACGGCGCCGCCGGCGCGGTTGTGGCTCTGCTCGACCGCGATCGCGCTGGTCGGCACCCCGTAGGGGGCGGTGCGGACGCGCCGGCGCGCCGCCGCCGGGTCGAGCAGCCCCCGCTCGCCGGGCACGGCGTGCAGCTGGATGCCGCTGAGCACCGGCGCCGCGGCGTACTCGTACCAGAAGATGTGGTTGTCCTCGTTGGCGAGGCACTCGGTGCCCGCCGGCGCCGCCAGCCGCAGGCAGATCTGGTTGCCCATGGTGCCGGAGGGGACGAACAGCGCCGCCTGGTGCCCGAGGCGCTCGGCGACCGCGGCCTCCAGCCGCTGCACGGTCGGGTCCTCGCGCCAGACGTCGTCGCCGACCTCGGCGTCGGCCATGGCGCGGCGCATCGCCGGGGTGGGCCGGGTGAAGGTGTCGGAGCGGAGGTCGACCTTGATCTCCTCCCGCGGCTTGGAACCGTAGGTTTCCCGGGTCACGCTGCCTCTCCCTTGCGGGCATCGGCAGCGCTCTGCGGGCTTCCGGCCGACCGGCTCTGACGGGTGGGCCCGTGCCCGACAGGCAGCGCCTGCGGGACTCGCCGGTTGGAGACTGCTCGACGCCGGCCTGCACCGGAGTCCTGGAGCACAGACAGCGCCCGGCGGGCACCGTCCACGTCGAGCAGGTGCGGGCGGACCCGTGGGTCCACGTGGCAGGCCAGGAATGCCGAGAACACATCCCGGTCGGCCTCGACCCCGCAGCCACAGCGGTGGGTTCTCTGGCTGAGGGGCTTCCTGGCGACCGCGCCGCAGACGCAGCTCTGGGACAGCCGGGTGGTGCGGGTGTCTACCGGGACCACTGCCCCGCCGGCGCTTGCAGCCTTGCGGGAGAGGGTGGCGATAAACATGCCCGGTGCGCGGCGGCCCACGCTGCGCCCAAAGCGACGCTGCCATGCCAGGTACGACAGCTTCTCGGTGTGAATGATCCGACCTTGGCCGAGGATGCGGTTAGCGAGGTTGCCATGTAGCGACCTGCGGTGGGAGGTCAGGCGGCGGTGAACCTCGGCCAGGCCGACCTGGGTGCGTTGGGCCCGCCGGGAGCGCATCCGCCAACGGCACCCGTCCTTGCGGTGGCGGCCCTGGTCATCGAAGCAGGCAGGGCTGCCGGCGCGATGCTGCCGGTCCAGCTGACGCTGCAACCGGCACAACAGCTTGGCCTTGTCGCCGAGTTCGGCGCAGAAGGTCTCCTTCCACGCGCCGGTGTCGGAAACTACCGCTACCGCCGACGGTCCCACATCGAGGCCGATGAGCCTATCGCCTACCTGGTAGCGAGTGGGTGGCCGGCCGTCGAGCACGAGTTGCGCTGCGTAGACCCAGCGGCCGCGGACTCTGGTGCGCACGATTCGGCAGAACCGTAACCGCCCGGCGCCGACATGGGCGGCTGCCCACCACTGGTAGGGGCTGGAGTAGTCGAAGGCGAACGGGAGCACGAAGCCGGCGCCCCACTGCAGTCCGCTGCCGTCGGCCGAGACGCGAAGCGCGCCGTGCAGGTCACTGCAGGCCAGTGAGTGTAGGCCGCGGCCTCTGCCCTTAAAGCGGGGCCGACCCCGCTGGCCCAGTACCCAGCGGTTGACGGCGTCATGGGCCCTGGCGCCGAGCACCTGCGCCTCCTGGGCGCCTACATGCCGGCGGAGCCAGCCGACCCTCAACCCTGAGCCAACCGACTTCAGGTCCCACTCGCCGAAGCCGTGGCGAGCCCGCAGATCCCGGAATGCTCCGGCCCGAGCCGGATTCGGCTCGCCGGCCACCACCCTTGGCATTGCCGCCGCCTGCTCCCAATCGGGGTCGGCCCGCATCGCCCTCGCCCGATCCAACGCGACCTGCAGGCACGCGTTGTACAGCAGCCGCGCGCACTCGAAGCGACTGTCCACTGCCTTGGCCTGCGTCGGGGTAGCCCGCAGTGCGATGGTGGCCACGAATGTAGGGGCATCCTTGCCCCGCTTACGAGACCGGCTCACGACGCCGCCTTCCAGTGCTCGATGTGACGGAGGGTTGACCGCCGTTGAATACCTGAGTGCGCGGCTTCGTTCTCCTCTCCGCCATCGCCGGTGATTCTACGCGCCGGCGTGCCACAATCGTCCGTCAGCGACCGACCGAGCCCGACCAGAGGAGCCATGCCCGCCCACGCCGAGACCCTGGAGATCCACGGCCACATCATCGACTCGATGCTGTTCACCCGCATCCTCGACCAGGTCCTGGAGGCCCGCGCCGGCTACGAGATCGAACGCTTCGACGTCGGCCGCACCCCGGTCGACCCCTCCTACGCGCGCCTGCTGGTCAGCGCCGACGACCCGGCGCGGCTGGAGGAGCTGGTCCAGTCGCTGATGGGGCTCGGGATGCAGCGGATCCACCCCGGCGACGCCGTGCTGGTGCCGGCCGAGATGGACGGGGTGCTGCCCGACGGCTTCTACTCCTCCACCAACCTCGAGACCGAGGTGCGCGTCGACGGCGCCTGGCTGGCGGTCGAGAACCCCGAGATGGACTGCTCGATCGTGGTGGGCGACGGCCGCGCCCGCACCGTGCCCATGTCCGACGTGCGCAAGGGCGAGCAGGTGGTGGTCGGCAGCCAGGGGCTGCGGGTGCGGCCCCGCGACCGCGGCCGCACCGGCGAGGTGTTCGAGTTCATGTCCTCCCAGGTCTCCAGCGAGAAGCCGCAGGGGCTGATCGTGCGCAAGGTCGCCGCCGTGATGCGGGCGACCAGGGAACGCGGCGAGAAGAACCTCTGGGTGGCCGGCCCGGCGGTGGTGCACACCGGGGCCGGGCCGGCGGTGACGCGGCTGATCGAGGCCGGCTACGTGGACGTGCTGTTCGCCGGCAACGCGCTGGCCACCCACGACATCGAGGGCGCCCTGTGGGGCACCTCGCTCGGGGTGAACCTGCTGGAGGGCATCGGCGTCGAGCACGGCCACGAGCACCACATCCGGGCGCTCAACACCATCCGGCGCTGCGGCTCGATCGCCAAGGCGGTCGAGCAGGGGGTGCTGACCTCGGGGATCATGCACGCCTGCGTGGTGCACGGCGTCGACGTGGTGCTCGGCGGGTCGGTGCGCGACGACGGTCCGCTGCCGGACACGGTGACCGACGTGATCGAGGCGCAGCGGCAGATGCGCTCGCTGCTGCCGGGGGTGGGTCACGCGCTGATGGTGGCGACCATGCTGCACTCGATCGCGGTCGGCAACCTGCTGCCTGCCTCGGTGCCGCTGGTCTGCGTCGACATCAACCCGGCGACGGTCACCAAGCTCGCCGACCGCGGCTCCACCCAGGCCACCGGCGTGGTCACCGACGTCGGGCTGTTCCTCGGCGCCCTCGCCGACGAGCTGGCCCCCGCCGGGTAGCGCTCAGGCGCCGATGCCCGGCACCGGGAACGAGGCGGCCAGCTCGGTCACCTCGGCGCCGATCCGCCGCACGGCCTCCTCGTCCTCGCGCTTGGCCGCGTCCACGCAGCGGTCGATCCAGCCGGCGATGGCGCGCATCTCCTCGGGCCCCATGCCGCGGCTGGTGGCGGCCGGCGAGCCCAGCCGGATGCCGGAGGGGTTGAACGGCTTGCGCGGGTCGAAGGGGACGGTGTTGTAGTTGGTGACGATCCGGGCGCGGTCCAGCGCCTGCGCCAGCGGCTTGCCGGGGATCTCCTTGGAGGTCAGGTCCACCAGGATGAGGTGGTTGTCGGTGCCGCCGGAGACCAGCTCGAACCCGCGGGCCAGCAGCTCGGAGGCCAGCACCTTGGCGTTCGCCACCACCTGGCGGGCGTAGTCCTTGAACGCCGGCTGCAGCGCCTCCTGGAGGGCGACGGCGATCGCCGCGGTGGTGTGGTTGTGGGGGCCGCCCTGCAGGCCGGGGAAGACCGCGCGGTCCAGCGCGGCGGCGTGGTCGGCGCCGGACATCAGCATGGCGCCGCGCGGGCCCCTGAGCGTCTTGTGGGTGGTGGTGGAGATGACGTCGGCGTAGGACACCGGCGAGGGGTGCGTCCCGCCGGCGATCAGGCCGGCGACGTGCGCGACGTCGGCGACCAGGACGGCGTCGACGTCCCTGGCGATCTTGGCGAACTCCGGGAAGTCGATCGTCCGCGGGATCGCGGTGCCGCCGCAGAACAGCAGCTTCGGCCGTTCGCGGAGGGCCAGCTCGCGCAGCGCGTCGAAGTCGACGCGGCCGGTGTCGCGGCGGACCTCGTACTGGACGCTGCGGAACCACTTGCCGGTGACCGACACCGGCCAGCCGTGGGTCAGGTGGCCGCCCATCGGCAGGGCCATGCCCATGACGGTGTCGCCCGGCTCCAGGAACGCGAGGTAGATGGCGAGGTTCGCGGGTGAGCCGGAGTACGGCTGGACGTTGGCGTGCTCCACGCCGAACAGCCGCTTGGCGCGCTCGATCGCCAGCGTCTCGACCTGGTCGACGACCTGCTGGCCCTCGTAGTAGCGCTTGCCCGGGTAGCCCTCGGAGTACTTGTTGGTCAGCACCGACGCCATCGCCTCCAGCACGGCGGCGGAGACGTGGTTCTCGGAGGGGATCAGGCAGATCGTGTCGGTCTGCCGGCGTCGCTCGGCCTCCAGCAGCCGCTCGATCTCCGGGTCCACCGCCGCCAGTGCCGACGCGGTGCTCTGGTTGCTGGTCACGGCGGTGCTCCTGTCTGTCGGCTGGGGTCCCGGTCGAGGGGATTCTACCCGCAGCCGAACCAGGGTCAGGCGCCCGGCCGGGCGGTGCTGCCGCGGGCGACCAGCCGCGGCATGGCGTCCTCGAGGTCGGGCACCGTGGCGCCGCCGAGCAGCTCCAGCAGGCGCTCGGCGGCGTGGGTCCCGTAGGCGACGATGTCACGCTTCAGCGCGGTGAGGGCCGGGTGGACGATCTCGCACAGCACCGAGTCGTCCCAGGCGACGATCGACAGGTCCTGCGGCACCTCCACCGCCATCTCGTGGGCGACCGAGGTCCCGGCCACGGCCATCACGTCGTTGTCGTAGAGGATCGCCGTCGGCCGCGTGGCGGCGCTCAGCAGCCGCCTGGTCGCCTGGGCGCCCTGCTCCGGGCTGTAGTCGGTGATCAGGGTCACCGCCGACTCCAGCTCCAGCCGGGCCGCGACCTCGTCGAAGGCGCGGCTGCGCAGCTCGGTGTGGAGCAGGCCGGGGGGCCCGGCCACGCGCGCGACGCGGCGGTGCCCGAGCGCGGCGAGGTACTCCACCACCATCGCCATGGCGCTGGCGTCGTCGCTCCACACCCCGGGCAGGCTGCCGTGGTGTCCCGGCCCGCCGATCACCACCGCCGGCAGGCCGAGCTCCTCCAGCACCGGCACCCGCTTGTCGTCGACCCGCAGGTTGACCAGGAAGATCCCGTCGACGCGGCGCTCGGCCCACCAGCGCCGGTAGGCGGCGACCTCGGCGTCGTGGTCGGGGACCACCTGCAGCAGCAGCGCGATCGAGCGGGTCGCCAGGGTGGTCTCCATGCCGGAGATCAGCTTCATCATGAACGGCTCGACGCCGAGCATGCTGGCCGGCCGGGCCAGCACCAGGCCGAGGGCCCCGGCGCGCGCGGCCGACAGCGCCCGCGCGGCGCTGTTGGGGTGCCAGCCCATCTCGGCGGCCAGCTCGATGACCCGCCGCCGGGTCGAGTCCGACACGCCGGGCTGGCCGTTGAGCGCGTAGGACACCGCCCCCTTGGAGACGCCGGCCCGCTTGGCGATCTCGGCGATGGTGGCTCGCTTGGTCACCCGCGCTCCCCCTGGAGGTGCAGCTCCGCCTCGACCTGGCGCCACTTCTTGTGGAGCTGGGGCACGGAGGCGAGCAGCCGCTTGGTGTACGGGTGCTGCGGGTCGCCGAAGACCCGGTCGGTCGCGCCCATCTCCACCACCTCGCCGCGGCGGAGGATCACCGTCTGCTCGCTGACGTAGTTGCCCAGCGACAGGTCGTGGGTGATGAACAGGATCCCGAGGCCGCGCGCCTTGAGGTCGGCGAGCAGGTTGAGGACGTCGATCCGGGTGGAGGCGTCGAGCATGCTGATGACCTCGTCGGCCACCAGCAGCCTGATGTCGAGCAGCAGCGCCCTGGCGATCAGCAGGCGCTGGAGCTGGCCGCCGCTGAGCTGGTGGGGGTACCTGTGCAGCACCTGCCCGGGGTCGAGCCGCACGGCCTCCAGGGAGGCGTCGAGCTTGCGCCGCCACTGCTGGCCGCCCACCTGCGGGAAGTACTGGTCCTTGACCATGGCGAACACGCGGTCGGCCTTGAAGATGGGGTTGTAGGAGCTGAACGGGTCCTGGAAGACGCCCTGCACCTTGCGGTAGTAGTCCTTGAGGTCGCGGCGCCTGACGGCGGCGACGTCGACGCCGTCGAGGGTGACCGACCCGCCGCTGATCGAGGTGAGCCGCAGGACCATCCTGCCGATGGTGGTCTTGCCGCTGCCGCTCTCGCCGATGAGGGAGACCACCTCGCCGGGCCGCACCTCGAAGCTGACGTCACGGACCGCGGTCAGGTCCCTGCCGCCGAAGACGCCGACCTTGTAGACCTTCGAGACCTTCTCCAGCTTCAGCATCTCAACCGGCCTTCCAGCAGGCGACCCAGTGGTCGCGCTCGACCTCGACGAAGGGCGGCTCCTCCGCGCACTTGTCGAACGCCAGCGGGCAGCGGTCCCGGAAGCGGCAGCCGACCGGCGGGCTCAGCAGCGACGGCGGCTTGCCGGGGATGCCGGTCAGCCGCCGGTCGGCGTACCTGACCCCGACCTCGGGCAGCGACGAGATCAGCAGCTGGGTGTAGGGGTGGCGGGGGGCGGCGACCAGCTCGTCGGTGGGTGCCTTCTCGGCCAGCTTGCCCGCGTACATCACCATGATGCTGTCGGCGATCTGGTAGACCAGCGAGACGTCGTGGGTGATGACGATCATGCTCTTGACGAAGCCGCGGTCCCGGAAGCCGACCAGCGTCTCGGCCACCGCCTTCTGGGTGGACACGTCGAGCGCGGAGGTGACCTCGTCGGCGATCAGCAGCGAGGGGTTCAGCAGCGTCGACAGCACCATCACCATGCGCTGCTTCATCCCGCCCGAGAGCTCGATCGGGTAGCGGGCCAGCACGTCCTCGGACAGCTCGACCAGCTCCAGCCGGCGCTGCAGCTCGGGCCGCGTGGTGTCGAAGCCGACGCCCCTGGACTCCAGCAGCTCGGCGACCATGCGGCCGATCTTGCGGGTGGGGTTCATGGCGCTCATGGCGTACTGGGGGATGATGGAGACTTCCTTGAAGCGGAAGCCGTTCATCTTGGCGGTGTCCCAGACGGGCAGCTCCTTGCCGTCGAGCTCGACGCTGCCGCCGACGTGGCGCATGCGGCCGTCCAGGCGGATCAGGCTCTTGCCGAGGGTGGACTTGCCGCAGCCGGACTCGCCGGCCAGCCCCATGATCTCGCCGTCGGCGACGGCGAAGGTGACGTCGTCGAGCGCCTGCACGTCGCCGCGCAGCGTCCGGTAGCAGACCCTGAGGTTCTCGACCCGTAGGCTCACCGTGCTCACATCGCTCGCAGCTTGGGGTTGAAGACCTCGTCGAGGCCGACGTTCATGACGTAGAGCGCGCCGACGATGACGGTGATGCCGAGGCCCGGCGGCACGAACCACCACCACATGCCGAGCGGCAGGGCGCTCCAGAGGACGGCGTTGTTCATCATGAGCCCCAGCGAGGTGCCCTCGGTGGGGCCGAGCCCGATGAAGTCCAGCGTGGCGGCGATCAGGACCGAGCCCCCGAACAGCAGGATGAAGGTCATGAACAGGTAGGAGCTCATGTTCGGGGCGATCTCCTTGAGGACGATCCTGCGGCCGCTCAAGCCGCTCAGCCTCGCCAGGTCCACGAACTCCCTGGACCGCAGCGAGAACGTCTGCGCCCTGATCGCCCTCGCCACCCAGGGCCAGGAGGACAGCCCGATGAACACCGCCTCGGGGACCACCCCCCTGACGCGCAGGTAGGCCGCGATGATCAGCAGCACCGCCAGGGTGGGGATGACCAGCACGATGTTGGTGATCATGTTGAGGACCTCGTCGACCACCCCGCCGCGGTAGCCGGCGGTGAAGCCGACCAGCATCCCGATGGCCGCCGCCAGCCCGCCGCCGAGGACCCCCACCAGGAAGGTCGAGCGCAGGCCGTGGGTGAACTGCGCGAAGACGTCCTGGCCGAACATGGTGGTCCCGAACCAGTACCGGGCCGACGGCCGCTGCGCCGGCGGGCCGACGTACTCGTTGGGGCCGTGGTCGGTGAGCAGCGGCCCGGCGACCGCCACCGTCAGGAACAGCAGCACCACGCCGAACCCGGCGACCAGCTTGCGGTTGCGGCGCGCGAAGTAGAGGGCCTCGCGGCTGGCCCGGCCGCCGGCGACCGGGGCGGGGGTGACCGCCGGCGCGGCCGGCGCGGCGGTGACGAGCTCTTCCTGGTCGGAGACGGTCATGAGCCACCTCGCATGCCGGTCCGGGTCCGCGGGTCGACCAGGACGTAGGCGACGTCGACCAGGAAGTTGGCGAGCAGGACCCCGATGATGATGAACAGGAAGGCGCCCTGGATGAGGAAGAAGTCCTGGTTGTTGATCGCCTGCAGCACAAGATACCCGAGGCCCGGGTAGGAGAAGACGATCTCGGTGACCAGCGCGCCCGCCACGATGACGCCGAGCTGCAGCGCCAGCCCGGTGAGCTGGGGCAGCAGCGCGTTCCTGAAGGCGTAGCGGCGCACCAGCCGCCGCGGCGCCCCCAGCGACTCCAGGTAGTGGGAGTAGTCGGCCTCCAGCTCGTAGATGATCAGGTTGCGCATGCCGATCGCCCAGCCGCCGAAGCCGACCAGGAACAGCGAGGCGAACGGCAGGAACCAGTGGCGCAGCAGGCTGCCGGCGAAGGCCGGCGACCAGGAGGGCTCCAGCGCGAAGCTGTACCCGCCGGCGACCGGGAACAGCCCCGCGACGGTCGCCAGCGACCAGGCCAGCAGGATCCCCAGCCACATGTAGGGCGTGGCCGTCAGCACGTAGCCCAGCGGCAGCACGGTGTTGTCGAGCCACTTGCGGCGCGCCGCGTAGGCGCCGAACTTGTTCCCCGCCCACCAGCTGAGCAGGATCGCGGGGACCAGCAGCGCCAGGGTGTAGGGGACCGCGCGCATGATCACCGTGGTGACCGGCTGCGGGAACTGCCAGATGCTGATGCCGAGGTCACCGTGGAGCAGCGCGTTCCAGAAGTTGAGGTACTGCTGCCAGACGGGCACGTCCAGCCCGAACAGGTCGGTGTAGTAGGCCTGCAGCGCCTGGTTCGCCTCGGGCCGCAGCGACGCCCTGGCCAGCATCGTCTGCACGGGGTCCCCGGGCATGAACCTGGGGATGATCCAGTCGACCGTCACCGCGACGAAGAACGTCAGCGCGTAGATGAGGAGCTTCCTCCCGAAGTAGCGTCGCATGCGCGCTCCCGGTCGCGATGGTCCCAGGGGAAGGGACGCCGCCCCCCGGCCCCCGCCGGCGCGGAGGGGCGGCGTCCTTGACCCGCTGCTACTTGGCCTCCGCCTGCTTCAGCTCCGCGAGCGTGAGGATGCCGCCGAGCTCCAGCCAGTTCCGCCAGGTGACCGGTGCGTAGTGGCTGTCACCCTGCTTCGCCGACGGCCAGCCCGTCCACACCGAGGTGTTGGCCTGCGCCCACGCGCCGTTGTACCAGAGCGGGATCACGGGCATGTCGGTGAGCTGGATCCGCTGCAGCTGCGAGGCGACCTTCTTCATCCCGGCGACGTTGTCGACCGGGGTCTTGTCCAGCTGCTGCACCAGGTCCCAGGCCTTCTTGTTCTCGTACCTGCCGAAGTTGGCGACGCTCTGGGTGTCCTGGACCGGCAGCCGGAACATGTAGTCGTAGTACTCCCAGGGCGAGTTGGAGACCTGCTTCTCGTTGTTGATCAGCAGGTCGAAGCTGCCCTTGTTGCGGGCGTCCACCAGCGCCTGGAACTCGGGGAACTGGGTGTTGACCTTGATGCCGACGGCGCGGGCGCTCTCGCTGATGACCCGGATCGACTCCATCCAGTCGGTCCAGCCGTTGGGGACGATGAGGTCCAGCTCGATCCTGGCGCCGCCCGGGCCCTCCAGGAACGAGTCGCCGCCGGTGTTCTTGTAGCCGGCGTCGGCCAGCAGCTTCTTGGCCTGCGCCGGGTCGTACCTGAAGCCGAGCTGGTCGACGACCGACTTGTCGACGAACTGGTCCCAGTTGGGCAGCAGCCCGGTCGGGTTGGCGGGCCGCACGATCTGGCCGTAGACGCCGTTGACGATCTTGTTCACGTCGATGGAGTAGGCCAGCGCCTTGCGGAACGCCGGGTCGCTCATCGGCTTCTTGGTGGTGTTCATCACCAGCCAGGCGGTGTTGGCCGACAGCATGTACGGCGGGTCGGGGAAGTAGGTCTGGACCTGGTAGCCGCCCTTGACCAGGGTGGCGATGCCCGGCAGGAAGTTGTTGCTGAGGTCGATGCCGCCCTGCAGCACCAGGCCGAGCGCGGCGTTGTTGTTGGAGTTGACGATGTCGACGATGTACCTGGGCTTGGGGTCGAGGTTGAGCGCGGTCTTGCCCCACCACTTGTCGTTCTTCACCCAGACCATGCGGTCCTGGCTGTGGGTCTGGTAGAGGTAGGGGCCGCTGCCGACCGGCTTCTCGTTGGCGCCGGTGGCGACGTCCTTCTCCGAGCGGCCCTCCCAGAGGTGCTTGGGGACGATCGGCCGGTTGTAGAGGTGGTTGCCCCACTGCTGGTACAGCGGCTCGGAGAAGGTGAACCGCACGGTCTGCGGGTCGACCGCCTCGGCCTTCTCCAGCCAGGACCACAGGTTGTGGTAGGGGACCGTCTCGAACTTGCCGAGCTCGAAGGTGAACACCACGTCGGCCGCGGTGAGCGGCTTGCCGTCGCTCCAGGTGAGGTTGGGCCGCAGCTTCAGCTCGTAGACGTTCTTGCTGGTCCAGTCGCCGCTCTCCGCCAGCCACGGCTTGTACTCGTTCTTGAGCGGGTCGAACAGGAACAGGTTCTCGTAGACCAGCCCCTCGGTCCCGGTGGCGTACTGCCAGTCGGTGATCGGGTTCCAGCTGTTGGGTGGCCCCCACTGCGTGCCGCTGATGTACAGCGTCTCGTTGCGCGGGTAGGACCCCGCCGCCGGCGCCGGAGCCGCGCCCTGCCCCTGGCCGGTCGAGGGCTCGTCCGAGCCACCGCCGGTGCAGGCCGCGAGCAGGCTCACCACCGAGAGCAGGATCAGTAGCCGTAGCTTGTTCCGCATTCCCTTCCCCTTCCTCACGACGGCGGCAGCAGCCGCAGGACCCGGACGCCGTAGGCGTGCAGGGCGACCTCCCCGACGGGCTCCCCCGTCCCGAGGTCGGCCAGCCGTCCTTCGACCGTGGGCTTCACGGTGGTCTCGGCCGCCGCCTGGCTGACCAGCCAGACGAAGCGGCGGCCGTCGCGGTGGCGCAGCTCGGCCGCGAAGACCCGCGGGTCCTCCACGGTCACCGGTCGGGTGACGCCCGAGAGCTCGGCGAGCGCGTCGTAGAGGCGGTACGTCGGCTCGGGGTTGGCCCGAGGGGTGACGGCCGCCATGTGCTCCAACGGGTAGGTGCACAGCACCAGCCGGCCTCCACCGGCAGCTCGTTCCAGCAGGACCGGACGGTTGCGCTGATCCACGGCGACGACCTCGGCGTCGGTCGGCCGGACCGGCAGGAAGGCGCGCGAGTGCTCGTTGCCGGCGGCGCGGAACCCGACGCGGCTGCCTTCCGGGATCGGTCCGAAGTCGCGCACGAAGGTGACGACCACCTCCTCATCCTCGATGGGGTCGACGAGCCCGTAGCTGAGCTGGTGCTCGACGCCGAACATGGCGTCGAGGCCGGCGTACCAGGGGCCGCGCTGGGTGCCGTGCGCGCCGGCGCAGTACGACACGTAGACCACGGCGCCCTGCCGGGCGAAGCCTTCCAGCGCCCGCCAGCCGGGGGCGGTGAGCTGCTTGGTGGACGGCGCCAGGTACAGCCGGCGGCCCGGCTGCAGCCCGTCCAGCTCGCGCATGGTCGTGACCGGGAGGTCGGCCTCCCTGGCGGCGACGTAGGCCTGCTCGAGCACGCCGAACACGAGGCTGCGGTCCTGCGGCTCGGTGAAGGGGTAGGCGCGCTCGAGGTAGGACGGCACCACCAGGGCGGCCTCGGCGGGCGGCCGCGAGCAGCCGGGGAGGTCGACCTCGTCCAGCAGCTCGGCGAAGGCGGCCACCTCGGCCAGGTGCGGCTTGGGGGCCCCGCCGGCGTCGGTCAGCCCGAAGTGCAGCTCGAACGCGTGGTGCCGGTAGGGGTCCTGGTCGGCGAGGTCGTCGTAGTCGGTGTTGTTCCAGGCGATCCAGCCGGTCGCGCCGGCGAGCAGGCTGTTGTGCAGCACCTGCCGGTAGTAGTGGCGGGCGTTCTCGGCGGAGGTGAAGTCGGTGGTGACGCCGAACTCCTCGAGCACCACCGGCCTGCCGGTGAGGCCGGCCAGCTCGCAGACGAACGCGGCCCTGAGGTGCTGGCGGACCACGTCGTTCCCCATCGGGTAGACGTGCGGGCCGACGAAGTCGACCAGCGGCGCCAGCGCCCGCAGCGAGTAGCCGTTGTCGGCGCCGGTGACCTCGATGCCCCAGGCGCCGTCGCCGACCGACAGCGGCTGGCCGCCGCCGCCGGCGCGGACCGCCTGGACCAGCAGCTCCGCCCAGGACGTCACCGTCGCGCTGCTGGCGGTGCCGCCGTAGAGCGGCATCTCGTTGGAGAGCAGCCACCCGGCGACCGCCGGGTGGCCGGCGAACCGCGCGGTCAGCTCGCGCACGAACCACGCCTGGCGGGCGACCATCCACACGTCGCCGTAGAGGTCGCGGCCCTGGCGCCAGGACGGGTCCCAGTTCTCCCCGGACATGTGGCCGACGAGGAAGGTGGGGACGGTCCGCATCCCGGCCTCGAGGTGGCGGTCGAGGAAGTCGCCGAAGCGGCCGACCAGCTGCTCGTCGAGCCGGTCGGGTTCGGGCATGAAGTCCGGCCAGTAGAAGAACGACCGGGTGAGGTTCATGCCGTGGTCGCGCAGGACGCGCAGCTCCTGGCGCACCACCTCGGGGTCGTAGCGGCGCCACATCAGCGGGCCGCCGGTGCGGGACCAGTAGTTGGCCCCGAGCCAGGGACGGTCACCGATCAGGAGCATCGCGGTCCTCTCAAGCCCCACCGGCCGCTACTGAACCGACTAAGTGGAGGCATCAAAGCATCCGGCAGCCCCGCGGTCAATGGTTTCCTGAAGAATCTCTTGCCGCAGGTAGATGGCTTGCCGATGCGGGTTGCTTCCGTCGAGGCCCGCTGGTGAACCGTTTAAGTGCCGGGGTGCTGGTCGAACCGTCGCTCGCCGGCGTGGTCCAGCAGGTAGTCGACGTAGCGGACGCGGAGCAGCGCGGCCACCTCGGGGTCGGCGGCCTCCTCGCGGAAGTTGGTGACGAGGTGCCCGATCTCGCGGATGGCGTCGATCGGGTCCCAGGCGGCCCAGTCGAGGTTGGCGTCCCCGGTGGAGGGCAGGTGCTTGGCCAGCTCCCAGTAGAAGCCGACGTCGCGGCGTTCCCTGGCGAGCTCCAGCGACCAGTCGCGCAGGGTGGGGACGTCCTGGGCCTCGAGGAAGGCGCGGTAGTCGTCGCCGGTGGCGTCGGTGGTCATGGTGTGGGCTCCTCGCGTGGGGCGCTTGCCTGGATGACGGGTTGCAGGACGCTGGCCAGGTCGGGCTGGCCCTGCTCGGCCAGGTCGTAGCCGACCCGGGTGGCCGGGTGGGCGATGTCGGCGACGCGGCGCAGGTCGATCGGGGTGCCGATGACCACCGCGTCCACCGGCGCCCGGTTGATGACCGCCTCCAGCTCGCGGATCTGGGCGTCCGAGTAGCCCATCGCCGGCACCAGCGCGCCGATGTGCGGGTAGCGCTCGTACACCTCGGCCAGCGAGCCGACCAGCCAGGGGCGGGGGTCGACGATCTCGGCGGCGCCCAGCCGCCGCGCGGCCACGACGCCGGCGCCGTAGCTCATCTCGCCGTGGGTGATGGTGGGGCCGTCCTCCACCACCAGCACCCGCTTGCCGCGGACCAGCTCGGGGTCCTCGACCCGCACGGGGCTGGCCGCCTTGACCACCACCGCGTCGGGGTTGAGCTGCTTGAGCTGCTCCTCGAGGGCGGCGACCTGCTCGGGGGTGGCCTCGTCGACCTTGTTGATGACGATCGCGTCGGCGGCGCGGACGTTGGCCTCGCCCGGGTGGTAGCTGGACTCGTGGCCGCCGCGCAGCGGGTCGGCGACCACGATGTGCAGGTCGGGCCGGAAGAACGGCAGGTCGTTGTTGCCGCCGTCCCACAGCAGCACCTCGGCCTCGGCCTGGGCGCGCTCCAGGATGGCCTGGTAGTCGACGCCGGCGTAGACCACCGTGCCGGCGGCCAGGTGCGGCTCGTACTCCTCGCGTTCCTCGATGGTGCAGCGCGCGGCCCGCAGGTCCTCGGCGGTGGCGAAGCGCTGCACGGCCTGGCTGGCGAGGTCGCCGTAGGGCATCGGGTGGCGGACGGCCACCACCCGCCGGCCGGCGCCGCGCAGGATCTCGGCCACCCGGCGGGTCGTCTGCGACTTGCCGGCGCCGGTGCGGACCGCGCAGACGGCCACCACCGGCACGGTGGCGGCCAGCTCGGTCCGGTCGGGGCCCAGCAGCCGGAAGTCGGCGCCGGCGGCCAGCACCCGCGAGGCGACGTGCATCACGTCGAGGTGGCGGACGTCGGAGTAGCTGAACACCACCTCGTCGACGTCGTGGCTGGCGATCAGGTCCTCCAGGCGGTCCTCGGGGAAGATCGGGATGCCGTCGGGGTAGGCGGGCCCGGCGAGGGCGGCGGGGTAGGTGCGGTCGTCGATGAAGGGGATCTGGGTGGCGGTGAAGGCGACCACGGTGCTGGTCGGGTCGTCGCGGAAGGCGCTGTTGAAGTTGTGGAAGTCGCGACCCGCGGCCCCCACGATGATCACGCGTCGCTGCACGCACGCCTCCTTGCGTTCGTGTGCCGCCCCGACGGGCGGCAGCAAGGAGAGGATACCCGGCGCCTCACCTAACCGGCGTCGCGGCCCCTCGGCTGCGCCACGGCGTGCAGGCTCGCCTCCGAGGGCAGCGCGAAGGAGAACACCGAGCCGTGGCCGAGCCGGCTGGAGACCCAGATCCGCCCGCCCATCGCCTCGACCAGCCGCTTGGCCAGGTAGAGGCCGAGGCCGGCGCCGCCGGGCTCCCTGGTCATGTAGTGGCCGACCCGGTGGAAGCGCTCGAAGATCCGCGACTGCTCGTCGATCGGGATGCCGGGGCCCCAGTCGCGGACCTCGAACACCACCTCGCGGCCCTGCGGCACCAGGCGGACCTCGACCGGCTCGTGGGGTGGCGCGTAGCGCAGCGCGTTGGAGAGCAGGTTGCCGAGGACCTGGTCGATGCGCAGCCAGTCGCCGCGGCAGTAGACGGCGTGGCCGGGGGCGACCACGTGCACCACCCGGTCGGCGTCCTCGCTGGTGAAGCGGTCGACGACCTGGCCGACGAGGTCGACGGCGTCGATGGCGGTGGCGTCGACCAGCCCGGCGCCGGCCTCCAGCCGGGTCACCTCCAGCAGGTCCTCGATCAGCCGCTCCAGCCGCTGCGCCTGCATCAGCATCAGCTTGTAGTACTCGCGCCGCCGGTCCTGGGCGAAGTCGCGGTCCTCGCGCAGCAGGGTCATCAGGAAGCCCTTGATGGGCGTCAGCGGGGTGCGCAGCTCGTGGGAGACGCTGGCGACGAAGTCGGCCTTGAGCTCGTCGGTCTGGCGCTCCCTGGTGACGTCGCGGACCACCACCACGTCGGCGTCCATCTCGCCGTCGCCGCCGATGATCGGGGCGTGCGCGTAGCGGATCCAGCGGGCCAGGCCCTCCTTGTTCAGCACCGAGGCGTCGCGGACCTCCTCGTGGCCGGACTTCGCGGCGGCCAGGATGGGGCAGTCGGCCGCGCACATGTCGACGCCGTCGCCGTCGCGGGCGCGCAGCAGGTTGAAGCACTTCTGGCCGACCGCCTCGTCCTCCTGGTACCCGGTCAGCGCGACCATCGCCGCGTTCCAGGAGCGGACGGTGCGGTCGGGTCCGACGGTGTAGATGCCGTCGGTGGAGTGGCCGACGATGTCGCGCAGGGCCGCGCGCTCGCTCTCGGCCTCGCGGTACAGCTCCTCGTTGACCAGGGCGACGGCGCCCTGGTTGGCCAGCGTCAGCAGCGTCTCGGCGTCGTCGCCGGTGAAGTCGGCGTCGACCCGTGGGCCGTAGGCGGCCGCGTAGCCGACCACCCGTCCGCCCTCGGCCTCCATCGCCACCATGCTGTAGCGGGGCCAACCGGAGCGGGCCGCGTAGCCCTTGGCGGCCTGCTCCCAGGCGCCGGGCGACGGCGTCACCGTCAGCCGCCCGCTGTGGCCGGTGGCGATCACGTCCAGCGCGCCGTCCTCGGCGCGGCCCAGGAACACCGCGGCCCCCTCGCAGTTCAGCACGCCGGCGACCTGCTGCACGAAGGACTGCCAGGCGCCGACGTCGCCGAGCCGGTTGGAGAGGGCCCGGCCGGCGGCGTACAGCGAGTGCATCCGCTGGCCCTGGGCGAGGCTGCGGGCCCACGCCCGGTTGCCGAGGAAGGTCAGCCCGATCGGCACCACCAGCAACGGCAGCAGCGCCTGGTCGTGGACCAGCAGGGCGGCGATCACCAGGCCGTAGGCGGTGGAGGCGGCCCAGTCGGCGGCGGCGACCGGGGCGGCCCGCAGCCAGCTCTGCACGAAGCCGTTGCCGACCGAGAGGCTGATCACCATGCTGACCAGCGAGTGGTTGACGAGGAAGAACGCGGCCATGCCGATGACCCAGACCACCGCCAGGGCGGGCCGGAAGCTGTTGGCGAGGCCGTCCTGGAGCTGGCTGCCGAGCAGGTCCGCGCGGTCGACCAGGCGGACCAGCGCGGCGGTGACCTCGGCGGCGACCGCCACCGAGAGCACGTACTGGGGGACGTTGAAGAGCCGCTTGACCGGGTGGGGCTCGAACAGCCACTGGCTCACCGCGATGCCGAGGCCGGTGGCGAGCACCAGCACGGGCGTCTCGAGGAAGACGACCCCGAGCACGATGACCATGTCGCAGACGCCGATCGAGAAGCGGTGGTGGCGCAGCGGCACCTTGACCACGAACCGCTCGGCGACCACCAGGCCGGCGGCGTACAGCAGCGGCGGCCAGAGGTCGGGCCAGGCGCCGCCGCGGAGCACCCGGGCGGCGCCCGGCAAATAGAGGCCGACGACCACGGTGGCCGCGGCGGCGACCGTCAGGACGAACAGCCAGGCGGCGCGCGGGAGCGACGCCCTGACGCCGCTGGGCAGCGTCGAGGAGTCGCTCACCGGGCCCGCCACCTGGCTCCTATGACCAGGTGCTGGAGCGCCTCGACCAGGTGGAGGAGGCGCAGACGGCGACGACAGCAGAGCGCTGTTCCATTTTCGGTTCCTCTCCCTTGCGCGCCCGCTGGGGGGAGCGGGCCGGTGCAGCGGCGAATGGGCGAGTCGGTGCGCTGATTCTGCTCGGACCCAGGCCCATTGTGCAATGCTCCTGAAGGGCTATACGAGACTATTGGTCTGTACGATACGTAGACTAGTTTTGGTCGCTGGAGATTCCCCACCGCGCAAATCATCATGGTTCCGCGCGGCCGTCCGAATTCAATTCCCGTCGCCGCCGCGGACGCAGGCCCGCCGCGGCGGCCAGCAGCGCCCGCATGCCGTCCCCCGGCCCGCCGACGGCGGCGGCCACGCACCAGGTCGCGCCGGCGTCGCCCAGCGCCGTGAGCCGGGCGAGGACCGCGTCGGGGTCGCCGGCCACCACGCGGGCCGCCGACGCCGGCGGCCGGTCGGCGGACCAGCGCGCCAGCCGGGCGGCCGCCTCGGCGGCGTCGGCGGCCACCAGCACCTGGCCGGCCCAGGTGGCGTCCACGCCGGCCGGGTCGCGGCCCGCCGCCGCGGCGGCGCGGCGCGCGTCGGCGAGCCCGGCGGCCAGCTCCTCCGGGGTGACCCCCCAGCCGTTCCAGGCGTCCGCCAGCCGGCCGGCGAGCGCCCGCGCCGTGGCGCCGAGGCCGCCGACCCACACGGCCGGCGGGGGCCGGCCGGCGAGCGGGCCGCGCAGCGCGGCCACGGTGGCCTCGAGGTCGCGGGTGCGGCCGGCGGCGTCCGGGAAGGGCAGGCCGAAGGCGAGGTTCTCGTCGCGGTTGGCGGGGTCGCCGCGGCCGACCCCCACGACCGGCGGCGCGCCCGCCACCTGCCCGACGGTGGCCGCCATCCGCGCCACCAGCGCCGGCGGGCGCAGCCCGGCCCGCGTGACCAGCGTCCCCAGCCGGAACCCCTCCCCCGCGCCGCGTTCCCGGTCCACCGGGGGGCCAGCCTCGAGCCCCGCGGAGCCCCCCTCCCCGACCGCGCCGGCGAGGGCGGCGAGCAGGGTCCAGAGCTCGGCGGATGGGCGCCCGCGCTGGCCCAGCGGCCACAGGTGGTCGAACACGAACGCGCCGGCGTAGCCGAGGCGGTGGGCCTGGCGGCAGGCGGCCACGGCCCGCCCGGTCTCGGCGTGGAACTGGGGCAGGGTGACCGCCAGCGCCGGCAGGGCGCCCGTCACCGGCGCGACCGCAGCGCCAGCACGCCCGCCCCCACCAGGCCGGCGTCCGCGCCCAGCCGGGCGCGGGCCACCGGCGGCAGCTCCCGGTAGCGGCGTCCGAACACGTACCGCTCCATGCTGGCCCTGGCCGGCGCCAGCAGCAGCTCGCCGGTGGCGGCCAGCCCGCCGCCGACCACCACCACGTCGGGGTCGAAGATGGTGATCAGCGAGGCGATCCCGACCCCGAGCCAGAAGCCGGCCTGCTGGAACAGGGCGACGGCGGCCTCGTCGCCCCCGGCGGCGGCCTGGAAGACGGCCTCCCCGGTGACCCGCTCCGCCCCGCCGGCGAGGGTGGCCAGCCGGCCGTCCGGGTCCGCCGCCGCCGCCGCCCGACCGGCCCGGCCGAGCGCGCTCCCCGACGCCATCGCCTCCAGGCAGCCGCGGCTGCCGCAGGGGCAGGGGTCGCCGTCCGCGGCGACGATCATGTGCCCGACCTCGCCGCCGAACCCGGCGCCGCGGTAGATCGCGCCGTCCAGCACCAGGCCGCCGCCGATGCCGGTGCCGACCGCCACCAGCACCAGGTCGTCGCTGCCGGCGCCGGCGCCGAAGCGGGCCTCGGCCCAGGCGGCCGCGTTGGCGTCGTTGTCGACCACGGTCGGCAGGCCGGTCCGCTCGTGCAGCAGCCGGCGCAGCTCCAGCCCGCGGTAGGCGTTGTGCGGGGCCCAGCGCAGCCGCCCGCGGGGCCACTCCACCAGGCCGGCCGCGCCGACGCCGACCGCGCCGACCCCGGGGTGGCGGGCGCGCAGCTCGTCGACCACCCCGACCATCGCCGCCAGGGTGGCGGCCTGGTCGTCGGGCGGGGTCGGCATCCGGGTCCGGTCCAGGACCACGCCGCTGGCGGTGACGACGCCGGCGGCGATCTTGGTCCCGCCGATGTCCAGGCCGATCGCGTGCGGTTCGCGGGTGGCCGGCGGCACGGTCGCTAGCCCACGTCGATGCGGTGCAGGCGCCGGTCGGCCGGCCGCGGCGCGGGCCGGCCCTCCCCCGCCGGCCGGTGCTCGCGGGCCGGCTCCTCGAGCAGCGCGCGCACCGCCAGCACCAGCTCGGCGCCGGCCTTGAGGAGGTGCTCGACCGCCTCCGGCCTGGCGTGCCGCAGCGCGGCCATGCCGGCGCAGATCGGGCAGGCGCCGCAGTCCGCGGCCGGGCCCGCGGGACGCGCGTCGTCGTGGGTCATCCGTCCTCCTCCGGTCGCCCTCAGGCTCCTCTGGCCCCCGCCGGCTGCCCGTCGCCGGTGCCGAAGCGGACCACCAGGGTGCCGCCGCGCAGGTTGGCGGCGGTGACCTCCAGCGGCTGCAGCGCCTGGGGCAGCAGCACGTTGCGCTTGTGCTGGCCGACCCTGATCAGCAGCTCGTCGCCCTTGCGGTGGACGTCGAGGTCGCCCCGCTCGGCGAAGGGCAGGTCGATCCGCAGCGCGTAGCCGCCGCCCCGCTCCTTGGTGACCCGCAGCGGGCTGGACCCGGCCAGCACCGCGGCCGGGTCGTGCTGGCCGTAGACCTCGTCGGCGACCTCCGCCAGCCGGCCAAGGCCGACCATCTCGTCGTCGAACAGCCGGCAGGTGAGGATCGGCAGCGGCGAGAACGACTCGGTGATGGTGCGGAAGTGGTCGGCCTGGATCTCCTTCCACTTGCCGAAGTAGGGGTCGGTGACGTCGTCGGGCAGCAGCCGGTTGACCACCACCGCGTCCACCCGGTAGCCGAACAGCGACAGGTAGGTGTAGGTGCGGCGCGCCTCGGCGACCACCATCTTCTCGGCGTTGACCACCAGGCGGACGGTGGAGGTCTGCGGCTCCGCCAGCAGCAGCCGGACCCGCTCCAGGTTGCGGTACAGCCGCTCGACGGCGCCGAAGACCGCGTCGGAGGCGATCGGGGGGAGGTTGCCGAGGCGGCCGAGCAGGGGCCGCGCCACCGTGGCGATCCGCCGCGAGGAGGGGAACAGCCGGTCGATGTACCAGCCGAGCGCCTCGGGCAGCGACAGCAGCCGCAGCGTCTCGGCCGTCGGCGCGCAGTCCACCACCAGCAGGTCGTAGTCGCCCTGCTGCTGGTAACGGTTGATGTCGATGAGGCTGAACAGCTCGTCCAGGCCCGGGATGACCGACAGCTCCTCGGCCTCCACCGCGTCGACCCCGCCCCAGTTGAGCAGGTTGATCACGTACTCCTGGATCTCGCGCCAGTTGGCCTCCAGCCGCGCCTGGGTGTCGATCTGCTCGGCCCACAGGCGCTCGGCGACCTGGCGGGGGGCGGCGCCCAGCTCGACGTCCAGGGAGTCGGCCAGCGAGTGCGCCGGGTCGGTGGACATCACCAGGGTGCGGTGGCCGCGGGCGGCCGCCCTGGCGGCGGTGGCCGCCGCCACGGTGGTCTTGCCCACGCCGCCCTTGCCGGTGAACAACAGGATGCGCACGGTCCTCGAGCCTATCCCGACTCGACGCGGCGCTTCAGGTCGCCCAGCGCCGAGCGCACGATCTGTTTGGCCGCCTGCCGCCTGACCAGGCCGGGCAGCGGCATGCCGAGCTCGACGTCGAGCCGGTAGGTGACCCGGGTGCTGCCGTCGCCGGTCGGCTCCAGGGCGTAGGAGCCGGAGAGGTCCTCCAGCGTCCCCTCCTCGTAGCTCCACGAGACGCCGGCGTCCCGGGGCGCGTACCGGTAGGCGAGGGTGTAGGCGGCGGCCAGCACGGGGGTGCGCAGCCGGAAGGCGACCCTGGTCCCCCGCCCCCGCCGGTCGCGGGCCAGGACCTCGACCTGCTCGAGGTTGCCGACCCAGTCGGGGTAGGCGTCGAAGTCGGCGATCACCGCCATGACCTCGGCGGGGGCGGCGAGGACCTCGGTGGTTCCCTCGGCGTGCTCTGGCATGGCCGGATGGTATTACGCCGGGTGGTCCAGCAGGCGGCCGGTGCGGCGGAAGTGGCCGACGTTGACCAGCCAGGTGCGCCCGACGCGCAGGCGGCTCACCCGCGGCTGGTGGACGTGCCCGAAGTAGAGGTAGTCGGGCTGGTGCTCCTCGACGTAGTCCAGCAGCGCCTGGCTGCCGGGCTCGGCGCGGCCGGCGACCACGTCGAAGCGGAGGTCGTCGACGGCCGGGGGCATGTGCGAGCAGAGCACGTCGACCGGGCCGACCCTGGCGACCTTGGCGGCGAACTCCTCGTGGCTGCACTCGGACAGGTGCGGGCGGGTGCCGCGCGGCAGCCCGCCGCCGACGAAGCCGACCCGCAGGCCGTCCAGCTCGACCGTCTCGGCGTCCAGGTGGCGGATCCCCGGCCGCAGCAGGTCCCGGAACTGGTCGGGGCTGTCGACGTTGCCGTGGGTCAGGTAGGTGCGCGGCGGGAAGGCGGCGAACACCGCCTCGTACTCCACCCGGCAGGCCGCGCGGACCAGCTCCCGCACCTCGGCCTCGCGGCCGGCCGCCGCGCCGCGCAGCACCCCGCCGGCCTCCTCGAAGCGGCCGGCGGTGCGCAGCGCGACGAAGTCGCGCACCACCTCCGGCCCGAACACGTCGGTGGCGATCCCCTGCATGGTGTGGTAGTCGATCAGGTTGACCAGGTCGCCGCAGACCAGCAGGGCGTCGGCGCCGGCCGCCGCCCGCCGCAGGGCGTCGGCGGCGCCGTGGATGTCGGAGACGACCTTGATGCGGATGGCTGCCCCCTCGGGTCGCGCAGGCGTGTCCCCCCAAGGCTAGCCGAGGTGGCCGAGGGTGGCGTGACGCAGGCGGCCGGCCTCCCAGCCGAGGAAGGTGACCTCGACCGTCAGCTCGGCCGCAGCGCGGTCCCCTCGCCGGGGAACGACGCCACCGGCTGCCACGCCGGGCCGTCGAGGGCGAGGCCGTCGAGCAGCCGGCGGCGCTCGGCGTAGGGGCCGGGCAGAGCAGCCGGCCGTCCAGCCACAGCAGGTCGACGAAGAGGTAGGCGACGGGCCGCCGCCGCGGCGCCGACCTGAGCGGCCGGCGGCCCGGGGCGCCGGCCCCCCCCGCCCCGCCCGCCCCCACGCCCCGCGGGGG
>Ga0081538_10000726_pt1 | contig 35921 bp, 36 predicted proteins | sample TabmetS5T2R1_FD_71022 | JGI IMG/M metagenome (GOLD analysis project Ga0081538, IMG submission 71022) | Tabebuia heterophylla rhizosphere microbial communities from the University of Puerto Rico - S5T2R1 | ecosystem: Host-associated > Plants > Roots > Rhizosphere ...
GCGGTGCGGGCCAGGGTCCTGGTGGCGCCTGGGCGGAGGTCCTCGAGGAGGGGGAGGAGCCGGGCCCGGACCCGGTTGCGGAGGGGGGCGTCCTCGGCGTTGGTCGGGTCCTCGCGCCAGGGCAGGCCCGTAGCGGTGCAGGCGGCCCGGGTCTCGGCGCGGCGGGCCCCGAGCAGGGGTCGCAGGAGGCGGCCGGTCCGGACCGTCATGCCGGCCAGGCCGTCCGGGCCGGCGCCTCGCAGGAGCTGGAGCAGGACCGTCTCGGCCTGGTCGTCGAGGGTGTGGCCGGTGGCCAGCCAGGGGCAGCCGAGCTCATGGGTCGCAGTCCACAGGGCCGCGTACCTGGCCGCCCTGGCGGCGGCCTCGGGCCCGGCGGCGCGGTGGGGCGCCAGGTCGTCGGGGCCGAGGGTGAGCACCCGGGCCGGGAGGCCGAGGGACTTGGCGTGGTCGGCCACGAAGGCGGCGTCGGCCGCCGAGCCCGGGCGCAGGCCGTGGTCGACGGTGAGGACGGCCAGCCGCCAGCGGCGCGGGCCGGCCAGGGTCCGCAGGGCGTGGAGCAGGGCCAGGGAGTCGGCGCCGCCGGAGACGGCGACCGCGACCCCGTCCCCGGCCGCCGGGGCCCCGGCGGCGGCCAGGGCCTTGGCGGCCAGGTCGGCGACCAGCCGGAGCTCGCCCGGTGCCCTGGTCATGACGGCCGACCCGGGACCCGGCCCGGGTGGGCCGGCGGTCCCCAGGTCGTCACCACCGCGTCGCTAGCCGACTCGGCCGAGGTACCGGTCGGGGTCGCGGACCTCCTCCAGGGTGGGCAGGGCCGCCGGCTCGGCGAAGACCCGGTTGACGGCGGCCATGCCGCCGCGCTCGTAGAGGCGGCGCACGAACTTCTCCCCCATGGCGTACTGGTCGAGCTTCTGGCGGAAGCCAAGGAGCTGCTGGATCAGGCGTTCGGCGGCCCCGGGGGCGTTGCGGCGGGCCCGCAGGGTGTCGTGCATGTGCTGGTGGTTGGGGACGAGCCGGTCGCCGAGCTGGTCCATCACGAACTCGCCGTGGCCCTCGAGCATGGTCATGGTCGCCTGGACCCGGTCCACGATGGCCCGCTGCTCGGGGGTGACGAGCAGGTCGAGCAGGTCGAGCTTCTCGCCGGCGATGACCCGTCTGGCCAGGCCCTGGAGCCGCTGGGTGAGGCGCTTGAGGGCCTCGTCGTCGACCTCCACCGACCCCAGGTACTCGTCCAGCAGGCCCTGGATGTGGCCGGGCAGCCAGGGCACGCCCCGGAACTGGCGGCGGTGGGCGGTCTCGTGCAGGGCGATCCAGAGGCGGAAGTCGGCCGGGCGGAACCGGTGGCGGCGCTCGGTGGCGACGATGTTGGGGACCACGTACCAGACGGTGCCCTCGCCGTGTGCTCTCACCGGGAGCGGAGTCTCGCCGTTGGGCGGGGCGGCCTGGTCGGGGCCGGGCATGGGCAGGTCGTACTGGCCGAGGACGCGCTGGCCGACGTAGCCGAGCAGGGTGCCGGCCTGGGCCCCGGCGATGGCCCTGGTGCTGGTGCGCATGGCCGTCGGCATGGGGCCGCTGGCCTTCCAGGCCTTGCGCTCGGCCACCTTCTCGGCCAGCGGGCGCAGGATGCGGCGCAGGGTGGCCAGGTTGGCCTCGACCCACTGGCCGCGGTCGAGCGGCTCGGCCACCGGCGGGGGCAGGTCCCCGCCGAGGCCGGTGAACTCGGCCACGGCCTGGTCGGCGGCGGTCGACAGCTCGGTGAACTGGCGGGACCAGGCGGCGCGGGCGGGCAGCTCCGACCCGCCGGCCACCCGGCGGCCGACCCGGGCGGCGAGCTGCCAGTCGACGAGCTCGGGAACGTCGGTGGGAAGGGCGGTCGAGACCACGGTTGCTCCAGGAACGAGGCGGCGTGCCGCTCCCAGGCTACGCCAGGGGGACCGGTTCGGCGGGGACGGGCCCCGTCAGCCGCCGGGGACGGGCCGGGTCAGGACTTGGGCCGGCCGAAGCCGGGCGAGAAGCGCACGTAGAGCGCGATCAGGACCAGGGCGAGCAGGGCACCCAGGGCGAACAGGCCCCAGCCGGCCCAGTAGATGGCCGGGCGCCCGGCCGACGGTGGCGAGGCCGCGCTCGGGGGCTCCACCACCCCGGCGCCGGTCTCGCCGCCCGCGGCCGTGGTCGTGGTCGCGCCGCCGGCCGACGCGCCCACCTGGATCACGCCCTTCATGCCGAGGGACACGTGGACCTGGCAGAAGTACGGGAAGGACCCGGCCTTGGGGAACTTGACCTGGCAGGAGTCGCCGACCTTGGTCATCTTCGCCAGCGTGCAGTCGGAGTCGTCGAAGCGGTCGTCGCCGGCCGGGTTGGACCCGTCGCCGGACAGCACCGGGTGGGTGGCCCCGCCGGCGACCCGGAAGGTGACCGTCCCGCCCGGCCGGACGCTGGCGTTGGCCGGCTCCCACTTGTTCTCGGCCGTGCCGTCGACGGTGACCTTGTTCGGGGCCCCCTGGGCGGCGGCCGGGCCCCCGGCGGTCAGGACCAGCCCGGCGCCGAGCAGGGCGACGGCCAGGGCCAGGGGGAGGAGGCGGGGCAGGCTGCGTGCGGCGGCGAGGGGCATGCTGCGGTGCGCTCCTGTCGGGGTCCCCGGGGTGCTCGAGCCTCGGCCCCCGGTCGGGGTGGTTCGCTTGGCGGCCGGATTGTAGCAACTGCGGCCCAGGTCAGGGCGGGTGGGTAAGGCCGGTGGGCGCTCGCGCCGATGGTGAAGAGGACCATCAGCGCTCCCGACTAGCCCACCCCAGGTGGTGTGGACAGCCCAGAGCAACCCGCGTCCGGTTCCGCTAGCGTCCCCCTCCGGGGGGGCCAACCCGGCGGCCCGGGTCGGGGACCGCTACTTCCGCGGGTCGGGCACGTCCATGGCGACCGCGCTGGTGGCCGGGGCGCGACGCCACCAGCGCCCCCGTCGGGGCTCGACCTTCACCGTCCGCCTGCCCCTGGCCCGGCGGCCCGACGGCGGCGGCGACGCGGCGCCGGGCGGTCGCGACCGGGCCGAGACACCCAGCCGCCCGCCCCCCGGGCCCGGCGGGCCCCGACCCGCTCTGCCGCCGCTCCTAGCCGCTGTCGCTGTCCCGAGGCGTGGTGCACAATCCTCGCGTGGACAGAGCCGGAGCGCAGCGGGGGGCCACCGCCGTCGCCTATGCGGTGATGGTCGCGATCATCGCGTTGCTGCTGGTCGGCGGGGTCTTCATGCTCTCCGACAGCGTCAAGAGCGCCCTCACCGGCGGCGCCGAGTGCCTGGCCAGCCCCGGGACCTGCGAGGGCGGCGGCGGGGGCGGCGGGGGCGGGCCCGGGGGCGGCGGCGGAGGCGGGACCAGCACGAGCGCGTCGACCTCGTCCACCGGGCCGGCGTCGACCACCTCGACCACCACGACGACGACCGTTCCCTGAGCGGGCGGAGGCTACTCCCGGCCCAGGCGCCGCAGGCCGGTCGTGGCCACCTGCTGCAGGGCCTCCAGCTGGGCGGCCAGGACCTTGGCGCCCCGGTCGGACAGCCGGTAGGGGCGGCGGCGGTCGTCGGCCGGCAGGGCCTCGATCAGCCCCTGGTGCTGGAGCCGGGCCAGGGCCCCGTACAGCGTCCCCGGGCCGAGGATCACCCCGGCGAAGCGCTGGATGTCCTTGGTCATGGCGTACCCGTGCTTGGGGCCGTCGGCCAGGCTCGACATCACCAGCAACGACGGATCGGAGAACCGCCCGTGGTCGCCGAGGTCGCCAAGCCCCATGCACCCCTCCCCCGTGGGACGCCAGCCCCAGTGTCGGGTGACCACCGACCACGGTCAAGCGGGGGCGGCGATACGGTCGGGGAATCCTGCTACCTTGCCGCTATCGACTCTCGAGGCGAGGTGGCACGATGCGGATCAGACGACGGCTTGCACAGCTCGGGTTGATCATGGTGGCCCTGCCGGTGGTCGGCTGGGGGCTGGAGCAGCTGGCCAAGCGGGCCGAGGAGCGCCGGCCCGGCTCCGGCAGGTGGCTGCGCCAGGGCTCGGACCTCGCCCACGGCTTCGGCCGCGGGCCCCTGTCGAGCAGGCTCCGCCGCCCCCGGCCCTGACGGGGAGCATGAGGACCGCACCACGCATCGGCGCGGGACTGGTGGGGTGGCGCCGGCTGGCCGTGGTGGCCGCCCTGGCCAACACCGTGGTGCTGTTGGCCTACGGCCTGACCAGGGGCGACCGGGAGGCGCTGGCCTTCGCCGTGATCATGCTGGTCGGCCTCGGCCTGCTCCGGATCGGCAGCGGGCTGCTCGGCCTGGTGGTGCTGGCCGCCCTGTTCGTGAACATCGAGTTCTGGATGTTCCCGGCGGCCAACGGCAACGCCACCTACCGGGTCGGGCTGATCGACCTGCTGGTCCCGGGGTCGCTGGTCGCCTTCTCCCTGGCCGGCTTCATCGGGGCCGTGGGCGGGGCCGTCCATGCCCACGACCCGGAGGCCGGCCGGGGCGCGGCCGGCCCGACCGGCGTCCTGGCGGTGGTGTTCGTGGTGGCCAGCCTGGGGCTGGTGTGGGCCATGACCGACGCCGGCCCCGAGGTCGCCCCCCAGGGGGCGCTCGAGGTCCAGGCGGTCAACATCGCCTACGTCCCCAAGACGCTCCAGGGGCCCGGGGGCAAGGTGACGGTGGCCCTGCGCAACCGCGACCTGTTCTGGCACACCTTCACCATCGACCGGCTCGGCGTGGAGATCAGGACCCCGGTCGGGCGGCTGCGCTCGGCCACCTTCGAGGCCCGGCCGGGCACCTATTCCTTCTACTGCCGCATCCCCGGGCACGCCGCCTTCGGGATGCGCGGCACCCTCACCGTCCGCTGACGGCATCGACCCGGCCGGTCCTGGGTACTCCTCTGGTGGCGCCTCGGCTCTGAACGCTCCCCCGGGCAGGGCCGGGGCGTCACTCGACCTCGCGCAGAACTACGGCGATGGGGGTGGTTGGCGGCCCGCCGGGCGTCGTCCAATGACGAGAATGAGTGATCACGCCATCCCTCACCCCAGGCCGACCCGGCCGCGGCTGCGCGGCCGCCTCCACCAGATCGCCTTCCTGGTGTCGCTGCCGGCCGGGGCGGCCCTGCTGGCCGCCGCCGGCTCCGGGCGGGCCCGCCTGGCCGCGCTCGTCTACGTGCTCAGCCTGGCCGCCATGTTCGGCACCAGCGCCGCCCTGCACCGGCGGCACTGGTCGCCCAGGGCGTGGCTGCGGATGGACCGGCTCGACCGGGCGATGATCTACGTGCTCATCGCCGGCAGCTACACCCCGGTGATCCTGCTCGCCCTCCGCCCCGGCTGGCGGGTCGCCTTCCTGACCCTGGTCTGGACGGTGGCCGCCGCCGGCATCGTCCTGGTGCTGGTGCGCACGGCCAACCCGGTCGTCGGCCTGACCCGCATGGCCCTGTACCTGGGGCTCGGCTGGGCCTCGGTGCTGCTGCTGCCCCAGCTGGTGGGCACGCTCGGCATCGGCAAGGTCAGCCTGGCCATGGCCGGCGGCCTGTCCTACACCGCGGGCGTGGTCGTCCTGGTCCGCCAGCGCCCCGACCCGGCCCCGGGCGTGTTCGGCTACCACGAGGTCTGGCACGCCTTCACCGTGGCCGCCGGGGCCTGCCACTACGTCTTCATCTGGCTGCTGGCCACCGCCGGCTGAGCCCCAGCCCCGGGGATGTCCCCGAGGGCCGGGGCCGGATCCCAGGGACAGGTCCAGGGTCGACCCCGATGTGCCCGCCCGCCCGCTGGGCGACCCTGCCTCGGGAGCCGGGACGCGACGCCGGGAGGGACCATGGGACAGCTTGCCGAGGGCCTGCTCGGCCTGTCCGGCTGGGCCGCCCTGGCCTTCCTGTTCGTCCTCCCGGCCCTGGAGGCGCCGGCCTTCCTTGGTCTGGTCCTGCCGGGTGAGGTCGCCCTGGTCCTCGGGGGCGTGCTCGCCGCCCAGGACCGCATCCCCCTGGCCGCCGCCCTGGCCGTCGGCACCGCCGGCGCCCTGGCCGGGGACACCGCCGGCTACTGGATGGGCCGGCGCTGGGGCCCCCGGCTGCTCGCCACCCGCCTGGGCCGCCGGGTCGGCCCGGCCCGTCTGCACCGGGTCGAGTCCCTGCTCCTCAAGGGCGGCGGCGGGCCCCTGTTTGTGGGCCGCTGCACCGCCGGGGTCCGGGTCGTGCTCCCCGGCCTGGCCGGCATGCTCGGCGTGCGCTACCGGATCTTCGCGGCCTGGACCGGGGCGGCCGCCACCCTGTGGGCGGTGGCCCACGTCCTGCTCGGCTACGCCGCCGGGGCCGGCTGGCGCCACGCCGACCGGCTCACCGGCAGGGTCGGCATGGCCGTCGCCGCGGCCGTGGTGGTCGCCCTGGCCGTCGGCTGGCTGGTGCGCCGCCCGGCCCGCCGGGTCAGCCGGTCTCCAGTGGCCGCCGCGCCCGGACCATCGGCCAGGGGACGAGCGCGTCCACCCGCTGGGTGAGCCCGTGCCCCTCCAGGCACCAGGTCCGCACGTGCTCGACCGGCCCGGCGGTCGAGGCCAGCACGAACCGGTCCACCACCCCGGCGGGCACGTCGCAGCCCGGCTCGGGACAGGCGACCAGCTCCGGCAGCGCGGTCGCGGTCGACTCCGGCTCCATCTCCCCCCACCTTTCCTCGGTGCGTCCACCGTCAGTCTGGGGTGGCGGTGGCGGCCCAGGCTGTGCCGCCCGGCACCGCCGCCGGGTGCCGTCGGTCACGCCGGCGGAACCGCCCTGGTCCCGGCCCCCGCCGGCCCGTAGGATGCCGCGATGGACCAACCGGAGCGGGACCCGGACCGCACCCTGCGCCGCCAGGAGGCGTCGGAGGCGGTCACCGGCCTGGGCTGGCGGTACGTCCTCGGCCAGCTCCGCGCCAGCCTGCCCGCGGGGTCGCTGGCCGAGGCGGCCGACCTCGCCGGCCGCGTCGTCGCCGCCGGCGGCCCCGAGGCCGAAGGCCGGCTGTGGATCGACCTCCGCCGCGACCAGCTCGTCCTGAGCCTCCAGTCGCCGGCCACGCCCTTGGTCACCCCGCGGGAGGTCGCCCTGGCCCGGCGGATCTCGGAGGTCGCGGGCGGGCTGGGACCGGCCACCGGGGCCGGGGTCGGCGGCGCGGCCCAACGGTCGGTCCAGGTCATCGAGGTGGCGATCGACGCCATGGACATCCCGGCGGTGCGCCCGTTCTGGAAGGCCGTGCTCGGCTACACCGACGAGCCTGGGCGGTCCGGCCCCGAGGACGCCCTGGTCGACCCCGTCGGCCAGGGCCCGGCGGTCTGGTTCCAGCAGATGGACGCCCCGCGGCCCCAGCGCAACCGCATCCACCTGGACATCTCGGTCCCCCACGACGAGGCCCAGCGGCGCATCCAGGCGACCCTGGCCGCCGGCGGGAGGCTCGTCTACGACGCCGAGGCCCCCGCCTTCTGGGTCCTGGCCGACCCCGAGGGCAACGAGGCCTGCATCACCACCTGGCAGGGCCGCGACCCTCCTACCTGACCGGGGCCGCGCCTCCGGTCGATCGGTCATGAGGCAGAGGTCGGAAGGCGACCATGCCGACTTGAGCCGGTCTGTGGTTGGGTGGCGGCGGACGGCGACGACCGAGGAGGAACAGGCGATGACGAAGGTGATCGCGGGCATCACGACCTCGCTGGACGGGTACGTCACCGGCCCCGACGACGGGCCGGGCAAGGGCCTGGGCGAGGGCGGGGAGCGCCTGCACTGGTGGGTCTTCGGCGGCCCCTGGACCTACCAGCAGGGGCCTCGGGGCGAGCCGACCGGGGTGGACAAGCAGGTCCTCGACGAGGCCTTCGCCCGGGTCGGGGCGGTCGTCGGGGGCCGCAACACCTATGAGGCGGCCGGGGCCTGGGGCGGGGAGAACCCGTTCGGGGTGCCGTTCTTCATCGTGACCCACCGGCCCCAGGACGCCCCCCAGGACGCCGGGTTCGTGTTCGTGGACGGGCTGGACGAGGCGATCGCCCGGGCCGGCGAGGCCGCCGGCGGCAAGGACGTGTCCGTCATGGGCGGGGCCGACGTGCTCCGTCAGGCCCTGCGGGCCGGCCACGTGGAGGAGCTGGGGATCTCGATCGCGCCGGTGGTGCTCGGGGGCGGCAAGCGGCTGTTCGACGACAGTTTCCGCGAGACGCTGCGCCTCGAGCACCTGGGGGTGCTCCAGTCGCCCTTCGCCACCCACATCAGCTACCGCGTCCTGCGCTGACCGGGCCACGGCCATGACGTTGCCGATCGAGGACTACGCGATCATCGCCGACACCCAGACCGCGGCCCTGGTCGGCCGGGACGGGTCGATCGACTGGCTGTGCCTGCCCCGCTTCGACTCCGGGGCCTGCTTCGCGGCCCTGCTCGGCGACCAGGGCAACGGGCACTGGCGGATCGCCCCGGCCGGCGGGGTCAGGCGGGTCCGGCGCCGCTACCAGGGCGACACCCTGGTCCTGGAGACGACCTTCGAGACCGAGGACGGCACCGTGCGGGTGGTCGACTTCATGGTCCCGCGCCTGGCCGACCCGGACGTGGTCCGGGTCGTCGAGGGCGTCCGCGGCCGGGTGCCGATGCGGATGGAGCTGCGCATCCGCTTCGACTACGGGCGCCTCACCCCCTGGGTGCGCCGGGTCGGCGACGCCCTGCTGGCCATCTCCGGTCCCGAGGCCCTGCTGCTGCGGACCCCGGTCAGCCACCTCGGCGAGGACCGGGCCACCGTGGCCGACTTCGCCGTCGCCGAGGGCGACCGGCTGCCCTTCAGCCTCACCTGGAACCTGTCCCACCAGAAGCTGCCCGACGCCCGGGACCCGCTCCGGGCGCTGGCCGACTCGCGGGCCTACTGGGAGGAGTGGGCCGGCCAGTGCACCTACCGGGGCCAGTGGCGGGATGCGGTGATGCGGTCGCTGCTCACCCTCAAGGCGCTGACCTACCAGCCCAGCGGTGGGATCGTGGCCGCCGCCACCACCTCGCTGCCGGAGGCGATCGGCGGGGTCCGCAACTGGGACTACCGCTTCTGCTGGCTGCGGGACGCCACCATGACCCTGACCTCGCTGATGGCCGCCGGGTACGAGCAGGAGGCCCGGGACTGGCGGGAGTGGCTGCTGCGGGCCATGGCCGGCGACCCCCCGGCCCTGCAGATCATGTACGGCCCGGCCGGGGAGGCCCGGCTGCCCGAGTTGGAGCTGGAGTGGCTGGCCGGCTACGAGGGCTCCAAGCCGGTGCGGACCGGCAACGCCGCCGTCACCCAGTTCCAGCTCGACGTCTACGGCGAGGTCATGGACACCCTCCACAAGGCCAGGGAGCTCGGCATCGAGGCCCATCCCTCGGCCTGGGCGCTCCAGCGGGCGCTGCTGGAGTTCCTGGAGGGCAACTGGCAGCGGCCCGACGAGGGGATCTGGGAGGTCCGGGGGCCCCGCCGGCACTTCACCCACTCCAAGGTCCTGGCCTGGGTGGCCATGGACCGGGCGGTCAAGGCGGTCACCGAGCATGGCCACGAGGGGCCGGTGGGGCGCTGGCGGCAGGTCCGTGACGAGATCCACCGCGAGGTCTGTGCCAACGCCTACGACCCGGACCGCAACACCTTCACCCAGTCCTACGGGTCCCGGGAGCTGGACGCCAGCCTGCTGCTGATGCCCCTGGTGGGGTTCCTGCCCCCGGGCGATCCGCGGATGGTCGGGACGGTCGAGGCGATCGAGCGGGAGCTGCTGGAGGACGGGTTCGTGCTCCGCTATCCCACCGGGCCGGCCGGTGAGGCGGTGGACGGGCTCCCGGGCCGGGAGGGGGCCTTCCTGGCCTGCACCTTCTGGCTGGCCGACAACTACGCCCTGATCGGCCGGGGGCCCGACGCCCGCCGGCTGTTCCAGCGGCTGCTGGAGCTGCGCAACGACGTGGGGCTGCTGGCCGAGGAGTACGACCCGGCCAGCCGGCGCCAGCTGGGCAACTTCCCCCAGGCCTTCTCGCATGTGCCCCTGATCAACACCGCCATGCACCTCGCCGAGGCCGGCCCCGACCCACGCTACCTGCGCTTCGAGAACGAGAGCGAGGACGCCGCCCGGCACTGAGGCGCTAGGCTGGACCGGACCGCCGACCGACCAAGGAGTGGGTGGGAGTGCAGCAGCGGAGACTGGGTCGAACAGGTCATCAGAGCTCGGTCCTGATCTACGGCGCGGCCGCCCTGGCCGAGGTCGACCAGGACACCGCCGACGCCTCGGTCCAGCTGGCCCTTGACGCCGGGATCAACCACTTCGACGTCGCCGCCAGCTACGGCGACGCCGAGCTGCGGCTGGGCCCGTGGATGGGCCGCATCCGGGACCGGATCTTCCTGGCCACCAAGACCGGCCTGCGCGACCGCGACGACGCCTGGGCCCAGGTCAACCGGAGCCTGGAGCGCCTGGAGACCGACCGGCTCGACCTCATCCAGGTCCACGCCGTGGGCGACCCGGAGGAGCTGGACCTGGTCACCCGGCCCGGCGGGTCGCTGGAGGCGGTGGTACGGGCCCGGGACGAGGGCCTGGCCACGGCCATCGGCATCACCGGCCACGGCCACCAGGCCCCGGCCACCCACACCGAGGCCCTGCGGCGGTTCCCGTTCGACACCGTCCTGACCCCGCTCAACTGGGTGCTCGGCCAGGACCCGGCGTACGTGGCCGACTACCAGGCCCTGGTCGCCGAGGTCCAGGCCCAGGACGCCGGGCTGATGATCATCAAGGCGGCGTCGCGGCGGAACTGGCCCTCCCAGGCCACCCATGCCTACACCACCTGGTACGAGCCGTTCGACGACCAGGAGCGGATCGACGCCGCCGTGGCCTGGGTGCTGTCGCACCCCGAGGTGACCGGCATCGCCACCCCCGGCGACGTCCGCCTCCTGCCCCTGGTCGTCGAGGCCGAGCGGCGCCTCGCCCGGACCAGCCCGGCCGCCGCCGGCGAGGTGCTGGCCCAGGCCGGCGACTACAGCTCCCCGTTCCTCCGGATGCCGATCTGACGGTCAGGAGGGCGTGATCCCGAAGGTGGCCAGGAAGGCCAGGTCGTCGGCCTGGTCGAGGCGGTAGGCGCCGCTGGTCCCCGAGCAGGTGGAGCTGGTGCCGAACGAGACCACGGCCACCAGGGTGGTGGTGCCGGAGACGAAGATCGGCCCGCCGGAGTCGCCGAAGCAGGTCCCGCCGGTGTTGGCGTTGCTGGAGAACTTCGCCGACGTGCCCTTGCCGGCCCCCAGGACGCCGTTGAGGTTGACCAGCCGCAGCTCGGCCCGCCGCCGGGCGTCGCCGCCGAAGGAGGTCTTGGGCCCCGAGCCCTCCAGGCCGTAGCCCACCGCGGTGTAGCGCCGCTGCTTGTCCGCGGCGTACAGCTCGTCCAGCAGCTGGGCGGCCCTGCGCGACGGCGACGCCGCCGCCGCTCGCCGTGCCTTCGGGTCCGCCCTGGCCGAGGGCGCCTCCGGCGAGGCGCTGGAGGGGCTGGCCGAGGCGCTGTACCTGGAGCGCCAGTACGCCGCCGCGGCCGCCCACTACGAGCGGGCCTATGCCGCCCACCGCCGGGAGGGCCAGAACATGGCCGCGGGCCGGGCGGCCCGGGCGGCCGCCTGGATCAGCGGCAACGTGCTCGGCGACTGGGCGGTGCAGAGCGGCTGGTTCGCGCGGGCCCGGACCATCCTCGAGGAGGCGGGCGAGGACCGGCCCGAGCGCGGCTGGGTGCTGCTCATCCGCGCCTACGCCGAACCCGACGCCCAGGTGCGGGAGGCGCTGCTGGGCGAGGCCATCGCCGTCGGTCGCCGCTTCGGCGACCCCGACGTCGAGTTCGAGGCCCTGTCGTACCTGGGCGGCGTGTACGTCATGACCGGCCGCGTCCAGGAGGGCCTGGTCCTGTTCGACGAGGCCGTGGCGGCCATCTGCGCCGGCGAGCTGCGCGAGGTGGCGATCGAGGACTCGATCATGTGCGGGCTGTTCTGGGCCTGTGAGCTGGTCAACGACGTCCCCCGGGCCGACCAGTGGGTGCGCGCGGCCGCCGACCTGCTGCGGCGACGCAACGTGGTCGCCGCCTTCTGCCGCGCCCACTACGGCGGCATCCTCACCGCGGCCGGGCGCTGGGAGGAGGCCGAGACCGAGCTCGTCCAGGCCGCCCGCGCCTTCGACCGGGGGATGCCGGAGCGGCGGGCCGCGGCCATGATCCGCCTGGCCGACCTGCGGGTCCGCCAGGGCCGCCTGGAGGAGGCGGCCCTGCTGCTGGACGGGCTCGACCGGCACCCGGACGCCGTCCGCACCCTGGCCGCCTTCCACCTGGCCCGGGGCGAGCTGGCCCTGGCCCGGGACCTGCTCGAGCGGGCCACCGCCGCCCCCGACGACCAGGTGCCGACGGTCGGCGAGTCGACCATGCTCGGCCCCCTGCTGGCCCTGCTGGTCGACGTCCACCTCGAGGCGGGCGACCCGGAGGAGGCCGAGCGCGCCGCCCGGCGCCTCGACCTGGTGGCCAGGGCCCAGCGGGGCCCGTACCTGAAGGCCGCGGCCGCGCTGGCCAAGGGGCGGGTCTGTGTCGCCGGCGGCCGGGGCGACGCCCGGGCCTGCCTGCACGAGGCCCTGGAGGGGTTCGCGCGCGCCCAGCTGCCGATGGAGCTGGCCCGGACGCGCCTGGAGATGGCCCGCGCCCTGGCCGGAGGGGCCCCCGAGGTCGCCGTCGCCGAGGCCAAGGCGGCCCTGGAGGACTTCGAGCGGCTGGAGGCGGCCCGCCACGCCGACGCCGCCGGGGCGCTGCTGCGGTCGCTCGGGGCCCCGGTGCGGACCGGCCCCAAGGGGGTCGGCGCCCTGACCCGGCGCGAGGCCGAGGTCCTGGAGCTGGTCGGCGCCGGGCTCTCCAACCCCGAGATCGCCGAGCGGCTCTACATCACCCGCAAGACCGTCGAGCACCACGTCGGCAACCTGCTGGCCAAGCTCGGCCTGCGCAACCGGGCCGAGGCGGCCGCCTACGCCACCCGGCGGAAGCTCGGCCCCTAGATAGGGGACCTCCCCGATACTTCGCGGCCCGGGCCCCGGCATCCTGCACGCATCCCGCCGAGCAGGAGGTCGGACATGGCCGCTCACCGCTATGACGTCGTTGTGGTCGGGGCCCGGTGTGCCGGGTCACCGACGGCCATGCTGCTGGCCCGCCGGGGCTACCGGGTGCTGCTGGTGGACCGGGCCAGCTTCCCCAGCGACACCGTCTCCACCCACCTGCTGCACCCCCCCGGGGTGGCCGCCCTGGGGCGCTGGGGGCTGCTGGAGCGGCTGGTGGCCAGCGGCTGCCCACCCATCCACACCTACCGGTTCGACTTCGGCCCCTTCGCCCTCAGCGGAGCCCCCGGCACCACCGAGGCCCCCGTCGCCTACGGCCCCCGCCGGACCACCCTGGACCAGCTGCTGGTGGAGGCGGCCGCCGAGGCCGGGGCCGAGGTCCGCCAGGGGTTCACCGTCACCGACGTGGTCGTCGACGGCGGCCGGGTCACCGGGGTCCGTGGCCACGGCCCCAACGGCCGGGCGGTCACCGAGGCCGCCCGGGTGGTGGTCGGGGCCGACGGCCGCCACTCCCGGGTCGCCCGGGCCGTCCAGCCCCCCCGGTACCACCAGAAGCCACCGCTGCTGTGCGGCTACTACAGCTACTGGGCCGGGCTGCCCACCGAGGGCCGCTTCGAGACCTGGATCCGGCCCGGCCGCGCCTTTGCCGCCTGGCCCACCCACGACGACCTGACCCTGGTCATCGGCGGCTGGCCGTATTCGGAGCTCCAGGCCAACAAGGGCGACCTCGACGGCAACTACCTGGCCATGCTCGAGCTGGCCCCGGCCTTCGCCGAGCGGGTCCGGGCCGCCACCCGCCAGACCCGGCTGGTCGGCACCGCGGTGGCGAACTACTTCCGCCAGCCCTTCGGGCCGGGGTGGGTGCTGGTCGGCGATGCCGGCTACAACAAGGACTTCATCAACGCCCAGGGGATGCAGGACGCCTTCCGGGACGCCGAGGGGTGCGCCACCGCCCTGGATGCGGCCCTGTCCGGCGGCCGCCGGTTCGCGGAGGCGATGGCCGACTACCAGGCCATCCGGGACCGCCAGGTCCTGGCCATGTACGAGCTGACCTGCCAGCTGGCCACCCTGGAGCCGCCCCCACCGGAGCTGCAGCGGCTGCTGGCCGCGGCCGCTGGCAACCAGGAGGCGATGGACGGCTTCGCCCGGGTCATGGCCGGGGTGACCTCCCCGACCGAGTTCTTCTCCGACCAGAACGTGGGCCGCATCCTGGCCTTGGCCGGCGCCTGAGCGCCCGGCGCCGGGCGACCGGCCACTCCAGCAACCGGGGCGCAAGCGATGGCATGGCCGGCGATGCTACCGCCTCCCTATGATCGGGTCCTGGGTGCTCGGGGTCAGAGAGGCTGCAGCCATGGCGATGCCGGACCAGGGGCGGCGGCGGGTCGTCGGGGTCGCCGCGTTGGGGGTCGTCGTGCTGGTGGCGGTCGGCCTGGCGGTCCCGGTCGCCCGTGGGCTCCTGGAGGACGAGCCGGTCGCGCCGGTGGCCCCGGTCCTCACGGGCGGTGGGCCCTGGGAGCGGCTGCCCAGGCCGCCGGTGCCCGGCCGGGCGTCGCCGCTGACGGCCTGGACGGGCGACCGGGCGGTCTTCATCGGCGGCATGAACGTCGGGGACCGGCTGCGCATGGAACGCGGCAACATCCCTGCCGTCACCGAACAGGGCGCGGCCTACCACCCACGCTGACGAGGAGGAACGATGGAGCAGACGCCGACCCGGGTCACCTGCTGTATCGCCGGCTGCGGGCCGGCCGGGGCCATGCTGGGGCTGCTCCTGGCCCGGGCCGGGGTCGACGTGCTGGTGCTGGAGAAGCACGGCGACTTCCTGCGCGACTTCCGGGGCGACACCCTGCACCCCTCCACCCTGCGGCTGTTCGACGAGCTCGGCCTGGCCGAGGCGCTGCTTCGCCTGCCCCACCAGGAGGCGCAGGTGCTCGGGGTGACCACCGACGCCGGCGACTTCACCCTGGCCGACTTCCGCCGGCTGCCCGGCCCCTACCGGTTCCTGGCCTTCATGCCCCAGTGGGACTTCCTCGACTTCGTGGTCGGCCAGGCCCGGCGGCTGGCCGCCTTCGAGCTGCGCATGGAGGCCGAGGCGCTGGAGGTGCTGGAGGAGGCGGGCCGGGTGACCGGGGTCCTCTACCGCGACCGGGACGGGGCCGTCCACCAGGTCCGGGCCCGGCTGACCGTGGCCGCCGACGGCCGCGACTCGCGGCTGCGCGGCTCGGCCGGGCTGCGCCGCCGGGACTTCGGCGTGCCCATGGACGTGCTCTGGTTCCGCCTGCCCCGGCGCCCGACCGACCCGCCCCAGAGCTTCGGCCGCCTGGCCGCCCGGCACCTGATGGTCCTGATCGACCGGGGCGCCTACTGGCAGATCGCCTACCTCATCCCCAAGACCGCGGCCGAGGAGCTGCACCGGGCCGGGCTAGACCGCGTCCGGGCCTCGGTCGCCGAGCTGGTCCCGTTCCTCGCCGACCGCGTGGACGAGCTGCGGAGCTGGGATGACCTACGAACCCTGCGGGTGCAGGTGAACCGGCTGCGGCGCTGGTTCCGGCCGGGGCTGCTGTGCATCGGCGACGCCGCCCATGCCATGTCCCCCATCGGCGGGGTCGGCATCAACCTGGCCGTCCACGACGCCGTGGCCGCCGCCAACCTGCTCGTCGGGCCGCTGCGGGACGGCACCCTGGCGACCCGGCACCTGGCCCGGGTCCAGCTCCGCCGCCTCCTGCCCACGGTCGTCATCCAGCGGGCGCAGCGCACCATCCAGGACCGGTTCCTGTCCCCGCTGCTGGCCGGGCAGGTGCCCGCCAGGGGGCCGCTGGCCCTGCGGGTCCTGCGCCGCTACCCGGTCCTGCAGGGCGTCCCGGCCTTGGTGGTCGGCATCGGCGTCCTGCCCGAGCACGTGCGCACGCCGGCGCTACAGGATCCCGCGGACGAAGGCGGCCTGGCCGGCGTGCTGGAGGTCGTCGGCGATCACGCTGACCAGCCGGACCCCGAGGGTGACCGGCGGGTCCCATGACCGGTCGACGACCCGGTCGAGGTCGGCGTCGACGAGCCGCTCGACGTAGCGGACGGTCTGGGTGTGGACGGCGTCGTGGTAGCCGACCAGCAGCTCGCCCGAGACCCGGACCGCGGCCACGTCGGCCGGGCGGTGCCCGTAGCCGGTGTCCCTGAGGTCGAACGGCAACCCGAAGCGCTCCACCCACCCCTGGGCGGTCCAGACCTGCTCGGTCCGGGCGACGTCGGCGACGTGGTCGTCCTGGATCCGGGTCAGGTGCCACACCAGCCAGGCGATCGAGTTCGCCTCCGGGTCGACCCGGAAGGCCAGCTGCTCGGGGGTCAGGCCGCCGACCACCCGGCGGACGACCCCGCGGACCCGGCCGAAGGCGTCGACCAGCAGCTCGGCGCCGGTCATGGCCGCAGACGACCCCGGCCGGCCTCCTGGGTGGCCGCGATCTCCTCGGCCAGGCCGTCCATGCCCAGCTCGGCCGCCTCCATGGCCGCCTTGTCGAGCAGGTCGAGGGCCCGCTCCCGGTCGTCCCCGCGGTCGCGGCCGAGCAGGGCCCGGGCGTACCGGTAGCGGGTGTGGGCCAGCGCCGGGCGGGCCCCGATGCGCCGATTGGCGGTCAGCGCGGCCGAGAAGTGCTGGTCGGCGGCCTGCCAGCGGTCCAGCAGGGCGGCCAGCTGCCCGAGCTGGAGCGAGATCGAGCTGCGACAGGCGCTGGCGAAACCGACCACCACGCAGCGGTCGCCGTAGGGCGCCAGCAGCTCGTACAGCATCGGCGCCGGGCCCTCGTCGCCCAGAGCGGCGCAGATCTCGGCCAGCAGGGTCATGGTGGCCAGCCAGTTGGCGTCCCGCCGGACCCGGGACAGCCCGTTGGCGGTGAGCTGGTGCAGCTCGGCCTTGGCGGCCTGCGGCTCCCCGGCGGCCAGCTGCATGAGGACCAGCGGGAGCCGCCAGGACGGGAAGTCCGGGAAGCGGTCGATGAAACCCTCGAGGGCGCCCTCGAGGGCCTCGCGGCGGCCCCGCTCGTCGTCCAGGAACCACTGCTGCAGGGTGGCCGCGTTCTCGATCATGGCCGCGTTCGGGGCCCGCTCGCTGAGGGCCAGGGCCTCGCGGTTGAGCTCCACCACGGCGGCGAAGCGGCCCTCCATCATCGCCCGCGTGCCCCGCCACAGGGTCGGCCAGGCGAGCAGGTAGGACTGGCCGAGCGCCTCGGCCTCGGCCGCGTACTCGGCGATCTCGGCGTCGGCCACCTCGACGTCGCCGAGCTCAAGGGCGGTGATGATCCGCCACATCCGCCCCTGCAGGGACATGTGCCAGTCGCCGGCCCGGTCGGCCACCTGGTGCAGCTCGGCCGCCAGGTCGCGGCGCTCCTCGGCGTTCTCGGGCCGCCAGGTGGCGTACCAGCGGCCGTGGAGGGCGGCGGCGAGCGCGTGGGGGTCGCCGGCCGTCCGGGCCAGCCTGACCGCCTCGGCGCTGAGGGCGGCCCGCCGGTCGGCCACCTCGGGCTGCCGGTCCGGGTCGACCCAGTAGAGCGCCGCCGCCAGGCGGCCCAGGACGCGGGCCCGCAGGGCCGGCGGCCCGCCGTCGAGCACCTCCAGGGCCTCCTCCAGCAGGCCGATGAGCTGCTCGTTGACCAGCCCGAAGTCGGCCAGCTGGCCGCCGAAGCCGAGCGCGGCCCTGGCGAAGCGGACGTCGTCGCCCAGGGCCTTGGCGGTGTCGGCGGCCTGGAGGAAGCTGGTCCGGGCCTGCTGCTGATGGCCGGCCCACATCTGGGCGTCGGCCAGGCCGAGCAGCAGGTCGCAGCGGCGGGCCCGGTCGGCCGGCTGCTGGAGGGCGGCCTGGAGGAACCGGACGGCGTCGGCGAAGGCGAACCGCCCCGCCGCCTGCTGGCCGGCGAGCTGCAGGTAGTGCAGGGACCTGGCGCTGCCGTGCTCGCCGGCGCCGTGCTGGAAGTGGTGGGCCAGCTCGCTGTAGCGGGGCTCGAGGTCGTCGGAGTAGACCTTCTCCAGGGCCTCCCCGACCCGGTGGTGGAGGGCGGCCCGGCGCGCCCCCGGCAGCCGCCGGTACAGGGCGTCGCGGATGAGGACGTGGGCGAACCGGTAGCGGTAGCCGATGTCCATGGCCGGGGTGACGAAGTCGAGGGAGATCACCTCGTCGAGCAGCTCCAGCAGGTGCGAGCGCTCGACCTCGGCCACCTCGGCGAGCACGTCGATGGTGAACTGCTGGCCGATGACCGACGCCTTGTTCAGCACCTCCCTGGCCCGGGCGGGGATGAAGGCGAGCCGCCGCTCGACCGCCTCCTGCACGCCCTGGGGGACGAACTGGTCGAGGCCGCGCTCGAACTCGGCCGCGTCCAGGCCCTCGGACAGGGGCAGGACCAGCTCCTTGAGGAACAGCGGGTTGCCGCTGGTCCGCTGGCGGAGCCGGGCCGCGAAGGCCTCCGGGATCTCCAGGCCGGCGGCCAGGGCGACGTAGCGGGCGACCTCGGCCTGGTCGAAGCCCTGGAGGGTGAGCCGGACGGTGGCCGGTTCCCTGGTCAGCTCGGCCAGCGCCCGCACGAAGTCCTCGCTCTGGTCGGCCCGGGCGTCGCGGTAGGTGGCCACCACCAGCAGCCGGGCGTCGGCCAGCTCCCGGGTGAGGAAGCGGAGCAGGAGCAGCGACGAGTCGTCGGCCCGGTGCAGGTCGTCGAGCACCACGACCAGGGGGCGGTCGCTGACGGCCCGCCGCATGAACCTGGTCAGGGAGTCGAACAGCCGGAAGCGGTCCTGGTTCGGCTCCAGGCTGGGCGGGCTGGGCAGGTCGGGCAGGCGCTCGCGGACCTCGGCCACGACCTGGGCGACCACCGGGGCGTCGGCCCCGAGGCGGTGGCGCAGCCAGTCGACGTCGCGGCTCTCCAGCAGCTGGCGCAGGATCATCAGCCACGGCCAGTAGGGCGGCGCCCCGTCCTCCTCCCAGACGCGGCCCCAGATGACCTCCTGGCCGTCGGCCTTGGCCTCGGCGGCCAGGCGCCGGACGAGACAGCTCTTGCCGATCCCCATCTCGCCGGCCACCAGGACCAGGCGGCCCTGGCCGGAGCGGGCGCTGACCAGCGCCTCCCGCAGCCGCCCGAGCTCGGGCTCCCGGCCGACGAAGATCTCGGCCGGAGGGCCCTCGACCGGCTCGGCCGGTGGGCCGGTGGCGCGGACGGCCGGCCGGTAGTCGTCGCGGACCTGCTGGCGCTGGATGTCCTGGTGGAGCTGCTGGAGCTCGCGGCTGGGGCGCATCCCGCGCTCGTTGTCGAGCAGCTGCACGAAGTCGAAGTACACGTCGACGGCTTCGGCGGCCCGGCCGGCCCGGTCCAGGGCCAGCATCAGGTAGTGGCGCAGGTGCTCGTTGAACCGGTCGTTGCCGATCTCGATGGGCAGCTCGCGGATGACGTCCGCCTCCCGGCCGGCCATCAGGTCGGCCTTGGCCTTGGCCTCCACGGCGGCCCGGCGCTGGCCCTCCAGCCAGGTGATGCGCGGCTCGTCGCGTCCCTGGTCGCGCAGGTCCTCCAGCGGCGCCGTGGCCCGCCACAGGCCCAGCGCCCCGGCCAGGGTGGCGGCGGTCCGCGCCGGGTCGGCCGCCGGGTCCTCGAGCGCCGCCCGGCCCTCGGCCAGGAGCCGCTCGAAGCGCAGGGCGTCCAGCCCGTCCTGGGTGACGTTGAGCTGGTAGGCGTGGTTCTTGGAGAGGATGCGGGGCCGGGTCGCCTCCTCGTCCCGGCTGGCGGCCAGGAGCTGGCGCAGCCGCGACACGGTGCTGTGGAGGGAGTTGCGGGCCCCGGCCGTCGAGCCGTCCCAGAGGGCGTCGAGGAGCCGGGCCACGGGCACCGGCTGGTTGGCGTTGAGCAGCAGGAACGCGAGCACCGCTCGCTGGCGGGGCCCGCCCAGCTCGAGCTGGCGGCCGGAGTCTTCGACCTCCAGCGGCCCGAGGATCCTGAACCTCATACGGCTCCCCACTGCTTGGCCGCCTCGAGGGTCTCATACCCGACGTCGGGTTCCATCTGAGTTCGGGGGTATCGTCCGCGCTCCGCAAGTGCCTTGCAAGGGTCTTGTGCGGGTCTTCGGCCCGCTGTGCGCGTTGTGCGGAACGGCCCCGCCGGGGGTGCTTGCGGGCGGCGACGCCGGTGGTGAAAGCTCGGTCGCCGATCACCCGCAGGTGTCGAGTCCCCTGTCCCCAGGAGCCGTGCCCGATGCCGGCGTTCCGCGCCTACACCGCCCGCAACCTGCATGAGATCCCGCAGCTGGCCGGGCGCTCCGCCGACGACCTGCTCCAGCTGCGGGCCGTGGCCGCCGTCCTGCCGTTCCGCACCAACCGCCACATCACCGACGAGCTGATCGACTGGGACGACGTCGAGCACGACCCCATCTACCGGCTCATCTTCCCGGCCCCGGAGATGCTGGACCCGGCCGACCTGGCCACTATGACCAAGCTGCTACGCGACGACGCGCCCGCCGAGCGGGTCGCGGCCGAGGCCCGTGACATCCGCCGGCGCCTGAACCCGCATCCGGGCGGCCAGCTGTCGCTGAACGTCCCCGACGACGGCGACCGGCCGCTCGACGGCCTCCAGCACAAGTACGCCGAGACGGTCCTGTTCTTCCCCGGCCCGGGGCAGATGTGCCACGCCTTCTGCACCTACTGCTTCCGCTGGGCCCAGTTCGTGGGCGACCCCGACCTCAGGATGGCCGGCAACGACCCGGAGGTGCTCTGCGGCTACCTGCGCCGGCATCCGGAGGTCACCGACGTGCTGATCACCGGGGGCGACCCGATGGTCATGCGGACCGAGGTCCTGGCCCGCTACCTGGAGCCGCTGCTGGCGGCCGGCCTGGAGACGGTCCGGACGATCAGGATCGGGACCAAGGCGGTCAGCCACTGGCCGTACCGGTTCGTCACCGACCCCGACGCCGACGAGCTGTGCCGCCTGTTCGAGCGGGTGGTCGCCTCGGGACGGCAGCTGGCCGTCATGGCCCACTACTCCCATCCCCGGGAGCTGGCCCCGGCGGTGGCCGGCGAGGCGGTGCGGCGGATCCGCGCCACCGGGGCGTCCGTCTACGCCCAGGCGCCGCTCATCCGGGGCGTCAACGACGACCCGGAGACCTGGCGCCGGCTGTGGCGGACCGGCCTGGACCTGGGCGTGGTCCCCTACTACATGTTCGTCGAGCGCGACACCGGCCCCCGCAACTACTTCGAGGTGCCGCTGGCCAGGGGCTGGCAGATCTTCCGGGAGGCCTGGTCGCAGATGTCGGGGCTGGGCCGCACGGCCAAGGGGCCGGTGATGTCGGCCACCCCCGGCAAGGTCCTGGTCGACGGGGTCACCGAGGCCGCCGGGCGCCGGCTGTTCGCCCTCCGGTACGTGCAGGCGCGGGACCCGGCGCTGGTCGGGCGCCCGTTCTTCGCCGACTACGACCCCGAGGCGACCTGGTTCGACCAGCTCACCCCGGCGTTCGGAGAGCACCGCGAGTTCTTCCGGCCGGCCTGACCGGAAAGCCCGCTGTCAGACGCCTGCACGCCCGCCTTGCGGCCCCGGTGCTGCCGGCGTCGGCCGACGGTCGGGCCGGGTTGGGCGCCGGCCAGGGCGGCCCCATGGCGCTGCATGCCGGCCGGCAGAGGCTGTTCCGGGCCCTGCAACGGCCACCGGTGACGCTGGTCATGACAGACGCGACCCGCCGGCGGGCCGCGCGCGACCGCGGGAGGTGTCCGCCATGACGGGTCGGGACGGAGAGGAGGGGACGATGCGACGCGCCAGCGGGAACTGGATGAGCCCCCAGCGCTTCGCCTGGCGGCGGACCAGCGCCATCAAGGACCGCTACGAGCTCCGCGCCGGCGACGAGTGCCTGGCCAGGCTCACCCTCGGTGGGCTGCTCCTGCCCACCGCCCGGGTCGAGGCCGGAGGCTACGACTTCGACCTGGCCGTCGGGGGGATGGCCAACCGTCAGGTGACCATCGCCGACGCCCACACCGAGCAGGTCGTGGCCGCCTTCGAGCGACGCTGGTCCGGCCGCGGCGGCGTGCTGCGCTTCCAGGACGGCGGGCGGCTGGAGTGGCGCCGCAAGGGCTGGTGGCGGCCGGCCTATGAGTTCACCGACCGGTTCTCCAACCCGGTGGTCCGCTTCGGCCTGGACGGCAGCGTCGAGGGCTACGGCACCGGCGGCGAGTGGCGCCGGTCGATCGAGTCCCGGCGGGACCTGCTGCTGGTGCTCGCCCTGGGCTGGCTGCTGCTGCTGGTCGGCGGCGAGGCCAGGCTGCCGGCGGCGCCGGCCCGCCCCGAGCCGGTCAGGCCGCCGGCGGTCCGGCCGGCGGGCCGGGTGGTCCCCCACCGGGCCCGGGAGGCCGTCGACATCGAGGCCGCGGGCTGAGCCCCGCCCTGTCCCACCGGGGCGCTATGGTCGCCGCCATGGAAGGTGGACCGGTCACCCCGGCGGGCCCTCCGCCCGAGGGGATCACCGTCGGCGACGACGGCCTGGCCCGGTGCTGGTGGGGCGCGGCCGACCCGCTGTACCGCCACTACCACGACACCGAGTGGGGCCGGCCGGTGGCCGAGGACCGGCGGCTGTTCGAGAAGCTCTCTCTCGAGGGGTTCCAGGCCGGGCTCAGCTGGCTGACCATCCTGCGCAAGCGCGAGCGCTTCCGCGAGGCGTTCGCCGGCTTCGACCCGGCGGCGGTGGCCCGGTTCGGGGCCGAGGAGGTGGACCGGCTGCTGGCGGATGCGGGCATCGTCCGCAACCGGGCCAAGATCGAGGCCACCGTCAACAACGCCCGCCGCCACGCCGCGCTGGCCGCCGAGTTCGGCAGCCTGGCCGCCTACGTCTGGCGGTACGAGCCGGACCCGGAGGCCCGCCCCCCGGTGGTGGACTACCCGACCCTGCTCCAGCTCGGCCACAGCCCCGAGTCCGGGGCCATGAGCAGGGACCTGCGCCGCCGCGGCTGGTCGTTCGTGGGCCCGACCACCGTCTACGCCTTCATGGAGGCGATGGGCCTGGTCAACGACCACCTGGAGGGCTGCCACCGCCGCCAGGAGGTGGAGGGGGAACGCCGGCGGTTCCGGCGCCCGTCGCCCAGGTGACGGTCAGCCGGTCGCCCTCCTCGGCCACGGTGGTGCCGAGGGCGGCGCAGGCGGACCGGAAGCGGCGCCGCATCCAGGCGGCGTCGGAGCCGGTGGCCAGGTGGGTGTGGCAGAAGTCCAGCTTCAGCGGCAGCGCCTCCAGCCGGGCCGGGCCGCGCCCGTCCAGGGTGACCAGGAACAGCAGGCCCAGGTCGTTGCGGAGCCGCGGGTCGACCCGGTAGTCGTCCAGGAAGTCGCCCAGGTCGTACAGGACCGGGCCGGCCACCCCGTGGGGCACGTGGGCGGAGTGGCCGGCGACCAGGGTCGCCCCCGCCTCGACCAGGGCGGCGGCGGCCCGGCGGACGTGGCCGACCGGCTGGCTGGTCATGTTCGGCCCCCAGTGGGGCGTCACCAGCACGACCTCGGCGTCGGCGGCGCCGATACGCTCGGGCAGCCAGCCGGGCAGCCGGCGGCCGAGGTCGGCGAAGGCGACCCCGGGGCGGTCGGGGCCGACGGCGAAGTCGGGCGGATGGTCGGTGGCCCCCAGGACCGCGACCCGCAGCCCGCCGGCGGCGAGGGTGGCCGGGCGGCGCGCCCGCTCCACGTCGGGGCCGGCCCCGACCGCGGCGATGCCGGCCGCGGCCAGGTGCTCCAGGGTGTCGGCCAGGGCGTCGAAGCCGTAGTCCAGGGCGTGGTTGTTGGCCAGGGTGACGCAGTCGGTCCCGAGCAGGGCCAGCAGCTCGACCGCCCGGGGCGGGGCGCGGAAGAAGAACGGCTTGCCGGGAGCGTCCCAGGGCCGTCCCCGCTCGGAGATGCAGCACTCGAGATTCAGCACGACCAGGTCGGCCTCGCCCATGGCGGCCCGGACCTCCGGCGCCACCAGGGCCTCCGGGGGCGTCGTGGCCAGGGCCCGGGCGACCCCACGGCCCAGCATGGTGTCCCCGGCCAGCGCCACCGTGACCGTCATCGCCCACCCCGGCCTTCCCCGCCCGGGGTGCCGTGGGCCCCGACCAGGGGGACGAACCGGGCCGGGACCAGGCGGGTGTCGGCGACCAGCCGGCCGGCCCGCTTGGAGAAGACGGTGACCTCCTCGCGGCCGCCCGGGCCGACCGGGTGGACCAGCCGGCCCCCGTCGGCGAGCTGTGCGACCAGCGGCCCCGGGACCTGCGGGGACGCCGCCGCGACCACGATCGCCTGGTAGGGGGCGTGCTCGGGGACGCCGAGGGTGCCGTCGCCGACCACCACCGTGACCCCGTCCACCCCGGCCGCGGCCAGGTTGGCCCGCGCCTGGGCGGCCAGGTCGGCGAAGCGCTCGACCGACACCACCCGGCGGGCCAGCCGGGCCAGGATGGCGGTCTGGAACCCCAGCCCGGTGCCGACCTCCAGGACCCGCTCGCCGCCGGTCAGCCCCAGCGCCGCCACCATGGCGGCGATCAGGCTGGGCTGGGTGGTCACCTGGCCGTGCGGGATCCGGACCGGCACGTCCAGGTAGGCCTGGCCGGCCGCCTCGGGCGGCACGAACCAGGCCCGGGGGACGGCCCGGAACGCGGCCAGGACCCGCCGGTCCCGGATCCCCTCCGCCCGCAGCACCCGGACCAGGTCCTCGGGCGACCCGGCGGGCGACGGGGCCGGCACGGCCGCCGGCCCTAGGCCGTCGCCCCCCGGCCGATCCGGTTGACCAGGTCGTCGGCCGCCTCACGGACCTCCTCGGCCAGCCGGCGGTCCTGGTGGGTCTGCTCCTCGTACGCCTCCAGCCGGTCGCTGGCCCGGCCCAGCAGCGAGGAAAGGGCCCGAGCCTCCTGCTCGGTGAGCGTGACCTGATCCGCCATCACGACTCCTCTCGTCGGTGCTCGCCCCCCTAGCTTCCGCCGCCGCCGCCCCGGCGTCCACCGCCTGGCGCGGCCACCGGCGGGCGGAGGCGTCAGCGGCCGTGGGTTCCCGGAGGTCCGGTCAGTCGTGGTCCACCCAGGTGGCCACGTCGACCTCGTTGCCCTCGGCGTCGGCCAGCGTCCACCACCCCGGGGCGTGCTCGTCGGTGACCAGGCGGCCGCCGGCGGCGATGGCCGCGGCGACCCGTGCCTCGGCCTGGTCGTGCGGCACCCAGACGTCGATGTGGATCCGGTTGCGCTGCGGCCGCGGCGCGTCCATCTCCTGGAACCAGAACGACGGGCCGCGGCCGCGCGGGTCGATCAGGTCCTCCTCGGGGCTGTCGGCGCGGTAGTCGTAGCCGAGCACGGCCCGCCAGAACGGCATCACCTCGGAGCTGACCAGCGCGTCGATCGAGACCTGGACGGTCTGCAGGGCGGAGGGGTCGGCGGACAGGCCCAGCTGGCGGGCCACCGCCGAGATCTGCCGGGCCAGGTCGAGGTCGCGCTCGGTCAGCCCGAACCAGTCGTCGGCGACCGTGAGCAGCCGCACGGTCACGCCCTCGTGCCGCAGGTCGAGGTCGGGATGGCGCTCCCCCAGGCCGGCCAGCTCGCCGATCGCGTGCACGAGCCGGGCGCCGGCCACGAACGAGCCGGTGCGGAACCAGGCGCACGCGCCCTCGCCCAGCACCCGCCAGTCCTGGACGCCGTCGGCCTCGGAGAACTGCCGCGGCGAGATCCGCCCGCTCATGACGCCGGCGCTGGAGGCGACGGGGGCGGCCCGGCCGGGAGTTCGCCCGAGGCCGCGCGGCCGATGCCGGCCAGGATGGCCCGCGCCAGGTCCTCAGGCCGGGTGAACTGCGGCCAGTGGCCGGTGGGCAGGTCGACGTACTCGACCTCGCGGATCCGGGCGAACTCCCGCACCGGCGCCAGCCCCCGCCCGATCCAGTCCCGCAGCATCTCGCTGCTGAACTCGGTCGCGATCACGGTCACGGGCACCTGGTAGCGGCCCTCGTCGGCCGACAGCCGCTGCGGGTCGCCGGTGACGTGCGCGGGCGAGGGGATGGCCCGCTCGCGGAAGGCCCGCCGTCCCTCCTCGTCGAGGTCGACAAGGTCCTCCTCCTCGAACTGCGACCAGTCCGGCAGCGGGACCTCGCCGTTCTCGGCCGGGTAGGCGTCGGCGATGGCGTCACCGTCGCCGACCGGGAAGCCGCCGACGTAGACCGCCCGGGCGACGCGGTCGGGCCGGGCGTCGAGCGCGGCGTAGGCGACCCCGCACCCGCCGGAATGGCCCACGAGCACGACCTTGCCGTCGGCCGGGTCCAGGGCGTCGATCGCCTCGACGACCGCCGCGACGTGATCACGCAGGGTGATCCCGGACCGGTCGGCGTCCCTGGACTCCATGCCGGGCAGCGTGAGCGGGTGGGCGCGGTGCCCCGCCCGCTCGAGGGCGGGAACGACCTTCTCCCAGGACGAGCCGTCGAGCCACAGACCGGGAACCAGGATGATGTCCATGGCCGAAGGCTAGGTCATGCCGCCGACAGCCGGCCAGTGGCCACCGAGCGGGCCGCCAGGTCAGGCCCTGGCGTCCTGGCGGCCACGCTCCCAGAGCACGAGACGCACGGCGACGTCCAGCGACACCAGTCCGACCAGGTACCGGACCGCGATCGACTCACCGCTGGTGACGATGATGACGATGGCCGCCAGGACCACCACCACGGCGAGCGGAGTCAGGTAACGTCCCATGTGCACGCTCCAACCTTGGTTCCCGAGACAGGCACGGCCACTGCTCGCCGAGGTGCTGGCGCAGGAACGCAAGCATAGACGAACTCCCGCTCAACTCGTCCCCCAGGTGCCGCCAGTGGGGTCGAGCCATTGCAGCCAGCCGCCGTGGGGGTCGGCCAGCCCGACCAGCCGGTCAGACCCCTGGCCGAGCAGGAACACCGCCTGTTCGGTTGTCATGGAGCGGTCCAGCGCTCATACGACGGTGACCGACCGCGGGCCTCCCGCTGGGCGAAGCGCCGGTAGCGCTCGGCCACCGGCACCGGTGCGGGCTGCGGCCGTCGCGGTCGACCATCGGCTCCAGGCACCCACACTCCCGGGCTCCTCAGCGGAGGACCAGCAGGTCGAGGTGGTCAACCACCGGGGTCGGGGTCGTCTCGGCCGCCGCGGCCCGTTCCAGGGCGGCCAGGCCCTGGGCGAACTCCTCGTCCGGCAACGGCCTGAGGGTGGAGTCGGCCCGCTGGCGGACCCGCTCCACCGCCGCCCGGAGGCTGGGCGCGCTCACCTGCGGCACCGGCTGGAGGCGCTCGAAGGCGAAGCCGGCGGTCGCGAACGCGGCCACGGTGGCCTCCACGGTCGGAAACGTGTCGGCGATCCGGCCCGCCCCAGGGAAGAACCGGAACAAGCTGATCCCGGCATGGCGGCCGGGAAAGGAGCCGCGGATCAGCACCGGCCCACCCGGTCCCAGGACCCGGCGCAGCTCGCGGGCGCAGCCGGCCAGGTCGCCGAGGTGGTGGATCACGGTCGACAGCCAGGCGCCGCCGCAGCAGCCATCGCCCAAGGGGAGGCGCTCGGCTCGCCCGCCGAGGTAGGTCACGCGAGGGTGGGGGCGGACCTGTTGGGCCCGCCGTCGCATCGCCGCCGAGGGCTCCACCGCCACGACATGGGCGTCGAACCAGGTGGCGATGGCGGCGGCGAACAGGCCCGTCCCCGCGCCAAGGTCCAGCACGGGCCGGCCGCTCGCCGCTGGCAGGTAGGCGGCCAGGGCGGCCCGCCAGCCCTCCAGCGCCGCCAGCGGCATCCCGCGGCCACGGTCGTAGCTGGCCGCCATCTGCTCGTAGTCAACCCGCGCCATCGGTTCGAGCCCGCGGTCCTGGCTGGCCGGGCGCCGGGGCTGCGGCCGGCTGGTCTCGTGGCGGTTGTCCACGACCACGATGCTAGGTCGGTCGGCTCCACGGTGGGAGGTTCTGTCTGTGCTTGGATCAACTGGGACTCCCTATCGGGCGCCGGGCCGTGGTCTCTTGGGGGAACCAAGGTCCAAGCCGGCGACCACGAGGGCTGGCGTCGACGAACAGAAGGAGCCACCGATGGAGCATCGCCCGCTGGGACGCACCGGCGTCTCGGTCAGCAAGCTGTGCCTGGGGGCCATGATGTTCGGCGACTGGGGTACCAAGGACCACGACGAGAGCATCCGGATCATCCACCGGGCGCTGGACGCCGGGATCAACTTCATCGACACCGCCGACGTCTACTCGGCTGGAGAGTCCGAGGTCATCCTCGGCAAGGCGCTGGCCGGGGGCCGGCGCGACGACGTCGTGCTCGCCACCAAGTTCCACGGCGCGATGGGTGAGGACCCCAACCGGCAGGGCAGCTCCCGGCGCTGGATCATCCGTGAGGTCGAGGACTCGCTGCGGCGGCTTGGCACCGACTGGATCGACCTGTACCAGGTCCACCGTCCCGAACCCGGCACGGACATCGAGGAGACCCTCGGCGCCCTCACCGACCTGGTCCACCAGGGCAAGGTCCGCTACCTCGGCTCCTCAACCTTCCCGCCCTCGGCGATCGTGGAGGCCCAGTGGGCGGCCCGCGACCGGCATCTGCAACGCTTCGTCTGCGAGCAGCCGCCGTACTCGATCCTGGCCCGCGGCATCGAGGCCGAGGTGCTGCCCGCCTGCCTCCGCTACGGGATGGGCGTGATCCCCTGGAGCCCGCTGGCCGGCGGCTGGCTGTCGGGCCGCTACCGCCAGGACTCCGAGGTCCAGGGGCCGTTCTCGGCGGCGCGCCGGCGTCTCGCCCAACGATTCGACCTGTCGCTGCCCGCCAACCAGCGCAAGCTCGAGGCGGCCGAGACCCTCGCCCAGCTGGCCGAGGAGGCCGGCCTGTCGCTGATCGAGCTGGCCATCGCGTTCGTGCTCAACCATCCGGCGGTCACCGCGGCGATCATCGGGCCCCGCACCATGGAGCAGCTCGAAAGCCAGCTCCCGGCCGCCGAGGTCGTCCTGGACCCGGCGCTGCTGGACCGCATCGACGAGATCGTCCCGCCCGGCACCAACCTCAACCCCGCCGACGGCGGCTGGGCCAGCCCGGCCCTGCAGCCGGCCGCGCGGCGGCGCTAGGGGTGCATGGGCGGGTCGTGAACCCTGAGGCGCGGGCCGCGACGATCAAGCTCGTGCCGCGCTGAGCAGCTCCAGGTCCGTTTCCATCCCCGCGGGCGGCGGCCATACTGGCGGGCATGGCTGGGGAGCTCCGGAACTCGGCGTTCATCGGACGGACCGCCGAGCTGGACCGACTCGACGCGGTCCTGGACCGGGCCGAGCAGGGCCGCCCCCAGGTGATGCTGCTGGCCGGTGACGCCGGAGTAGGCAAGACCCGCCTCCTGCTGGCGTTCGCCGACCGGGCCCGCCGGCGTGGGACCCGGGTGCTCGCCGGGGGCTGTGTCGCGCTGGGGGACATCGGCGTCGCCTATCTGCCCGTGGTGGACGCCCTGCGCGAGCTCGCCGAGGACCCCGAGGAGGCCGGCCTGCTGGCGGGGGCCGCCATGACCGCGCCCGGCCTCGGCCGGTTGCTGCCCGGGATCGAGGCGACCGGCCGCACCGGCGACGACCTGGACCAGCTGCAGGTCTTCGACGCCGTCCGTGCCGTGCTGGTGGGACTGTCCGAGCGGTCCCCGGTGGCGCTGGTGCTGGAGGACCTGCACTGGGCCGACCCCGCCACCCGCGACCTGGTCGCCTTCCTGGCCCGGACCCTGCGGTCGGGTCGGGTGACGTTGGCGGTCAGCTACCGGTCCGATGAGCTGCACCGGCGTCACCCGCTGCGGCCGCTGCTGGCCGAGCTGGTCCGGCTGCCGGTGGAGCGGCTGGAGCTGGCCCCCTTCAGCCGGGCCGAACTGGCCGAGCACCTGGAGGTGATCGCCGGTGCCCCCCTGCCGGCGGAACGGCTGGAGGGCATCTACCTCCGGTCGGAGGGCAACCCGTTCTACGCCGAGCAGCTGCTGGCCACCGGCGCCGGCGATGCTCGGGCCGAGCTTCCGGCCACGCTCTCCGACGTGCTGCTGGCCCGCGTCCTGGCGCTGTCCGAGCCGGCCCAGCAGGTGCTGCGGATCGCTGCGGTGGCTGGCCGCCGGGTGCCCCACCGGCTCCTCGCCGAGGTCGCCGGGCGGCCCGAGGCCGACCTGGAGCAGGGCCTGCGGGAGGCGGTCGACGACGGCGTGCTGGCGACCGACGCCGCCGCCGGAGGCTATGCGTTCCGCCACGCGCTGCTCCAGGAGGCCGTCTACGGTGACCTGCTGCCGGGCGAGCAGACCCGGCTGCATGCCGCCTACGCCCGCCTGCTGGCGGCAGATCCCGGCAGCCCCGCGGCCGAGCTGGCCCACCACTGCCTGGCCAGCCACGACCTGGCCGGCGCGCTGGCCGCGTCGGTGCGGGCGGCCGAGGAGGCCGAGGCGGTCCAGGCCCCGGCCGAGGCCCTCCGCCATCTGCACAACGCGCTCAGGTTGTGGGAGCGGGTGCCCGAGCCGGCCGGGACCGCCGGCGTCGACCGGGTCGAGCTGACCCTGCGGGCGGCCGCGGCGGCAAGCGCCGCCGGGGACCCGCAGCGGGCGGCGAGTCTCGCCCAGGATGCCGCCAGGGCCACCGCCGCCGGGGACCCGGCCCGGGCGGCCAGCGCCTATGAGCGCCTTGGCCTGTACCTGTTCGTCGCCGGCCGGGTCGAGGAGGCGCTGGCCGCCCGGGCCAGGGCGGTGGAGCTCGTGCCGGCCCAGCCGCCCACCCGGCTCCGGGCCCGGGTGACCGCCGCCATCGCGATGGCCCTGGTCGACGCCAGGCGGCCGGCGGAGGCCCGCCGCTGGTGCGACGAGGCTCTGGCGGCGGCCCGCGGCGCCGGCAGCGCCGATGAGGAGGCCGACGTCCTGATCACCCAGGGCATCATCGAGCAGTACGACGACCCGGCCAAGGCCTGCTCGCTGTTCGCGGCCGCCCGAGCCCAGGCCGCCGGTAACCCGGAGATCGAGCTGCGGGCCCTGTACGACCTCGCCGAGGTGTCGGACCAGCAGGGCGACCTGGGGACCGCGTGCGCCGCCGCCGACGAGGGCGCCAGCCTGGCCGAGCGGACCGGTCTCGGCTGGTCCCCGATCACCATCCTGCTGCGCCGGGCGCAGCTCAAGGCCCACTACCGCAACGGCGACTGGGACCAGTGCGAGCGGCTGGTCGCGGCCGCCCCGGAGCTGACGACCCTGGCCGTCGCCGAGGTGGTCGCCCAAGGGCTCGGGGTGCTGGTGGCCCGCGCCCGGCCTACCGCCCCCCTGCGGCTGCGGCAGCTCATCGGGCTGGCCGGCGCCGATCCGGTCCTCGACCGGGACGTCGCCGTCTGGGAGGCCGAGCAGGCCGGCTGGCAGGGCGACCTGGACCGGGCCCGGGCGGCCATCCGGCGCGGCCTCGCCGCCGCCGACGCGGTCGAGATCTTCGACCAGGCGTTGGAGGGTGCCTGGGTGGCCATGAACGGCCTCTCGGTCGAGGCCGACCGCGCCGACCGGGCCCGGGCCGCGGGCGACCACGAGGCGCTGGCCGACGCCACCGCGGCCGGGCGGGCGCTCCTGGAGCGGGTCCGCGCCGACGCCGAGCAGGCCCACGGGACCGCCCTGGCCCACGACGTGCACGTCCGCGGCCGGCACGCCAAGGCGGAGGCCGAGTGGACCCGGCTCCAGGGCCGCTCCGACCCCGAGCGCTGGCAGGCCGCCGTCGAGGCCTTCTCGTACGGCAACGTCTACGCGGAGGCTCGCTGCCAGTGGCGGCTGGCCGAGGCGCTGGCCGCCGCCGGGGACCGGGAGCAGGCGACCGCGGCCGCCCGGGCGGCGCATGCGACCGCGACCAGGCTCGGGGCGGCGCCACTGCAGTCGGCCCTCGTTGCGCTGGCCCGCCGCGCCCGGCTCGACCTCGGCGTCAGCCTGCCGGCGCAGCCGACGCTGGCCGGCCTGACCCCACGTGAGCTCGAGGTGCTGCGGCTGCTGGTCGAGGGCCGCTCCAACCGCCAGATCGCCGAGCAGCTGTTCATCAGCGCCAAGACGGCCAGCGTGCACGTGACCAACCTGCTCTCCAAGCTGGGCGTGCACAGCCGCCTGGAGGCCGCCGCCATGGGCCGCCGCCTCGGGTTGGAGCAGCCCGCGGGGCTCGAAAGCTAAGGAAGCCCCTCCGCGATCTAGGGCCTTCACCTCAAGACCGGCCGGCCTCCTTACCCCTAGCGTCCGGACCGTAACCGGCGACCGACGCCAAGAGGAGGCATCCATGTCCAAGCTCGCGCGCGCCCTGGCCCTCGCGGCCATGCTGGCGGCCATGGGCCTGGCCGGCATGACCGCCGTCGCCCAGGCCCATCCCACCGGGCCGGTCATCCGGCAGGACGCCAGGCGCCCACCCACCGACCCCCAGGTCGAGAAGGCCTGGCCCCAGCGCCTGGCCGCCGCCCGGCAGCAGGCCCAAGGGGAGGCAACCGTCCGGCGGCAGCTGGCCCGGGAGCGGTTCTCCATCCCCAACCGGACGCCCGCCCAGGCGACCGGCCCCATCCGGCCCACCCCACACCGCGGCCAGGCCGGCCAGCTCGCCCCCGCCCTCGCGGTGCTGGCGGTGGTCCTGGCCCTGGCCGCCGGGATCGCCGTCCCGGCCGCCCGCCGCGCCCACCGCCTACGCCGCGCCGGCCAGCCGGCCTGACCCCACGACAGCCACCGCCACTAGGAGGCAGCCATGCGACGAACCATCCTCATCATCGCCGCCACCGCCACCCTGGCCGCCACCGGCTGGGCCGCGGCCCGGGGCACCAGCACCCACCCCACCCCGGCCGCTCACCGGCATCCCAGCCAGACCACCCCCGCCCACCGGCACCTCGGCCAGCTCACCCCCACCACCAGCAGCCACCGCCGCGACCTGGCCGCCCAGCTTGCCCGGGCCCGCCTGGCCACCGCCCGCTACGCCACCAGCCTGCAGGCGGCCAAGGCCGACGGCTACCAGATCATCACCCGGATGATCCCCGACATGGGCTGGCACTTCCTCAACCCCACCGTCCGGGGCTTCGACATCACCCGGCCCTCGATCCTGGTCTACGAGCGGCGCGGGCGCCGCTGGCAGCTCGGGGCCCTGGAATGGGTCTTCCCCCAGCAGCCCGAAGTCCCGCTGCTGCCGGGGGCGACCTACGGCTCCTTCGCCGCCGCCTGCCATTACAAGGACGGGACCTTCGTGCCCGCGTCCTCTCAGGACCAGTGCCGCACCCGCAGCCCCGAGACCGGGGCCCGGTTCAACTTCTGGCATCCCGACCTGGTGACCCTGCACGTGTGGCTGTGGTATCCCAACCCGGCCGGGCTCTACAGCGGCATCAACCCCTACGTCCAGCCCTTCAACCGCGGCTAGCCACCCACCGGCCACCAGAGCCGGGACCCGAGCCCACGCCGGCCCGGGTCCCGGCCTCGGCAAGGGCCAAGCTCAGCGCGGACTGGTTCCGGGAGGCGGCACGCCACAACGCCGTCGTGTAGCCGTTCGGCGGATCCCCGGACGACACCGCCGTCACGGGACCCAGCGGTACCCGTGCCAGGTCATCATCGGGTGACCTGGCACGGGTGCCATGCCGTGCCGCTAGGTTCCGAGGGGCCTGACCGCCCGGAGGGCGTTCACGATCCCGTTGCCGTAGAACCCGTTGTTGTGCACCGGGCCTTCGCAGGTGTGGGTGGCGGTGACGGTCTCCCCGGTGGGCAGGTGGCGGACGTAGGTGAAGTCACGCGGCTCAGGGCAGGCGTGCCTGGTGGCGGTGAGCCGCAACACCCCCTCGGTGACCCGCGGGGACAGCCCGTACCGGCCGCCGTGGCCCGAGCCGAACCGGCTGACGATCAGCGCGGCCACGCCGACGGCGTGGGGCGAGGCCATCGAGGTGCCCTGGAGGTACTGGTAGTAGGCGCAGACGCCCTTCTGGCAGTCGCGCACCACCGCCGGTGACAGCGGCTCGCCGCCTGGACCGATGAGGTCGGCCGCGCGGAGCACGGCCTCGGGCGCGGCCGCGAGCACGGCCTTGGTGACGTCGCGGGTGTTGTCCGGGGTGTCGTAGACGTCGCCGCCGGGGGCGGACACGTCCACGTACCGGTAGCCGTAGCTGGAGTAGTAGGCCTTGCGGGTGCTGATGCCGGTGGCGCTGGTCGCGATCACGTGCTTGCCCTGGGCGGGCAGGCTGAGGCAGTCGGCCGGGTCGATCTCCCGCGGGTAGGGCGCCTCGCCCGGCACGTCGGCGAAGTCGGGGCTGGATGCGTCCACGCTCGGCTTGGTGTAGTCGATGCCCTGGTTGCCGGCGGCGGCGACCAGGGTCACCCTGCGGTCCCAGGCGTAGCGCAGGGCCCGCTGGGTGGCCGCGATGATGGTGCGCTGCTCGGCCTGGTTCTCGGGCGAGTCGGCCGGGTTGGCGGTGCAGTTGAACAGCCACGGGTCGGTGTAGAAGCTCATGTTGACGACGTCGAGCCCGTTGTCGCCGGCGTAGGTGAGCGCGTCCACCGTGGGCTGGAGGAAGAAGAACCCGGAGTCCTGACCGGCCCGGATGTTGACCAGGGTCACCTTGGGAGCCACGCCGGCCACGCCCAGTCCGTTGAGCGGCGAGCCGATGATCGAGGCGACGTGGGTGCCGTGCCCGTTCTCGTCCACGTTGGCCGGGTCCTCACAGGACTGGTCGGGCTCGTCCTGGCAGGGGCCATCCACCGGGTTGCCGTTGGCGTCCACCGGGATGTCCACGGTGAAGTTGCGGCTCAGCCGGTTGGAGAAGTTCGGGGCGATGTCGGGGTGCGTGCCGTCCACGCCGGTGTCCATGATGCCCACGCGGACGCGCCGGTCGCCCCGCTCGACCTTGTAGGAGCCGCCGGCGGTGGCGTCGATCTGGGCCATGTCCCATTGCAGGCCGGCCAGCGGGTCGGCCGTCGGCGCGGCGCTGGGACGCTTGGCGGCGGCACCGCGGGCGCCGCGGCCTTCGGTCTCGACCGCGTCCCGCTTGACCTTGACGCCGCCGCCCTTGGGCGAGACGCCGATAGGACGGTTGCCTGCGACCCCGGCGATGGCGCCCTGACGGGTCGCCGCCTGCTTGAAGTCGGCCGCCGAGGCACGGACGGTCGCCAGGCCGACCGCGGTGTTCTCCCTGACGATGGTGCCGCCAGCCGCTCTGACGGCCGCCCGGGCGGCCGCGGGCGAGACGCCCGCCTTGTAGAGGACCAGGAACTCCCCTGTAGCGCTCTGTGCGCTGGACGCGCCGGCACTGGTTGGCGCCGTCAACACCCCGGCTACCACCGCGAGGAGCACACCGATGAGGATTCTTCGCACGGGCCACCTCCGGTCCTGCCGGGCTCCCCGTTGTGCCCGGCTTGGCGGCATGAGCCTACGGACCGAACCCGTCAGTGTCCAGAGTGCCCGGAAGATGCCATCTTGATCAGCCGGCGGCGACGCAGGGCTTGGTGAAGTCGAACTTCTCGGCGGTGGGGCCGACGAAGAAGTCCTTGAGGACCGAGGAGCCGAGAGGGGCGCTCTCGTCGGGCTTGGCGATCAGGGCCTGGCGGACGGCGGTCTGGTTGGGCTCGCCGTTGTAGGTCTTGTCGGGGAGGGCGCCCTCGTAGTCGACGGTGACCTGGGTGACGGCGGCGCGGACGCCGGCGCGGGTGAGGTCGCCGTTCTGGACGGCCCGCTCGAGGACGGCCTTGAGGGGGTAGGACCAGATCCAGCCGAAGGTGTAGCCGTCATTGGCCGGGGCCTTGCCGCCGGCGGCCTGCTCCATGGCCTGGTGGGCGGGGGTGTCGCTGCCCCACGGGCCCCAGGGCGAGACGAAGTGGTAGAGGGCCTTGATGGCCGGGGCGGCCTCGCTCTCGAGCAGGGCCGGGTTGTAGGTCGGGACCGACCCGACGAAGCGGCCCTTGAAGCCCTGGGCGGCCGACTTGCCGACGATCTCGGCCATCTC
>Ga0081538_10000727_pt1 | contig 35908 bp, 36 predicted proteins | sample TabmetS5T2R1_FD_71022 | JGI IMG/M metagenome (GOLD analysis project Ga0081538, IMG submission 71022) | Tabebuia heterophylla rhizosphere microbial communities from the University of Puerto Rico - S5T2R1 | ecosystem: Host-associated > Plants > Roots > Rhizosphere ...
GATCCCCCAGCCGCGGTCGAGCGCCAGCAGCGCGACCGGGACGTAGACGGCGGCCGAGGCGAGCATCCCCCACATCAGGAAGCGCGTGTCGCCGGCGCCGATGAGGATGCCGTCGAGCGCGAAGACGACGCCGTTCAGCGGCATCAGCGCCGCGAACAGGAACCAGATCTCGTGGGCCTGCTCGACCACGCGCTCGTCGCCCGTGAAGGCGTGCGGGAGCGCGTCGGTGAGCGCGACGAGCGCGAGCCCGAAGCCGGCGCCCACCACCGCCGACCACAGGATCACCCGCGTCGCCGCGGCCCGCGCCTGCGCCGCCTCGCCGGCCCCGAGCAGCCGGCCGACCATGACCTGGGCCGCGATCGCCAGCGCATCGAGGACGAGGGCGAGGAAGACGAAGAGCTGGAAGGCGATCTGATGCGCCGCGAGCGGGGCGGCGCCGACCCGGGCCAGCACCGCCGAGGCGACGAGGAACGAGCCGAGGAGGGCGCCGGTGCGCACGGCGATCTCGGCGCCGATCCGCATCAGCGGGCGCATCTTGGCCAGCAGCGGCGGCTCGAAGCCGGCCCGGCGCTGGACCGCCACGAACGCGAGGCCCATGCCGACCTGCGCAATCACCGTGCCCCACGCCGAGCCCGCGAGTCCCCAGCCGAAGCCGTAGACGAACAGGACCTCGAGCACGGCGTTGACCACGTGGGCGGCGACGAGGATCACGAGCGGCGTGCGCAGGTCGCCCATGCCGCGCAGGAAGCCCTGGCCGGCGGCGGCGATCATGAAGAACGGCCCACCGAGCGCGGCGATCCGCAGGTACAGCACCGCCCCGTCCGCCACCTCGCCCTCGCCGCCCATGAGCCGCACGGCGGCGGGCGCGAGGGCGACGGTGAGCCCGAGCAGGACGAGCCCGAGGCCGAGCGCCAGCCACAATGCCTGCGAGCCGAGCCCGGCCGCCTCGTGGTCGCGGCCGGCGCCGTGCAGCCGCGCCACCTGCGCGGTCGTGCCGTAGGTGAGGAAGTTGAGGATCGTGAAGCCCGTGGAGAGGACCGTGGCCGCGATGGCCAGCGCCGCGAGCTGGACCGTCCCGAGGTGGCCGACGATCGCCGTGTCGACGAGCACGTAGAGCGGCTCGGCGGCCAGCGCGCCGAGCGCCGGGATGGCGAGGGCGAAGACCTCCTTGTCGAGCGGCCGCAACACTTCGAGAAGACGATATGAAGCTCCGCCTCTACCACCACGCCGACGGCGCGCGCGTGGCGTACCGCGAGGCCGGCACCGGCCGGCCGCTCGCGCTGCTCCATTCGCGGCTGCTCTCGCACCGCGAGTGGGAGCCGGTGGTCGAGGAGCTCAGCCACCGCTACCGGCTCGTCCTGCCGGACCTGCCGCTGCATGGCGACTCGGAGGACCGCCCGCGGCATCCGTACACGCCGGACTGGCTGGCCGAGGTCATGGCCGGCTTCGTGCGCGACACGTGCGGCCCGCGCCCGCTGGTCGGCGGCCACGACGCCGGCGCCCAGATCCTCCTCCACGCGATCGCCACCCGCCAGCTCACGCCGGCCCGGCTCGTGCTCATGCCCAACGCCATGCACCGCCGGCCGGAGCGCGACCGGCTCGAACGGGCGGTCGCGCTCGCCATCCGCGCCGCCGCCGTGCCCGGGCTCGACCGCGCGCTGTCGCACGGGGCGCGGCTCGCGTTCCGGCCGGGCTCAGGCGAGCGGCTGACCGCGCGCGGCAACCCGGCCGCCCGCGACCTCGTGCGCCACGCGTTCGGCAGCCTCAGCGGCAACGCCAACCGCGCGCGCTCGTGGGCGCGCGCCGCGCGCCGCTGGCCGACCGGCGCGCAGGTCGATCTGCTCGAGACCTACCGGCTGATCGAGGTCCCGACGCTGCTGCTGTGGGCCGACGAGGACCACATGCACCCGCTGGCCATCGCCGAGGAGGCGCTCGACCTGCTGCCCGACGCCCAGCTGCGGGTGCTCGAGGGCACCGGCTACCTGATGGCCTACGACGACCCCGTGGGCCTCGCCCGCGAGCTCGCCGCCTTCCTCGGTTGATCCCGCGAGCCGCTACCGTTGGCGTCCATGTACGAGCTGGAACGCCCGGAGCACTGCTCGGTCGGCCGGGCGATGGACATCCTCGGTGAACGCTGGACGATGCTGATCATGCGCGAGGCCTTCTACGGCGTCCGCCGCTTCTCCGACATGCAGCGCAACCTCGGCATCGCGCGCAACATCCTCTCCACGCGCCTGCAGACGCTCGTCCGCTCGGGGATCCTCGAGCGGCGCCGCTACCAGGACGAGCCCGAGCGCTTCGAGTACCGCCTCACGCAGGCGGGCCGCGACCTCTACCCCGCCGTGATCGCGATCATGAAATGGGGTGACGAGCACCTGATGGGCGACCACGGGCCGCCGGTCGTGCTGCGCCACTCGTGCGGCGAGGAGGCCGACCCCGTGCTCGTGTGCAGCCACTGCCACGAGCCGCTGCACCCGCACGACATCACGCCCGAGCCCGGCCCGGGCGCCAAGGTCCCCGCGGGCGCCCCCTAGGCCGCCGGCCGTCGCCGCGCGGCGCCGCGCGAGCGCTAGCGTTCTAGGTCTCGGCGTAAACGAAACGAGGGTTCCCGACATGAGCGTGGAGACGACAGAGGAGCTGTGGGGCGGGGAGACCCGCAAGGCGGTCGACAACTTCCCCGTCTCCGGGGAGCGGGTGCCGGTCGCCGTCGTGCGTTGGCTGGGCCGGATCAAGGGCGCCGCGGCGCGGGCGAACGCGGACCTCGGGCTGCTCGACGCCGACGTCGCGCAGCGGATCGCCGCCGGCGCCGACGAGATCGCCAACGGGCTGCACGACGCGCAGTTCCCGATCGACGTCTTCCAGACCGGCTCCGGCACGTCGTCGAACATGAACGCCAACGAGGTCATCGCCACGCTGGCCGGTGAGGGCGCGCATCCCAACGACCACGTGAACATGGGCCAGTCGTCGAACGACGTCTTCCCGAGCGCCGTGCACCTCGCCGCGCTCGACGAGGCCACCAACCGGCTGCTGCCCGCGCTCGAGCGGCTCGAGAAGGCGTTCGCCGGCAAGGCCGAGGCGTTCAAGGACATCGTCAAGTCCGGCCGCACGCACCTCATGGACGCCGTCCCGGTCACGCTCGGGCAGGAGTTCGCCGGGTACGCGGCGCAGGTCCGGCTCGGCCGCGAGCGCGTGCAGAACGCGCTCCCGCACGTGGCCCAGATCCCGCTCGGGGGCACCGCCACCGGCACCGGGCTCAACACGCACCGCGACTTCGCGGCCAAGGTCCGCGAGACGCTGAGCGCCGACACCGGGCTCGAGATCCGCGCCCCCGAGGACCCGTTCGAGGCACAGGGCAGCCGCGACGCGCTGGTCGAGCTCTCCGGCGCGCTGAAGGTGATCGCCGTCTCGCTGACCAAGATCGCCAACGACCTCGCGCTGATGGGCTCCGGCCCGCGCGCGGGGATCGGCGAGATCTTCCTGCCCGAGCTGCAGAAGGGCTCCTCGATCATGCCCGGCAAGGTCAACCCGGTGCTTCCCGAGGTCGTCCTCCAGGTCAGCGCACAGGTGATCGGCAACGACACGGCGATCACCGTCGCCGGCCTCCAGGGGCAGTTCGAGCTCAACGTGCGGATCCCGCTGATGGCGCGCAACCTGCTGCAGTCGATCCACATCCTCTCCACCGCCGGCGAGCTGTTCGCGGCCAAGTGCGTGGAGGGCATCGAGCCCAACCTGGCGGGCTGCGAGGCGTCGGCCGAGGCCACGCTCGCCGTCGCCACGGCGCTCAACCCGTACATCGGCTACGACCGCGCGGCCGAGATCGTCAAGGACGCGGCGGCCAGCGGCCGCACGCTGCGCGAGGTCGCGCGCGAGCACGGGGTCGACGAGGCGACGCTCGACGAGGCGCTCGACCTGCGGAAGATCGCCGCGGGGTCCTCGGCATAGGCGAGTTCCTGCACCGGCGGCCGGCCGCGGCCGCCGTCGCGGGCGCCCTGACGATCGCGTTCTCGGCGATCCTCGTCTCGCTCGCCGAGGTCGAGCCGGCCACGGCCGCCGTGTTCCGCTGCTTCTACGCCCTGCCGCTGCTCGGCCTGCTGGCGTGGCGGGAGGACCGCCGCTACGGGCCGCGGGCGGCACGCTGGCTGGCGGTACCGGCGGGCGTCTTCTTCGCCGCCGACCTCGTGTTCTGGCACTACGCGATCGGCGACGTCGGCGCCGGGCTGTCCACCGTGCTCGGCAACCTCCAGGTCGTCGTCGTGCCGTTCCTCGCGTGGCTGATCCTGGGTGAGCGGATCCAGCCGCGGATCCTCGCCGCCCTGCCGCTCGTGTGCAGCGGCGTGGTGCTGATCTCGGGGGTGCTCGAGACCGGCGCCTACGGCGACGACCCGGCGCGCGGCGTGGTGTTCGGCGTCCTCACCGGGCTGACCTACGCGGGCTTCATCCTCGTGCTGCGCCAGGCCGGCTCCGACCTGCGCCGCCCGGCCGGCCCGCTGTTCGACACCACGCTGGTGGCCACGGTCGTGGCGGTGATCGCCGGCCTCGCCATCGGCGAGGTCGACCTCGTCCCGGCGTGGCCGTCGCATGCCTGGCTGGTCGTGCTCGCGCTCACATCGCAGGTGGTCGGCTGGCTGCTGATCACCGTGTCGCTGCCGCGGCTGCCGGCTGCGCTCACGTCGGTCACGCTCACGATCCAGCCGGTCGCCTCGGTCCTGCTCGGCATCGTGCTGCTCGGCGAGGAGCCGAGCCTCCTCCAGCTCGCCGGGGTGGCGTGCATCGTCGCCGGCCTCGTCTCGGTCGCCCTGCGCCGCGCTCCGCGGCCGGTGCCCGAACCGGCGTAGGCTTGCGCCATGGACCCGCCGCCGCTGCACGAGCTCGAGGCCGAGGTGATGGAGGAGCTGTGGGAGCGGGGCGCGGGAAGCGTGCGCGACGTGCTCGACGCGCTCAACGCGAGAGCGGCGCAGGAGCGGGCGTACACGACGGTGCTGACCGTCATGCAGCGGCTGCACGCCAAGGGGCTGCTGCGGCGCGAGCCGCGCGGCCGCGCCCACGTGTACGTCCCGGCCATGACCCGCGACGAGTACGCCCAGGCGCGCGCCGAGGCCGGGGTCGGCGCGCTCGTGTCCGAGTACGGCGATGTGGCGCTCGCGCAGTTCGCGCGCGAGATGTCGCGGCTCGATCCCGAGCGGCGGGAGCAGATCCGACGCCTGGCCGCCCGTGACTGAGCTGCGGCGGCTCGAGCTGGCGCTCGCCGTCCTCGTCACCACCGCCGCGCTGCTGACGCTCGTGATCGCGCTCGACACGGTGCTCTACCACGGGATCGGACTCGTGCACGACAGCGTCGTCCTGACCACGCTCGCCGTTCTCGACGCGCTGGTCATCGCCCGCGCCGCCCGCTCGGCCGCGCTCCAGCTGCGCGCCCACCGCGCCGTGCGCCGGCGGCTCCCGGCCTGGCGCGAGGCGCTCGTCGGCGGGCGGCCGGTGCGGGTGCTGCCCGGGGGCGGGCTGGAGGCGTTCTGCGCAGGGCTGCTGCGGCCGGCGATCTACGTCACCGAGGGCACGGTGCGCGCGGCCGGCGACGCCGAGCTGGTCGCGATCGTCGCGCACGAGGCGCACCACCGCGCGCGCCGCGACCCGCTGCGGCTGCTGATCGCTCGCACGGTCGCGGACGCCCTGCGCCCGCTGCCGCCGTTCGCGAGCCTGGCGGGCCGCTACGCGACGCTCGCCGAGCTGTCGGCCGACGACGCCGCCGTGCGGGCGGCCGGCGGCGCAGGGCCGCTCGCCTCGGCGCTCGTCCGCTTCGACGCCACGCGCGGCGTCGAGCCCGCGCGCGTCGACCGGCTCGTCCGGGAGTGGCCGTCCGACACCGTGTCGTGGACGCTGCTCGCCGCCGCAGGGCTGGTGCTCGCCGGCGTCGCCGCCCTCGTGGCGCCGATGCTCGGCGGCTGGCATCCCGACCTCGCGCTCCCCGCGCCGGCCGAGCCGCCCGTCCTCGTGCTCGCCTGCATGCCCGCCTGCCTCGCCGCCAGTCGCGTCGGGGCGTGCCTGCGGGTGGACGCCGAGCCGCCTAGCTGAGCGCGGCCCGGACGGCGCCGTGGACGGCGTCCGGGTCCTGCGCGCCGTCGATCCGGCGAAGCAGCCCGCGCTGCTCGTAGTAGCCGACGAGCGGCTCGGTGGTGTCGTGGTAGACGCGCAGCCGCTCGCGGACGGTCGCGGGGTCGTCGTCGGCGCGGCCCTGCTCGCGCCCGGCCAGGCGCTCGACGACGAGGTCGTCGGGGACGTCGAGGAGGATCACGTCGGTCAGCGCGCGGCCGCGGGCGCTCAGGCCGTCGGCCAGCGCATCGGCCTGCTCGACCGTGCGCGGGAAGCCGTCGAGCAGGATCGGCTTCCCGTCGAGGTCGGCGACCGCCTCGCGCAGCGCCTCGAGGACGATCTCGTCCGGCACGAGGTCGCCGCGGTCCATGTACTCGGCCGCCCGCCGGCCGAGCTCGGTGTCGTTGGCACGTGCCTCGCGCAGCAGGTCGCCGGTCGAGAGGGTGACGAAGTCGAGCTCGTCGCGGAGCCGGGCCGCCTGCGTGCCCTTGCCGGAGCCGGGCGGTCCGAGGAGGGCGATCGTCGGCTTCATGTCGAGGGCCGCGTACTCTAGTCCGGCCCCGTCGTCCCCGCTTGCCGTGCGACGACCGCGCCGAGGATCCGGGCTCCGCGGTCGAGCTCGTCCGGGGGCGCGGAGGCGAAGGTCAGGCGCAGGAACGGGCCGGGCGCCTCGGCCGGGAACCACGGCCGGCCAGGGCTGACGATCACGCCTTCCCGCTCCGCCTCGGCGGTGACCGCGACGTCGTCGAGGCCGTCGGGCAGCCGGACCCAGAGCGAGAAGCCGCCGCGCGGCACGAGGTCGACCGTCGCCCCGGGCAGGTGACGGCGCACGGCGCTGACGAGCAGGTCGCGGCGCTCGGTGAGCGCGGCCGCGGTCGTGCGGCGGTGCCGGCGCCACGCGGGCGAGGAGACGAGGTCGAGGGCGGCCTCCTGCAGGGGCCCGGCGACGATGAAGTCGTCGACCACGCGGGCCGCCCTGATCCGGGCTCCCGCGGCGCCGCGGGCGGCGATGGCGCCGACGCGCAGGCCCGGCGCCGCCGCCTTGGTCAAGGAGCGGAGGTAGACGACGTGGCCGTCGCGGTCCTCGGCGGCGAGCGGCGGGGGCGGATCGTCGTCGAGGGCAAGATCGCGGGCGAAGTCGTCCTCGACCAGGAACGCGCCGGCCTCGCGCACGATGCGCAGCAGCTCGGCGCGGCGGTCGGGGGCCAGCGACGCCCCGTGCGGGTTGGCGTAGAGCGGCTGGCAGACGAAGACCTTGGCGCCGGTCGCGCGGAACGCCGCCTCCAGCAGGTCGGTCCGCACGCCGCCCCGGTCGACCGGCACCGGGACGAGGCGCCCGCCCGCCATCCGAGCCGCGGCGATGGTCCCGAGGAAGGTCGGTGACTCCACGAGCACGGGGACGCCGGGGCCGGCGAAGACGCGCATGACCGTGGAGAGCGCGGCCTGCGCGCCGGGCGTGACGACGACGTCGTGGGCGCGGAACAGCCCGCCCGCCTCGCGCGCGAACCATGCCCGGAGGCGGTCGACGCCCTCGGTCGGCACGCGCGCCCAGGCTCCCGGGCGGCGCGCGGCGCGCGCGAGGGCGGCCGCGAGCAGTCCGGTGGGCTGGAGCGACTCGTCCGGGTACCCGGTCGACAGCGCGATGGAGCCGGGCGGCGGCAGCTTCATGTGGCTGTGCAGCGCCGACGCGTCCGCCGCGCCCTCCCCGAGGGCGAGCGCCTGCCAGTCCAGATCCGGGGCGTCGACCGTCGGCTCGACCGCCGGGACGGCGACGAACGTGCCCCGGCCGGGACGGGGATCGACGAGCCCTTCCTCGACCAGCCGCGCGATCGCCTGCTGGACGGTCTGAGGGCCGGCTCGATGGCGGGCCATCAGCTCGCGGACGGACGGCAGACGGGCGCCCGGCGCCGAGGCGATCGCGGCTTCGCGCAGGTCACCCGCCACGCGCTCGAAAGCGTTATTCTCAGACATGAGGCCAGTCAGTAACGCTACCAGCGCGCCGCGGGTAACGCGAGCCCGTGCGGGACTGGCGCTCGGGCTGCTCGGCGTGCTCGGGTTCTCGTTCTCGCTCCCGGCGACGCGCCTGGCCGTCGAGGACCTCGATCCGTGGTTCGTGACCTTCGCCCGCGCGGTCACCGCCGGCGTGCTGGCTGCGCTCTACCTGCTCGCCGTGCGCGCGCCGCTGCCGACCCGAGCCCAGTGGCGGCGGCTCGGCCTCGTGGCCGGCGGCGCGGTCCTCGGCTTCCCGCTCCTGACCGGACTGGCGCTCGTCACGAGCGAGTCCCAGCACGGCGCCGTCGTCGTCGCATTGCTGCCCGCGGCGACGGCGCTGGCCGCGGTGGTGCGGGCCAACGAGCGCCCCGGCCCGCTGTTCTGGACCGCGGCGGTTGCCGGCCTGCTCGTCGTGGTGACCTTCACCGTCGCCAACTCCGGCGGCGTGATCACCGGCGCCGACGTCTTCCTGCTCGGCGCCGTCGCCGTCTGCGCGGTCGCCTACGCCGAGGGCGGGGCGCTCAGCCGCGACCTCGGCGGGGCGCGGACGATCTGCTGGGCGCTCGTCCTCTCCATGCCGGTCATGATCCCGGCGGCCGCGATCAGCGCCGCGACCACGAGCCTGCACGCCGAGCCCGTCGCGTGGCTCGGCCTCGGCTACGTGTCGGCCATCTCGATGTTCCTCGGCTTCTTCGCCTGGTACGCCGGCCTCGCCCGCGGAGGCGTGGCCAGGGTCGGCCAGGTCCAGCTCCTGCAGCCGCTGCTGACGTTCCTCTGGGCGGGCCTCCTGCTCGGCGAGCACGTCGGCCTGACCACCGTGCTCGCCGCGGCGGGCGTGCTCGGGTCGGTGGTGATCACGCAACGGGCGCGCGTCACCCAGCACCAGTCTGCGACCGCACCGGGCGTTATGCTGCGCGGCGGCGTGAGCGGGGTGAGGAGGAGCGCATGAGCACGATCGCCGATTCGCAGCTGTCGAACAAGGACCTCGTGCCGACCGGGCCCGAGCAGCGCACGTGGGGGACGTACAACCTGGCGGCGCTGTGGGTCGGGCTGTCGATCGTGATCACGACGTACACGCTGGCGTCGGGCCTGATCACGGCCGGCATGACCTGGTGGCAGGGGCTGCTGACGGTCGCGCTCGGGAACCTGATCGTGCTCGTCCCCATCCTGCTCAACTCGCACCCGGGGACCAAGTACGGGATCCCGTTCCCGGTGCTCGTGCGCTCGAGCTTCGGCATCCGCGGCGCGAACGTCGCGGCGATGGCGCGCGCGCTCGTGGCGTGCGGCTGGTTCGGGATCCAGACCTGGATCGGCGCGCTCGCGCTCGACACGCTGATGACGACGCTGACGTCGGGCTGGGCGGACGTGGCCGGGCACAAGGCGATCGCGTTCGCCGTCTTCTGGATCGTCCAGGTGGCGATCATCCTGCGCGGCATCGAGGGCATCAAGTTCCTCGAGAGCTACGCGGCGCCGCTGCTGCTGGGCGGCAGCATCGGCCTGCTGATCTGGGGCTTCGGAGCGGCCGGGAACGTGTTCTCGGCGTCGTCGCAGCTGATCACGGACGACCAGAGCTTCTGGGCGCTGTTCGGGCCCGGGCTGGCGGCGAACGTCGGCTACTGGATCACGCTGTCGATGAACATCCCCGACTTCACGCGCTACGCGAGAGACCAGCGCTCGCAGCTCGTCGGCCAGAGCATCGCGATGCCGGCGACGATGATCGGCTTTGCGTTCATCGGCATCGCGGTGACCTGCGCCACGATCATCGAGTTCGGCGAGCCGATCTGGGATCCGGTCACGCTCGTCGCACGGCTGCTGGACGACCTCCCGATCCTGCTCGTCATCGCGATGATCATCGTCGTGATCGCGCAGATCTCCACGAACATGGCGGCCAACGTCGTCTCGCCGTCGAACGACTTCTCCAACCTGTCGCCGCGCCAGATCTCGTTCCGCACCGGTGGCCTGATCACCGCCGTGATCGGCATCGTCTCGTTCCCCTGGCAGCTCTATGAGGACGCGGCCGCCTACATCTTCACGTGGCTGGTGGGCTACGGCAGCCTGCTGGCGTCGTTCCTCGCGGTGATGCTGTTCGACTACTGGCTGCTGCGGCGCTCGAAGCTCGACCTCGAGGAGCTCTACCGCTACGGGCCGGGCGGGCAGTACTGGTTCTCCAGCGGCTACAACTGGCGCGCGCTCGTCGCCGTGGCGGCCGGCGTGATCCCGGTGCTGCCGGGCTTCCTGCACGCGGCCACGACCGAGGGCGGCGTGATCGCCGATCCGGACTTCTTCGATCAGCTGTACCGCTACGGGGTGTTCGTCGCGTTCGGGCTCTCGGCCCTCACGTACGTCGCGCTCACGCGGGTGCAGAGGCTCGAGCCGGCGACGGCGGCAGAGAGCTGACCGGCCTCGACTTCTACGACGCGGAGCTCCGCGCTCATCACGAGCACCTTCGCGTCGCCTACGGGATCAGCTCCGGCGATGCGGTGCTCGACGTCGGCTGCGGGACCGGGCTGACGACGCGCGAGGCGGCGCGCGCGGCGGCGCCGGGGCCCGTCCTCGGCGTCGACGTGTCCGAGCGCATGCTCGAGCGCGCCCGTGAGCTGGCGGCGGCCGAAGGGGTCGACAACGTCCGCTACGAGCTCGGCGACGCCGAGGTGCATCGCTTCGACCCTGCCGGGTTCGATGTGCTCATCAGCCGCTTCGGAACGATGTTCTTCTCCGATCCGGCCGCCGCGTTCGCCAACCTCGCCGGCGCCCTGCGACCCGGGGCGCGCCTGGTGCTGCTCATCTGGCAGCGACGCGACGTCAACGAATGGGTGCGCGCGATCGACGCCGCCCTGGGCGCCGCGGCGCAGCCGCCACCGCCCGGGGGGGACGCCTTCTCGCTCGGCGACGCCGACGCGACCACGCGCCTCCTCGAGGGCGCCGGCCTCACGGATGTCCACTTCGAGGACGTCCGCGAGCCGGTCTTCTACGGGGACGACATCGACGCCGCGCTCGCGGTCGTCTGCGGGTTCCAGGACACGCGCGCGGCGCTCGCGACCCTGAGCGAGGGCGAGGCGGCGCGTGCCGTCGAGCGCCTGCGCGCGATGCTCGAGGCGCACCACAGCGCCGACCGCGGCGTGGCGATCGACTCGCGCTCCTGGCTGGTCACCGCCCGCCGGTAACGTCAGCCTCGCCATGCCGCTGCCGAGACGACTGGCGAGGTTCAACCGGGTCGTGACGAACCGCGTCGTCGGGCCGCCCGCCCGTCATCTGCCCGGGTTCGCGGTCGTCTCGCACGTCGGCCGCCGGTCGGGGCGCACGCACCGGACGCCGGTCAACCTCTACCGGCACGGGGACGACTACGTGATCGCCCTGATGTACGGCGCCGACCGCGACTGGGTCCGCAACGTCCTGGCCGCCGGCGGCGCCGACGTCGAGACCCGCGGCCGGCGCCTGCGCCTCGTCGATCCCGAGCTGGTCCGCGACCCGGCCCGCTCCCTGGTGCCCAAGGCCGTGCGCGTTCCCGTGCGGCTGGCGAACGTCGACGAGTTCCTGCTGCTCAAGCGCGCCGACGCTCACCCGGCCGAGGGCCGCTCGCAGCGCATCGAGTAAAGAATCCCGGAGCGCGCCGCGTCTCTCTGTCGATGCAGGATCACGCAGGAGCGATCGAGCGGATCTACAGGACCCGGTACGTCGGCTTCCGGAACGCTCTCGCGACCGTGGACTCGATCGAGACTCGCCCGTAAGCGGCCGAGGCCGCTCAGGGCGACAGGCGCTCGGTCCGCCAGGCGCCGTCGCCCTGCAGCAGGAAGTGCTCGCGATCGTGGAGCCGGTCCGGGCGGCCCTGCCAGAGCTCGACCGCGTCCGGCGTCAACCGGTAGCCGCCCCAGAAGTCCGGCCGCGGGATCTCGTCCGGGAAGCGTGCCGCGACCGCCTCGACCTGTGCGTCGAGCTGCGCCCGGTCGCGCAGGACGGTGCCCTGGGCGGAGGCCCAGGCGCCGAGCTGGGCGCCTCGCGGCCGGGAGGCGAAGTACGCGTCGGACTCGGCCGCGCTCAAGCGCGAGACCGGGCCCTCGAGCCGCACCGCCCGGTAGAGCGGCTGCCAGTACAGGGTCGCCGCCGCCCGCGGGTTGGCGTCGAGCTCGCGCCCCTTGCGCGACCCGTAGTTGGTGAAGAAGCGGACGCCGTCCGCGTCGATCCCCTTCAGGAGCACGATCCGGACCGACGGCCGGCCGTCAGGCGTCGCCGTGGCGAGCGCCATCCGCTCGGCCTCGATCAGGCCCGAGGCGGCGGCCTCCTCGAACCACTCGCGGACGAGCTCCAGCGGATGCGCCGCCACCGCTACATCGCCATGGCGACGTACTTGATCTCGAGGTACTCGTCGATCCCCTCGGGCCCGCCCTCGCGGCCGAAGCCCGACGCCTTGACGCCGCCGAACGGCGCTGCCGCGTTGGAGACCATGCCCTGGTTGAGGCCGACCATGCCGGTCTGGAGCTTCTCGACGACGCGGAACGCTCGCTTGATGTCGCGCGTGTAGACGTATGCGACCAGCCCGTACTCGGTGTCGTTGGCCGCCGCGATCGCGGCGTCCTCGTCGGCGAAGCCGACGACCGGCGCGACCGGCCCGAAGATCTCCTCCTTGAGCAGCCGCGCGTCACCCGACACGCCGCCCAGCACGGTCGGCTCGAAGAAGTAGCCCGCGCCTTCGCGCTCGCGACCGCCGACCAGCACCTCGGCGCCCTTGGAGGTGGCGTCCGAGACCAGCTCAGCCACCTTCCCGCGCTGATCCCCGTCGATCAGCGGCCCGACCTTGACGTCGTCCTCCACGCCGCGCCCGACTTTCATCTCACCGAGCTTCGCCGCCAGCTTCTCCGTGAACTCGTCCGCCACGCGATCGGCGACGTGGAAGCGGTTGGCCGCCGTGCACGCCTCGCCGATGTTGCGCATCTTGGCGATCACCGCGCCCTCGACCGCCGCGTCGACGTCGGCGTCCGGGAAGACCAGGAACGGCGCGTTGCCGCCCAGCTCCATCGACGTGCGCAGGAGCCCCGGAGCCGACTGCTCGACCAGCTTGCGCCCGACCTCGGTCGAGCCCGTGAACGTCAGCTTGCGCAGCCGCGGGTCGTTGATGATCGGCTTCGAGACCTCCGAGCTCGAGCTCGAGGTGACGACGTTGAGCACGCCGGCGGGGAGCCCCGCCTCCTCGAACAGCTTCGCCAGCGCGAGCATCGACAGCGGCGTCTGCTGGGCCGGCTTCATGACCATCGTGCAGCCGGCCGCGACGGCCGGCCCGATCTTGCGCGTGCCCATCGCGGCCGGGAAGTTCCAGGGCGTGATCGCGTAGCACGGCCCGACCGGCTGCTTCATCGTGATCAGCCGCCCGACCCCGTTGGGCGCCGTCGCGAACCGGCCCTCGATCCGCACCGCCTCCTCGGAGAACCAGCGCAGGAACTCGGCCGCGTACGTGATCTCCGCCTTCGACTCGGCCAGCGGCTTGCCCATCTCGAGCGTCATCAGCAGCGCCAGCTCGTCGGCCCGCGCGGTCATGGCCTCGAAGACCCGGCGCAGGATCTCGCCGCGCTCGCGCGGCGCGTGCGCGGCCCACTCGTCCTGCACCGCCACACAGGCGTCGAGCGCCGCCCGGGCGTCGTCGGGCGTCGCGTCGGCGACCTCGACCAGCGCCTCGCCGGTCGACGGGTCCTCGACCGCGAGCGTCTCGCCGCCCGATGCGGCGCGCCACTCGCCGCCGATGAACAGCTGGTTCGGGGCGGCCTCGACGACCGCGCTCTCGTTGTCAGTCGTGATGCTCATGCAGCCACCGTTTCCGTTCCGAGCTCTTCAGAGATAGAGACGTCGATCGAGTAGTCGATCGGGACGACGATCAGCGAGGGCATGTCGAGCGTGAGCGCGTGCCGCAGGTGGCGGCCGAGGTCCTCGACGCCCTCGCAGCGCCAGGCCGGCATGCCGAAGGCGTCGGCCAGGCGGACGAAGTCGGGGTTGCTGAAGTCGGTCCCGAAGTGGCGCCCGAAGCGCTTGTCCTGCTTCCACACGATCGAGCCGTACTGCTGGTTCTCCCAGATCACGTTCACCACCGGCGTGCGCAGCCGGACCGCGGTCTCGAGCTCCTGCACGTTCATCAGGAACCCGCCGTCGCCGTTGACGGTCACCACGTTGCACTCCGGGCGGACGAGCTTGGCGGCGATCGCGGTCGGCAGCGCGATCCCCATGCCGGCCAGCCCGTTCGCGATGAACACCGTGTCGGGCTCGTGGGCGGGGAACATGCGCGCGATCCACAGCTTGTGCATCCCGACGTCCGAGATCAGGATGTCGCGCCGCCCCAGCGCCTGGCGGATCTCCCACAGCGCGCGCGGCGGCTGCATCGGGAACGCGTCGTCGTCCTTCGCCGTCTCGAAGCGACCGAGCACGATCTCGTTGAGCCGCGAGTCCTCGTGCGTGAAGGCGGCCCCGGACAGCTCCTCCGCCAGCCAGGTGAGCATGAACGCGAGGTCGCCGACGAGGTCGACCTCGGTCATGAAGTGCTCGTCGACCTCCGGCGCCACCGTGTCGATGCAGACGATCCGCTTGTCGCGCTTCGGGTTCCAGTTGACGGGCGCGTGCTCGACGAGGTCGTAGCCGACCGTGATCACCACGTCCGCGTCGTCGAAGCCCGCGAGCGCGTAGTCGCGTGACTGCAGCCCGACGGTGCCCAGCGCCCGCGGATCCTCGTAGTCGAGCGCGCCCTTGCCCATGAACGTCTCGGCCACGCCGATGCCCGTCGCGTACGCGAACGCCCGCAGGGCGGCCGCGGCGCCGGTGCGGATGACGCCGTTGCCGGCCAGCACGATCGGGTGCTCGGCGGAGCGGATGACGGCGAGCGCGCTTTGGAGCTCCTCCGGGCTCGGCTCCGGCCGGCGGCGGCCGTGGCGCACGGGCAGCGGCGCGGCGTCGACCGCTGCCGCCATCACGTCCTCCGGCAGCTCGATGTGCGTCGGCCCCGGCTTCTGTGCCTGCGCGACCTTGAACGCCTTGCGCACCACCTCGGGGATCACGCGCGCGGAGTTGAGCCGCGCGTTGAACTTCGTCACCGGCCGCAGCATGTCGATGACGTCGATGTACTGGTGCGACTCCTTGTGCATCCGCTCGAGGTCGGCCTGCCCGGTCAGCGCGACCATCGGCGAGCGGTCCAGCCACGCGTCGGCCACTCCGGTGACGAGGTTGGTGGCGCCCGGCCCCAGCGTGCCGAGGCAGACGCCCGCCGAGCGGGTCAGGCGGCCGTACATGTCGGCCATGTACGCGCCGCCCTGCTCATGGCGCACGGGCACGAACTCGATGCTCGAAGCCTCGAGCGACTCGTTGAGATCCAGCGTCTCCTCGCCCGGGATGCCGAATACGTACCTGACGCCTTCGGCCTCCAGGCACTCCACGAACAGATCAGATGCCTTGCGCTCGCTCACCGTCCTCCAGTCTGCCGAAACTTCTAGCCGGACCATGTGTCGGGCTAACCTGAGTCCCTTGCTGCGCCTCGTCTCCATGACCCTGGCGGCCTTCGCGCTGCTCGCATCGCCCGCGGCCGCGGGCAAGGCCCGCCTGACCATCCGCGGGGCCGGCTTCGGGCACGGCGTGGGCATGAGCCAGTACGGGGCGCTCGGCTTCGCGCAGCACGGCAAGACGTACGACGAGATCCTCGCCCATTACTACACGGGCACGGAGCTGGGGACGACCGACCCGGCGAAGACCGTGCGCGTCCTGATCAAGTCGACCGGCACCGCGACGGTGAGCGGCGCCAGCCGCGCCGGCTCGCGCAACCTCGACCCGTCGCGGACGTACCAGGTGCGCCGGCACGGCTCCACGCAGCTCGACCTCCTGTCCTCCGCCGGCAAGCGGATCTCCACCTTCTCGGCGCCGCTGCAGGTCGCCGGGGCGGACGGCGTGGTCACGCTCGGCGGCGCCGGCGCCTACCGCGGGGTGATGGAGTTCCGGCCCGACACGTTCGGCGGCGTGAACGCGATCAACGCCGTGTCGCTCGAGGACTACGTCGCCGGGGTCGTGTCGCGCGAGTCGCCGTCCTCGTGGCCGGCCGAGGCGCTCAAGGCCCAGGCCGTCGCCGCGCGCACGTACGCGATCACGACGTCCAAGGCGGGCGCCGGCTTCGACCAGTACGCCGACGTCCGCTCGCAGGTCTACGGCGGCGTGGCCGCCGAGACGGCCTCGACCAACGCGGCGGTCCAGGCCACGCGCGGCCAGGTCGTCACGCACGGGGGCGAGCCGGTGGTCACGTTCTTCTTCTCCACCTCCGGCGGGCGGACCGAGAACGTCGAGAACACGAACGTTGGGGCCGGGCCGCAGCCGCACCTCAAGTCGGTCGCCGACCCCTACGACGACGTCTCGCCCAAGCACCGCTGGAAGCCGACGCGGCTCACGCTCGCGCAGGCCGGCGCCAAGCTCTCCGGCCTCGTCAAGGGCCGCTTCAAGGGCATCCAGGTGATCAAGCGCGGCAAGTCGCCGCGGATCGTGGCGGCTGACGTCGTCGGCTCGGCCGGCCGCACGCGGGTCGACGGCGCGACGCTGCGCGCCCGGCTCGGCCTGCTCGACACCTGGGCGTACTTCACCGCGATCGCCACCCGCAAGGCCAAGCCGTCGCCCACCGGCGGGACGACCCCGCCCGCCGGCGCGGCCGGCCCGCGGCCGCACGCCGTGGTGGCCGGCAGCGTGGTGCCGGCCCGCACCGGCGCCGAGGTCCAAATCCAGCTGCGCGACGGCTCCGACTGGCGCACGGTCGCCTCGACCGTCGTGCGCCGCGGCGGCGGCTACCGTGCCGCCGTGGCCCGCCCCGGCACGTACCGCGTCGTCTTCTCGGGCGACGCGGGGCCGTCGATCCGCGTGCCCTGAACGCCGAGACCGAACTCCGCCCGGATGCAGGGCGAGCTCCCGCGCGAGGTGACTGGGCGTCCGCGGCGGTCCGCGAGCGGCGCACTCACCGGTCGCTCGTCGCCAGCGCCATCGCACCGAGCGCGATGACGCCCGCCTCGCTGACGAGCGCCACGACGGCGGCGGGCTCGCCCCACTCGCCGGCGTGGTCGGCGATCTGCGGCAGCCCGATCGTCCGGCTCACGAGGTAGCCGCCGATCGCGGCCGCGCAGGTCGTCACGGCGGTCGACCAGGTGAGCCGTGGCCGCCAGGCGGCGGCCAGGGCGATCGCCAGGCCGCTCGAGGCAGCGATCAACCCGCAGAACAGCACGCCGAGGTACGGCGCGTCCTGGACGTGAGCGCCGAGGTCGACCGCGTGGGCGAGCGCGACCCCCGACAGGCCGATGATGCCGAGCAGACGCAGGGCGGCGGTGCGGCGTGGGCCGCGGACGAGCACCAGCAGCGCGCCGATCGGCGCGGCCAGGCTCACCGCCCAGGCGTTGGCGACCGTCGCCTCCGCAGCCGTGAGCGCCACCCGATGATCGTGGCGGTGCCCGCCGCCGCCGTGCTCGTGGCGTACGGCGCTGTCCACGTGGCCGCCGCTGTGCCCATGCCGCATGGCGTCGTAGACCGCCGGGATTCCAGGAACGTAGATCCCCATCTCCCGGGACGGGACCGCGCTCGCGAAGCCGGGCCGCAGCCCTGTCGCGAGCCACACGTGAGTCATCTGCGTGGCGCCGTGGTGGGCAACGCCTGACGGGCAATGGCCGGCCGCGAACTGGAGCGGGTTGCCGGGCTCGACCCGCGGGTCGCACAGCGCGTGCGCGTGCCAGCGCAGCAGCCTGCCCACGCCGAAGGGGTCTGGCGGCGCGTGCAGCGAGGAAGCCCGGAACATGAACCCGACCAGCACGGGCGCCGTGCCCGCGGGCCACCAATACACGAGCGCCTCGGGCCGCTCCGGGTCGAGGGTGCGGCCGTCGCGCTCGTAGCGCGCGCTGCGATAGTGCACGAACGGCGAGCGGACGCCTGTGCGCTGGTCCTCCATGCCGACGTAGGCCGACCGCGGGCCCTCGCGGTAGCCGAGGCGCTCGGCGGCGGCGACGGTCGGGAACCGCCGACGGGCCACGCGGCGCATCGTCGCCAGCAGCGCACGGCCGTTGCGGCGCTGCGCCGCGGTCGTGCGCCGCAGATCCGGATAGTCGGCGTGCCGGTGGCCGCCGGCGGGGGCGTCGGCGCCGCGGAACATCGTGGGCGCGCGGTAGCGCTCGGCCAACGCAGGGGAGACGGGGACAGCCAGGATGGCGGCGACCACGATCGGGACGCGGAGGGTCATGTCGACCCCTCGAGCGGCGCCGCGCGAGTCGGCGGTGGGCGGGTGGGGAGCGGGGAGGTTGGAGCCATGAACCTGGGCCTGTCCTCGCGGGATGTACGCCGCAGCGCCGGCGAGAGGTCCAGGAGGCTCCGGTGGACGGGGATGTCTGGCAGCACGTCGTAGCTCAGCACCTCGGCGCGCGACATCCCCGGCAGCGAGTCAGGTGACAGGTGGGCACTCCACCGGTCGATGCGCAGCATCGCGCTGTCGTCGCTTGCGACGAACACCTCGGTGTCGGTGACGTTGCCATCGCCGGGAACGAGGTCAAGCGCGACCCGGTAGGCCGACTGCCCGCGCACGGTTGCCAGGCCGGCGATTCGCACCTTGCCCGCCGCGAGCGCCGAGCGCATGCCAGGCAGCCAGGACGGCGGGAGCTGCAGCCGCATCGCGGGGTCGAGGCGGTCCGGCCGCAACCGCAACCCTTGCGCAGAGCTCACCACCTCGAGGGTCCGCCCGTCCGAGACCCACTCGGCGTAGTCAGGGCTCCCGACCCGGCTGCTCCGCAGGCGCCAGCGCGGGCCGTCGAGGTCGTACCACAGCTCGACATGCTCGCCCGGCACCTGGGTTCGCCGGCCGTGGCGATCGATCGCCGCCGTCGTTCGCGTCACCAGGTGCAGGAGGCCCTCGCCCGAGAGCTCGTCGGCGAATGCCTCCACCGGCGCCGGGAGCACCCTGGGCCGCTCGCCGCCGCTCGACGGCAGCAGCGCCGCGAGCACCACGGCCGCCGCCGTGACCGCGATCGCGCTCGGGAGGATCCGCCGGCCCCGGCGGCGACCCGACGCCGGCGCACCCGGCCGGTCGACCTCGACCAGCACGCGGCGGCGCGCGCGCTCGAGCTCGCTCGACAGGTCGCGGCCGGCGACAGGGTCCGCGGCGATCAGGCGCAGCTCAGCTTGCGGCTCGGACATAGGTGTCTCGTTCCTCGGACGGGTGCTCGGCCTCGTCATCGAGCACTCGGCTCAGCCGGCGGCGCGCACGGTGCAAGCGGCTCCTGAACGCGAGCGCGGAGCAGCCCAGCACCCGGGCCGCCTCGCCCAGCGCGAGCCCGTCCCAGTAGACGAGCAGCAGCGCCTCGCGGTCACGAGCGGAGAGCCGCTCGAGCGCCGCCGCGACGTCCAGGCGCTCGATCGGCTCTGCGGCGCGTCCGCGAGGCTCGGCGCGCATCCGCAGCACCAGCGCCGCGCGTCGCGCGTCGGCGCGGCGCTGGTTGGCGAGCACGCGCCGCGCAACGGCGAGCAGCCAGGGCCGCGGCTCGGCCGGCACGCGCTCGAGGCGCCGCCAAGCGACCAGGAACGTCTCCGCGAGCACGTCCCCCGCGGCGTGGGCGTCCGTGCGCCGGAGCGCGTACCGCAGCACGGCTTCCGAATGGTCGTCGTAGAGCTCGACGAACCGCCTCCGCCTCTCGTCGCGCGCGTTGTTCACTGCCAACGAGATGTCCGCCCGCATCCGTTCCGTTGCAGCGGCGCACCTCGCCGTCCGTCGGTTACATCCGGAAGTCCGCGCCGGCCGCGTAACGAAGCAGGACGGCGCCCGAGACGAACGGCCGCGCCTCGAGCAGGCGCAGCGAGACGGCTGCCGATTCGAAGAGCCGCGCACCGCGACCCACGACGACGGGAAAGACGAAGAGCCGGTACTCGTCGACCAGTCGCTCGGCGATCAGGGTCTGCACGAGCTCGATGCTCCCGGTTGCGACGATGTCACGGCCGTCCGCGGCCTTGAGCCGCTGCACCTCCTCGACCACGTCGCCGCGCAACACGGTGGTGTTCTGCCAGCCCGGATCGTCGAGCGTGCTGGACACGACGTACTTGTCCACGGCGTCGAGGTAGTCGGAGACGCCGGTCGGATCGTCCGTCTGGTTCGGCCAGAACCCACGGAATACCTCGAACGTGTTGCGGCCCACGAGCACCGCGTCGGCGGTCTCGCGATGCTCGGCGGTCGCCGCGATGAGATCGGACTGGTCGCCACCCTCGGCGAGCGGATCGAACCAGCCGGCCGCCATGTCGATCACTCCGTCGAGCGTCATGTTCTCGGTGACGACGAGCTTTCGCATCTCATGCGGATGGTCCTGATGTGTCACTTCGGGCCTCCTGTGGTCGGATGGACGCCGGCAGACCGGCGAGTCGAGCCGATTCGTCCCAGAGCCGGTCGCAGCGCTCGACATCGGTTGTGTGCGGCGCGGTTTCCACCGGCTTGCGGCCGACGAAGAACCGGCCGGAGACGCCTTCGACATCGGGCGAGGTCGCGAGCCACGCGGGCGTGTCGGCTCCCGTGTCGGGCCCGGGAAGGACGTTCGGATCGAGCCGGTACGTCTCGGCGACGAGTGCCGCGAGGCCCGGGAGCTCGGAGGCGAGGCCGGTGCCGCCGATGATGCCTGGATGCGCGCCGTTGACCGTGATCCGGGTCCCGGCCAGCCGCCGGGCGAGCGCGAAGACGAACATCGTGTTCATGTTCTTCGTGCGTCCGTACGCGCGGAACGGGCGCAGCTCGACGGGCTCACCGAGGCGCTCGGGATGCGCGAGGAGCAGGTCGTCGAGGTCGACCGGCGCGCGTGCCAGTGAGGTCGGGTCGGCCCCGACGACCACGAACCGCGCGCGCCTGCCGCCGAGCGCCTCGGCCAGCAGGCGCAGGAGAACGTAGGGCGCGAGGTGGTTGACGACCAGCACGCGCGGAAGTCCCTCGACCGTGCGGCGCCCGAGCGCCGTGACGACGGCGGCGTTGCTGACGAGGACGTCGGGCAGATGGGCCGCGATAAGCCGCTCGGCGAGCGCACGGACCTGGCCGAGCTGGGCGAGGTCCGCCCGCTGCAGGGCGAGGTCCGCGTTGGGGACCGCGGCGCGGATCCGCTCCCGGGCCGCGCGCAGACGTGGCCACTCGCGTCCGACGAGCACGACGCTCATCCCCTCGCCGGCGAGCCGCATGGCGAGCGCCTCGCCGATGCCGTTGGTTGCCCCGGTCACCACCGCCTTCAGGGTGATCTCCTTCGCGTCGTATACCGATGGTACAGTGCCTGTACCGATGGTACAGAAGCGCGACACGCGCCGCTTGCTGTTGGATGCCGCCGCGGCGGTGCTCGCCGAGCGCGGCCTCGACGGGGCCTCCACGAGGGAGATCTACGAGCGCGCGGGCGTCAAGGCACCAACCCTCTACCACCATTTCGGTGACAAGCGCGGGCTGATGGACGCCGTCCTCACGGATGCGTTCGACCGCTATCTCGCCGAGAAGCGTCGGCTTCGGCTCACCGGAGATCCATTCGCCGATCTGCGCCGAGGCTGGGACGCACACGTGGCATTCGCCCGCGCGAACCCGGTCATCTACCAGCTGATGTTCCCGGTCGGCGGCAGACCGTCACGGTCCGCGCACGAGAGCCGGCGTCTCCTTCGCGAAGGCTTCGAGCGGCTCGAGGCGCAGGGCGCCTTGCGCGAGGAGGTGACGCCCGAGCTCGCGACCCGATCGCTGTCGGCCGCTCTCCATGGGGTCACCGCGGCGATCTGTCGCGAGCCGGCGAACCGCGGGAATGCCCGCCTGTCAGCGACCGTTCGCGACGCCATCGTCGCTGGACTGCTACGAGCCGACTGAACCAGACCGGCGCCGACCAGACCGCGGTCGAGCGGGAGAGACTGCGCCGACGTGAGGATCCGCGCTGCGCTCGCGGCTAGAGCCGCGCCGAGCGCATCAGCACCTTCAGGTTCGAGCGGCGCGGGAGCAGCGAGACGACGACCTTGGTCCGCAGCCGGCCGCGCCGGTCGAGCGCGCGCGTGCCCGCCGGGGTCGCCGCCAGCCGCAGGCGGACGCGGCCGGGCCGGCGGACGTCCTTGTCGCCGGTGAGGATCGTCGTGAACGGCCCGACGCCGGTGCGGCGCGAGGCGGGCAGGGTGATCGCGGCTCCGACGCTGCCCGCCCGCGGGACGCGCACGACCATCGTGGCGCCGCCGCCGCGCCGGCGGTCGATGTCGAGCAGCCGCAGGCGCGCCTGGCGCGGCCGGTCGGAGAAGAAGTCCTCGTCGAGCTCGTCGCCTTCCTCGAAGTCCTCGAACCAGTCGTCCTCCCAGTCCAGGCCCAGCCCGCCGCCGTCCGGGTCCTGGGTCTCGTCGCCGAGCCCGTCCTCGTCGATGTCGGGCTCGACCACGGCGGCGAACAGCAGCTCGGTGCCGGTGCCGCCGTCGGTGCCGCACGGTCCGCACGGCGGCGTGAACGACTGCACGGCGCCGTCGGGCCGCGGCCGGGCGCGGGTGGCGAGGTCGACCTGGCCCGCGGGGACGATGAGGCCGATCGAGTCTCCGGCGCGCATCTCGAGGTGCAGGTCGTCGACCACGCTCGTCTCGCCGGCCTGCGAGGAGAGGGCGACGGGGGCCGAGCCGGCGATCGTCGCGCCGATCCCGTCGGCGTCCGGCCGCAGCACGGCGATCCGCGGCAGCGCGGCGCCCGCGATGCGCGTGGCCTGGACCTCGGCCGAGACCAGCACGCCGTCCTCCGGCGCCTCCAGCGTCGCGCCGCGGAGCGCGAACTGGCGGAAGACCACGCTGGTCCCCGGCGAGCAGCCCGTCGCGCAGGCGAGCCCGTCCGGCTTCGCGGAGGGGTCCTGTGAGCCCATGAAGGTCGAGGCCTGCGCCGGAGCGCCGATGAGCAGCGCGATCGGGAGCGCCGCGAGGATGCCGAGCCGTCTGGTCATGACCCCGAATGCGCGCGAGGCGCGCGTTCGGGTCACTCAGCCGGCGTAGACCCGCGCCAGCGTCTGCGCGACGCAGGCGGGCTTCTCGCCTCCCTCGACCTCGACGGTCAGCTCGAGTGTGATCTGGGCGCCGCCCGGGATCTCCTCCAGCTGCGCGAGCTTGACGGTGCCGCGCACGCGCGAGCCGACCGGCACGGGCGCCGGGAAGCGCACCTTGTTGAGCCCGTAGTTGATCGCGAACGCGAAGCCCTCGAGCGAGAGCACCTGCTCGGTGAGCATCGGGGCGAGCGAGAGCGTGTAGTAGCCGTGGGCGATGGTGCCGCCGAACGGCGTCTCCTTCGCGCGCTCGACATCGACGTGGATCCACTGGTGGTCGCCGGTCACGTCGGCGAACGCGTCGATCGCCTCCTGCGTGACCTTGTGCCAGTCCGAGGTCCCGAGGACCTCGCCCTCCGATGCCTTCAGCTCGTCCAGCCCGGTGATCGTCTTCATGGCGCCGCACCATATCCTGGGCATCGATGCCGCAACCCCTGTTGGTCACCGACGGCCCGCACCTCCTCTACCGCGCCTTCTACGCGCTGCCCGACACCATCACCAACGACGACGGGATGTCGGTCAACGCGCTGCTCGGCTCGGTCAACCAGACGCTGTGGTGCGTGGAGAAGTACGAGCCTCGCGCCGTGGTCTTCTGCTTCGGCGCCGAGGCCGCCGCGTACCGCGTGGAGGCGTTCCCGGACTACCACGCCGACCGCCCGCCCGTGCCGGACAAGCTCGCGCCGCAGTGGGAGCGCTCGGAGCAGTTCTACCGCGCGTTCGGCTGGAGCGTGATGCACCACGACGACCTCGAGGCCGACGACCTCCTGCACTCGCTGGCCGTGGCCGAGAGCGAAGCCGGCGGGCACACGCTGATCCTCACCGGCGATCGCGACATGCTCCAGTGCGTGAACGACTCGGTGACCGTGCTGCTCCAGCGCGCGCGCCAGCAGGGGCCCGACGAGATGGACGCGGCGGGCGTGCGCGAGATGTACGGCGTCGAGCCCGAGCAGGTGGCGGACTTCATCGCCCTGCGCGGCGACCCGTCGGACGGCCTGCCGGGCGCCAAGGGCATCGGCGCCAAGACGGCGGCCGAGCTGCTGCGCCGCAAGGGCGACCTCGACCACGTGATCCTGGGCGCCGTGCGCGAGAAGCCGTCGGTGCGCCGCGCGCTGATCGAGCAGGCCGACGAGCTGCGCATGTTCAAGGACATCGCGACGCTGCGGACGGTGCCGATCGAGCGCCCGCCCGACGCGCCGACCGACTTCGCCGGCGGCTCCGCCGCGGCCGCCGAGCTGGGGATGAACCGCCTGTCGAAGCGGCTCGAGGAGCTTCAGGCGGGCTGAGCCAGGTCGGCGTCGAGCGCGCGGGCGGCGCGTTCGAGCAGGTCCTCGGCGAGGTCGCCGCCCCAGTGGGCGGCGCCGACGCTCCCGCCGGTCGCCGCGCGCACGCGGTCGGCGACGCGGGCGGCTCCCTCGCGGTCGGTGTCCGGCAGCAGGGCGAGCAGGTCGCCCTCGTCGGTATGGGCGAAGATGTCCGCGCCGCGCAGGACGGCGCCGAGGGCGGTGGGGTCGGCGTCGCGCACGAGCAGCACGGCGAACTCGTGGCCGTAACGCACGCCGGAGGCGACCATGCGTCGCAGCATCCAGCGGCCGAGCGGGGCGGGCAGGGGCCCGATCAGGTCTTCGAGGTCCACACCCCTATGAACGGCAGGTCAGCACTCGAACTTGACCGCCCGACCGTCCAGTTCGGACGATCGGGGTCAGGGCGTGAACTTGACGGTGATCACGTCGCCGTCCGCCATCGGATAGTCGCGTCCCTCGAGCCGCAGCGTGCCTCGTTCCCGCGCCGCGGCGTAGCCGCCGGCGTCGACCAGCGCCTCCCAGCCGATCACCTCGGCGCGGACGAACCCGCGCTGGATGTCGGAGTGGATCTCGCCGGCGGCGTGCCAGGCGGTCAGGCCGCGCTTCAAGTGCCAGGACTGCGCGGGCTTGTCCTCACCCGCGGTGAAGAACGCGAGCAGGTCGAGCAGCCCGAAGGCGCCGCGCACGACGCGCTGGAGGCCCGACTCGCCGACGCCCATCTCCTCGCGCATGACATCGGCCTCGTCGTCGTCGAGCTCGGACAGCTCGGCCTCGATCCGCGAGGAGATCGCCACCGCCGCGGCGCCCACCGAGGCGGCGTGGTCGGCGATCGCGGACGGGACGGCGTCGTCGCCTTCGTCGACGTTGGCCACGAACAGCACCGGCTTGCCGGTCAGCGGCGAGAGGTCGCGCAGCGCGTTCGGGGCCGCGTCCGGCACCGGGACCGTGCGCGCCGGCTCACCCGCCTGCAGCGCGGCGATCACGCGCCCGAGCCACTCCTCCTCGGCGATCGCGGCCTTGTCGCCGCTGCGCGCGGTCCGCACGACGCGTGCGTGGCGGCGCTCGGCCTGCTCGAGGTCGGCGTAGATCAGCTCGGTCTCGATCGTCTCCATGTCGGCCGCCGGGTCGACCCGTCCCTCGGGATGGATGACGTTCTCGTCATGGTGCGCGCGGACCACGTGCAGGAGCGCGTCGGTCTCGCGGATGTTGGCCAGGAACTGGTTGCCGAGCCCCTCGCCCTTGTGCGCGCCGGCCACGAGGCCGGCGATGTCGTGGAACTCGATCGTGTCGGGCACCACGCTCGAGGCGCCGACCGTGCGCGCGACGGCGTTCAGCCGCCCGTCCTCGACCGGCACGACCGCGACGTTGGGCTCGATCGTCGTGAACGGGTAGTTCGCCGCCTCGGCGCCGGCGCGCGAGAGCGCGTTGAACAGCGACGACTTGCCCGCGTTGGGCATCCCGACGATGCCGACCTTCATCGCCCGAGGCTTCCGATCGCGGTCCCGAGCGCGGCTCCCGCCGCGACGTCCGACGGGTAGTGGACCCCGAGGTAGAGGCGCGAGAACGCCATCGCGGCCGCCGCCCCCAGCAGCGGCCCGCGCGGCAGCAGCCGGCCGAACGCCTGCGCGGCCGCGAACGACGACGTCGAGTGCGAGGACGGGAACGAGAGGCCGGTCGGCGTCGCCATCAGGTGCGGCAGGTCCTCCACGACCGGGCGCCGGCGCCCGATGGCCAGCTTGATCGAGGTCGAGAGCACGTACGCGACGCCGACGCACGCCGTCGCCCGCACCCAGTGCCCGCGCCGCTGCGCGTCGCCGGCCGCGCCGAGCAGGCCGATCCCGAGCCACAGCGCCCCGTGCTCGCCCAGCCGCGAGTAGCGGCGCACCCAGCGCACGCGCTCAGGCGCATGGGCGAGCGACCGCACCCGCTTGTAGAGCGCGAGGTCGACCTTGTTGAAGGTGACTCTGAACCGGCTAGAAGCCGACGCGATGCTCACCCGACTCCACGCGCAGGTAGGCGACCTGCCCGAGGTCGACCAGCACGGCACCGTCGGTCGCCTCGACCTCGTACCAGCGCTCCTTGCCGTCCTGCAGCGCCGAGCGGAGCGCGGCGAGGGCGTCCTCGCCGAGCCGCAGCGACAGCACCTGGCCGTTGCCGGTGAAGCCGAGCGCCGCGCGCCGGAAGCTGGGAGGAGTGGAAGTCGGATCTGTCATGCGTGCACCGCCGCGGGTTGTACGAGTTCAGTGAGCACACCGCCGGAGGCGGAGGGATGCAGAAACGCTACCTGAGAGTTGCGTATTCCGGTCCGCGGCGCCTCGTCGATCAGCCGTACCCCGGCCGCGCGCAGCTCGTCGAGCCTCCGCGCGACGTCGTCGACCCGATACGCGACGTGGTGCAGTCCCGGGCCCCGCTTGGCCAGGAAGCGGCCGACGGGCGTGTCGTCGCCCAGCGGCGCCAGCAGCTCGACGTGGCTGTCACCGACGTCGAGCAGCGCCGCCTCGACACCCTGCTCGGCGATCGTCTCGCGGTGCACGAGCGGCATCCCGTACGTGTCGCGGTGGACGGCGATGGCGGCTTCGAGGTCGGTGACCGCCACGCCGACATGGTCGATGCTCCCGAACACGGGGGCGAGTGTACCCTCAGCGCCAGTGCGGATCGCCCTCGCCGCCAACCGAGCCTCGGGCGGCGGGCTGGACCCCGAGCCGCTTGCCGACGCCATGCGTGAAGCGGGTGCGGAGGTCGCGGTCTTCGGCTGCGAGCCGCCCGAGCTCGAGCGCGCGGCGGACTCCGAGCCCGACCGCGTCGTGGTCGCGGGCGGCGACGGCACCGTCGGCGCGGTCGCCGAGCTGGCCGGACGCCTCGCCGTCCCGCTGGCGGTCATCCCGGCGGGCACGGCGAACGACTTCGCCCGCGCCTACGGCGTGCCCGCCGACCCGCGCGAGGCCGCCGCGCTCGCGGCGCAGGGCACGGATGAGCGGCCGCTCGAGCTCGGGCGACTCGCCGACGGACGCCCGTTCGTCAACGTCGCCAGCGCCGGGCTGGCCTCGGTGGCGGCGCGCAACGCCAGCCCGCTCAAGCCGCGGCTCGGCCCGCTCGCCTACGGTGTCGCCGCCGCCCACGCCGCCGCCGTCGGCAAGCCGCTCCCGGTCACCGTGCGCACCGACGGGCGCACCGTCTTCGAGGGCGACTGCTGGCAGGCGATCGTCGCGGTCAGCGGCGCCTTCGGGGGCGGCTCTGGCGTGGCCGAGGCCAACCCGGAGGACGGCGTGCTCGACGTCGTCGTCCTCCCCGCCGGCTCGCGCGCCGGCCTCGCGCGCCGCGCGTGGGGGCTGCGCACGAAGACGATCGCCCAGCAGCGCGACGTCCCGCACGAGCGCGGGCACGTGATCGAGGTCGAGCTGCCGCCCGGCAGCGAGATCAACGTGGACGGGGAGCTGCGCCGCGACGGGCTGGAACGGGTGACCGTGGAGCCGAACGCGTTCAGGCTGATCGTGGCGCCCAGTCTCGGACGCCATGGACGGCGTCCGTCTGGTTAGACCGCCGGCTGGATGCCCGGCGGGGCAACGATCACCCCGTCGCGCCCCTGGCGCTTGACCTCGTAGAGCGCGGCGTCCGCGCGGGCCACGACGGCCTCGTCGCTCTCGTCCGTCTCGGCCAGCGCCAGCCCGACCGACAGCGTCGAGCCGAGCCGGTCGCGCGCCTGGGCGCGCAGCTGCCAGCCGACCTGCTCGGCCTGCGCCTCGCCGTCGCACGAGAACACGAGCGCGAACTCGTCGCCGCCGATCCGGAACGCGCGGCCGCCGGACGGCGCCGCGGCGCGCAGGAGGTCGGCCAGCTCGCGCAGGATCTCGTCGCCGGCGGCATGACCGCGGCTGTCGTTGATCGTCTTGAAGCCGTCGACGTCGGCGAGCAGGAGCGCGCAGCGGCCGGCGCTGTCGCGCAGCGAGGGCAGCGCCTCGTAGAACGTCGCGTGGTGGCCGAGGCCGGTGAGCGGATCGCGGGCCGCGCGCTCGCGCAGCTCGAGCACGGCGGCGGCCATCCGCAGGCCGCTGGCGGCCTGGAAGGCGAGCAGCTCGAGGAGCTCGACGTGCTCGGTCGAGAGCCCGTGGGGCGTGCGGTCGGCGAGCACGAGGATGCCGACGCGCTCGCCGGCGGCGGCGAGCGGGAGCACGACGAGCGAGGCGGCGCCGGCCCGGCGCAGCGGCTCGTGGCCCTCGAACCCGCGGCCGGCGTTCTCGTTGACCGTGTAGCAGGAGGTGCCGTGGCCGACCCAGCTCGCGATCGCGCGCAGGTCGCCGCCGTCGAGGTCCGACAGGGCGACCGCGAAGGGGCCTTCGGCGTGGTGGACGTAGTGGCTCCCGTGCCCGTCGTGGAGGGCGAGCATGGCCGACTCGAAGCCGGCCAGCGCGAGCGCCGAGCGCACGGTCTCGCGCACGATGTCCTCGGGATCCTCGAGCGCGGCGAGGCGGGCGACGGCGCGGGCGAGGCGCTGCGCGGGCGCGACCCGGGCCTCCGGGCCGCCGAGCTCGCCGATCCGGCGCGCGAGCAGGTCGGCGCAGCGGTCGAGCTCCCAGCGGGCGTCGTCGCCGAGCATGGTGGGCGACTCGGCGTTGAGCACGCCGACCACACGGTCGCCGATCCGCAGCGGCACGCACAGCTCGGCGATGACGGAGGGGATCGAGGGGAGGAAGTCCTCGTGGCCGGCGGTGTCGGTGACCTCGGTGGTCTCGCCGGTGCGGAACGTGCGGCCGATGATGCCGGCGGTCGAGGGCATGCCGTCGTAGATCTGCCAGTAGCCGCGCACGGCCTGGCAGCGCAGCCGGCCGCCCTGCTCGAGGTAGACGCTCGGCATCAGGCCGGTGCGGGCGAGGTGCTCGACCACGACCGTGGAGGCGTCGCGGACCGTGGAGGCGGAGGCCATCGCACGCTCGAGCCGCCCGCCGCCGGGGGCGGAGGCGAGCAGCCGCCGGCCGGCGGCCTCGGGCTCGGGCGGCCAGGGGGTGCCGGGGCGGCCGAACAGCCAGCCCTGGCCGAAGTCGACCTCGGCGGCGCGCAGGACCTCGAGCTCCTCGGGCCGCTCGACGCCCTCGGCGACCACGCGGGCGCCGACCTCGCGGGCGAAGGCGACGGTGGCGCGCAGCACGGCCTGGCGCGAGGCGTCGCGGTCGACACCGGTGACCATGCCGCGGCAGAGCTTGAGGAAGTCGGGCCGGATCTCGGCGACGTACTCGAGCGAGGTGAAGCCGGCGCCCGCGTCGTCGACGGCGATCAGCGCGCCGCGGGCGATCCACGGCCGCAGCCGCTCCTGGATGCGCTTGATGTCCTGCACCGCGTCCTGCTCGGTGAGCTCGATCACGAGCCGCGCGGGGAGCTGCTCGGCGAGGGCGGACAGGCCCGGGTGGCCGAGCGCGTCGGGCGCGACGTTGACGAACAGCAGCCGGCCGTGGGGCGGCTCGCCGGCGCCGGTCATCGCCGCCCAGCAGGCGACCTCGAGGTCCTCGCGCAGGCCGCTGCGAGCGGCCGCGGCGAGCGTCACGTCAGGGGGCAGCGCGACGAGGCCGGGCGGCGTGGGGAAGCGGGCGAGGCCCTCGTAGCCGATCGGCTGCAGGTCGCTCAGCCGGACGATCGGCTGGAAGACCGCGCGGATCGCGCCCGGCTCGAGCAGGCCGCGGAAGTCGGCGGCGCGGTCGCCGCTCGCGCGCGAGAAGGAGTGCAGCTGCCCCATCTCGTGGGGAATCGGCATTCCCGCGGGGCGGCTTGACCTCGACGATTCGTCGAGTCTCCGCCGCGCGGCTCAGGTGCGGCGCCGGGAGGCGACGACCCGCAGACCGTGCCCGGGAGAGCGGTAGAGCTTCGGGACGCCCTCCATGAGCCGGTCGATGTCGGCGCGCTCGAGCACCTCGTTGCGCAGCAACGCGCTGGCCAGCGCGTCGAGCTTGTCGCGGTGGTCGGTGATCAGCCGCGCGGCGCCGCGCATCGCCTCGTCGGTCAGGTGCTGCTGCTCCTCGTCGCGGAGCTGGCGCGTGCGGTCTGAGACGGCGCCGCCCTCGGCGGAGACCTGCAGCGACGTGATCGACGTCCCCATCGCGTACTGGTGGACCATCGCGCGGGAGATCTCGGCCACGCGGTGCAGGTCGTCGGACGCGCCGGTGGTCACGGAGCCGAAGACGATCTCCTCCGCGGCGCGGCCGCCGAGCAGCACGGTCATGTAGTCGAGCAGCTCCTCGCGCGTCTTCAGGTAGCGGTCCTCCTCCGGCAGGTTGAGCGTGTAGCCGAGGGCGCGCCCGCGCGGCACGATCGAGATCTTGTGCACCCGGTTCACGCCCGGGAGCAGCTCGGCGCACAGCGCGTGACCGGCCTCGTGGAACGCCACGACGCGACGCTCGTGCTCGTTCATCGTGCGGCGCGACTGCATGCCCGCCACGACGCGCTCGAGCGCGCCGTCGAAGTCCTGCTGCCGGATCCGGTCCCGCCGGGCGCGGGCGGCGGCGATCGCCGCCTCGTTGGCGAGATTGGCGAGGTCGGCGCCGGTCAGGCCCGAGGTCTGGCGCGCGGTCAGCTCGAGGTCGACGTCGTCGGCCAGCGGCTTGCCGCGCGTGTGGACCTTGAGGATCGCGGCGCGCCCGTGGACGTCGGGCGGCGAGACGAAGATCTGGCGGTCGAAGCGGCCGGGACGCAGGAGCGCGGCGTCGAGCTTCTCGAGCAGGTTCGAGGCGGCGATCACGACGAGGTCGCCGCGGCTGTCGAACCCGTCCATCTCGACCAGGAGCTGGTTGAGCGTCTGCTCGCGCTCGGAGTTGTGGTCGGAGCCGCGCTCGCCGCCGACCGCGTCGATCTCGTCGATGAAGATCACGGCCGGGCGGTGGGCGCGCGCCTCGGAGAACAGCCGCCGGATGCGGGCGGCGCCGAGGCCGGCGAACATCTCCACGAAGGCGGCCGCCGACTGCGAGAAGAACTCGGCGCCCGACTCCTTGGCGACGGCCTTCGCCAGCAGCGTCTTGCCGGTGCCGGGCGGGCCGTGCAGCAGGATCCCCTTCGGCACCGACGCGCCGAGCTTGCTGAAGCGCTCCGGCTCGCGCAGGAACTCGACGACCTCCTGGAGCTCCGCCTTCGCCTCGTCCACGCCGGCCACCCCGGCCCAGTCGACTGACGCGTTGGACTCCGGCTTGATCTGCTGCGGCTTCGTCCGCGGCATCAGCTTCAGCGTCCGCCAGATGAAGTACACCAGCAGACCCATGAAGAGGATCGGGACCCAGGTGACGATCCAGCTCTCGATTTCGTACCACGCGACGGCTTCCATGCTCGGCATGCGACTGAGTATGCCCGCCGCACGCCGGATCGGCCTGGGGTCCTGACCCTATTCAGCGAATGTCCGACGCGGCCTCGGCGCGCAGGATCTCGGCCAGCGCGGCGCGTCCGACCTCGAGCTGGCGATCGTCCGGCTCGCGCGTCCCGACCAGCCGCTGGATCTCGAAGCCGGGGCGCTTGAGCGCGCGCGCCGTGCGCGACTCCGCGTTGCGTTCGCACCACGCGAACACCTCGACCGCCACGGCCGAGGACGCGAGCGCGACCGCGCCGCCGGCCAGCGCGCCGGGCTTCTCGACGGCCCGGCGCAGCAGCAGCGTGCCGGCGAGGTTGGAGGCGAGCATCGGCGCGACGAGGTGCGAACCGCAGCGGTCGTGCTCCTTGGTGGCGTCGCGGGCGTCCTCGGAGTCGGCCTCGTACGCGCCGATCGCCTTGTGCTCGACGCCGTGGTAGGCGGCCAGCTCGCCGCCGCGGAGCGCGAAGACGGCGGGCAGGAGCGAGACGATCGCCGCGGCGGTCTCGCCACCGGCCCCGCGCAGCCGGCGCCGCAGCAGCGTGCCGCCGAGCGACGCTCCCGCCGCCACCACGAGCACGCCGGGATCCTGGAACGGAAGCTTCGCCTCCGGCAGCCCGCGCTTGGCGAGCGGGATCACCGCCATCGCCTCGGCCAGCCGCGCGACCCCGCGCACTCCCGGGATCGGGTCGGCGGCGCGCAGGCGCGGCTTGCGGCCGGACGCCGCCCTGATCTCCCCCGCGTCGGTCCGCACGGCGGCGGCCCAGCTGGTCGGGCCGTGCACCAGCAGGCCGTTGCGCAGGGCCATCCCGCCCAGTCGGAGCTTCTCGGTGCTCAAGACAGCAGCCTCCTCGGCAGGTCGGCGAAGAACTCGGTGGCGAGGCCGAGGTCGCGCACGTCGAGGCGCTCGTCGGCGGAGTGCATCAGCGGCCACGTGTCGTACCACGGCTGGTGGCGCTGGGGGAAGAAGCCGTACGCGACGCAGTCCGGGAACGCGGCGCGGAACCAGCGGCAGTCGGTGAACGCCGGCATCAGGATCGGGACCGCCTCCCCGCCCGGGTCGGCCTCGCCGATCCAGGCGCGGATCGCGTCCATCAGCGACGAGTCGATCGGCGAGCCGTTGCCGACCACCGCCTCGGTGATGTCCAGCTCGAGCCCGTCGGCGTCGCCCAGCAGCTCGCGGGCGCGGCGCTCCGCGACGTCGGCGCCGAGCCCGGGCGGGAGCCGGCAATCGACCGCGAACTCGGCACGCGCCGGGATCACGTTGATCTTCTCGCCGGCGGAGATCAGCGTGGGTGCGAACGTCGCGCCGAGCATCGACTCCAGCATCGCGGCCAGGCGCGGCTCGGTCGCCCGCACGCGATCGACCGCGCCGGCCGCGTCCGCGGGGTCCTCGCCGATCGCCTGCAGCAGCGCCCCCGGGCCGTCGCCGATGTCGTAGCCGGCGCGGCCGCCGCCCAGCCGCTCCAGCGCCGGCAGCAGCTTGAGCAGCGCGTTGTCCGCGAGCGCGGGGACCGACGCGTGCCCGGCGCGGCCGCGGGCGCGGATGCGGAACCGGAACGTGCCCTTCTCGGCACAGCAGACGCCGTACAGGCGGTGGTCGCCGTACGGCATCACCGCGCCGCCGCCCTCGTTGACCAGCCAGTCGACGCGGGCGACGTCGGGCCGCTGCTCGGTCAGCCACTGCGCGCCGAGCCGGCCGCCGGTCTCCTCGTCGGCGACCGCGATCAGCTTCAGCTCGCCGCGCGGCGGGCGCCAGCCGTTCCGCGCCAGGTGCGCCGCCGCGACGACCTCGGCGGCCGTCTGCGACTTCATGTCGATCGCCCCGCGGCCCCAGACCGCGCCGTCGTGGACCTCGCCCGACCACGGGTCGTGCTGCCAGTCGCCGGGATCGGCCAGCACGGTGTCCACGTGGGAGAGGTAGCCGAGCACCGGCCCGTCGGCGTCGCCTTTCATGCGGGCGACCAGGTTCGGGCGCTCCGGCTCGGCCGCGTACAGCTCGCACTCCAGCCCCGCGTCCTCGAGGTAGGACTTCAGCCACTCCTGGCAGGCGCGCTCGTTGCCGGGCGGGTTGACGGTGTCGAAGCGGATGAGCTGCGAGAGGACGTCGGTCGCCTCGGCCTGCAGGTCCATCCTCAGGAGGGTAGGGGCCCCCCGGCCGCGGCGACCGCGAGACCGGCCGCGGCGCCGCCGGCGAGCGGCCACGGCGGCGACCGGCCGGCGAGCAGGAGCAGCGCGGCGGCGGCGAGCACCGCGGCCTGCCACCACTCCTCGAGCGCGGCGGCGAGCGGGACGGCGGCGCCGAGGATCGCGCCGACCGCCGCCGGGCCGGCGCCGTCCAGGAACGCCCGCGCCGAGCGGTTCTCGCGCAGGCGGCCGAAGCGCTCTCCCCCGAGCAGGATCGCCAGGAACGACGGCGCGAACGCGATCGCGGCGGCGATCAGCGCGCCGAGCAGCCCGTCGGCCGCCCAGCCGACGAGCGCCACCGTGTGGACGACCGGACCGGGCGTGAGCTGGCCGAAGGCGACCGCGTTGAGGAACTCGGCGTCGGTCATCCAGCCGTGCCGGTCGACCGCGTCCTCCTGCATCAGCGGGATGATCACGAAGCCGCCGCCGTAGGAGAGCGCGCCGACCTTCAGCGCGGTCCATGCGAGCGCGGGGAGCGCGGCGGCGCTCGCGACGATCACCGGCCAGGCGTGCAGCGCGGCCTCGTGGCGGCGGTGCCACGCCAGCTCGAGCAGGCCGGCGCCGACCAGCACGAGCACGACGTACGGGCCGGCGACGACGACGGCGGCGAAGCCGGCGACCAGGTAGACGGGCGCACGGACGTGGGTGAGCGAGCTGCGGCCGAGCCCGATGCCCGCCTGGACGACGACGGCGACGACGGCCGCCCCCGCGCCGGCTCCGACGCCGACGATCCACTCCGGCGGCGCGTCGCCCAGCGCGAGCGCCGCGATCGCCAGCACCATCAGCAGGCCAGGGACGATGAAGCCGAGGCCGCCGACGAACGCTCCGCGTACGCCCCCGACCCGCAGCCCGCAGTAGATCGCGAGCTGCGTCGAGCCCGGCCCGGGCAGCAGCTGGCAGGCGGCGTTCGCGTCCTCGAACTCGCGCGCGTCGATCCAGCCGCGCCGCTCGACGACCAGCTCGCGCAGCAGCGCGACGTGCGCGGGCGGACCGCCGAAGCCGATCAGCCCGAGGCGGCCCCATTCGCGCAGGACGGTCAGGAGCGGCACGCGCACGGCGGCCGGAGGCTACCGAGGCACGCGATACTCAATGTGATGGACCAGCTGTTCCAGCCGGAGGACCCCCAGGAGGCGCGACCGGAGGCCCCGGCGCTCGACGGGCCGCTGGCCGCGCGCATGCGGCCGCGCGAGCTCGACGACTTCGTCGGTCAGGAGCACCTGCTCGGCCCGGGCTCGGCGCTGCGAACGGCGATCGAGTCCGGCCGCCCGCACTCGATGGTGCTGTACGGCCCGCCGGGGACCGGCAAGACGACGCTCGCGCGCATGACCGCCGAGCACGCCGACGCGGCGTTCGAGGAGCTGTCCGCGGTCAACGCCGGGCGGCCCGAGGTGCGCGAGGTGATCGCCCGGGCGCGCGAGCGGCAGCGGTCGGGTCGCGCGACGATCTTCTTCCTCGACGAGATCCACCGCTTCAACAAGGCCCAGCAGGACGCGCTGCTGCCGGCGGTCGAGGAGGGGCTCGTCACGCTGGTCGGCGCGACCACGGAGAACCCCTACTTCGAGGTCAACTCGGCGCTGCTCTCCCGCGCGCAGATCTACGAGCTGCACGCGCTCGAGGCGGCGGACGTCGAGCGGCTGGTCCGGCGCGCGCTGGATGGCGGGGAATGCGGCGACGCGGACGTCGAGGACGAGGCGATCGAGTTCCTCGCGGCCCGGGCCGGCGGCGACGCGCGGGCGGCGCTCAACGCGCTCGAGCTCGCGTGCGAGACGGTCGCGCGGACCGACGCGGCGCGCGTGACGGTCGCCGACGCCGAGGACGCGATGCAGCGCAAGGCGGTCCTCTACGACAAGGCCGGGGACCAGCACTACGACTACATCTCGGCCTGGATCAAGTCGACGCGCGGCTCCGATCCCGACGCCTCGCTCTACTACCTCGCGGCGATGCTTGAGGGCGGCGAGGACGCGCGCTACATCGCGCGGCGGATGGTCGTGCTGGCG